>Ga0126311_10000838_pt1 | contig 14347 bp, 15 predicted proteins | sample Plot61_FD_92539 | JGI IMG/M metagenome (GOLD analysis project Ga0126311, IMG submission 92539) | Serpentine soil microbial communities from UC McLaughlin Reserve, CA, USA - Plot61 | ecosystem: Environmental > Terrestrial > Soil > Grasslands | place: USA: UC McLaughlin Reserve, Lake County...
TCCTCTACCTCGCCACCCGTAAGCCAGCGCAGGATGTCGAAGTCGTGGATGTGGAGGTCGCGGAAGATACCTCCGGAGGCGGGAATGTACTCTTCGGGCGGCGGCTCGGGGTCGTGGGTGGCGAGCCTTAGCGAGTAGATGGTCCCCAGAGCGCCGGTCTCAACGAGCCGTCTCGCCTCGGTGTAGCCGGCGTCGAAGCGTCGCTGAAAGCCGATCTGGAGTGTTGCGCCAGAATCTTCGACATCCCGTACTATTTCGACGGTCTCCCCCACATCGAGCGCTATCGGCTTCTCGCAGAAAGCCGGGACGTTAGCCTCGACGGCCGCCCTGATGAGGGGAGCGTGCGCCGGGGTGGAGGCGGCGATGACGACGGCGTCGGGGCCAGATGCGAGCACGGTTTCGATAGACCCTGCTTCTCCTCCGACCTTCCCTGCCACCTCTTCGGCTCGCTCCGGGTCAGCGTCGCCGACGAGTATTTGGTCTACGCCGGGATCGTTGGCCAGCACACCGGCGTGTAGGGCGCCGATACGGCCGGCTCCGAGAAGTCCGATCTTCATGGTCCTCTTCAGTCCTCCACGCCGAGCAGCGCGCCGAGCTGCCTCTCTCTTATCTTCCGGTACTTGGGCGCGTTCTTCTTGGTAACGAGCGTGAGGCCGGTATTGACCCTGGGGTCGATAGACTCACCGTTGGCGGCCTTCGTGGCCGTAGACAGTCCGAGGACTGACCCTACGGAGAGGTCGATGCCGGCCACGAGGATGACGAAGAGCTGTCCTATGGCGAGCATGGCGAGGACCGAGGTCTGGACGATGACGTTGGAGATATTGGCCCCCGTCAGGAACACGGGGCTGAGGAGGGTCATGGCCAGTACGAGGAGTAGCAGGATGATGACCGGGCCAAGCCGTATAAATGACAGGCTCAGGCGGATGGATCTCTCGGTGGTGCCGCCTACCTGGCCGCCTGTGATCCTCTCGATAAAGGCGCTCATATCCCTCCCCTTCTCCGGAGAGGGTCACGCGCTCTTTGCCTTACCGACCCTCTCGCCGCCCTGAAACCCTCCACCTGGAACGATGCTACTGGAGTGCCCATCCCGCGTCAACGGGCGCCGGTAGGGAATCTAGCCGGCTACGCCCTGTCCCAGGTCGGAAGCGGCGTCTTCGTCGAGAAACAGGCTGGCATTCGGATGATTCCGGAGCATCGAAGCCGGCATGCTCTCCGAGACATCGCCCTCCACGGCAGCCGCCACGGCCCCAGCCTTGTTCGTGCCCGAGGCGAGGAGCACCACCGCGCTGGAGGCAAAGATGGTCGCCATGCCGACCGTGATCGCCCGCCCTGGCGCGCGGTCCGCCTCGAAGTCGGCAGCGTTGATCTTGCGGGTGCTCTCGGAGAGCTCGACGACGCGGGTGCGCGAGTCGAAGCGGGCCCCCGGCTCGTTGAACCCTATGTGGCCATTGCGTCCGATCCCGAGCACGCCCACATCGATGCCACCGGCCTCCGCAATGGCCGCCTCGTAACGCTCGCACTCGACCTCGGGATCTGAGGCGGTCCCGTCGGGGACGAAGATGCGCGCGGGGTCGGCGTCGATAAGCCCGTAGAAGTTCTCCTTCATGTACACGTGGTAGCTGGCCTCGTGGTCCGGCGTCAGCCCCAGATACTCGTCGAGGTTGAAGAAGGTGGCCCCGGCGAAGGATAGCCCCTCGGTGCGGTGCATCTCGACGAGCCGCCGGTACATCCCGAGCGGGGTGATGCCCGTTGGCAACATTAGGACCGTGGAAGGTTCCTCTTCCAGGCTCTGCGCGACGGCGTCGGCAGCGGCCGTGCTCATGGCTTCGTAATCGGGGAAGACGTGGGCCCTCACAGCTCTGATACGACCTTTTTGGCTCTGGGTATGGAGGGGGGGCTCATGCTTAGTTCGGTGACGCCCAGGGTCAGGAGTCTGGGGATCATGTCGGGTTCGCCGGCGGCTTCGCCGCAGACGCCCACGGGGATACCGGCCGCGTTTGCGGCCTCGCAGGTCTGCCGGATCAGGGCCAGAACCGCAGGATGGTCGGCGCTCTGGAGCCGACGGAGTCGCTCGTCGCCCCTGTCTGCGGCCAGGGTGTACTGCACGAGATCGTTCGTCCCTATGGAGAAGAAGGCCGACTCCCTGGCAAGCTCCGCGGCGCATAGCGCCGCAGCCGGGGTTTCGATCATTACACCAGTCTCGAGCGCACCGGTCCTTACGCCTTCTGCTTCTAGCTCGGCTCTTGTCTCCTGCAGCATCATCCTTGCATCCTTTAGCTCGCCCACGTCGGCGACCATCGGGAACATTACCTTGATGTTGCCGTCGGCCGCGGCGCGCAGGATAGCACGCAGCTGGGGCTGGAATAGGTCGGGCGTGTCCAGGCTCATCCTTATCCCCCGCCAACCGAGAAAGGGGTTCTCTTCGTGGGCCTGGTCCACACCAGGCAGGTCCTTGTCGCCTCCCACGTCCAGGGTACGAATAATGACGGGCTTCTCGCCGAACGCGCGGGCAACTGCGCTGTAGGCGTCGTACTGCTCGTCCTCGGAAGGCAGTTCTTCGCGCTCCATGAACAGGAACTCTGTACGGAAGAGTCCGACGCCTTCGGCACCCCACCCTAGAGCGTCCTCCGCCTCCGACGCCGAGCCAAGGTTCGCCGCGACTTCGATGCGCCGCCCCTCGCTGGTACGCGCCTCGACGTGCCTGTACTCGTCAAGGGCCGCCCGCTCCTCGGCGAGCGCCGCCGACATCCTCTGGAACCTGGCGACCGTTTCCTCATCGGGGTCTGTGATAGCCGTGCCTTCGTTGCCGTCGATGGCGACCCTTTTCGCGTCCAGGGCTCCTTCCAGGGCTTCGCCGACGCCGACGACGGCGGGGATGCCCATGGAGCGGGCCATGATCGAGACGTGCGAGGTCCTGGACCCCTCGGCGGTAACGAACCCCAGGGCCAACCCCGCTTTGATGCGCGCCGTGTCAGAAGGCGCGAGGGTCCGCGCCAGCACGATGGAGGGGGTCTGCATAGCCGCGAAGCTGGAGTTGCTACGGCCCATGAGCTCGGCGGAGATCTGGCCCGTCACGTCGCGCACGTCATCGGCCCTCGCGGCCATGTACTCGTCCATCTCGGCGAACTGCGTTGCGTACTCCTCACCGGCCACGAGCACCGCCGCCTCGGGACTGTGGAGCTTTCTGACGCGTTCCTCGACGGATGAGGCCAGTTCAGGGTCTTCCGCCATCTCGACGTGGAAATCGAAGATGCCAGCTTCCTCCTCGTGTCCCGAACTACGGAGACCAGCACCAGTCTCCGCAAGGCTGGCTGCCACGGCCTCGGTTGCCTTCCTGAACCTGGCGAGCTCGGCTTCAACCTCATCCTCGGTTATCCGGTCCCGCTCGGGTTCGGGCCTGTCCGTATCGGGCACGAACGACGGGCCCACGGCCACACCCTCCGAGGCTCCTATACCGGTCAGTTTCAAGGCAGTATGTCCTGGTCTAGTGTTCGTCTGCCGAGATGAGCTCTGCCAGTGCTTCCACGGCCTGTTCGGCGTCCTCGCCTTCTGCGCGGATGGTGATCCTTTCGCCCTTTCTGGCGAGTCCTGTTATCTTCAGGACGCTCTTGGCGTTTACTTCCCGATCACCTTTCAGGATGACAACCTGCGAGGAGAACCCCTTGGCCGTCTGGACGAACCGCGCCGCCGGCCGGCCGTGGATCCCTTCCTCGGGACCTACCGTCGTCTCTATCTCCGCCATGAAATGCTCCTCTCACAACCGTACACTCGCTCGCGAAAGTCGGCTATACCCGCCCCATGATACTCCTACTCCTCCTCGAGGGCGGTTATGGCCTCGGCGGCGGCCGCTGCCATGAGCCGCGCGTCGGAAGAGATGGTGACGAACCGGAAACCTTTCTCGACCATACGCGAGGCGTATTCGGGAGTTCCCGTGAAGATGCCGGCGGTGAGACCGTGCTCGCGTGCGGCCGCCAGTATACTTTCGATGGCCTCGAGTACCTCTGGTTCCTCGCGGTCCGTGCCAGGTCCGTACCCGAGGTTCTGGCCAAGGTCAGAGGGCCCGACGAAGACCGCATCCAACCCCTGGACACCGACTATTTCTTCCAGGTTATCCAGTGCCTCTCGTGTCTCGATCATGGCCATGGTCACGACGGTCTCGTTGGCGTGTTCGGTATAGTCCTGGCCGCCGTAGAGGGTAGCTCTGTAGGGACCGAAGCTGCGAGTTCCTTCGGGAGGATAGCGGCAGGCTCCGACGAAAGCTTCCGCTTCCTCGCGCGTGTTGATCATGGGGCAGATCACCGCGTAGCACCCCGCGTCGAGCACGCGCATGACGAGACCGGGATCGTTCCACAGCACCCTGACGACGGGCACGGTATCCGTCGTGGAGATGGCCTGCAGCATGGGTACGAGGCTCTCGTAGTCCACGGGCCCGTGCTGCATGTCGACAGTGAGGCTGTCCCATCCCGCGTGCGCCATCACCTCGGCGGAGAAAGAGCTCGGAACGTGCAACCACCCGTTCACCACGGTCCCACCCTCCCGCCAGATACTCTTCAGACGATTCTCCCTCATCCTCGTTTCCCCTCTCGGCCGCCTACACGCATCCAGAAGCGTAGCATCACTGTCACGTCGCAGCGGACTTCCACGGCGCACCGCTCCAGTAGCGAAATGCGAGGACTTCGTCATCAGATGTGTAACGTAGATCCGACTGTGGATCCGTGGTGATCCAAACGTCGTGTATCGTCCCGCCGATCCGCGACACGGCGATTATGCAACGATCGCTTAGCAGATCATCCACAAACTGGTCGATGGCAAGGGCCTCGGATGTGCCGAATGCCGAAGCCAGCATGTCAGCATGCGTGTGCCACGAGAAGCCCTCGAACCCTAGAGCGATGTCCTGCCCATCTTGTTCCACGACGAACCTGAGTCGGTCGTCGGGACTGACGTATTCCCCGATGATGTTCAAGTTCGCCTAACCTCGAGGCTTGTATGCTAGCAAGAGTATTCTCGGGAGCACGCTCATAATCTCATGTCCCCGGCAACTTGCTTCTCGAACACCCCCAACGCTCGTGCGACGGCCTGATCCATGTTGTAGTACTTGTAATCGGCGAGTCGCCCGGCGAATACCACCCTTTGGTCCAGGCTCTCGGCTTCCGACAAATAGAGGTTGTAACGCTTTCTGTTTTCCTCACGCGGGACCGGATAGTAGGGTAGGTTCTGTTCTCGTCTGTAGGCCAGGGGATATTCGATGGAGACCGTCGTGCCGTGAGCACGTTGTCCGGTAATATGCTTGTACTCTGAGATGCGAGTATAGGGTTGTTCATCAGGATAGTTGACCTGGGCTACTTCCTGATACTTAGCCACGGCATGGTATTCGAACTCGAACCGCAGGCTGCGGTAAGGCAACTCACCGAACACATAGTCGAAGAACTCGTCGATAAGACCCGTATAGATCATGCCATCGAATTTGACTTCACCCGCGATCTCTCGATAAGCGGTGTCGAGCAGAATCTTGATGTTCGGGTGGTTCGCCATGCGTTGCAGCATCCGAGTGTAGCCGTGCTTGGGTATTGCTTGAAACCTGTCCTGAAAGTAGCGATTGTCCCGGCTTACGTTAACGGGCACACGTCCGGTCACGCCAGGACCGAGTTCCTCCGGGGTCAGGCCCCACTGCTTCAAGTTGTAGCCATAGAATATCTTCTCGTAGATGTATTCTGCCAGGGAGTGCAGCTCGCCACTGGCCTCGCGGCGGAGCTTGAGGATGGGCACCTTGCTCCCGAGTCCGTAGTGCTTCCTTAGAAGCTCCTCCAGCTTGGAAGCATGTCCAGGAGCGAAAACGGCGTAAAGACTGTTGAGGTTGAACGGCACCGGCACCTTCTTGCCATCCACCTGGGCGAGCACCCGATGCTCGTAGGGGCGCCACTCCGTGAACTGTGAGAGGTAGCGCCAGACTTTTTCGGAGTTAGTGTGGAAAAGGTGGGGACCGTAGCGATGAACCAGGATGCCATTATCGTCGTAGTGATCATAGGCATTGCCGCCGATGTGGTCTCTCTGTTCCACTACCAATACTGTCTTATCGAGTTGGCTAGCGATTCGTTCCGCCAACACGAGGCCCGTAAATCCAGCCCCTACAATGAGCCAATCAACCTTCATATCGCCCTCTTGCGTTTATAGGAAGTTCAGGGTACTGCATCGGGGCAGGCTCTCGCCACCGCAACGCGAAAGCAGACGCTCGCCCTGGGCTTCTCCGACAGGTCATTTCGGGTCAGGGTGAATAGCAGCGCAAACGCGCGCAGACCCATCCTCTGCTACTAGCCGTGGATTCCCGCTTTCGCGGGAATGACACAGGAGAAAGCCAGTTGTGTCTTTGCAACCGAAAAGCAATGCCATCTAGACAGACTTGGTATCAGGTGTCATAGAGGCAGATCTGATGTTCCGGCATCGCCACCCACTCGTTGAGCAAACCTATCAGCGCCTTGTCGACCGAAGGGACTTCTTCAGGCGGATCGGAGACCCTTTCCCACGGTCTGTAATGCCGCTTGTCCCAGCGCCACTCGTTGTCGGCAGAGGAAGAATGGTAGCAGTAGTGTACGATCTGCAGATCGGCTCGATCCTCGCCCTGCACACGGGCCAGCTGATGCAGCTTGTGCCGTAACCCCATCTCGGCTGCGGCGATCGTGTAGCCCCACATATCTGCGATCCATCCCCCTCCGAGAAGCTCACGGCTCGTTGGATCGTTACGAATATCTTCGGTTTTCTCGATCCACAGCGGGATTAGTTCCATCAGGTCATCCCGATGGATCAGGACGGTAGGTATGCCCGCGGGTTCGACCAGCTCTGGCCTCGAGCAGTGTCTTCGGACGAGCTCAGCTTGGGGCACCGGATCCATGTAGCCAATAGGATGAGATACGGGACACCCACGGCTGACCGGCTTTTCGCTTAGCGGGCGCAAGAACACGCAATCGGGTTCGATGAGTAGTATCACTTCCTCTGCAGGAGGGTTCTCTGTCAACCAGTCCCTGAGGGCCATGATCCTGTTGTATGGGGGGTAGTAGTCTCCGGTCGTGGGATGGACACTATATGACCTGGTATGGAACGTTCGGCCCGAGAAACGGGTGGGTGGCCTGTCGGAGGACAACAGTCGGGTCAAGGGGCCAGGCTGACCGGACTTACGGTGCGAGTAGGCAAGCAGATCCGCCTGCCACCGCTGGTAGAGCGAGCCGTCGACAGAGAAGACGGTGTGCACCTCCGATGTAGTCCCTGGCACTGATGTTCCTTCCTTTATAAGGTCTAGCTGTCGACAAAGATGGTCATTGCGCCAACGCTCACAGAAGATGGCCGAAGGGTTCTAGAATGGGCAAATCTGGAGTTCCGGCTTGCGGCCCAGAATCTGTGGGGCTAGCCAGAGCGTTAGGGGCTCTGAAGGCTTCTCCAGCAAGCCGGCGAAGTGCACACTCGCAAAGCCGCACGGGTTGCCCGCGTAGTCATAGCCGGGCAAGCCACCCGGAAGGCCATCACACAGGGGGAAGAAGTAACGCTGGGTAGAGAGCTGGTGGGCACTCCTGCGTGCGTACAATGTCGCGACAAGGCCCTGGTCGTACACCATAAAATTCGTTGCGCCTGGCTCGGAGTTCAGGACATAGTTGGCGATTTTCCGGCGATCCGCGAATTGCCGCATCCAGAACAGGCCAGTGTTGACCATTCCTGTCGTCGGCAGCGTTTCCAGCCCTCCATCTATCAGAGCCCCCCACGTTTCCAGATATACGTGACTCCAATTGTACATATCGGGGGTATACACCAGATCGCACTGCTCGAACGCCTCCAGCGCGTCGTCGACACGATCGAGGATGAACACGTCGTCGTCCATCGCACAGCTCTCTTCGGGTGGCCAGAACGACTGCATCAACGACTTGAATACCCACCAGTACTGTTGGGCCATCTCGATGAGTCGGGAACCTCCTATGTCTCCGGCATCCTCCAGTAATCGCTCTGTAGAGACGAACTCCGCGAAGGGGAAGGCAGTGGCGAACAGCTCGCGAGACCGCTGGTTCCATTGGTGCTCACCGAACAGGATCACCCTGGAAGGTGAGTAACCGTTCAAGATCATGCTGTAGAGTCCCACTATGGTGCGAACGGGCTCTCCACCACTCAAGCACATCTTCAGCGGCGGACCGTTCGGGTGCCTGAGACGCTCCCGCACCGCGCCCAGGTAGAAATGCACCAGATCAGCAGGCGTCTTCAGGCGGGATTCTTTCTCCTGATCGACCGGCTGCGCGCCCCACAGCCACTCCCCGCCACTCTGCCACTGGGCTACCCGCAAGCGCTCCCCACGCTGGACATCGATCTCGGTCCGGGTCGGCGGGTGGGCGCCCCGATCGGAGTGGATTACCTTGCCGTTGCGGGCAATCACGCACCCGTCGCCGGTCCAGAAGGCGAGCTTGCCGCTCTCCTCGATGCGCAGGTGAGACACGACGTGGAATCGGCGCATCTCACCCCCTAGAGATTCATGCCAAGGTTTTGTGTCGCTCTTGAAGAACTCCCGCCAGTCGATAGTCCAGCACGGTTGTTCGTCGAACATCCTCCATGAGGGGAGGGGCCGGGTAGGCATGAGCGGCGCATCCCACTCCGGCTCGGAGACCCATCCACCATCCACCACTTCGACGGGACGGGGCCACGAGCAGCCAACGATTTCGAATGGGATCCTCATTACCCTCTTGCATCACCCCCGAAAGTCCCCTGTGCAACGACGGCACACCTTACCCTCATTCGGCGAAATCCTTGAGCTTGAGCTTGGTCTGGTGTTCTTTGGCCCTGACCCCTCCGAGAGTCATGCCCCTGACGTAATCCTTCTGCCAACCTCGCCTGACGGCATCGGAATCCGGCACGCCCAGATCCTGGTTGAACTTCGCCCGGCTCTCGGCCCACCGCTCGTAGGCGCCCGCGAGCTCAGGCTGCTCCCCTAGCTCGCGAATCTCCGGCTCGAAAGCCTCGAGCTCTCCCCTCCTCTGCGGCACTATCATGCAGATCGGCTCGCCCGCCTCGAAGACTACGGGGAGGTCGGCGCGGGTGAGCTTCCAGTTCATCGTGAAGGTGGATTCTAGCCAGTCGGTCTCCACGATCCCCTCTAGCGCGGACGCCCCATCCTTCGGCCAGTTCGCCGGGCCGCGGACCTGGAGGTTGTAGCCGGGCGGGGTTCTGAAGAGGAAGGGCAGATTCCAGGTGAGAATGCCGCTTCCGAAGTGGCTGTTGGCGAAGTTGACTTGCTTGCCGTCCAAGGATTCGATCTCGATGTCCGACTTTTGGTTGCCGCCGTTCCAGGTGACCCGCAGCGCGCTACTGTTCAAAACGAACCAACCGGCCTGGGACGCTATGCGCAAGGGCAGGCAACGGTTGGCGAACCGATTGGGGGTGGCGTCCATCCAGTCGCGATCGGCTGACGCCACGACGAGGCGCATCGGGGGCCAGGGCGAGGTGCGGTAGGCGATCAGTTGCTCTGCTCCTCCGACGTTGCCCATCTCCGGGATCATTTGAGAAACCTCCCCTTCTGCGACCTCTCAAGTTCTCGAGCTCGCGTTTGTTCGTGGGGCCAGCACCGAGAGCACCGCAGGGGCCCCCACGGCTAACTCGGAGGCTATCTTGCCACGCTCGTCGACGACGACGGCCGAGGGCGAACCGGGCGCACCGTAGGCTGGTCCCACCGCGCGCTGCTCATCGAGGACCACCGGCGAACTCAAGCTCATCTCCTCGTTGGCCTCCTGCGTGCCGGTCGATACGACCAGGAGCCTCGGTGCCTCCCCGGAAGTATTATCCTCCCAAGCCCTCAAGTCGGCGAGCATCTCCCGACAGTAGCCGCACGCCGGGTCCCAGAAGACTACGATAACCTTCTCACCCTCGAAATACTTGAGGGCGACGGTCGCCCCGTTGAGGTCGGGCAACTCGAACCTGGGGGCGGGTTCGCCGACCCTGGGCACTTTCGCCGCGGCCGGTGCCGCGCCATCTCCCGGGGCGGCCGGGTGGGGCGACACTTCCGTTTGCCCCCCCTGATGTGTTGGCAGCCAGTCACGCTCCATGAATTCGACAAAGGCGCTTATGGAGTCTGCGCCCTCCAGCACCGGGCTGCCGATCGTGCCTTCGGGTGTGACGAGCACCGCGCTCGGGGTGGATTCGACCCCGTAAGCTTCCGAGACCTCCCAATCATCTTGCAAGAGGACGCCCCTCAGCCCGTGCTCGGTGCTACTCGCACGGTTCGCTTCGACGGCGCCCCGGCTTACGAGCGAGATGGTCAGCTCCCCATCGTCCTCCTTTTGCCAGCGGCGTATCATCGGCAACATGGCCGTGCAGGGCGCGCAGTTCGGGTCGGTGAACAGCAGGATTACCGGCTTTTCGGCGGCGCGCAGCGCTGCCAGCGTGAGCGTCTCACCACGGAGGCCACGAAGCTCGAATTCGGGAGCCGCATCCCCTACGGGAAGTCCGACGGACGGTGGGGTCGGCGCTTCGTCCGGTGACGGCGTTGGTCCAGCTTCATGCTCCCGCTCCAGCGCCTCCAGGCGCATCAGGATGCGACCATTCTGGTCGAGGAGATTCAAGACAAACAGCCACAGGGCGCCGATCAACCCGAGCGCGGCCAACCCCAAGATGAGGCCAACGACCTGGACGGTCGAGAGTTCCGCAAGCCAACCTACGGCGCTGGGTCCTGCGCCGCCATATCCTCGCCAGATGACGAAGGCGGCCAAGGCGGCCAGCACCAGGTTGCGCGCAAGCGTGTTCCATCCAGCGGGCTGCGAACGCAGCTGCCCGAAGCAATGGCACTCCGGCCTGTGGCCACGGGCCAGATTGACGCCTATGCCGGCTACGAAGAGCAGCAGGAGCACCAGGGCTCCCATGGCGCCCCACCACGCAGTAGAGGCGGGCAGCAAGGCTGCCGCCACCGCCAGCTCGGCCAGGGGCAACAAGACTCCCAGCGGAGCTACCAACGGACTCGGCACGCCAAAATCGGCTATAGCCTGCCTGGTGCCACTGCGGTCGGTGAGCTTGCCGACCCCCGCAACCACGAAGACCGAGGCGAGCAGCAGTCGGGTTAAGAGCAGTGCGATGTCCATGAAGTGCCCTCTCTAGCTGCTTCTGACCATCCAGGGGTGGGAATGGCGCTTACACCCGCTTCATCCGACGGCATCCCAGATGCGCGCCCCTCCGCTGGCTGGCCTCTGGAGAGCCAGTGGAGGGGCAGGCGCGGCACTCAGTTTACATCATCCCCCTATATCGACGGTGGTGGCAGCAGAGGAGGTGGCGGCGGCGACTTCGGAGGGGGGGGTGGCAGCAGCGGAGGTGGCGGCGGCAGCGGAGGTGGCGGTAACTTCGGAGGAGGTGGCGGTGGCAGCTCCGGCGGTGGTGGAGGCAGTTCCGGTGGAGGCGGTGGTGGCAGCTCCGGTGGAGGTGGTGGTGGTAACTCTGGTGGAGGTGGCGGCAGTTCCGGCGGCGGTGGTGGAGGCAGTTCTGGTGGAGGTGGAGAAGGCGTTGGCGGGCACGGACGGTCCGTGGTGACAACGAAGTCGCCATGTCTCAAGTGGGCATTAAGGGCGTTGGTGCTGACCCTTATCCTCACCCACGGGTTCTTCCAGGAGTGGGTTCTGTGACAGATGGTGACTTTCTGCGGATACTGTCTGCCTGCGGCATCAGCGAATCTGGCCGGCAAGAGCGCAGCGACCGTACTGGCGAGGAAATAGCTCAGCGCCCGCCGCCGGCTAATGTTTCCACTAGCAAGATCACGCGCCAGCTCGTCGAACCTACGGCCTCTCGTGGGATCTTCGGACACCAGCATTTCCTTTCTCGGTCGTGATCGCCGCGTCGGACACAGCCATCTTCGTTACATCCGCCACTCCTTGCCTCTTATCTCTTCTGCAAACACCCCCCCCTTACGCGTCGCCGCCCGTGCGAGCCAGATCCTCGTTCCGCCACACCTCGAAGGCGCGACGTTCGTGCTCATAGATATGATAACTAAATTTACTAGATAGCGAAACACTCCTTCACGAAAATTCAAAAGAGCAGCGATGAAAACCGCTGGTTCGTCTTTACTGGGCTTCGAAGTAGTCGCGGAAATATGTGCCCCATTCATCTCTGGCTTCCTGCTCGGTATAGACTCCATAATCGACTTCCTCTTCCGGATACAGAGAGGCCACGGCGGAGCGCCCTGGCACTACAGACCACAGTAACTCGTGCACGCGGTAGCCATCGGGGCAGTCGTACAACCGCAAGATAACCCCGTATACGTCGCCGGGGTGCACGTTGGCCGCGTGCAATCCTTCGTAGACGGCCACCTCGCGGGCGGAGAGTTCGATCTCCTGTCCCTCGAACTCCCCGTCTGGGAGATACTCGCCCACCGGGATCTCCATCCTCACCTCCTGCAAACCGGGAGCCGGAACCCGAAAGCACAAATGCGTGCGTCCTAACCTCCCACTCCTTCTCACCCATCCCTTCGACGCTCGACACCATCGGCACTGGCCCCGAAGGAAGGGCATTATACTCCCGGGCGAACCCTCCCGGCTCGGGCCAGAAGCGTGACCGTCGCCCCTCCCTTAGCGGTGCTCTCCTGACGCTCGCTGCAAAGCGTAGCGCCGCTTTAGGGGTGGCGGAAACGCGACGACGTAGCCCCCCAGGCCGACCTTGAAGTGTTGAATACCCCGCCAATCGCCACCGCGAGATCCCTGGGGTTGGGCCCCCTCGACCGGAGGGGGGTCCTCGTCGGGAAGGCCCCACAGATCGAACCGCGTGCAGCCGCGAGCGCGCGCCAGCCGCATCGCCTGGAAGTACAGGTACGCAGTCGTCCCCGGCGCCCGCAGCTCTGTCGAGGAGGCACCAAAGTGTGCGATCGCCTCATGCCCGAAGCAGGTTATGATCAGCCCCGCCGCCACACCGCCCTCGGCACGGGCGAACAGCAGGACCGCCTCATCCGCGAGGTGCCGCATGAAGCTCTCGAAATAGGATAGCGGCTGTATGTCGAACTCGGTGCGCCGGGAGGTTTCCTCGAGCAGGGCGTAGAACGTCATGAGGTTCGCAGCATTGGGCACCGCCTGCTCGACCTTGGTCCCGCGCCGTTCGGACCGGCGTACCTGCTGGCGAGTCTTTTTCCGCATCCGCCCGAGGAGGGACTCGTCTTCTAGCAAGGGCACCACCATGGTCCGAGAGGGGCAGCACCACCGCTCCTCCCCAGATTCGAACCTGGCCGCATTCTCCATGCCTGTGGGCGAAGCGGCAAGCTCGACAGTCAGGGTAAGGGGGCGGTAGCGTTCGCAGACCTCATCCACGGCGGTGAACAGCGCCGGTGCCACCTCATCAGTGGAAAGAACCGGTCCTCGGGGGAGGTGGGCCTCCGCAACGGGGCCATGCGGCCAGATCAGAAGCTGCGCCAGGCCCGTTCCGTGCGGGTCGTCGACCCGGACCCGCTCGACTGCGAACCCCCCGTGACGGTACCACTCGCCCCACGCCCAAGACTGGAGCACGCTGCCATCCAGCGCCCTGACGGCGGCATCCCAAGGTCCACGTTCGACGATATGTGAGGCCATTTCGGTAGTAGTGTAATATTGAAACCAGGGATGATCGTGGCTTCAATGGTTCGCAGCCTGGGGGGAACTCAATGAGAGAGTTGGCTGTTTCACCTCCCGAGCGGACGGGCGACAGGTCATCGACCACGATCACGCTCCGCGGTCGGGGGCCTGGCGACCGCGCACGCGTGGTCTACTTCGAGACATCTGCTGGCATAGGGAGGGAAGCAGACTACCTCTTGCCCCTCACGCTACTTCCCGCCATGATTACCGATTCTCGCTTGAAGGTGCCAGGGAAGGTATCTTCGCGACTATTTGCAACGCTACCAAAGCTTCAAGACGTGTTGCACCTCTGGGGCACCAGGAACTGGGGCGCGAGGGTGCAGCGCATACCGATAGAGGGCGAAGCAAGGAGTAATGGTGCGACACCCGCCTCGGGCATCGCTTGTTTTTTCAGTGGTGGAGTGGACTCATTCTATACCCTACTCAAAAACAGAGACAGGGTCACCCACTTGATCTTTGTGCACGGCTTCGACATCACCCTCGACAATCGATCGCTTCGGGCCCAGGCCTCTCACGCGGCGCGCGAGGTGGCGAGAGAGCTGGGCAAAGAATTGATCGAGGTCGAGACGAACCTTCGCTCCTTTTCGGACTCACTGGTCAACTGGGACCATTACCACGGTTCAGCGTTGGCCAGTGTCGGACTCCTTTTTCAGCATCAGTTTCGCGAGATCCTGATCCCTTCTTCTGCCACTTATGCCGAACTCTACGCGTTGGGCTCCCACCCGTTACTCGATCCACTGTGGAGCACA
>Ga0126311_10000839_pt1 | contig 14347 bp, 10 predicted proteins | sample Plot61_FD_92539 | JGI IMG/M metagenome (GOLD analysis project Ga0126311, IMG submission 92539) | Serpentine soil microbial communities from UC McLaughlin Reserve, CA, USA - Plot61 | ecosystem: Environmental > Terrestrial > Soil > Grasslands | place: USA: UC McLaughlin Reserve, Lake County...
CTCGGGCGTGACCCCTCTTCGACCGTGAAGTACGACCCCGACCGCGACGACCTCGTCGGGCGTCAGCACGCGAAGATCACGCAAGACCCGAACGACCCCTCGCAGTTCATCGTCACCGACCTTAACAGCCGCAACGGGACGTTCGTGAACCGCCAGAGGATTTCCGGCACCACCCGGCTCAACGTCGGCGACGTGGTGCAGCTCGGGCCGGGCGGCCCCGAGTTCCTCTTCGAGATAGAGCCGCGCCCCGCCAACGCCACCAAGGCGACGCGCACCGCGGGCATCCCGCCGACGATGCAGGTGCCGATGCCCTCCGGCCCCCCGACGCGCGGGGCGGGCGGCCCCGGCCCCACGGGCGCGCCCTCGTACCAGACCAATCCCCCCCCGGCCCCCGCCGCGGGCCCCGGCAAGAACACGGTCATGCGGATGATTAACGAGAACGTGGCCGAGTCGAAGAAGCAGCAGAGCCGCAAGTACATCGCCATCGGCGGCGCGGCCTTCGTGCTCCTCCTGCTCGTCGTCGTCGGCGTCGGCGGCCTCCTCTGGTGGAAGAGCAGGGCCGTTGACACGCAGGTCGCCGACGTGAAGTCGAACATCGAGACGACGAAGACCGAGCTGGCCAGCTCGAAGGCCGGAGCGCCGATGGCGCCCGACGCCATCGCGGCCAAGAACCACACGGCCGTCGTCAAGCTCAAGGTCGCGTGGCACCTCAACTCGACCGACGGACGCCAGCTCTACCAGCTCTACGCGTCGAACGTGCCGAAGGGCCTTGAGAGCGCATCGGTCGCAGGCTCGCGCGAAGGCATCCCCTGCTGGGTGCTCGTGGACGGCAACTCGAACCCGCCGAAGATAGAGCCGTTCCTCTACGACGGGACCGCGACGATGATTCCCGGCAACTCCATCGCGGCCTTCTCGAAGCCCGTGCCCATCAGCGGCTACGGCACCGGCTCCGGCTTCGTCGTGTCGAGCGACGGCTTCATCCTGACCGCGCGCCACGTCGCCGCGGGCTGGAAGACCTCCTACCAGTTCCCGAAGCAGTGGGGCATCCTCTACGACCGCAACAAGCGCGCGCCCATCGGCCTGCTCAAGCCCGAGCAGGTGCCGAACACGTGGGTGCCCGCCAACACGCAGCAGGAGTTGGGCGGCATGTTCGAGGGCAAGAACGACATACTCGAAGTCTTCTTCCCCGGCAACATCAACCCCATAAAGGCCGACCTCGTGCAGTCTTCGCCGACGCACGACGCCGCGCTCTTAAAGATTCACCTGCCGGACGCGACGCCGAAGGTCGAGCTGAACGACAACTACGGCGAGATAAAGCAGGGCGACGCCACCATCGTCCTCGGCTACCCGGCCGCCTCGCCGCCCGTCACGCACGTCACCATCCCGCAGGACTTCTTCAACCGCGAAGTCCGGCAGGACGAGGTGCCCGACCCGACGCTCTCGGTCGGCAACGTCGGCCGACTGCTGCGCGGCAACGAGAACCCGTTCGACAAGGCCAACGCCTTCTCCGAGCTTGGCGACGCCTACCAGTTGACCATCAACTCGACGGGCGAGGGCAACTCGGGCGGCCCCGTCTTCGACGACCACGGCAACGTCATCGGCATCTTCTTCGCCAGCTCGCGCACGGGCAACGTCGTGCTCACCTTCGCCGTGCCCATCAAGTACGGCCGTGAGCTGATGTCCGCCACGGGCGGCAAGTAGAAGCCACGTCCACACCAACCGCCGCCGCGCGCGGCGCGCCCCCCCGGATTAGGGCGCGCCGCGCGCGCTCCGCGGCACCTCGCTCGGAGCGCGCCATGAGTAACTCCCTTCTCCTCAACTCAATGGTCGGCGAGTACCGCCTGATTGACTTCCTCGGCGAGGGGGGCATGGGCGAGGTCTACCGCGGCGTGCACGCCAAGCTCGGCCGCGTCGCCGCGATAAAGGTCTTGAACCAGTCCGCGCGCCGCGAGCAGGGCTTCATCGACCGCTTCTTCAACGAGGCGCGCATTCAGGAAAGTCTGCACCACCCGAACATCGCCGCCGTATACGACTTCACGGAAGTCCAGGGCCAGCCCTGCATCATCATGGAGTACGTTGACGGCGACACGCTCTGCGACCGCGTGCGACCCTACGGCCCGCTGCCGACGGCCGAGGCGCTGCGAATCTTCTCCTCGCTGGTGGACGCCATCGCGTACGTACACGCGCACGGCGTCATACACCGCGACATCAAGTCGAACAACGTAAAGATAGGCACGCAGGGCCAGGTCAAGCTGCTCGACTTCGGCATCGCGAAGGGCGGCGCGAGCCCCGCGCTCACGCAGACCGGCAGCGTCATCGGCACCATCGAATACCTCTCGCCCGAACAGCTCTCGACGGGACAGGCCGACCAGCGCTCCGACATCTGGGCGCTCGGCGTGCTGCTCTACGAGATGATGTCGGGCCGCGTGCCGTTTCAGGCCACGACCATCGGCGCGCTGTGCGCGCAGATAAGCAGCGCGGAATACCCGCCGCTCAGACAGTTGAACCCGGCCGCGCCCGCGTCCGTCGAGGCGGTCGTCTCGCGCTGCCTGAAGAAGAACGCGGCCGACCGTTACCATGACGCGGTGGCCCTACTCGCCGACGTGCGCCGCGCGGCCGACTCGCTCAACGGGCCGAGGCCCGAGCCGCCGCGCAAGCGTCCCGCGCGCGCGCTCGCCGGCCCGTACGCCCCGCCGCCCGCGGCCTCGTCGGGCTCGCGCCCCACGCTCGGGCGCGGTTGGCTGCTGGCCGGGGGCGCGGCGGCAGTTTTATTCTGCCTCTTCGTGCTAAGCGGCGCGGGACTCTGGTACGCTCTGAGCGGCCCGGCGGCCGAGAACGTCAACGTGAGCGCGCTCAAGAGCAAGACGGGCAAGACCGTCAAGGTAGAGATGAGCGACGGCCCCGCGGAGATTTGGCAGGGCGACAGGTTGATAGGCGTCGGGAAGGCCGACGTGACCGCCGAGGTCGGCGAATGGGTCGAGCTTAAACTCAAGCGCAACGGCAGGGAGAGGGTCGAGCGCTTCCAGATGACCGCGAACCGCCAGACGTGGACGCTGACCTTCAACAAGTGAAGTCGGAATAAAGGTCGACGCCGAAACTTACCGGATGAAACTTTCGTCTCTGCTATCGCGCTTCCGCAGGAGCGGCGCGGACAAACCGGCGGGCGCAGTCGAAGCGCCGAAGGTCGAAGTGAAGACCTTCGAACCGCCGCGCGAGGCAAAGGGGGAGAATGGGAACGGGGTGACGATGACGGAAAGCACCAGGGAGACGGGCTCGCTCGCGACGGACGACGCGGAAGGCTTCGGGGTCGAGGCGAGCGTCCAGACGGACGTGGGGCGCGTGCGCGAGATAAACGAAGACTCGGGGCGCTTCAGCCGCCCGAGCGACCCCGCGACGCTCGCGACGAAGGGCGTGCTGCTCATCGTCGCCGACGGCATGGGCGGCCACTCGGCGGGCGAGGTCGCGAGCGGGATGACGGTCGAGCTGGTGCCGCGTCTCTACTACGGCTCGGCATCTCCCGCGCCCGACGCGCTGCGCGAGGCCGTCGAGGAGACCAACCGGCAAATCTACGCCGCGTCGCTCGCGGACGAGTCGAAGCGCGGCATGGGTACGACCTGCACGGCGCTCGCGCTCGCGAACGGCGAGGCGTTCACCGCCCACGTCGGCGACTCGCGCCTCTACATGATGCGCGGGGGCAAAATCTACCTGCTCACGGAAGACCACTCGGCCGTGATGGAGATGGTCAAGCTCGGCCTCATCACGATGGACGAGGCGCGCACGCACGAGGACAAGAACGTCATACTGCGCGCGCTCGGCACTTCCCCGGAAGTCGAGGTCTCGACGCTCAAGCCCTTCCGCGCGCGCGCGGGCGACAAGTACCTGCTCTGCTCAGACGGGCTCTACGACCTCGTCTCGGACGACGAGATAGAGCGGGAGCTTTCGTCGGCCGAAGACATCCACGCCGCGGGCGAGCGCCTCATCGTGATGGCGAAGGGCCGCGGCGGCCACGACAACATAACGGTCGGCATTCTTGAGCTGGTGCCCGCTCCGGGAAACGGCGCGGCGGCCGGGCGCGACGGCGCGGGCGAGACGCGCGAGTGGAGAGTCTGAAGGATGGGCGCGAGCGCCCCGCCCCGAGGCGGGGGCGAGCGGGCCTGACGGTTAACGTTCAAGGGGTGGTAGAAGTAAAGGCGTGCCCACACGCCTCAAGGGGAGAATACAGATGAGCGGACAGATTATCGGCAAGTATAAGCTCGTGGAGAAGCTCGGCGAGGGCGGCATGGGCGAGGTCTACCGCGGCGTCAACATGATGGTCGAGCGCGAGGTCGCGATAAAGTTTTTGCGGCCCGAGCTGGCGGGGCAGCCGCAGGTCGTCGAGCGATTCCGCAGCGAGGCCGTCACGCTCGCGAAGCTCAACCACCCGAACGTCGCGACGCTCTACGACTTCGACCGACAGGGCGACAGCTTCATCATGGTCTTGGAGTTCGTGCGCGGCGTCTCGCTCGACGCGGTCATACAGCAGCGCGGCGCGATACCCGTCGATCAGGCCGTGCCGATCTTCTGCCAGGTGCTCGACGGCATACAGCACGCGCACGACTTCGGCGTCATACACCGCGACATCAAGCCCGCGAACATGATGCTCACGGAGAAGGGCACGCTCAAAGTCCTCGACTTCGGCATCGCGCGCATACTCGGGACGGCGCGCATGACCCGGCAGGGCAACATCATCGGCACCATCGAGTACATGTCGCCCGAGCAAGTCCGCGGCATGGAGACCGACGAGCGCTCCGACATCTACAGCCTCGGCATGCTCCTCTACGAGATGCTCACGGGCCGCTGCCCCTTCGAGATTCAGAACGAGTTCGAGCTGATGAAGGCGCAGATAGAGCAGTTCCCCATGCCGCCGCGACAGCTCAACCCCGCCATCCCGGAGGTCGTCGAGCAGGCCATCTGGCGCTCGATACAGAAAGACCCCGCGCAGCGATTCCAGAACGCTTCGGAGTTCCGCACGTTCCTCCTGACCGCCGGCTTCGCGGCCACGGGACGCATCGAGCCGCTCGCGGTCGGAGACCCGAACCCCTACGCGACGCGGCCGCTCAACACGCTGCCGCCCGTCAGCAACCCGAACGTAATAGGCTTCGCGACCGTGCCCTCGCAGCCCGGCTTCCAACAGACGCAACCCGGCACGCCCTCTAACCCCGGCGTGCCCGCGTCTTCGCAGCCCGGCTACCCCGCTCCCTCGAACCCCGGCGTCCAGCCGCCGCCCCCGCAGCAGCACGTCTCGAACCCCGGCTCGGACGCCTTGAGCGCGACGCTCGTAGACGCGCCTCTGCCCAACTCGAAGGAGACGCGCATCAGCACGCCCGCCGAGTTTCCGCAGCAGCAACAGCCGCAGCCGCAGCCGCCGTCACAGACCGACGCGCTCAAGGCGACGCGCATCGGCGGGCCACCCGTCGTGCCGCAACAGCCGCAGCAGTTGGTGCAGCAGTACCCCTTGCAACAGCAGCAGGGCTTCCAGCCCGGCCCGCAGCAGCCCGCGGCGAAGAAGAAGGGCTTCGGGCTGGTTCACTTCGCCATCGCGGGCGTCGCCGCGCTCTTCCTGATCGCAGTCGTCGCGGGCGGCGGACTCTACTTCCTCTACGGGAGGAACGCCGAGCCCGTGAAGCCTTCGGCGCTCAACACTCCGGCCGAGACGAAGCCGACCGCGCAGGCCCCCGAGCCCGCGCCGCAGCCCTCGCCCGAGTCGGCTTCGCAGCCGACGACGCCCACGCAGGGCGGCGGCGACTCGGCGCAGTCGCCCGCGCCGCCGCAGACCGGAGGCGGAGACTCGACGCAGTCGCCGCCGTCGGGCTACATACCCATCACGCCCACGGAGCCCGCGGGCGGGGGCGACAAACAGACGGCCGGGACGGGCACGGGCACACGCGCGCCCGCGCCCGCGCCGAGGCCCGCACCCACGTCAGCGCCGAAGCCCCCGCCGCAGGCGAAGCGCTGCGCGTGCGGCTGCGCGTGCGGCGACAGCCGCTGCCTCGCCAAGTGCGCGCTCGACAACTAAAGGGCCGCGAGTCTTAAGAAGGCGAACGCGTGAGGTTAAGGCTTACGGTTCGGGTCAACGAGTTATCTTTCGATTTAGTGAACTACCGATTCGATTGCCGGGGCTGAGTTTTGAGTCCCCGGCGAGGAGGTCTGTATGAAACCCGGCATGTCGAAAGTCAGGCGGACTCTCTTCACGAAGGCGTGCGCGCTCGCGCTGGCGACGCTCGCCGCCGTCGCAGTGCTCGTCAACGCGCACGCGCAGGCGAAGAAGCCCATCAGCCGTCAGGGGCTCGTCAACGCCGTCAAGATTAACGGCCTCTCGACGGCCGAGCTCGTCGGCGAGATAAACACGCGCGGCGTCGCGTTCGAGATGACGGCCGACGCCGAGCAGGAGTTGCGCTCCGTAGGCGCGCGCCCCGAGGTCATCGAGGCCGCGCGGGGGAACTACCGCGCGGCCTCGACTGCGAGCACGCAGCCCGCGCGCACCAGCCCGACTCCGCGCACACAGCCGCGCGTGAGCACTGGCGCGCCCGTCCCCACGGGAGACCCGCTCTCGAAGAGCGAGATAGTGACGATGCTACAGGGCGGCATCCCTTCGTCGCGCGTCGAGCAGTTCGTGGAGGTGCGCGGCGTCAACTTCGCCGTCTCGCCGCAGATAACCGCCGAGATAAAGGCCGCGGGCGGCGACCGCTCGCTCATCGGCGCGATAACCGAGAAGGCGACCGCGCAGGCCGCGGCCGAGAACACCTCTTACACGGACTCGCCCTTCGGCGGCAAGCCCGCGGCCTCGAACAGCGGGCCGGACTACGACGACTACATGGACAAGGTCTCCTCCGCGTGGTCTGCGCAGGACTGGAACTCCGCCATCAGCAGCGCGCAGCAGGCCGTCCAACTAGACCCCGCGCGCCCGCAGGCTTACCAGTACCTCGGCACGATGCTGCTCTACGCGCGCGGCGACTTTCAGGGCGCCGAGCAGGCGATGCGCGCGGCCATCGAGCGCGGCGGCTCCGCGGCCTTCGTCGTCTTCCACGACCACACGGGCAACTTCTCGGACTACTGCAAGGGCACCTTCTTCGTCACGAAGACGGGCGTGAGCTTCAAGGCCGACAACGGCGTGGACACGTTCCAGACCGAGGACTCGAACGTCAAGGAGGCGAAGACCAACGGCTGGGTCGGCTCCGAGTTGGGCGCGTTCCACATCAAGCCCATCCAGCAGATAAACGGCCGCAACAACTTCAACTTCGCGCCCAACACGCGCAACAAGGCCGAGGCGCAGATGATTATCCGCCTCATCGGCGGCTACTGAACGGGCGCGTGGTTTTTAACTTTGAGCGTATTACGATTGTGTGTGCGGGTCGGCAGCGCCCGCGTCGGCGGGCGGTTCTTAAGTTAGTTCGTCGTAGACCCGCCCGCCGACGCGGGCGCTGCCGACCTGTCTTCCGCACACCGATTCGTAAACCGCCACGCGCTTTTTCAAACCCGAACCGCAACGCGCACCCCCTCGCACACGCGCACATGGGAGTCTGACCTGATGAAGAGAGCCGCACGGCACTCGGACGCTTCCCTGCTCCACTTAATCCTGCTCGCGGCGCTCGTCGCCGTCTCGTCGCCCGCCAACGCCTTCGCGCAGAAGCCGCAGGAGGCCGCCAAGCTCATACAGAAGGGGGCCGAGTACCTACAGAAACGTGACTGGTCGCGCGCGCGCGACCAGTACCAGAAGGCCGTGCGCGCCGACGCGCGCAACGTCGAGGCGAACTACGGGCTCGGCGTCGCCTCGATGAATCTCAGGCAGACGATGGACGCGCTCGCGGCCTTCTCGAACGTCATCGCGGAGAAGCCGAACCCGCGCGTGCGCGAGGCGCTGGCCAACACGGGCGTCATCAACTATGGGCTCAGGGAGTACGTAAAGGCCGCGGGCGCGTTCGAGCTCGCCGCCGAACTCGGCGACATAGGCCCGGCCGGTTACTACCTCCTCGGCAAGTCATACATGCAGACCGACCGCGAGGCCAAGGCGCTCGACGTGTTCCGCCGCGCGACCGCCGACCCGCAGTACGCGCAGGACGCGTACTTCAACGTCGGCCTCCTCCTCAGCAATCAGGACAAGGCGCGCGAGGCCGTCGCCCCGCTCGAACAGGCCGCGCGGCTCGACCCGCGCCACGCGCCCTCGCAGATGCTTCTGGGGAACGCGTACCTCTCCGCCGACCGGCCCGAGGACGCGCTCGCGGCGCTTCGCGCGGCGGACTCGCTCACGCCCAACCAGTTCTTCACTCAGCTCGGGCTCGGCTTCGCGCACTCGTCGCTCTACCACAACGAGGAGGCGACGGCGGCCTTCAACGCCGCGCTCAGACTTCAGCCGCAGTCGCCCGAAGCCCTCACGGGGCTCGCGGGCGTCTACACGCGCATGACCCGCTACCGCGAGGCCGAGGAGTCTCTATCTCTCGCGCTCGCCTCGAAGCCCGACAACCCGAACGTACTGCTCGGCCAGTCTTACCTCTTCTACGCGCAGGGGCAGTACCCGCGCTTCGTCGAGGCGGCGCGTCAGGCAGCGCGCGCCGCGCCGCAGAACGCCGCCGCGCAGACGATGCTCGGCGCGGCGCTCGCCATCACGGGAGACATGGCGGGCGGCATGCGCGCCGTCCGCGAGGGCGTGAGGCTGGAGCCCGAGAACTACTGGCCGCACCACGTGCTCGGCTTCATACTCGTCCGCGAGGACAAGGCGCAGGAGGCGCTCTCCGAGGCGCGCACGGGCGCGCGCCTCAGGCCCAACTACCCCGAGACGCAGAACCTACTCGCGTACGTACTGAACCAGCTAGGCCAGCACCAGGAGGCATTGCAGGCGGCGCAGGCGGCCTTGCAGTACAAGCACGAGCCCGCGGACGAGGGCTGGGCCTACTACAACGTCGCCAGCGCGCAGGAGAAGCTCGGCCGCGCCGAGGAGGCGCGCGCCAACTACACCGCCGCCGTGCGCGCATACAACCAGCCCGGCCGCACGCTCGACCCCGACGACCTCTACATCATGGGCAACGCGTACCTGCGTCTCGACCAGGACGCGCAGGCCATCAAGGCGTTCCAGCAGGCGATAAAAGTCCGCCCCGACTTCCCGCAGGCGCGCTACAACCTCGGCATCGCCTACTTCGCCACCGGCAACCGCAAGGGCGCGCAGGACGAGTACGCCGTGCTCAAACGCATAGACCCGGCGCGCGCCGCCAAACTCCTCGCCCTGATTAGAAAGTAAGGCGCGCTCACCGCGCCGAGGGAAATAAAATCATGAAGACGTTCGGACGAACCGCGTCGCGCAGCGCGTGGGCCGCGGCGGGCGCGGCGTGCCTGCTCCTCTGCGCCCTCACGGCGGCCGGCTCGACGCACGCACAAACGCGCAGGCCCGCGCGGCAGCAGAAGACGAGTGCGCAGAGCGCCGCGGCCGAGACGCCCATGTCGATGGGCGAGTTGCTCAAGTCGCTAGGCACGCGCGGGCTAAAGGCGGGGGGGCTGATTAAAGAGTTGGAGGCGCGCGGCGTCGGGTTCGAGATGACGCCCGAGAATGCGGCGCAGCTCGTTAATGCCGGTGCGCGCCCCGAAGTCATCGCCGCCGCGCGCTCCAACTACCGACCCGCGCAACAAACGTCCTCGAACGCCGCGCCCACGCTTCCCGCGGTCGTGTCGCTGCCCGACCCCGAGCCCTTCAAGGATGACCCGCGCAAAGTCCCTTACGGGCCGCCTGAAATGGGCGTCGGGCCGGGCATCGGGCCGGGCCGCAGCGGCGGCGTGGGCATGGGCCGCGGCGCACCAAGCGGCGGCATCGGCGGCGGCGAAGGCGGCGTGGGATACGGGCCGGGCCGCGGCTATAACACAGGCGGCGTCGGCGTGGAGGGCGAAGTCAATCACTCGCGCCCGTTCAAGCCGTCGGAGGTGACGCGCAGGGTCGTCATCACCGCGACGCCCGAGCCCAGCTTCACCGAAGAGGCGCGCAGGAATGGCGTGCATGGCGTCGTCCGCCTGCGCGCCGTCTTCACGGCCTCCGGCGCTGTGCAGGTCATCACCGTCGTCAAGGGTCTGCCCGACGGCCTGACCGAGAAGGCCATAGCCGCGGCCAGGCAGATACGCTTCACGCCCGCGCAGAAGGACGGCCGCGCCGTCTCGCAGTACGTGGTGCTCGAATACAACTTCAACCCCGACGACGAGAAAAAGGTCACGCGGCGCGCGGTCATCCTCGAAAAGCCCGCCCCCGAGTACACGGCCGAGGCGCGCCGCAACGGCGTCTCCGGCAAGGTCGTCTTGAAAGTTCTTCTCCGGAGCGACGGCGGCGTGCGGGTAGAGTCGGTCGTGCAGGGACTGCCCGACGGCCTGACGGAGAAGGCGGTCGAGGCCGCGAAGCGCATCAAGTTCACCCCCGCCAAAGTTAACGGCCGCGCCGTCACACAGGCCGCCACGATAGAGTACGACTTCAAGCCCTGACCGACGCCGGGCTCGCGCGCGACGATGCGCCGCGCCCTCCCCTCCCCCGACCCTCCGCGCGGCCCTCCCCTCTTAGCGCCGGGGGGCCGGAACTGCTATGATTAATTTCCGCCACCGAGCCCCTTCGACCCGGCCCGTAGTAACGCCCTCGGACAGCGAGCGCACGACGGACGGAATTGACCCGAGGAACGGGACGCGCCGCGCCCGCGCCCGGACGGCGGCACCTTAACAGCCCGATGACACAGAGACAGAAAGCACACATCGAGTTCACCCTCAACGGCGAGCCCGCGGAGGTCGCGTTCGCGCCGCACAAGACCCTGCTCGAAGTACTGCGCGAAGACCTCAACCTTACCGGCACGAAGCACGGCTGCGAGCTTGGCGAGTGCGGCACGTGCGCCGTGCTCGTTGACGGCCGCTCGGTGCTCTCGTGCCTCATGCTCGGCCTCGAAGCCGAAGGGCGCAGGGTCGAGACCGTCGAAGGCATGGCGACCGACGCGGGCCTCCACCCCTTGCAGGAGACCTTCGCCGACACGGGCGCGGCCCAGTGCGGCTACTGCACGCCCGGCTTCCTGCTCGTCGCCAAAGAGCTGCTCGCGCAGAACGCCAGCCCCACGCGCGAAGAGATAAAGGAAGCCCTGAGCGGCAACCTGTGCCGCTGCACCGGCTACATAAAAATCTACGAGGCGGTCGAACTCGCGGCCGCGCGCATGCGCGGCGAGGAGGCGGAGCTGCCGCGCGAGAGCGTCTACGGTTACGAATAGACAATGAAGACGAACGGACGAAACAACGGCGGCGTGAAGTCGAACGAGGGCGAGGCAAAGTCTAACGGCGGCGCGGAGCCGGGGGGGCGCGCGGCGCGCAAGGGCGTGGACTTCAAGGCCGACGACTTCCGTGTAGTCGGAAAGCCCTTCAGAAAGGTGGACGCGCGCTCGAAGTGCGTCGGCGCGACGAAGTTCGCGGACGACATAAGCCTGCCGCGAATGCTCTACTGCAAGATACTCCGCTCGCACGTCCCGCACGCGCTCATCAAGTCCGTGGACACCTCGAAGGCCGAGGCGCTGCCCGGCGTCCTCGCTTGTATCACGGGCAAAGACCTGCCCGTCCCTTACGGCATACTCCCCGTCAGTCAGGACGAGCACCCGCTCTGCCTGGACAAGGTTCGCTTCATCGGCGACCCCGTCGCGGCCGTCGCGGCGATTGATGAAGATGTCGCTTTCGAAGCGATGAACTTGATAGAGGTCGAGTACGAGCCGCTCGCGACGGTCGCGTCAATCGAAGAGGCGGTCGAAGTCTCGGAGCCGCGCATACACGACTACGGCGACGGCGGCAACATACACAAGAACGTCCACCTTGAGTTCGGCGACATGGACGAGGGCTTCCGCGAGGCCGATGTCGTGCGCGAAGACATATTCTTCTACGAGGGCAACACGCACCTGCCGATGGAGCAGCACGCGGCCGTCGCGCACTACGACGCCGACGAAAAGCTCACGCTCTGGTCTTCGACCCAGACGCCGCACTACGTACACCGCGCGCTCGCGAAGACTTTGCGGATGCCCGCCGCGCACATACGCGTCATCGCCACGCCCAACGGCGGCGGCTTCGGCGGAAAGAGTGACCCCTTCAACCACGAGGTCGTAGTCTCCGAGCTTTCGCGACGCACGCGCCGCCCCGTCAAGGTCACGCTCACGCGCGAGGAGGTCTTCTACTGCCACCGCGGACGCCACCCCGTCCTGATGAAGAGCCGCATCGGCGTGAAGCGCGACGGCTCCATCACCGCGCTCGACTTCCAGTCGTTCCTCGACGGCGGCGCGTACGGCTCCTACGGCGTCGCCTCCACGTTCTACACGGGCGCGCTTCAGACCGTCACATACGAAGTCCCGCGCTACCGCTTCCGCGGCCTGCGCGCCTTCACGAACAAAGCGCCCTGCGGCCCCAAGCGCGGGCACGGCACGCCGCAGCCGCGCTTCGCCCTGGAAGTTCAGCTCGACAAGGTCGCGGAAGAGCTGGGCCTCGACCCCGCAGAGCTTCGGCTCAAGCATCTGGTCAAGCCGAACACCGTCACGGCGAACTATCTGCGCGTCGGCTCGATCGGGTTACGCGAGTGCATCGAGAAAGTCGTCGAAGGCTCGGACTGGAAAAATAAATACCGCAAGCTCCCGGAGGGGCGCGGCTTCGGACTCGCGTGCAGCTCTTACATATGCGGCGCGGGACTTCCCATCTACTGGAACAGCATGCCGCACTCGGGCGTGCAGTTGCGTCTGGACAGACAGGGCGGCGTCTGCGTCCAGTGCGGCTCGACCGACATAGGGCAAGGCTCCGACTCCGTGCTCGCATACGTCGTCGCCGAAGTCCTCGGCATAGACCCCTTCGACATACGAGTCGTCACGGCCGACACAGACCTGACGCCCGTTGACCTCGGCAGCTATTCGAGCCGCGTCACGCTGATGACCGGCAACGCCGCCATACAGGCCGCCGAGCGCGCGCGCGAACTCCTCTCGTCGGCCGTCGCCGAAAAGCTCAACGTGCCTTCGGAGAATCTCTCGTTCGCGGAGCGCCGCGTCTTCGACGTTGAGAACCCCGAAGTCGGCGTCACCTTCGCCGAGGCCGTCGTGCTCGCGGAGTCGAAGTACGGCACCATCGGCACGGTCGGCTCGTACGTCCCGCCGCGCTCGCCCGGCCGCTTCAAGGGCGCGGGCGTCGGCCCCTCGCCCGCCTACAGCTACTCGGCGGCGGTCGCCGAAGTTGACGTTGACATCGAGACCGGCATAGTCTCCGTCCCCCGCGTCTGGGTCGCGCACGACATCGGCCGCAGCATCAACCCGATGCTCGTCATGGGGCAGGTCGAGGGCTCAATCTACATGGGCCTCGGCGAGGCCCTCATGGAGGAGATGGTCTACCGAGAGAACCGCAACGTCGTGCACAAGTTCCCGTCGCTCCTCGAATACAAGAGCCCGACGACTTTGGAGATGTGCGACGTGATTACTTATCTCGTCGAGGACGCAGACCCCAACGGCCCCTTCGGGGCCAAAGAGGTCGGGCAAGGGCCTCTGCTCCCCGTCATGCCCGCCATCGCCAACGCCGTCTACGACGCCGTCGGCGTGCGCGTGGACGAAGTCCCCATCACCCCCGAGAAAGTCCTCGCCGCGCTCCGCGCCAAACGTCAGGGCAAAGACCCGCGCTTCGGCCCCCGCGCAGTCCCCGAGGTCGAATGGCCCGAACCGCTCAAAGTTCTCACCCCCGCCGAAGGCGGCGACGGCAAAGAGATGCCCCGCGTGGCCGTGCATTCGTAACTTAGAGGGAGACAACGCGTGAGATTCGAGTGGGATGATGAAAAAGCCGTCGCCAATCTGGAAAAGCACGGCGTCAGTTTCGGAGAGGCGACAGAGGTCTTCTACGACCCTAACGCACTCGAAGGCTTCGACGCCGAGCACTCTGCGGAGGAGAACCGCTTTTTCATCATAGGACTGTCGAGCCGGCGACTTCTTTACGTTGTCTACGCAGAGCGTGCGGACGATATGGTGCGAATCATCTCGGCCCGGCGCGCGGTGAATAGGGAGCAGGAACTTTATGGACAAGCAACCTACTGAAGTAGGATTTGCGTTCACCGTGGTCGAGGACGACGGTCAGAACGTGACCATCGAGGTCTCGGAGGAAGACTACCGGCGCGAACGCGCGGCGGGCGTCAGCGAGGAATCTCTGCTGAAGCCCGGACGCTACAAGATGAGGCGCGGCGGTTTCCTCGCGCGTCACCCTGAACTAAAAATTGAGGAAAGAAAAAGTGCCTGACGTGGAACCGATTTACGTCTTCGTCGGCGGGGCGGCGTGTGCGGCTGTGCGTTCATAAAAAACGAAGTGA
>Ga0126311_10000840_pt1 | contig 14331 bp, 13 predicted proteins | sample Plot61_FD_92539 | JGI IMG/M metagenome (GOLD analysis project Ga0126311, IMG submission 92539) | Serpentine soil microbial communities from UC McLaughlin Reserve, CA, USA - Plot61 | ecosystem: Environmental > Terrestrial > Soil > Grasslands | place: USA: UC McLaughlin Reserve, Lake County...
CAGCTGGACGAAGTCACCGCAGTCCGCCGCCGCGTCGAGCGGGCGAACGTCCGCCAGGCGACCAGCGCCGAACGCCGCGGTGAAGACGTCGGTGCCGTTGACGAGGAACATGTCGAGGCCGAGCCGCGGGACCGCGATCTTGCCGATCGCATCTCCGCGCTCGCTCGACTTCCGGTAGCGGCGCGCTTCCGCGGCGAGGCTCTGGCGAACGCTCGCGAGCGAGGCGCCAGGCCGCGCCCGCGGCGCGGTCCTCCGCCACGCTTCGAGTCGCTTGTCGTAGTCGTCGCCGAGCTGGTGCTGCCGATACAGCGTGTACAGGCTCGTGAACGGGTCCTTCCACTGCCACGTGACCAGTACCCACGCTCCGCCGAGCACGCCGACGGCGATCATGATCGTGCCGACGACGCGGCCCCAGCGCTTGTTCATGGCTTGTTTATGCCAAAAAAGAATGCCGTCGAACCTGGCGGGGAGTCTGCAAGACTGCCTTTGCCCACCGCCGCCAGAAAGAGCTCCTTGCGCCGCAGCCGCCGCCTCGTCCCTTTCGCCTTCGCCCTTTTCCTCTTCGTCACCGCCGCGCTTCCGGGATCTGATCTCGCTCGGTCCAAGCTCGCCGACGTCGAACCAACCGCATACAGCGAGCCGCCGGTCGTTCGCAGCCGAAACGGCGTCTTGTCGGTTACGTTCGCGCCGCACGAAGGGAGCGCGATCATCAACGGCGAGCGCTGGAGCGGCACGAAGACCTTCACCGAGACGTTCCCCGGCCCGACGCTGAAGGTCGATCCCGGCGACACCATCCGGATCAAGCTCATCAACAAGCTCGACGAGGACACGAACCTCCACTTCCACGGCTTCCGCGCGTCACCAGCGGGGCTCGCCGACAACGTGCTGCGGATGATCGCGCCCGCCGTCACGTCAAAAACGACTGCGCCGCGCAAATCGGCGGAGATCGTCGTCCACATCCCCAAAAACCACGAGCAGGGGCTGTATTGGTACCACCCCCACCACCACGGGCTCGTCAACGGCCAGGTCTATGCGGGGCTCGAGGGGCTGATCGCGGTCGGCGACGTGCTCGCGCAGTTTCGCTCGCTCCGCCACATCGAGCAGCGCCTCATCGCGCTCCAGTCGCCTGAACTGGGGGCGAACAACAAGCTCGTTCCGGTCTCGCAGGCGGACATCACGAAGTCGACCACGCTCGTCAACGGCCACTACCAGCCGACGCTGACGATTCGTCCGGGCGAGCTCCAGCTCTGGCGCATCGCCAACGTCACGAACGAGGCCTGGTACCGGCTGTCCCTCGCAGGCCTGAAGCTCCACGTCATCGGCGAGGACGGCACCCCCCTCGCGCGCACCTGGAGCACCCGCACACTGCTCCTCCCGCCGGGCAAGCGATTCGAGTTCTTCGTTCGAGGTCCCGCGCATGGCGCGTACAAGTTCGAAAGCCTCCCCTTCGACCAGGGCAACGTCAACTTCGGCGCGCGCACGATCCTCGACCTCGTCTCCGAAAGGGCGCGCGTGAAGCCGCTGCCGATTCCCCGCGTCGTCTCGTCCGAGCAGGCGGGGCTCATCAGGGAGATCCTGAACGACCGAGTCGCGAGACACCGTCAGATGACGTTCTCGAGCGAGGATCCCCTCCCCCAGGACTTCAACGGGTTCAAGATCAACGAGAAGCTCTACAACCCACAGATCGTCGACGAGCGGGTGAAGGTGGGAACCACGGAAGAGTGGCTCCTACGGAACACCACGCCGGAGGATCACCCGTTCCACATCCACACGAACCACTTCATCGTCGAGAAGGTGAACGGCAAGAGGGTCGCGATCCACGGGTTCGAAGACACGGTCCAGATCCCCCGCCAGATCAATGGGAAAGCGGGGACGGTGCTGATCAGGCAGCGCTACCGCACGTTCACCGGAGAAGCGGTCTTCCATTGCCACATCCTCTTCCACGAGGACCACGGGATGATGGCCAACATCGTGTTCGGGCCGCGAGCCGCGAACGCGAGCTCGGGCGGGTGACGAAAGCAACTCGGCCCGCCTCGGCGTGTCGAACCCTCCCATAACCTTTGCGGAGTGGCTGTGCGCAAGCCCTCTCTCGCGGCGGAGACGCTGTTTTCGTCCCTGATCGACCACGCGCCGCTGTTCCCGCCGGCTTCGCTTCCACTCGACGAGGCACTGGACGAGGTCGCCCGCGCTCTCGCATCCGCAGACGCATGGATGTGGCGGCTGTTCGTCTGTCCCGCCTCACGCCTGCAAGAGCTCGGCGACTCGCGGCTCGGGTTCAGCGTCGTCGTCGACGTGCCGCTGGAGGCGCTTCAGCTCCCGTCGGACGCGCAGGCGGTCGAGGGGCTCGGAGATCCTCGGCGGCTCAGAGGGCTGGGGCGGTGGGAGACGTTCGTCGAGCTTCCGCTGGACGACCGGCTGGCGGAGGCGGTCGCTGAGGTAGCCGCGGCGGGCGCTGACGCGAAGGTGCGCTGCGGCCCCGACGCGCCCCCGGTCGAGGCGCTCGCGGAGTTCATCCGGCTCTGTCGCGCCGCGCGCGTCAAATTCAAGGCGACGGCGGGGTTGCATCACGCGGTCCGCACGAATGGACAGCACGGGTTCCTCAACCTGCTGGCGGCCGCGATCTTCGGCGACGAGGAGCGCGCGCTCGCCGAAGACGACGCCGCCGCGTTCGGCGTTTCGGGCGAGAGCTTCTCGTGGCGCGACCGTGAGGCGGGCGTTGGCGAGATCGCGCGCGTGCGACGCGACCTGTTCAGGGCGGTCGGAAGCTGCAGCTTCTTCGAGCCGGTCGAGGAGCTCCGGGCGCTCGGATTCGTGTGAGCGGGTACGGCCTCGACAACCTGCCGTACGGAGTGTTCAGCCGGCGCGGCGAAGATAAGCGCGTCGGCGTCCGGTACGGCGATTCGGTCCTGGATCTGTCCGAGCTGAACGGCGTGTTCCGCTCGCCCTCGCTGAACCCGTTCATGGCACAGGGGCCGGAGGCGTGGCGGGATGCGAGGGAGCGAATCCGGGACGCGGTCGAGCGCGGGCCGTTGATCCCGCTCGAAGAAGTCGAGCTGCACCTGCCGTTCGAGGTCGCCGACTACGTCGATTTCTACTCGTCGCTCGAGCACGCCACCAACCTCGGCCGACTGTTCCGGCCCGGATCCGACCCGCTCCTGCCGAACTGGCGCTGGCTCCCGGTCGGCTACCACGGGCGCGCCGGAACGATCGTCGTCAGCGGAACCTCGATCGTCCGCCCGAGCGGTCAGGCGAAGGTACCGGACACGGAGTCACCGACGTTCGGCCCAAGCCGGCGGCTCGACATCGAGCTCGAGCTCGGGTTCGTGATCGGGACGGCGAGTCGCCGCGGCGACCCTGTCGCCGTCGGAGAGGCGCTCGAGCATGTGTTCGGCGTCGTGCTCGTCAACGACTGGAGCGCGCGAGACATCCAGGCGTGGGAGTACCAGCCGCTCGGACCGTTTCTCGGCAAGTCCTTTGCCACGTCGATCGCGGCTTGGGTGACGCCGCTGGAGGCGCTCGAACCGGCGCGCGTCGAGGGCCAGGCGCAGGAGCCGCAGCCGCTCGAGTACCTGCGCGCTGACCGGGCGGCATACGACATCGACCTCGAGGTCGAGCTGAACGGCGACGTCATCTCGCGGACGAGCGCGCGGAACCTCTACTGGAGCATCGACCAGCAGATCGCGCACGCGACGGGCAACGGCGCGTCCCTTCGGACCGGCGATCTACTCGCCAGCGGCACGATCTCCGGAGCGGCGCCCGGCGAACGTGGCAGCTTGATCGAGCTGACCTGGAACGGCGCCGAGCCCCTCGAGCTGTCCGACGGGAGCATGCGGACGTTTCTCGAGGACGGCGACGAGGTCGTGCTGCGTGGTCGCGCCGGCGATATTGCGTTGGGCGAGGTGCGCGGAACGATCGTCGCGGCGCGCTAGAGCAGATCGCGAAGGCGATCGAGCAAGCCCGACAGATCCGCGTTTCCCTCGAGCAGGAACTTGACCGGCGCGTGGCTCGCGCCCGCTCGGAGGACCGCTGCGAGGATGCCCGGAACGTCGCCGCGCTTCTCCGCCTCGTCGATCGCGCGGACGAGGCCGACGCGAACCGCACGCTGGATCGTCTCGTCGTCCCACTTCGCGCTGCGCTCGTCGGACGGGCGCAGCGCGAGCACGAGCTCTTCCCTGCTCGTGTGGAGCTCACAGGCAGCACCGTTCAGGCCGTCGAGGACGATGCGCTGCAGGGTCGCGTCGAATCCGCCGCCTGGGTACGAAGCGTGCGCGGTACAGGGGTTCACCCGCTTCGTCGCACCGAAGCCCCACGCGCCCATGCCGAGCTCGATCGCGAGCAGTGCGACCGCGGCGGCGGCGAGAGCGGCGACGACCTTCACGCCGTCCTCCGCCAAAAGAGGAGCGCCGGCAATGCGGCGGCAGCCGCAAACAGAGCCGCGATCGCGAAGCCCGGCCGGAAGCTCCGCGTCAGGGGCGCGCGGACCGCCGTCAGGAGCTCGTCACGCGCCGTCCGCACCTGCTCGTCGCTGCCGGCACCCTCCTGCTCGAACGGCTTGCCGAGGTCCGGAACCTCGCCGTCCTGGGCCCGGTCGAACTCGTCGCGGAGCGCGAGCGCGATCGGCACCTTCTTCGACAGCGGAAGCCGGGCATCGAGGATTGTCGCCGTCGCGTTGACCGTCGCCCGCTCGCCGGCATCCTCGACGGTGCCAGCGAGGACGGGCGCGATCGCGATCAAACCGAGGACGAGACCGAGGTGACGGGCTCCTACCGACAAGGTGGCGCTCCGGCCGAGGTCGGCCGAATCGATCGAGGCGCCGGTCAGCGGCAGGACGGCGAGGCCGAACCCGGCGCCGCAGAGCGCGAGCGCCGGCACCGCGTACGCGGCGCTGGAAGCGGGGAGCAGCGCGAGCGCAGCCAGACCGCCGGCGAGGAGGGTTGCCCCCGCGACGACACTCTCGAGCAGGGGAAGTCGGGGCGTGAGCCGGCGCGTCACCAGGCCTGCGAGCGGCAGGGCGCTCACGACTAGCGCGCCCGTGATCGGCGAGAACTGCCACGCGGTCACGATCAGCAGCACCGCGAGGAAGAGCGCTCCGACGACGGAGCCGAACAGCAAGGCGAGCGCCGCGTTGGCTATCAACGGTCGGCGGCGCACCTCGTCCCGTTCGGGTAGTGCGCGAACGTGCCGGTGAACGACGGCGGCGAGTCCGGCAGCCGCGATCGGCGCCTGCACGAAGAAGATCGCTCGCCAGTCGAACAGCTCAGTCAGGACCCCACCCAGCGCCGGACCGACCGCCACACCGACCGCGCCGGCCGCCGTCCAGACAGCCGTCCCGCGGCGGGCGGATCCCGTCAGCGACGCGAAGATCGGTAGCGCCCCCGCCAGGAGAAGCGCCGCGCCGAGCCCTTGCGCGCACCGGAATGCGAACAATGCGGAGAGGCTCCAGGCAAGGCCGCAGCCGAGCGAGGCACCGAGGAAGAGGAGGAGCCCAGCCGCGGTCTCCGCTCGCGGCCAGCGGCCAACCAACGGGATCAGCGCGAGTGCGCCAACGGCGACGACCAGGTTGTACGCCGTGATGACCCAAGAGACGCCGACGATGCTTGTCTTGAAGTGAACGTACAGCTCCGGAAGCGCGAGCACCACGATCGACGAGTCGGAGAAGGCGACGCCGACGGCCGCGGCGAGCGCGATAGTCGTCGCTGCTGCGAGCCGTGGCACCCCCTAATGGTGCGGGTTACGGCAGAGAGGCGGAGGGCCAATACGTTTGGCCCTCCGCCGACGGTTCGTTTACGGCCCGTGCGTCGCGCAGCCAACCGGCGCGGACCGACCGCCTTGGCCCGCATCGAGCGGCGGGATCAGCCCGGTGAACAAGCCGGCCGGGGTGCGATTGGCACCCGTGTTATCGATGTCGGTCACGCCACACGCGGTGGCCAACGTGATGAGCGGCGTGATTCCATGAACATGCGCCGAAGCCGAGGCCGCAAACCACGCCGACGCGAACACGACCACGACGGCAAGAGCAAGGAACTTCCTCATCAGTACCTCCCCTAAGAGCTTGACCATACGCCCCTCTTACTCGTCGGACGCGCGAGCGGTTTGCTCCGCAAGCGCGATCGTCTTCGCTGCCGTTCGGATGACCGTCAGCGGCGGGCTAACCGCAGAATGCTGACACGAGAACTCGGCGAACGGCCAAGTCGGTCGAGGCGGAAAACGGATAGCTGTTGACCATCAGCACGACCTGTCGGCGAGCGTCTTTGGTGTTCCAAACAGCGGTGACGTAGCCTAGGACGCTGCCGGTGTGTCCCCAGGCTCGTCCGCAGCGGGTTTGATAGGTGGCCAGGCCGAGCCCGTACCGGCCTGGAGGGCGAGTTGTCTCCATGGTTCGGAGCAGGTCCGGCCTCAGCACTCTGTCGCCGAGCAGCGCTTCGAAAAATCGTGCGAGATCGTCTGCGGTGGAAACGATCGCGCCGGCTGCGCCCGCCCAGGACGCGCTGTACTCGCCCGTGTCCGTGGCCGTGGCACCCGTCGAGACGATTCCGTCGTGTGACGGAACGCGAAAGCCGTGGGCTTCGCCAAACGCTCGCCACGGCCCTGGAACGAAGCTGGTGTCGCGGAGACCGAGCGGCCGGAAGATTCGCTCTAGTAACTGGCGCCCGAGTGGTGCTCGGGCCGCCCGCTCGGCGATGAGCCCGAGCACGAGGTAGTTCGTGCTCGAGTACGCGAATTGCGAACCAGGTGGAGTGAACACGGGCGCGTGGTCTTGGGCGAGCGCGATGAGGCGTCGCGGCGTCCAGACGAACCGGGGTCGCGACCAATACGGCCGGAACACGCTCTGGTCGTCCGTGTAGTCGAAGAGCCCCGACCTGTGCCCCAGCAGCTGCCGGACGGTGATTCGCCGACCGTTCCGAAGGAGATTCGGCAGCCAGCGCTCGACCGAGTCGTCGAGGCCGAGCTTTCCTTCGGCTACGAGTTGGAGGACGACCACCGCGGCAAAGGTCTTCGTGACGCTGCCGATGCGAAAACGATCCGAAGCCTGGATGGGTTGTTCCGCCGCTGGATCGGCCGCGCCGCTCGCGAGGTGGCTGGAGTGGACGCCGTCGCGAGTGACGAGGATTACGCCGGGCGCGCCCGAGTCGACGACGGCATCGAGGAGCGGCTGGAGGTCGCGCGTTTGCTGGCCGGAGCCGCGACCGAACGCGAAAATCGCGATCGCTACAGCCGCCACCGCGATCGCGGTGGCGAGCAGGGCGCCGAGCGCAACACGCCGTCGGGTCATGCGGACTAGGGCGACTCTAGCGCGACGCCGAGTGGACGAAGCCGGAGATGCCCCCAGCGGGATTCGAACCCGCGCTACGGCCTTGAAAGGGCCGTGACCTGGGCCGCTAGTCGATGGGGGCGGCTAGCGGCCAGCTTAGCGGCGCGCCCGTAGATCGAGCCGGAGACGCCCTCCTATACTCGAAAGGAGGGCCGGTAGCTCAGTTGGTAGAGCAGGGGACTTTTAATCCCAAGGTCGCAGGTTCGATCCCTGCCCGGCCCAAGACCTTAAGGAGGGGGCACACGGGGAACTCCCGGGTTCCCCGTGCAGTTCCAACGGTCCAGGTTCGATCCCCGCCCGGGCCAAGACCGGGAGGGGCCACACGGGGGAACTCCTGGGTTCGCCCGTGCAGTTCCAACGGTCGCAGGTTCGATCCCTGCCCGCCCCACTGACCCTGACGGTGGTGAAACCACTGCGGGAACGTCCACCGTAGGCGCGTAGAAGCTGGGGTAAGTCTCCGTCCCGGCTGACGCGCCTCTCTGAGACGTTTTCACGTGTAGCGTAAGTAACTACATGGTGGGTCGATCGTCTGCAAAGCGTTCTGCTGGCCTTGCTAGTGTCGCCCTAGCCTTGGTCGCTGGTGGCTGCGGCGCGTCAGGCGGATCAAAGACCGATAAAGCACCGCGCTCTCGTGAGGCTCCTTCGGCGGAGTCCGCTCCCGATGTCGTCAAGTTCGATGGACCATCGGTGGTTTCGTGCAACGCGAACGGCGAAAACGTCGTCGTGCCGTTTGTGTACGAGGTGACAAACGCAACCGCTGTCGAACCCCTTGTCGATGGCGTGGTTTCTCCGCCTGCCGCAAGCATTGACGGCGAAAACGCGACGCTCGCGTTCAAGTACGTGTGTCCGGGCCCGCACACCCTCACCATCTCGGCAGTCGGCAAGGACAAGCGGACCGCCACAGCTAGCGTCAGCTTCGATGAGAAGAACCGCGCCGTCAGTTCCAGCTCCTCGATCGATGTAGAAGCTGGTTGACGTGCGACCTGTAGGCGTGTCGGATTGTCGATGAAGCGCCGTAAGCCACGCGGGTCAAGCTCAAACGCGCCGGATCAAAGACGACGTTCCCCCGTAAGGGCCGGAAGAAAAAGGCTGCTCCGTCCGTGGCTCCATCGTGCGCGATAGCGGATCGAAGCGACGATTGACCACGGTCCTTCTTGGAGGAGGAGTGGCCGTGCTTGCACTGGCAGCGGCGGCTATCTCGCTCTCGCTAATGCTTGGAAAGGGAGGTAAGCCACGGCCGAATCCATTCGAGCGCGCCGCTCGCGCCGTGTGCGGCGGACATCACGCAAAGGCCAAATGCATAGACCTCGAAAGCCACAGAATGCAGATCGCCGCGAGGGACTTCGTCCGCTCCGTCTGCGGCGGCGAGAATGCAAGGCCGACGTGCCTGGAGGCCGGCGAGCGGAGAGACGTTGTTGCACGACTCTTGTCTGCACATGGGTTCTTCCTAGAGACGAGTCCGCAGACGGCGAGAGGTCGCGGAACAGAGCGGCCCAAGCGCCCTGGATCGCTCCATCACTGATCGGTCGAGCGTCACGCCTGCGGCGGCGGCTTCGGCGGGAGCGCGATCCGGTCGCCGCAAGCCTCACCTCGACGCTGCTCACAACGCTGACCATCGTCGACCCGCGGCGCTCCCTTACCAGGCATCCCCGCCAAGGCGCGAGGCTATAACGCCTACTCCGCAGTAGAGGAGGATTACCCTGCGGGTCGTGCCTCTACCGGCACCGATGCTTTCGCGCTCCGTCCGCTGCCGCCTCGTGACGGCTAAGTGGGGCGGCTCCTCGCGTGGCTGGACGCGTCGGCAAAAGCTTCGCGGGATCCGACCTTTTGCGGCGATGAAGCACCGGAATGACCTGCAGGGCTTGCGGGCCGTTGCCGTCCTGCTGGTCGCGCTCGGGCACGCCGGCATTCGGTTCCTAAAGGGCGGATTTATCGGCGTCGATGTCTTCTTCGTACTCTCAGGCTTCTTGATCACCGGGCTTCTCCTCTCCGAAGCCTTCGAACGCCGCTCGATCTCTCTACTCAACTTCTATGTCCGGCGCGCTCTCAGGATCCTCCCGGCCGCAGTACTCGCGCTCATCGTCACAGATGTGGTCGCGTATCTGCTGCTCAATCTCGCCCGAGCAAAGCAGGTGATGTGGGACAGCATCTGGTCCTCCTTCTTTGCCGCGAACATCCATTTTGCAAGAGAAGCGAGCGAACCGCCTTCGCCTCTGTTGCATTTCTGGACGCTAGGCGTGGAGGAGCAGTTCTATCTAGTTTGGCCGCTACTACTAGCCCTAGCCGTTTTTGGGGTCGCATCGATTCGTCGTCTCCAACATCGGCCGCGCGCTGAGCCGATAGTCGACGCGCGCGCGACCTTCCGACTGCTGGCCGTAATCACCGTCGCCGGCCTCGCCTCGCTCGCCTGGTCGGTCCACTACACCAGCACGAGTCCGGCCGCCGCGTACTACTCGAGCCTCGCACGAGCATGGGAGCTGGCTCTCGGTGCCGCACTCGCGATCGCGGCCTCGAGCCTGACTGACCTCTCGTCTCGCGTTCGTACGATTCTGGGTTGGTCCGGGATCTCCGCTATCGCCTGCTCCGCGGTCCTCTACTCGGGAAGCACGCCGCTTCCCGGCTATGCGGCGCTCCTGCCCACCGTCGGCACCGCACTGGTGATTGCCGCCGGGATCGCAGATCTACAGCCCCGGTTCGGCGTCGGGCGCGTCCTCGAGCAAGCACCCTTGCGATACGTCGGGGATAGGTCGTACAGCTTTTATCTCTGGCACTGGCCCGCCCTTTTGATTGCCACCGGTTACGCCGGCCACGGCCTCTCCGTAAAGACGAACCTGATGCTCTTGTTCGTGGCATTCGGCGTCTCTGTCGTCACCTACAGGTTCTTCGAGAACCCAATCAGGCACATGCGTTCCGGCAGGTCAGGTGCTGCTCGACGCGCTTCGTGCCGCAATTCGTCGCGGCGAAAGCCGCACTACTGAAACGTAGTTCGCGTGAGCACGTCGACGAAGCACCATCGGCGATACTCGCCATGGATATCTTCAACCTGTTCGGTGAGCGCAAACGGAACCGGCCGATCCGAACGACCTGGTCGGCTACGCGTGCCGGGGAGTTCGCGTCGGTGCGAGGATCGGCGCATCTAAGCTCGGCCAATGAGCATCTACGAGCTGCCGCTGGGCAAGCCAACGCGCGTAGGGGGACGTCTCGCACCTTGAGACGTGGCGAGCATCGAAAATCTTCAAAGGTGATCGCAGCAGGGGAGAATGATTACGCTGCGGCCGTGCCTCTACGGCACCGATGCTCTCTCATTCACGTCCGCTGCTGGTTTGTAACGGACATGAGCACGAGGTCCAAAGGCAAAACGGCGGCGGCTCGAGAGGACTCTCGCCACACACCATGATCGTTCTGCTGCTCAACACGCAAAACGAGGCGGAGCTACTCCGCTGGAACATTCAGCACCACCTTGATTGGGGCTTTGACCACGTCGCTGTCTCGGACAACGAGAGCACGGACGAGACGGCGGAGGTTGTGCGGGCCCTAGGTGACGCGGTGAGCTACGTTCGTTACAGCCACTTCAAGGATCGGCTGAAGGTACGCACGGCGCTGCTCGACGACCTGCGCGCTCATCATACGGTCGACTGGGTGCTCGTACTAGATGGCGACGAGTTTTTCTGGATCCCGGACGCGGCGGGTCCTCGCGAGATCCTCCGTGATACGCCCGATGATGTGGTGGCCGTGAATTTCGACATGAAGCTCTTCTTGCCGACGACGATGGACCCACCGGTTCTGCCGGTGTTCATGAGCCGCGTCTACCGGACGACGTCGTCTAACAGCTCGCTTAACAGCAGCTACATGGCCGGCAAGACTTTCTATCGATCGAGCTGGCTGACGAGGGTGACGAACGATCACTGGAATCCCGAAGTGCCGCATCCGCTGTTCCGCCACGAGTACCCGGCCATACATCACTACATGATCGAGAGCGAAGACAAGTTCATCATGAAGGTCAAGCGGCTGCCGAACGAGAATCACTACACGAACCCGTTGAAATGGCTGAAGTGGAAGATCATTACTCCGCGCGGCGAGCTCCCCCGGTGGACGAGCCGCTCCAAGCAACAGTGGTATGGGGTCTACAACCGTGCGGGCGAGGCAGGGTTGCGAGCCTACTACCGCAGCATCTACACACTTAGTGAAGACCGTGTGCGCGAGGCGATCGCTGATGGCGCGCTCGTGCGAGACGCAGAATTCGCCGAGTTCGCACGCGAGCAATACCTTCCGGTCAGGGCATAGCCGCGCCGCGTTTCTGCCGACCAGGTGCCCGGACATCAGTCCAGCGCCACGCACGGGGCGTGCGATTTTCGGCGTGACGTTTGTTGACGTGGGATCGATCGCGAGAAGCGTGGTCCACGCATCATCGAGCGAAGCCGGACCCAACCAGCCTCACTGGTGGTCGTTCGCCGGCATCCTCGCGTCGCTCTGGCGGCCGACGACTACCCAGATCGCGGTGACGCGTTCGGTTCCGATCGCCCACAGCCGATGCGGCGAGGAGGAGTCGAACGAGATGGAGTCGCCTGGCCCGAGCACGTATTCGTCGAAACCGATGCGCACCCCGACGCGGCCGCTGATCACATAGCCGTACTCCTTCCCGCCGTGATGGACGAGCGAATTCTCGGGGCACGATTCACTACCGACCTCGTAGACGACATGCAGGAATTCGACGCCTGGATCGCTCATCGCCGTGAGCCGCTCCCACGTCACGCCCGACGCGAGGTTGATGACGGCACGGTCATCCGGGCTGACCGCGGGGCCCGCAGCCGCCCCGGAGAAGGCCCGCGTCACGGGCGCCGCCGACGCGTCTCCAGCGAAGAGGTCGCCCATCGTGAGTCCGAGCTCCCGAACCAGCGAATACAGCGTGCTGACGCTCGGATTGACCTTGTCGCGTTCGATCTGCGAGATGAGGCTCGCCGATACGCCGATCCGCCGCGCCACCTCGCGGAGGGTCAGGCCCACCTTCTCACGCTGAGCGCGGAGGCTCGCCCCGATGTGGGAGGGCTCCGAATGCTGCGAGAGCACGGGAGCCGCTGCGGCAAGCTGCGCAGCTTCTCGACTTGGTGCCATCAGCTGGCGATCCTTTGCTCGACCTCGGAGGCGATGCGGTCCGCGCCGGGGAGATGCGCGTCCTCGAGAGGCGGACTGTAGGGGATCGGCGAGTCGGGCGTGGCGATTCGCCACGCGTCGTCGAGATGCTCGAGCGCCTGCTCGGTCGCAACCGCGACGACCTCGGCCGCCCAGCCGCCGGTCCGAGGGCCCTCCTCGACCACGACGAGCCGGTTCGTCTTCGCGACCGAGTCGAGGATCGTCGCTGTGTCGAAGGGACGGATCGTTCGCAGGTCGATCACCTCGGCCTCGATGCCGGCTTCGGTGAGCCGGTCGGCCGCGGCCAGGCTCTCGTGCACGCCGCGCATCGCCGAGACGATCGTGACGTCGCGTCCCTCCCTGCGCACCGCGGCCGCGCCGATCGCCGCGCCGCCTCCGTCCAATTCGCCCTCGACCGCGTACAGGCGCTTGTGCTCGAGGAAGATCACCGGGTTGTCGTCCGCGATCGCCGCCAGCAGAAGCGCTTTGGCGTCCGCGGGCGTCGAAGGAGCGACGATTTTGACTCCCGGAATGCCAGTGAGCCATGAGACGGGCATCTGGGAGTGGATGGCGCCGAAGCGTCCGCCTGCACCGACGACCGAGCGAATCACGAGGGGAACGCTCACCTGTTCCTGCGTCAGGAACCAGTACTTCGACATCTGGTTCACGATGCCGTCCATGACGAGCGTGAGGAAGTCTCCGAACATGATCTCGATCACCGGCCGCAGACCGTTCACGGCGGAGCCGAAGGCAGCGCCCGCCAGCGCGAGCTCGGAGATCGGCGTATCGAAGACGCGCTCAGGCCCGTACTTCTCGTAGAGGCCCGGCGTCACGGCGAACACGCCGCCTGCTGCCGCAACGTCCTCCCCGAAGAAGACGACTCGATCGTCCGCGGAGAGCGCCTCATCGAGCGCTTCCCGGATTGCCGTTCGGAAGTCCATTGCCGGCACGGCTGTCAGAGGAGCAACGTCAAGGGTTGCTCGAGGAGAGTCTTGAGGTGCGCGAGGAACGCCGCGCCGTCGGCGCCGTAGACCACCCGGTGGTCGGCGCTGAGCGTCGCCAGCATGCTGTCGCGGAACGCGAGCTGCCCACCCTCAGCCTCGTACGGCCGCCGCTCGATCCCTCCGACCGCGAGGATCGCGACCTGTGGGGAATCGACGATTGCCGTGAACGAGTGCACGCCGTACATGCCGAGGTTCGACACGGTGAACGTGCTGCTCGTGAGCTCATCCGGGGTCAGGCTGCGGCTGCGGGCCTGCTCTGCAAGCGAACGCGACTCCGTTGCGATGTGAGCCAGTTCTTTGCGGTCGGCGTCGAAGAGTGTCGGCACCAGCAGAGCGTCCTCGACGGCCACGGCAATCCCGACGTTGACGCGTGAGTGCCGCTCGACGCCGCCGTTCGTCCAGGAGCTGTTGAAAGCGGGGAACTTGCGCAGCGTGAGCGCGGCCGCGCGGACGAGGAAATCGTTCACCGACGGCGGAGGGCTGCCCAGCTGCCCGTCCGGGTCGCGCCGGAGGTCGACGACGGTGGACATGTCGATCTCCGCCGTCACGGCGAAGGTCGGGACCGAGGCAGCCCGATCCATTCGCCTGGCGATCGTCGACTGCGTCGCCGAGAGCTCGACCGGCTCGCTCTTGCCCTTGCCGCTCGAGGGCGCGGCCGCGGCTTTGTCGCCGGGCGCCGCCCGCTCGACGTCGTCGATCGTGATCCGCCCGCCGGGTCCAGTGCCCTCGAGGTCGAACAGGGAGACGCCGAGCTCGACCGCCCTGCGGCGTGCGACCGGCGTCGCAAGCGCGCGCTCCGATGCCGACCGAGCCCGCGGCGGCGCGGGGGAGTCCCGGGGCTCGGCGTTCGGCTCTGCCGGCGCCCGTCCTCGGATCTGCGGGCTC
>Ga0126311_10000841_pt1 | contig 14314 bp, 15 predicted proteins | sample Plot61_FD_92539 | JGI IMG/M metagenome (GOLD analysis project Ga0126311, IMG submission 92539) | Serpentine soil microbial communities from UC McLaughlin Reserve, CA, USA - Plot61 | ecosystem: Environmental > Terrestrial > Soil > Grasslands | place: USA: UC McLaughlin Reserve, Lake County...
ACTTCTCCTCATCGCCGTAGGCGTCGCGATCGGCATATTCGGCAGCTTCCTCTCAGTAACCCGCTTCCTGAAGAAGATATAGCGCCCCAGGCGCTATATCTTCAGCACTTCAGCACGCTTCGGCCCCTTCGGGCTTCGCTTGTCAGCACGGCGTCTTTGGCGCCATGTCAGCATTTCAGCTTTCGGATTCGCAAGCCCTGGCTGAAAGCAAAGGCCCAAGGGGCCCGAAGCGTGCTGAAGTGCTGACCTGCGCGGCGAAGCCGCATGGTAGACTCACCGTGTGCTGATCCAGCCACCTCTCAACGGAGCGCTCCCTTGATAATTCCGGCTATGCTGGTTCGTCGGGGGAAGTACTCGGTAGCGGACCCGCTCTTCGTCGAGGAGCGGCGTCCTGTGCTGGTCGCACGCAAGCTCCGTAGGGGTGCCGAGGCCGGCGATATAGTCCTCGTGAACGCAAGGGAGAAGAATCGCTCGCTCAGGGGCGAGGTCACGCGCGTAATCGGGTCTTCCGAGGACCCGCGTAACGTCTACGAGGCGCTCTTCGCCTCCATCGGAACGTCCCGCGAGTTCCCGCGGAAGGTAGATGAGGAGGCTGACGCCCTCGCGCGCCTGGAGATGGGGGAGCGCACTGACCTGCGTCACCTACCCACGGTGACCATAGACGGCGCTGACGCGAAGGATTTCGACGATGCGATCTCGGTCGAACGCTCCGGGGACGGTTTCAAGCTGTGGGTCCACATCGCCGACGTGACCCACTACGTCGAGCCCGGCTCCGCCCTCGACAAACAGGCCGCCTACAGGGGTAACTCCGTCTACCTCCCTGGAACCGTGGCGCCGATGCTCCCGAGACGTCTCTCGGACGACGTCTGCTCCCTACGCCCGCACTCCGACCGGGCCGCCGTAACGGTGGAGATGGAGGTCACGGGCGAAGGCGAAGCAAAAAGCTACAGGGCTTTCCGGAGCACCATCGTCAGCGATGCCAGGCTCACCTACGAGGCCGTAGATTTGTTCCTGAGCGGTGGGGGCACGGTAGAAAGGGCAGAGCTGGTCAGGAGCGCTTACGAGCTCTCGCGCAGGCTCAAGACGAGGTCGGCGAGGCGGGGCAAGCTGGAGCTCGGCGGACGGGAGCCGGAGTACCTGGTAGGCGAGGACGGGGTGCCCGTAGGTGCGGGAGTCCGCCGCTCGACGCCGGCGAGGGAGTTGATCGAAGAGCTCATGGTCCTCGCCAACGAGTCGGTTGCGAAGATGCTTGGCAGCAAGAAGGGCGGGGTCTTCAGGGTGCACGAAAGGCCCGACGAGGAGTCTTTGGAACAGCTAGGGGAGAGGCTCGCTGCCGTCGGCATGCAGGCCGAGCCCACACCCGAGAACCTAGGGACCATCTCCCAGATGGCCAAGTCCGATGCGGTGAACTACCTGATCCTACGCTCCATCCCCCGCGCCCTGTATTCGCCCGAGGATGCAGGTCATTACGGCCTTGCGCTCGAGCACTACACGCACTTTACGTCCCCGATCCGGCGCTACGCCGACGTTCTCGTCCACCGCGCCCTGCTCGCAGATGAGCCTCCCGAAGATGTCGCTGGCGTTGCATCCTACATCTCCGAAAGGGAATACCGCTCCATGATCTGCGAGCGGACCGCGGACGAGTACACGCTGATGTGGTTGATGCGCGACCGTGTGGGGGAGGTTCTCGAAGGGACGGTCGTGAGCACCGCCGCCTTCGGACTCTTCGTCGAGCTCGAAACGGGGGCCACTGGCCTCGTACACGTGAGCAAACTCCCCGGGTGGTGGGAGCTCGAAGCGAACGGGGTCGTCCTCTCCAACGACGCCATCGGCGCCTCTTACAGGGTGGGGGACAGGGTTCTCGTCGAGTTGCTCGACGTACTCCCGCTCATGCAGCGGGCCGAGCTCAGGGTGGTGAAACGACTGTGACAGATTTCGCGCGCAACAGAAAAGCCCTCCACGACTTTGCGATCGAAGAGACCTACGAGGCAGGCATTCAGCTGACGGGACCAGAAGTAAAGTCCGTCAGGGAGGGGCGCGCCAACCTCAAAGAGAGCTACGCTAGGGTAAAGGACGGGGAGATGTTCCTGATCGGGGCCCACATCTCCCCCTACGCGAACGCCAGGCAAGAACGCCAACTCCCCACCCGCGACCGCAAGCTGCTCCTGCACCGCAAAGAGATCGACCGCCTCATCGGCAAGAGTCAGGAGGAGGGCAAGACCCTCATCCCCCTCAAACTCTACTCCAAGAATGGCATCGTAAAACTCCAGATCGCCGTCGCCAGCCGCAAGAGGCAATATGACAAACGGCGCGAGATCGCCAAGAAGACCGCAGACCGCGAAATAGAACGCGCTATGAAAGAGCGCCTCCGCCGCTAGCTAGTCAGCAATTCAGCACGCTCAGGCTGACGCCTTCGCTCGTCAGCATTTCAGCTGCTTCCGTTCGAGCCTCGCTCTGGTGCGCAGGAGGTACAGCCGCCAGCGCAAATGGGGTTCGACGCTCGCTGCAACGGTTCGGGACGACTTGCTGAAATACTGAAAGCTAGGGCCGTAAGGCCCGAAGCGTGCTGAAGTGCTGAGACGCTTTAAAATCCCCTCCAAAATGGTAGAATATCAACCTTACAAGGGGGCGCATAGGCTTCGACGGGAGTGGCCAGCGTCCTGTGAGACGAGCCGAGTTTGCTGGAGACTCGTAAAACGCCGGCAGCAAAAGATACACGCCAACAGAACTGGTGATTTGGCAGTCGCTGCTTAAATAGCGACGCCCATCGGTCCGGGCGGCCCACGGCCCGGGTCCCGGTGTCATGAAGTGGGCTCACCCTCGGAGTTCTGGCCCGGTGCAACGAGGGGACACTAAATGGGCTAGGCCCCGCGGCGGCGCCCCGGTCCGTCGCAGCGGGCGAAACTAAACCGGGAGCTACGCTCGTAGAATCTCACGGACGGCGCACTCGCGGACGCGGGTTCGAATCCCGCCGCCTCCACTGAAGCGGGCCGGCTTTGCCGGCCCGCGCACGCTCCCTTCGGTCGCTTGTCAGCACGGCGCCCTGCAGGCGCCATTTCAGCATTTCAGCACGCTGCGCCCTTCGGGCTTGCTTTCAGCCAATAGTGCGGCGGGCTCACCCTGCCGCACACGAGAATCGGTGGGGATGGAGGGTGGGTTTTCGAGCCTGCCGATGCGGTCTGGGACGACTTCCTGAAAGTGGAGGCCCGCAGGGCCGGAACGTGCTGACAAGCGAGGGCCGAAGGCCCGAAGCGTGCTGAAATGCTGACAAGCGGAGCCCGAAGGGCGCAGCGTGCTGCGAAGGCGAAGCCGAAGCCAGATATAATCCGGTTCCGTGAGTGATCCGCGGCCAATCGGTGTGTTCGATTCTGGTGTCGGCGGGCTGACGGTGCTCGCGGAGATCAAGGACCGGCTGCCCTACGAGCACACGGTATATTTCGGGGATACGGCGCGGGTGCCTTACGGGATACGTGATCTCGCCGAGGTACGGTGGTTCACCTTCGAGATTATCAACTACCTCATCGGCATGGACGTTAAGCTGATCGTGATCGCCTGCAATACGGCGACGGCTTCGGCCCTCAGGGCCACTCAACGATCCTTCGAGGTGCCGATCATAGGTGTAATAGAACCAGGGGCGCGGGCGGCGGTGGAGGAGACGCGTAACAGGCGCGTCGGCGTACTCGCGACTCCGCTGACCGCGACAAGCGGCGCGTACAGGCGCGCCGTGCACTCCCTCGATGCGGGAATCGAGGTCAACGAGCAGGCCTGCCCCGAGTTCGTGCCCATGATCGAACGCGGCGTCGTCGATGGCCCCGAGCTCGAAGGGGTGGCGCGAGGTTACCTCGAGCCCATCATGGAGCGTGGTGTCGACGCCGTCGTGCTCGGTTGCACCCACTATCCCCTGATCTCCGCGCCCATTAACCGCATCCTTGGCCCCAAGGTACGTCTGATCTCCTCCGCCGGCCAGACCGCCCTGGAGGTGGGCCGCGTCCTCTCGCGCAGGGACCGTCTCCGCCGCCCGCGCCACATCGACGACGAAGGCAAGGCCACCTACGTCTGCAGCGCCGACCCTGAAGAGTTCGCCGCCCTCGGAAGCCGCTTCCTCGACGAGGAGATAGAGGCCGTGGCGCCAGCGACCGTAATCTAGAGCAAGTCAGCATGTCAGCACGCTTCGGCTTCGCCTCGCTCTCAGCATGTCAGCTCGCAATTCTGTTCCAGTCGCGCCCTGCCGCGCGCGCCGGACAGCTGCCATAGGCCGGTAGGAGTCTACGCTCTCGGCAGCGCGTCGAGACGACTACCTGAGATGCTGAAGTGCTGAGCAGCTGAAATGCTATTTGTTATACTCATCTGCGGTCTCGGCGGGGCGTGGCGCAGCCTGGTAGCGCACCTGCTTTGGGAGCAGGGGGTCGGAGGTTCAAATCCTCTCGCCCCGACAGCGAAGCTGGCGGGACCACTCGAGAGCCGTGCGGGTGTAGCTCAACGGTAGAGCCCCAGCCTTCCAAGCTGGTGATGGGGGTTCGATTCCCCTCACCCGCTCTCGAGGAGGGTCCTTTTACCCCAAGCTATTTGCTCTCCTTCTGCGGGCGTAACCACAGCGAGACGTGGGCCGGCTGCATCGTCCGCTCGACGACCGTAACTAGGTCGTCGCTCAGGGCGTCGAGATTCGTCTCGCGGCTCAGGGTGGCCGAGAAGGCTTCCAGAGTCTTTCTCGCGTCGTAGTTGCTGCGGTAGAAGCGCTTGTCTATTAGCGACTTGATGCGCTGCCTGAGTGGGTTGAACAGCGCGGCGATCACGAGCGTAGAGACGACGACGGCCAATTGTGGCGGTTTCCCTTCGTTGGTGAGCGCACGGAAGGCATTCTCGGCCAGTGCTACGCTCCCGAAGTACACCAGTGTGAGAGAGGCTGTGAGGGTACCGTAGACTAGCGTGCGGCGGATGACGATATCGATGTCCCACAATCGATCATATACGATCGCCACGCCGATCGACAACGGGATCAGGGAAAGAGTGCCGAAGAGTCCGGCCTGGATCGCAAGAGCGGGCAGAGGGTCGAACTGGCCGAGCGGAGAACCAGAAATGGGTATCTCGAACGCTACCGTCCCCAACCCGGCCGAAACCATGCCGAAGACCACCCACTTGGTTTGCTGACGCTCTGCCGGAGACGAGACGTATCGGTAGCGGTACAGTTGCGAACCTATGGCGATGCAAGCGAGGGTCGTCAACACGGCATAATCGAGAGGGGGTAATGAACTGGCGATGTCGAGGATAGAGTCGGGGAAGAGCCAATAGAACACGTCGTGCGCGGCGAATAGGCCGGCTGCCCAGCGCGTCCAGCGCGGAACAAACCGTCCGCTGGGAAAGAGTAGATAGAATGCGTAAAGTGCGATCGTGCCGAGGAACGCCAATAGATAGATTGGTAGCCACACAGCAGAGGAGTGATCGGCTGGCGCAGGTAGACTGGGGGGTAGACTCATGGTACCAAACGTAAGGAGGGCCAGCGAACCAAAGAGCGCTATCCAATTATCTGCCCCGCGCCAGAAGATGACCAGAGCGACCGCGACCCACACCGCCGTCGAAACGATAGCGATCGAGAGCAAGCATATAGCGTAGAACTGAACGGTGATCCCGCTCGCTTCCAGGCTGGCGCGGACGGCCGCAGGATCGACATCGGATTCGGAGAAGCTGACGATCGAATTGTATTGCGCTGGAATGCTGGCGACAAACAGCCCCACGGTCAGCACGAAAACCATCAGCCACCCTAGCCGGGCTACGAAGAGGCGACGGCCGCCCAGAGTGGGGGGCGTTAGGGCATCGGTCCCACCGGCGAACTCGCCCGGTCTTCTGTGCTCAGGACCCAAGCTAACCTGTACCTTTCAGCCAGCACTCGCTATCCTGACATGATGACAGAGCGCTACGAACTTGTCACCTCAGCGCGTCAGTATTGCGGCTTCTACGCTTTCGGATCTTGCTGACCGGCTGACATCGTGGCGACACGGGTCAATGCTTCGAGGCAGAGTGCGGTGGTCAACTCCTCAGAGCCATAGTACCTGCCTGGTTGGAAATACATTGCTACCCTGCGCCATGAACCGTTCGCGCTCTGGCTCTCTTCGAGGTAACGCGCGGCGTCCCTAAGCCTCGTGACACCGTCGTACTCGAAATTCGCCAGGCTGCATACCGCGCAAGCGGTAGCGAGCACATCGCCGAAAGACCCGTTATCTCTGCCGAGCTGCAAGACTTTCTCTATGATCGCCTCCCTCGCCCCGCTTAACGATGGAGCACCGTGCGAATACGCGCGGGAAACAGCATAATAGAGGGTCATGTGGTCGAGATAGTGGTGGTATGAGTAGCCCTCGCGGCTACTCTCGATCGTATCGATGAGGTATCGGCACACACTCCTGGTCTCGTTGCGATCTCCCAGGTAAAACATCACGTTGGCGTTGACGACGCTATCTACATCGTTCTCCACAGCTGCGCCGCCTATCCAGGTGTAGAAGAGGTCTGCCTCATTCCGATTCTCTAGGACATACTTGATGTTACGCTCTCCCACCAAGGTGGGACGTAGTTGTTGTAAGGCGACCGAAGCACAAGCGGTATCATCGAGATCGTAGCCAATGCTGTTGGTGTTCTTCGACGTGTAATACTGAAACAGGCCGGGGCCCCTCATCTCTCCCGCCAGGAACGAGATGGCCTTGTTCGTCATGACCTTTACACAAGGGCTATCGATACGCGCGATGCTGTGAAGTACGAAGGTCGTGACGAATACGGAACTATCGAAGGAGGTCACGCGCATCTCCGTAGAGGGGCTGGCGTAGGTCCTAAATTCTCCGTAGGGTAGCTGGTGGTTCTGGAGAAACCGTAATCCCGATCGAACGGATGGCGCGAGACCTTCTGAAGCGGTCAAGAACGTATGCGCCTCTGGGGAGGCGGTGGCTGACAGGGATAGATGAGCGCCCCGTTCATCGCACACTACTATAGGACAAGTAGCTACTACCATCGAGGTTCTATCGGTGCCCGCTTCGAATACAGGAACTCATATTCGGAACGAAGCTAGCAGCGGGACGAAGATCAGCTGCTAGAGGGTCATGCACGACGAGCCATCGGCCTCCGGGAGATCAATCAGCTCGCATGCTGACCAGCGCGGTCGAGGAACGGCGACCATTTTCCGAATCATTGTGTGGGCAAGACTTGTGTCAGAGGGTGATTGCTGGTTAAACTCAAGAGGGTTGGATCTGAAGGCGAGCCAGTGGGAGGGATCTCGTGGACAATATGGAGGAGATACGTTTAGAGGCACTGAGGGCGCTGACTATCCTGGCGGTCCACGATGAGCAGTTCCGCCGCGGAATGTGGGACGATCTGGAAGGTACATTGACGCGATACGGGTTTGCCCTGAACGACCAGGAATTGGAGCAAGTAAGGAACTTCGTCTTTACCGTTCGCGACAGCCTGGACGAAGATCTATTCGCGAGTCTGACCGCGGCCTATAGATAACACCTGAGCGCATGGTGGGGGCCGTGCGACAGACCTGGAAGCGGTCCGCCAGGACGGCAAACCGTGCCGAGCGACGAGACGATCCAGAGGAGTCGACGGCGTGGCAAACCGTAGCAGGAAAGCGGACATCGAAAATGAGCGTGTGCGCGAGCGGGTGGACAGCGTCTTTGCGTCGCTTGATGAGCTGATCACTGCGCTGCCTGTGCGCAAGGACCACAGGCAGCTTCTGCAAATACACCTGAGGGTTGGCAAAGAGCGGGCAGAGGCCTGGCCGGAGATGTCTTCGATCCAATTGCCGCTCCTCGTGCACGCCGCGATCACCGATGACGAGAGGCCCGCCCTCCCCGTAGCCGGGGCCTGTACCCTGATTTACCTTGGCGCTGACCTCTTCGATAGTATCCTCGATCATGAGCTGCCGCCTTTGTGGCACGCTCGCGACTCCTCGCAGGCTAGCCTGGCAGCAACCACTCTTTTGGGAGCACTCCCCGCGTTTTCCATCGCACGACTACAAGAAAGAGGGACACCGCCGGCGAGGCTGTGGATGCTGGCCAACCTCTTCGCGGACGCTGGCTTGAAGATGGGCGCTGGTCAGTATGAGGATCTACTCTTCCCTACCCTGGAGGACGTGTCCATAGGGGATTGCCGGACGATGGCGGAGCACAAGAGCGGGGCCGAATATGCGCTATTCGCGACCTCCGGAGCGGCTCTAGCGACCGAAGATCCTTCCAAGATCGACGCTTACGCAGCCTTTGGTTCATGTTTCGGCATTGCCCAACAGCTGATAAACGACGCAAAGGACATCTGGGGCCACGGGTGCAGTAGAGACCTGATCAATGGGAAGCGCACGCTCCCGATAGTCCACGCGCTATCTACCCTGCGTGGCCAACAACGCGAGCGACTGCAGAATCTGCTCGCAGCCGCCCGTGAATCTACAGAGCACCATGACGGGGTTCGCACGCTGCTGAAAGCGGCGGGCTCCCTGCGCTACACGGCCCTGATCGCCTGGCTCTACCAGCAGCAATCGCGAAGCTACTTGGCCAGGGCTTCTCCACGAGAGCCCGCCGGTCGGGAACTCCATACGTTGCTAGAACAGGCCTCCTTGCTTCGCCAGGGCTCGCCGTCGAGCTCCCCCTTACTTTGATCCCGTCAGAGAAGGGGATACCATACTTGGAAATCGCGTATACGTTAGGTGGCTGGATTCCGGCCGTGAAATATCACGCGACGCCATGGATGGAGTGTATTGCTGCGTAGAGGTTGGTCTGCTGAAACAGACGGCCGGGTGATTACAAAGATCGAGCGAGGAAGTTCAGATGGGCCCTGATGCCGGTTCTTTCTACGAACCGCTGGGCGAAGGACTCTTCCGGGCGACGGAGCTGACGGCCAGCCCGTGGGGCACCGGCTCCCAGCATGGCGGCCCGCCCGCCGCGCTCTTGGCCCGCTCCCTGGAGTCCGAAACGGACGGGGAGGGTGGCATCTTCGCGCGGCTGGCCTTCGAGTTCCTGGGCCCGATCCCCGTGGGCGAGCTATCCGTCGAGACGAAGACCGTGCGGCCTGGACGCAGGGTCTCCCTGCGCGAGTCTACCCTCTCGGACGGAACGGGGCGCCCGGTGATGCTCTGCCGGGCGTGGCGCATCTCGGCTTCCCCGGCTTCCCTGCCCGACGAAATCGAGCCCGACCCCGCGACGCTACGAGGCCCTGAAGAGGGCGAGGAGAAACCCTTCTTCGAGATGGCACCCGAGGTCGGATACCATCAGGGTATCGAGGCCAGGTTCGTCGAAGGTTCCTGGCGCGAGCTGGGTCACGCCGCGGCCTGGCTACGCATGCTGGCGCCCCTGCTCCCTGGTGAGGAGCCCTCGCCTCTGGTGAGGGTTCTCGTCGCCGCGGACTCAGGCAACGGCGTGGGTGCTGCACTGGACACCTCCGCGTGGACGTTCGTCAACCTGGAGACCACAATTCATCTGCACGCCTACCCGGGCGGCGAGTGGGTCGGGCTGGAGTCATCGGCCGCCGTCCAGCCCAGCGGCGTCGGCCTCACGCGCACCACCATCCACGATCCCATCTTGGGACCCGTCGGCGCAGTCGCACAGTCCTTGCTGATCGCAGAGCGCTGAGCCTGGCATCTCGGTGTCTGCCCCTGCCCTGGCCGCCGATTGCTCCGGAGCCAGTTACCCGCCTACCTGACCTTGCAGTAGGTGAGGTCGAAGTCGGTCTCCCACGTCAGCCCATCCGGCGCCTTCTCCCAGCGGCCGGCGATCGTGTTGCCGTCATCGCTTATCGTCGCGCTGAAGCGCTGCGGGAACGGCTCGCCCTCGCGCCAGAGCTCCCACTTCCCTTCTGCGATGCTCATCTCGTAGATCCGGCAGACGCCGCGCTCGTCGGAGTAGAGCTGGAAGTAGGTCCCGTTCGCGGCGTCGCATCCCATGATCGAGATCCCGTCGGGCGCCTCGGGCATGTCCACCGTCGAGCGCTCCACCAGGTGTGCTCCTGACTCGTGCCATTCGATCGTCGCCCGTGCCTCGCCGGGCCACGGCGGCCCGTCCGGCGGCTTGGCCTCGAGCGTCCATTCGCCGACGAGCGGCTCGAGCCGCCCCAACGCCTCCTCTGCGGTTGGCTGGTCCATCGTGTTACTCCTCTCTCCCGTTGGCAGTTGTGCAGAGAATATAATCTCACGGACGATGTAGCCGAGGACGATCGATCCCCACGACGCAACGACATCCCAGGCACGACGAGCTGGTTTCGGAGCTCCGACTGTGGTACACGCGCTCCGTCCCCGAGATGGGCTTCCACGTCCAACAGCGGCGGTTCGGCTTCTACCAACGCCAGAAGGACACCGGACGAGTCAGGGCGACTTTGAGGTATCTACCCGCAGATGACATTCCGACCTTCCTCGAGGACCTTAGGGAGTATTCCGGTGAAGAGGAGGTCACGTTCCACGTCGACGACCGAGAGCTAGACAAGCGCCTCGGGCCCGTCCTTCTCGAGAGCAGATGCACCCCCGACGTGGCAGAGGTCTTCCTGGCCCACACGGGAGAAATGCCGACCCCAGCGTCCGAACCCGGGAACGTGACCGTCGAGGCGGTGACCGAGGACACCATCGAAGAAGCCATGAGGACGGAGAGGAAGGGTTTCGCCGACAGCGAAGCCGAGCCCGACCCAGAAGAACTCTGGCGCCGCCTGACCCTACGCAGGGCGGAGATGGGCGGCCAGGGCCGCTTCCTGGTGGCCAGGGTCGCCGGAGAGCCTGCCTCGGTCGTGGCCTTCTACGAGGGAGAGGACCGCTACGTCCACCACCTCGGGACGCGCGTGCCTTTCCGAAGACGGGGCCTCGCGAGCCGGCTGCTCGAGGACGTCCTCGCTGGCGCGCTCGAACGCCCTTGCCGCTCGACCATCATAAGCGCGGCAGAGAACGGGCGCCCGGCCGACCTCTACCGCTCCCTGGGCTTCACCGACGAGGTCTACTGGCGCAGAGAATACAAGCACGTCCCAACCACGGCGTGTGCGGTCGATAGCGGCACGATCAGGAGCTCGTAGGCCTCGTAGCCAACGTCCGGGCAAGCCCGCGTTGGAGGGGCCGCAAATAACGTATTCACCAACTTCTCCTAAGTCCCATTGCACGAACTTCCGATGCATGGAGTTCTGAGAACGTCGCACTGCAGTAGACAGACTCCGATATGATCGAGATCGTGCTAATAGCCGTGCTGGTGCTGTCCTTGATCGTTTCACTTGCCGCCTGTTACGAGAGCCGCCCCTAGCTTCAAGTCGCCGGGAGGTAGGTGAGGAGGACCACTCCGGATTCGAATCGTTTCACGTCCTCGAGCCTCATCCAGACAGTTCCTCTGTCGCCGAGCACGTGGACGTTCCCCTGGCCCCAGACGAGCGGGTTCAGGTACACTTCGTACTCGTCGATCAGACCCCTCTCGGCGAGGGTGTACGCGGCCTCGCCGCTCCCGTGCATGAACAGGTCACCGTCGACGCCGTCCTTCAGCTTCGGGATCGATTCCTCGAGATCCCCCGCGAGCAGGGTCGCGTTCCACGCGAGATCTCCGGACAAAGTGTTGGACATAACGTACTTCGGCAGCGCGTTGACCATGTCCGCCCACTTGCCCGACTGGCTCGGCCAGTATCCTGCCAGACCCTCGTAGGTCTTGCGACCCAGCACCAGACCGCTGGATCTTGCCTGACGCTCGAACGAGTAGTCGCCGTGGTCTCCGTCCGCCTGCACCCACTCGCCGACCGGATCTATAACGCCGTCGACGGTGGCCTGCGTGGTCGCGATCAGCTTCCCCATCTCGCTTCTCCTTTCGTCGGTTTGCCTTGAGGACGATATTGTGAGGCCGGGTAGAGACGCATCCACCGAAAGGTAGAATTGGGAGGGTAGAGAGTCCTCACGCGGGCGGTGAGGCTCTGGTTGGAGAGCAGCACGATCTTCGCGCGCCTCGCCTTCCCCGCGGCGATCTTGCGGCTGGCAACTGCCCTCTTGTGGACGCGGTACTCGTCGGCGTCGAGCATCTTTACCCCTGTGAACGGCCGCATCGGCACCTCCTACGACGGGGAGCGCCATTATGTACCGAGCTTGGCGGATGCGCCACATCGTAGACCGACACGCCCCCAATTCACACACGTGCGTGGAATGCACCGGCCTGTTGAAAAACCTCTTCGCGCTCTCTTGGGCACCCCGTTCGGGGGTCAAATACGCCGTTTTGGTAGTGTTTCGGCCTTGTTTTTCGGGCTCTCCTGCACCGCCTATCGGACCGACGATTACTTATTCAACAGGCCGCGCAGTTCTGAGAAGTCCGCCGAGCGCTGGACGCCGGATCTGCGTGAACCTTTCCGAAAAAGAGCGAGATTCTGTTCGTCAGTCCGACCCGCGCTTTGGGACAATACTTTCCGATGTTGGTTCGGTGAAGGTGATCCAGCACGGGTCGCCACGACGTTAGGAGGGTACATGAGGCGCATGCTGGTGTTGATGACGGTGGTGGCCATGATGGCGGTGATGCTGGCGATGAGCGTCGCGCCCGCCCTCGCGTCTCCGGGGGTGCGCTACCTTTGCACGGGAGGCCCCTTGGGGGCCACGTACACCGCTGCCAAGTTCAAGCACATCTATGAGGGTCTGGGGCAAGAGTGCGTCAAGCTGCCGAAGGAATAAGGTGAATGCGCAACATAGTTCGGGCGGCCGGGGCCAAACACCCCGGCCCTTCTCCGTACCCTTATTCACCGGAGTTCGTGGAAGGAAGATTCTGGGAACTCCGAGGCCACGGAGAGGTACCTCGACTCGAAGCCTTCGGGCATGAGGCGGTGCTGCGTCGCGCTCTTCTTGTCCATCTACGCCGACCTTTCGCTAGACTGCGGAGCTAAGGATGGACGGTACGAACGGGACGCGCCATGACCGACTTTACATTTCCGCTCTTATGCAAACTTCGTGTCCACGGCGTTCTGAAAAGTTTGCACCGGGCGTCGGGAGGTGACACCCTAATGGTGCTGGAAAGAGCAGGTCCGCCGCGTCTCTAGGGCGGCTCGGAAAGGAGGTAGGGTAAAGCTATGTACGTTGCAGTGCGGCGCTACGAGGGCGTGACCGACTCGCACAAGGTGAGGCAGGTGGCCGAGTAAGGCTTCGTGCCCATCATCAGCGAAATGCCGGGATTCGTTGATTACTACTGGGTCGACGCCGGGGATGGCGTAATAGTTTCGACCAGCGTCTTTGAGCATAAGGATGCTGAGGAGCAGTCGACCTTTAGGGCTGGAGAGTTCATACAAGAGCATCTGCTTCCCTTGCTCCCGAACCCACCCTAAATCACAGCCGGTGAGGTTGGCATTTACACGGGGAGGTAGGCGAGACGTAGTTCGGGAGCTAGCCCCCGAATAAGCCGCTATGCCACGATGAGCAAGGCGTAGCGCTCCAGCAACGCGCTGCTGGCGCGCTACGATCGGTGCCCCTGGAAACCGCCTCGTCTCGTAGTGAGCCGCATTCACCAAGAACGCGACAGAGCCAAACCCGGCTACCCATAAGAGGAATTGGCGTGGCAAAACCTGGCCCGACGTCATTGCCTTGAGTGGGCCGAGATGATCATACGAAAAGACCAAACACCGGTAGATCGGGGAACCGCAGAAGACGAGCAGACCTATGGGGCCCGCGAGTCCCTGCACCTCACCGAGGAGGGCGGGTTGACCCAGTCCGTCGCGCACGTCCAGACGCTGCAACCGGGCTCGCGGTCTGGCGATCGGCACTGGCACAAGGAGGAAGATGAGCTCCTCTACGTGCTTTCGGGCGAGGCGACCGTGGTCGAGGAAGATGGCCCTCATACCCTCTACCCTGGCGACGCGGCATGCTGGCCGGCGGGTAAGGCGAACGCTCACCAGGTCGTGAACCGTTCGGGGGAGCCCTGCACCTACCTCATCTTCGGCTCGGCGGTGCCCAACGTGGTCCACTCCCTCGAGCGAGGGGAGATCCTGCGCGCCTTCGACGACGGTTCGTGGCGCATCGAGCGCACAGACGGGACCCTGATCAAGGACGGAAGCGAGTAGCGAACTCCGGAGAACCCCCTCGGCGCCAAGTCGACGACCTCATCTTCCCGACCCGCACGGGCACCACCACGAGCGGCACCAACCTCCTCGGCCGCCACTTCAAGCCCCTCTTGAAAAGGGCAGAGTTACCACTCATCAGGTTCCATGATCTCCGCCACACCTACGCTACAATACTCCTGATGGCAGGCAAGCACCCCAAGTACGTCCAGGAACTACTAGGCTACGCCAACATCTCCATAACCCTCGACACCTACTCACACGTCATCGAGGGTATGGACGGCGGCCTGGCCGACGCCATGGACGA
>Ga0126311_10000843_pt1 | contig 14285 bp, 13 predicted proteins | sample Plot61_FD_92539 | JGI IMG/M metagenome (GOLD analysis project Ga0126311, IMG submission 92539) | Serpentine soil microbial communities from UC McLaughlin Reserve, CA, USA - Plot61 | ecosystem: Environmental > Terrestrial > Soil > Grasslands | place: USA: UC McLaughlin Reserve, Lake County...
AGGGGACGCTCAGCCAGCCGAATCGAGCTCACGGGCACCGCGCGAGGCGCCCGAACGGAGGTTCAATCCGAATGGATTTCGCACTGACCGAGGAGCAGGGGGAGTTCAAGGCGCGCTGCCGCCAGTTCGCGAGCGAGGCGATCCGCCCGGTCGCCGCCAAGCACGACGCCGACGAGTCGACGCCGTGGGAGGTCATGAAGGCCGCGCGTGAGTGGGGGCTGCACGGCATGGAGCACCTCCAGCGAATGGGCACCGACTCGGACGGCCAGCTCGGCGTCATCTACGCCGAGGAGATGCACTGGGGCTGCGCCGGCATCGCCCTCGCCCTCTCCGCCTCGAGCCTCGCCGCGGCCGGCCTCGCCGCATCGGGCACGCCCGAGCAGATCGCGCGGTGGGTGCCCGAGTGCTTCGGGACGGGCGACGAGATCAAGCTGGGCGCCTACGCCGTGACCGAGGCGGGGGCCGGTTCCGACGTGAAGAGCCTGCGCACCACCGCCAAGCGCGACGGGGACGAGTGGGTCCTCAACGGCACCAAGGTCTTCATCAGCAACGGCGGGATCGCGGACGTCCACGTGGTGGTGGCGACCGTCGACCCCGAGCTCGGCCACCGCGGCCAGGCCTCCTTCGTGGTGGCGAGGGGCACGCCCGGCATCTCCCAGGGCAAGAAGGAGACGAAGATCGGCATCCGCGCCTCGCACACCGCCGAGGTGGTGCTCGATGATTGCCGGATCCCGCTGGAGAACCTACTCGGCGGGATGGAGAAGCTCGAGCGCAAGCTCGAGCGCGCCCGCTCGGGCGAGTCGTCGGGCCGCGCCTCGAACGCCCTCGCGACCTTCGAGCTGACGCGCCCGATGGTCGGGGCCTCGGCGCTCGGCATCGCACAGGCCGCCTACGAGTGGACGATCGCCTACCTCGGGAACGGCTCGTACGCCGCCGACCCGTTCGAGGCCGTTCTCGACGAGAGCTCGACGGCGGGCAAGCCGCCGCTTCAGCGCCAGGCCAACCAGCAGGTCCTCGGACAGGTTGCGACCGAGATCGAGGCCGCGCGCCTGCTGGTGCAGCGCGCCTCGTGGATGGGCCGCAACGGGATCCCACTCTCGGGTGGCCAGGGCTCGATGTCGAAGCTCAAGTCCGGCCAGGTCGCCGTGGGGGCCACTCAGACCCTGATGGACCTCGTCGGCCCCTACGCCCAGACCACCGAGTGCCCGCTCGAGAAGTGGTTCCGCGACGCGAAGATCTACGAGCTCTTCGAGGGGACCGCCGAGGTCCAGCGTCTGGTCATCTCGAGGATGCAGGTGGCCGACTACCAGGAGCGCCTCCTCGAGGCCGCGGAGCTCGTCGAGTCGGCCGGCGCGACGGTCTCTGGCGCGGCGACCGCCGAGGTCGCCGCAGAGGAGCTCAGTTCGGCTTAGGCACGAAAGAGCCCCCGCCGGGGCGGGGGCTCTCGTGAATCGGCTGGATGTCGTTGACCGCTACGGCGCTACGAGGCCGCCGAGCGGTACCGAGCCGTCGTCGACGCGTGTCCCCGTCGGCCCCGTGGGCGGCTCGGGGTTCGTGCCGATCGTGAGCTCCGAGCCGGCCTTGATCGCTCCGGTCTCCGCCCTCCTCAGGGCGCGCTTGACCTTGCGGAATCCGAAGTCGCAGCCGTTCGCCTGCGACCGCTTGATCATCTCCGCCGCGAGCTGGTACCAGGCGGAGGCCTCGTCGTCCTGGTCGTTGACGAGCGCGAGGTCGCCGGCGCGCAGCGCCTTGTCGATCAGGGCGCCGGCCTTGGCGCAGTAATCGTCGAGGGCACGGTCTCCGGTCGGCTTCGACGTCAGCGCCTGAGAGCTCGCCGGAGCAACGGCGACCGACAGGGCGGCCACGACGGTGACGATGAGGGTGCGGGTCTTTCTTGTGAACACGTTTTCTCCTTGATTTGGGTGGTGGGTGCTTGTGTCTCCCGCATGCTCACCCGGCGCGGCGGCTTTGAGTAGAGGCCCAAGGGGTGGAATCGGCGCCCCCTCTGAACGGCGTGGGCCCTGCCGGGCCACCGGCTAACTTTGTCGCCGGTGGCCTCGGCGCACTCACACTCGCACTCCCATCCGTCGGCGCTCGAGCTGCGCCGGTCGGGCAACCGCCGCCGGATGTGGATCGCGCTCGGGATCAACGCATGCCTGCTCGTCATCGCGGTCGTGGGCGGCATCGCCTTCGACTCGCTTGCCGCCCTCGCCGACGCGGGGCACGTGCTGTCCGACCTGGGCGCGATCGCCCTGGGCGTGGCGGCGGCGGCGCTCGCCGCCCGCCGCGCCGGCTCGCAGCGGACCTTCGGCTACCACCGCGGGGAGGTGCTCGCGGCCCTGGTCAACGGCCTCGCCCTGGTCGCGATCGCCGTGGTGGTCGTGGTCGCCGCCATAGGCCGGCTCGGCGATCCGCCGGACATCGAGGCGGGCGGCGTGCTGGCGGTCGGCCTGCTGGGGCTCGCCGGCAACGCCTGGGCGACGTTGGTCCTGGCCCGCGGCGAGCGCTCCGACATAAACCTCGAGGCGGTGCTGCGCCACTCGGCGGCCGACGCGCTGGGCTCGCTCGCGGTCGTCGTCGCGGGGGCCGCCACCCTCGCCTTCGGGTGGGAACGGGCCGATCCCATCGCCGGCATCGCGATCGCCGTCCTGATCCTCTTCTCGTCGGTCCGCCTTGTGCGCGAGCCCTTCGACGTACTGATGGAGAGCGCGCCCGCGGCGCTGGACGTCGACGAGCTGGGCGCGGCGATGTGCGAGGTGGAGGGGGTGGGCGGGGTGCACGAGCTGCACGTGTGGACCGTGACCTCCGGCTTCGAGGCGCTCGCCGCGCACGTCGTGACGCGGGCGGGCGCCGACCGTGACCGTGCCCGGCGCGAGATCGAGTTCGTGCTCGGCGACCGGTTCGGGATCGAGCACACGACCCTCCAGATGGAGGAATCAGGCGACGAGGACGCGCTCCTGCAAGTCCAGTTGCAGCGCCCGTAACGATTGTGAAGAACTGCTTGCAATAACCGTTGCGGTTGGTACCGTTGGCGCGACAGCACGCCGAGTCCATGCGCAGGATTAAGCGCGTGGAACGGGGGACCCATTCAACTGGCCTCAAAGGCCAGTGGGGCGAATGGCCCGGACTTCCACCTCGCGGTGGACGTCGCCTGGCCTAGCGCACGTCGCGAGCCCGTCAGCTAACCCCGTAGGCGAACAGCCATGAGCACCAATCCGACGTACCAACCGCCCAAGCGCCGCCGCGGCTTGCCCGCGCTGGCGACGCTTGCCTGCGTCGCGGCTCTGCTCGCGGGCGCCGCGAGCGCGATCGCCCAGGACCCCGCCCTCGAGGCCGAGCTCGACGACGCGCAGAACGAGCTTCAGGAGACCAAGGAGCAGGGCGAGGTCCTCTCGACGACGATCGCGACCTACACCGAGGAGATCGATCAGCTCACGGGCGAGGTGGCCACCCTCCGCAATCGCGAGGCGCTCGTCCAAGAGCGCCTCGAGCAGGTCCAGGCCCGCCTCGCCCGCGAGCGAGCGGAGCTGAACCACCTGCGCGATCGGTTCGCCAAGTCGATCCGCGTGCTCAAGAGCCGGCTGGTCTCGATCTACAAGTCCGACGAGCCGGACGCGCTCACCGTGATCCTGCAGTCCGACGGCTTCGACGACCTGCTCGAGCGCTACCAGTACCTGACGTCCGTCGAGGAGCAGGACGCCTCGCTGGTCGGCCGGGTGCGCGATCTGCGCATCGACACGCGCTACACGGTCGAGGAGGTCCGGTCCGATCGCAACGAGATCGAGGCCCGCAAGGCGGAGCTCGAGCGCACACGCATCCAGCTCGAGGATCGCCAGTCCGACCTGGACAGTGCCCGCGCGGGCAAGCGCGACGCGCTTGCCGCCACCCAGACGCACCAGCAGGAGCTCGAGGGGGACATCAGCGACATCCAGGGCAGGATCCAGGCCCAGATCCAGGCCGCCCAGGAGGCCGCCGAGACCCCGACACTTCCCGCCGGGCCGGTCCAGGGCGAGTCCTCCGCGACCTTCATCTGGCCCGTCAACGGCCCCGTGACCTCGCCCTTCTGCGAGTCACGCGCTTGGGAGAGCTGTCACCCGGGCATCGACATCGGGGTGCCGGCCGGAACGCCGATCAGGGCCGCCGGCAGCGGGACCGTGATCCTCATGCAGCCCGAGAGCGCCAGCGGCGGATACGGCAACTACACCTGCATCGGTCACGGCGGCAGCCTTTCGACCTGTTACGCACATCAGTCCTCGTTCGCCACCAGCCAGGGCGCCTCGGTGCGCCAGGGCCAGGTGATCGGCTACGTCGGGTGCACCGGCCTCTGCTTCGGCGACCACCTCCACTTCGAGGTGCGCGTCGACGGCTCGCCGGTGGACCCGATGGGCTACCTCTAGAAACCTTTCCCCGATTCGCTAAAGGTCTGCGGCGTTTGTGCCGATAGACGAAGGGCCACCAGCACGTCCCGATCCTGCGATCATTGGAGGTGGCACGGAGATGACTTCCATGACTCTGCCAAGGATCGGCAACCTTCGCGCGTATCTGGCCGGCACCGGTGCGACCGGAGCACTGATCGCAGGGGCCGTGATCGCGTTCCTCACCATCGGCGCCCTGGTCGCCTTCGACGACGCGCTGCTGGGCGGCGACGAGGCCACCGGCAGCGCTGCGCTCGCCGGCCTACCGGGGGGCAACGCCCCCGAGACCGCGGCCGCCGCACTCGCGGCGACCCCCGGTGGTGTGGCAGGCACGCCGGCGGGCGGCTCGGTGCTCGCCGCGGCCCTGCCGGGTGGTGCCCCCGGCGCGGGCGGCGCCGCCGGCCCGAGCTCGAGTGGCCCCGACGGGCCAGGTGCCCCGACCACGCCCAGCGGTGGAGGCGGCCCCCTGAGCAGCGCCGTCGGCACCCTCGATGACACGACGGGCCAGACCGGGCTTCCCCCCGCCTCGCCGACGACGGGCCCGATCACCGATCAGGTCGACGACGCCGTTCGGAACACGCTCAACGACGTCGGCGGCAACGCCGGCAACCCGCACCTCGGAGACGACGTCTCCGACGGGCTGAACGGCGCCCTTCCCTAGGCGCTAGGGCAGGGCGCGCTCCAGCCACCGCAGGGCCACGCCCTGGAGCTCGGCGTCGTGCTGGACCGATCGGTGGTGGCCGCCCGGGACGACGATGAGCTTGCGCGGCTCGCCGGCGCGCTCGTACAGCTCGCGCGACTGCTGCGCCGGGATCTGCGCGTCGCCCTCGGCGTGCAGGAGAAGAAACGGCCGCCCCGCAAGCCGCTCGACAGCGGTGTGGAGGTCGCGGCCGGTAAGCCACTCCTCGAGCGCCGCGCGTGCCTGCGGCCCGGCGCGCATCTCCAGCTCGCCCGAGCTCAGGCCGCGCAGCAGCTGCCGCTCGCCGGCGGGGCAGATCGCGATGACACCCGCGATCCCGTCGTCCTCCCCGGCACCGTGGATCGCCATGAAGCCGCCCATGCTCGACCCTCGCGCGCACACCCGCGCCCGGTCGACGCCGTCTCGGGCGGCGAGGAAGCGTGCCATCTCCCCGACGTCCGCGACCGCGCCCGGCGCCATCTCGTCGGTCGCCTCGCCGTGGCCGCGCTGGTCGTAGGCCAGGGCAGCCCAGCCGGCGGCGGCGCAGGCGCGGCCGAAGTCGCCGTGGTTCTCCTTGCACGAGCCGGCGCCGTGGAGGATCACCATCCCCGGCCACGGCGGGTCGGACTCGGGCAGCCACAGCCAGAAGGGGCGCTCGCCGTGGACGCCGGTCTCGGTCGGCGGCCGGGGCCCTGGGAGCCGGCGGCGGCTTGTGAAGATGCCCATCGCGTTGCGGACGCTAGCGCCCGGCCCGCTCGCCGCGCGAGGGCCGGGATAATCGCCCTTCCGTGAACGCCGGAACACAGGTCAACCAGGTCGAGGGCTCGGCCGTGTACCCGATCGGCAGTCGCGTGAACGAGCGCGGCCACCTGGAGGTCGGTGGCTGTGACGTGCTCGAGCTCGCCGCCGAGTTCGGCACGCCGGCCTACGTGTACGCCGAGGACGATCTGCGAGCGCGCGCCAAGGCTTTTCTCGCCGCCTTCGAGGCGCGCACCGACGACTTCGAGGTCCTGTTCGCGAGCAAGGCCGCTCCCTTCACCGCGGCGTACGAGGTCTTCCTCGAGGAGGGGCTGTCGGTGGACGTCGCCTCGGGCGGCGAGCTGGCGATGGCGCTGCGCGCCGGCTACGACGGCGAGCGGATCTACCTGCACGGCAACAACAAGACCGACGCCGAGCTGCGCGAGGCCATGGCCGCCGGGGTCGGCCACGTGATCTGCGACTCGTTCGACGAGATCGCGCGCCTCGATGCGCTGCTCGACCGGCCGCAGGACGTCCTGATCCGCGTGACCCCCGGCGTTGAGGCGTCGACGCACTCCTTCGTGCAGACCGGGCAGATCGACTCGAAGTTCGGCTTCGGCCTCACCGACGGCCTCGCGGCGCAGGCCCTGGAGCGCGTGCGCGCCTCGCACCACCTTCAGCTCGTAGGGCTGCACGCCCACATCGGCTCCCAGATCTTCGAGCTGGAGCCCTACGCGAAGACCATCGAGGCGCTCGCCGAGCTGGCCGACGGCGACTGCCGGATCCTCAATGTCGGCGGCGGGTTGGGGATCGCGTACACCGGGGAGGACGAGCCGCCCTCGATCGAGTCCTATGTGGACGTGAAGGTGGAGGGCGTGCGACGCGTCTTCGACCCGGTGCCGCGGATCCTCGTCGAGCCCGGGCGCTCGCTCGCCGGCAATGCCGGCGTCACCGTCTACACGGTCGGCACGGTCAAGGAGATCCCGGGCGTGCGGACCTACCTGGCGGTCGACGGCGGCATGTCCGACAACCTGCGCCCGATGCTCTACGGCGCGCGCTATGACGCGATCGTGGCCGACCGGGCAGGCGATCCGCCCGACACGACTGTGACGATCGCGGGGATGCATTGCGAGTCCGGCGACGTGCTGGTCCGCGACGTGGAGCTCGCGGCGCCGCGAGCCGGCGACACGCTGGTGACACCGGCGACGGGCGCGTACGGGTACGCGATGGCCAACAACTACAACGGGATGTGCCGCCCGCCGGTCGTGATGTGCTCCGGCGGGGACGCGCGGGTCGTCGTGCGGCGCGAGACCTACGACGACCTGATGGCGAGGGACGAGCAGTGAGCGCGGAGGGAGGGCCCTTCCCCAACCGCACCGGCCCCGGAAGCGGAGCGGAGGAGCCGGTGCGCATAGGTTTGCTGGGCCGCGGGACCGTGGGGGGCGCCTTCCACGACCTGATCGGGCAGCGCGCCGACGCCATCGCCGAGATGACCGGGCGCCGGCCCGAGATCTCCGGCGTGCTGCGGCGCTCGGAGGGCGACTTCGACGCGATCATCGGCGACTCCGAGATCGTGATCGAGCTGATGGGCGGCACCGAGCCGGCGCGCGACTACGTCCTGCGCGCGCTTCAAGCCGGGCGCCACGTGGTCTCGGCGAACAAGCAGCTGATCGCCCAGCATGGCGACGAGCTGTTCGAGGCGGCTCGCGAGGCGGGTGTGCAGCTTCGCTTCGAGGCGGCCGTGGCCGGGGTCGTGCCGGTGATCCGCGTGATCCAGGAGAGCCTCGCCGCGACCGAGATCACCAAGGTCTTCGGGATCGTCAACGGCACGACCAACTTCATCCTCTCCGAGATGGCCGCGACGGGCGCCTCCTACGAGGACGTCCTCGCCCGCGCCCAGGACCTGGGGTACGCCGAGGCCGATCCCACCGAGGACGTCAACGGCGCCGACGCCGCGGCGAAGATGGCGATCCTCGCGCGGCTTGCGTTCCACGCCCCCGTCAACCTCGACGACGCCGCCTACGAGGGGATCGAGGAGATCCAGCCGGACGACCTCGCCTACGCGAAGGAGCTTGGGCTGTCGCTGAAGCTGCTGGGTATCGCCGAGCGGATCGACGGCGGTCTCTCCGTGCGCGTCTTCCCCTGCTTTCTCTATCGAAGGCACCCGCTCGCCCCGGTGGAGGGCCCGTTCAACGCGGTGATGGTCGAGGCGCCGACGATCACCGAGATCACGATGTCGGGGCCGGGCGCCGGCGGCCAGGAGACCGCCACCGCGGTGCTCGGCGACGTCGTCTCGATCATCTCCGGCCGCGCGCCGGTGCACGCCGCGCGAGCGAGCCTGAAGATCGTCCGCGACATCGCCTCGTCGTTCTACCTCCACCTGGAGGTCGCCGACCGCCCGGGCGTGCTGGCGTCGATCGCGGACGTCCTCGGCCGAAACGAGGTCTCCGTGCGCAGCGTGGTCCAGCGCGGACACGGCGACGACGCCCGGCTGGTGATGGTCATGCACGAGGGCCCGGAGGCCCGCTTCCACGCCGCGCTCGAGGAGATAGCGACCCTCGACTTCCTGCGCGCCTCCCCCCGCGCGATCAGGGTGATCGAGGAGGAATTCGTGTGAGGGGCTTTGCTCCGAAAGCAGCGTGTAAGGGCGCCGAAGGCGCCCGCAAGAGGTTCGTGTAATCGCTTTGAGCCCGCCGCCGCTGATCGAGAGGTACAGGGGCGACCTCGGGACGCTCGAGCCGGGCGACCCGGTGGTCTCGCTCAACGAGGGCTCGACGCCGCTCGTCGAGGCGCCGGTGATCTCCGAGCGAGTCGGCGCCCGCGTGCTGCTGAAGCTCGAGGGCGCGAACCCCACCGGCAGCTTCAAGGACAGGGGGATGACGGTCGCCGTCTCGCGGGCGAAGGGTGCGGGCGCCGAGGCCGTGATCTGCGCCTCCACCGGCAACACTGCCGCCAGCGCCGCGGCCTACGCGGCCCGCGCGCGCATGCGCTGTGCGGTGATCGTGCCGGAGGGCAAGATCGCGATCGGCAAGCTCGCCCAGGCGCTGATCCACGGCGCCCGGGTGATCGCGCTTCGCGCCAACTTCGACAGGGCGCTCCAGATCGTCCGCGAGCTGGCGGCCAAGCACCCGATCGAGCTCGTCAACTCCGTGAACCCCCACCGCATCGAGGGCCAGAAGACAGCCGCGTTCGAGGTGCTGGACGAGCTCGGCGAGGCGCCCCAGGCGCTGGCGATCCCCGTCGGCAACGCCGGCAACATCAGCGCCTGGTGGCGGGGCTTCGGCGAGCGCGGCGAGGCGCCGCTGCTCTACGGGTTTCAGGCGGAAGGGGCCGCGCCCCTGGTCGCGGGCCATCCGATCGACGATCCCGAGACGATCGCCTCCGCCATCCGGATCGGCAACCCGGCCCGCTGGGAGGAGGCGATGGACGCGGTCACCGGGTCGCGCGGGCGGATCGCCGCCGTGTCGGACGAACAGATCCTCGACGCCTACCGCCTGCTGGCCAGCGAGGAGGGTGTTTTCTGCGAGCCCGCGTCCGCGGCCTCGGTGGCGGGCCTGCTGGCCCACGGCATGCCGGTCCCCGACGGGGCGAGCGCGCCGGAGACGGTCGTGTGCGCGCTCACCGGCCACGGCCTCAAGGACCCCGACACGGCCCTCGGAAAGGCGCCCGCGGTCACCGGTTGCGACGCCGACCTCGCCGCCGTCGAGAGGATCGTCCTCTCCTAGTTCGGCGCCTTCCGCGCGCAACGCGTAGCGCGCTGGGCGCGACCGTGATGCGGTGGCTCGCCGCTTGCTCTCCCTGCTTGCCCCGCCATTGTGCGCGGTCTGCGGAGAGGCCTGCGGGACACACGAGCTCCTATGCCGGGTGTGCGAGCGCGAGATGGCTGCCAGCCCAGGCGGCCCGGTGCCGGACCCGGGGGTCGACCGCGCCTGGGCGGCGACCGCGTATGAGGGCGCTCCGCGAAGGCTCGTCGCTGCCCTGAAGTTCGGCAGGCGGCTTGCCCTGGCCGAGGTTGCCGCCGAGGCCATCGCCGCCTCGCTGCCCGGCGATTGGCCCGAGGCGACCCTCGTGCCCGTCCCCGCGGATCCTCTGCGCCACCGGCTGCGCGGCTTCGACGCGGCCCACGAGATCGCGAGGGGCCTCGGACCGCCCGTCCTGCCAGTCCTCGCCCGCGCCCCCGGCCGCCGCCAGGTGGGACGCCCGCGCAGCGAGCGCCTCGCCGGCCCGGTGGTTCGCGCGATCGGCGAAGTGCCGTCCCGCGCCGTCCTGGTCGACGACGTCATCACCACCGGCTCCACGCTGGCGGCCTGCGCCGCGGCGCTCCGAGCCGGCGGCTCGCAAGAAATCCTTGCCCTCGCGTTCGCACGGGCGTAGCATTCGTTCACCCGAAGGAAGGAGACGGCGTGCGGATCGATGTCAGGGGCCGGAACGTGGAGGTCACCGACGAGTTGCGAGACGCGGTCTCCAAGCGCTTCTCCCGGACGAGCCGCCAGGTCTCGGAGCTGGCGACCCTCGACGTCGAGCTCAGCGAGGAGCGCAACCCCGCCATCCGCGACAGCCAGATCGTCGAGGCCACTGTCCACGTGAAGGGCAAGACGCTTCGCGCCCGCGAAGCATCACCCGAGATGCTGCACTCCATCCACGAGGCGGCCGAGGACATCCGCCGTCAGGTCAAGCGCCACCGCGAGAAGCGCCGCAACCGCTGGCGCGCGCGGCGGGCGAAGGCCCAGCTGCGCGGCCGCGCCGCTTAGCTTCCCGGACAGAGACGGCCCGGCCGGTACGCTGAGGCTGATGGCAGGCCGTGGACTGATCGACAGGGCCCTGCGCCTCGGCGAGGGGCGCAAGTTCAAGGAGTTCGAGCAGCGGGTCGACGTGATCAACCGCTTCGAGCCCGAGATGGAGCTGCTCGACGACGCCGAGCTGCGCCGGAATGCCGACGAGCTGCGTCGGCGGGCGCGCGAGGACGGCGAGTCGCTGGACGACCTGCTTCCCGAGGCCTTCGCGCTCACGCGCGAGGCCGGGCGCCGCACGCTCGGCCAGCGACACTTCGACGTGCAGCTGATCGGCGGCATGGTCCTGCACGACGGCGCCATCGCCGAGATGAAGACCGGCGAGGGAAAGACGCTCACCGCGACCCTGGCTGTGTTCCTCAACACCCTTGCGGGCGACCACGTGCACCTCGTCACCGTCAACGACTACCTCGCCCGGCGCGACGCCGAGTGGATGGCGCCGCTCTACACGGCGATCGGCATCTCGATCGGCGTGGTCCAGACCCAGCAGCCGCCGGAGGTCCGTCGCCAGGCGTATGAGTGCGACGTCACCTACGGCACCAACTCCGAGTTCGGCTTCGACTACCTGCGCGACAACATGGCTCCGACGCTCGACCACACCGTCCAGCCCGGGCACGCCTTCGCGATCGTCGACGAGGTCGACAACATCCTCATCGACGAGGCCCGCACTCCGCTCATCATCTCCGGCCAGCCCGAGCAGGCGGCCGACACCTACTACACGTTCGCCCGCCTCGCGAAGCAGATGGTGGCGGTCGAGGCGAAGCCGAAGCTGAAGTCGCTGGGCGAGTCCAGGGACACCTCCGAGGCGGACCACGACTACGAGTACGACGAGAAGCACAAGACGATCGCCCCGACCGAGGCCGGCGTCCACAAGGCCGAGCAGTTCCTCGGGGTCGAGAACCTCTACGTCTCCGAGCACGGCACTCTCGTCAACCACCTGATCCAGTCGCTCAAGGCCGAGTCGCTCTTCAAGCGCGACACCGACTACGCGGTGATCGACGGCGAGGTGAAGATCATCGACGAGTTCACCGGCCGTATCCTCGAAGGGCGCCGCTGGTCGGAGGGCCTGCACCAGGCGGTCGAGGCGAAGGAGGGCGTCGCGATCCGCGAGGAGAACCAGACGCTGGCGACGATCACCCTCCAGAACTACTTCCGCCTCTACGACAAGCTCTCGGGGATGACGGGGACCGCGCTCACCGAGGCGCAGGAGTTCATGAAGATCTACGAGATGCCGGTGGTCGACATCCCCACCAACCGGCCGATGGTCCGCAACGACGAGAACGATCTCATCTATAAGACGAAGGGCGGCAAGTGGAAAGCCCTGATCAACGAGGTCGAGGAGCGCCACGAGAAGGGCCAGCCAACCCTCGTCGGCACGATCTCCGTGGAGATCTCGGAGATGCTCTCGGAGGAGTTCAAGCGCCGGGGCATCGACCACGTGGTGCTCAACGCCAAGCCCGAGCACGCTCAGCGCGAGGGAGAGACGATCGCGCAGGCCGGCCGCATCGGCGCGGTCACGATCGCCACCAACATGGCGGGCCGCGGCGTGGACATCAAGCTCGGCGGCAACCCCGAGCACCTTGCGCAGATCGGGGTGCGAAAGACGGGCCTCGAGCCGGGCCAGGAGGGCTGGGACGAGGCGGTGGCCGACGTAATGCCCCAGTTCGAGGAGCAGACCGCGGAGGAGGGCGAGAAGGTGCGCGCCTTCGGCGGCCTCTTCATCTGCGGCACCGAGCGCCACGAGTCGCGCCGGATCGACAATCAGCTTCGCGGCCGCTCGGGCCGCCAGGGCGACCCCGGTGAGTCGCGGTTCTTCCTCTCGGCCGAGGACGACCTCATCCGGCTGTTCGCCGGCGAGCGCATCTACAAGATCCTCGACCGGCTCGGCCCGGTGGACGACGAGGGTGAGGAGTACCCGCTCGAGGCGAAGCTGCTGTCGAAGCAGATCGAGAACGCCCAGAAGAAGGTCGAGCAGCAGAACTTCCTGATCCGCAAGCGCGTGCTCGAGTACGACGACGTGCTGAACGAGCAGCGCCGCGTGATCTACAAGTACCGGCGCGAGATCCTCGAGGGCCGCGACATGTCCGAGGTCACCGGCGAGGAGCTGGAGGACGTGATCGACCGGCTCGTCGACGAGTACACCGAGGGCGACGTCTTCGAGGACTGGGACGTCAACGGCCTCCAGACGCGCGCCGCAGGGCTGTGGCCGCTGGGGGTCGACCTCGCCAATCTCGCCCCGACCACCGACCGCGAGGACATCCGCGAGACGCTCACGGAGGACGCGCTCGGCGCCTACCAGCGGCGTGAGGAGGAGCTGGGCTCGGAGCTGATGCGCTACCTCGAGCGTCAGATCCTCCTCCAGATCATCGACCACCGCTGGCGCGAGCACCTTTACGAGATGGACTACCTGCGCGAGGGAATTCACCTGCGCGGGTTCGCGCAGATCGACCCGCTCGTCGCGTACAAGAACGAGGGCTTCGCGATGTTCCGTGAGCTCATGGACGCGATCTGGGAGGAGTTCGCGCGGGTGATCTTCCACGTCGAGGTCAACGTCGAGCCCGCCCAGGCGGAGGAGATGTTCGAGCCCGACGAGCAGCCGGCCGGCGTCCAGTACTCCGGCGGCGGGGGCCAGGAGCAGCCCTCCGCGCTCGGCGAGGCCCGCGCCCAGGCGGCGGCCGGAGGAGCCGCCGCGGCCGGCGCCGCGACCGCCGCGCAGGGCGGCGGCGGACAGCCCTCCGGCGCCCAGGCCGACGGCGGCGGCAACGGCGCCGCGGCCCCGGCCGGCACCCACCGCGACTCCACCACCGGAGCCGTGGTCAAGGACGAGAACGCCAAGCTCGGGCGGAACGACCCGTGCTGGTGCGGCTCCGGCAAGAAGTACAAGAAGTGCCACGGCGCCTAGCGCGGTGACCGGAGCCGAAGCGGTCCGCGCCTACATCGACGCGTTCAACGCCGAGGACCTCGACGCCCTCACGGCGGTGCTCACCGACGACGTCGAGATCCAGTCCCAGCGCGGGCTGATCGAGGGGCGCGACGAGGCTCGACGCTGGGCGACGCGCAACCCGGCGGGTTGGCTCTACCAGCGGTTGGTGCTGGAGGACGTGGACGATCGCGGGTCGCACGCCATCGCGCGCGTCCGCAAGCAGTGGGCTTGGCGGGACGAGAGCAAGCCGGCCGACGAGCAGGAGATCTTCTTCGTGGCGACCATCCGCGACGGGCTGATCGCCCGGTGGGCGCCGTTCGAGGACCACGACGCCGCGGTGCGGGCGGCGGGCATCAGCAGCTGACCGGCATCACCTGATCCGCCGCCATGGGACCGAGGGCGTGCTCGGACCCGTCCAGGTGAGCGTCACCGACGCCTCCGTCGCCGCGCCCAGCCCGAAGTAACGCTGCGGCGGGCTGTGCCCGCCTCACACGCCAGTGCCGGCACACGAGTGTCCCGGCTTAGAATGCCTGCATGGCGGAGGCCGCTCACACCGACAACGTCCCCGCGCGCCTCGCGCAGGTCCGCGACGGCTTGAAGCTGCTCGCGGACTACCTTTGACCCGGATCAGCTCGAAGCCGAGGTAGCGCGCCTCGAGGGCGAGATGCAGGCGCCCGGCTTCTGGGACGACCAAGAGCGCGCCTCGAAGACCTCGGCCGCCCACAAGCGCGCCCAGGACC
>Ga0126311_10000844_pt1 | contig 14285 bp, 12 predicted proteins | sample Plot61_FD_92539 | JGI IMG/M metagenome (GOLD analysis project Ga0126311, IMG submission 92539) | Serpentine soil microbial communities from UC McLaughlin Reserve, CA, USA - Plot61 | ecosystem: Environmental > Terrestrial > Soil > Grasslands | place: USA: UC McLaughlin Reserve, Lake County...
GGTGATCCGGTCGATGTCTTGGTTATTAGTGAATTTTCATTAGTTCCCCTTTCTATACTCAAAGCAATTCCTATAGGGGTATTATTAACTGAAGATGAAGAAGGGCAAGATTCTAAAATTATTGCAATACCTGTTAATAAAATAGACCCAACTTTTTCTTCTATAAATGATATTCATAGTATCCCAAATAGTTTAAAAAAACAAATAGAACATTTTTTTGCACATTATAAAGAATTAGAAGGGGGAAAATATGTAAATATTACAGGATGGGGAAACAAAGAACTGGCAGAAACCAAAATTACTGAAGCTAGTAAGAGATATTTGAAAAATTAACATTTTTTGATTATAATGCTTTGAATTGTTCACTCCATCTCATATAAGCCCTAATCATGTCTATGCTGACACTAGGTTTTCTTATTTTTATAATTTCTTTAAAATCATTCATGGATATGGAACGCGGATTGGACTGTGCTTCCATTGCCTTTCCACTTTCAAATAATTCATTTACAACCCTTAATTGTACTGCTTGACAGATGTCTTTGATATCGCTAGCACTGTATCCCTGAACAAGCTTTGATAAGTCCTCTATTTTCAATGTTTTATCTTTTCTTAATGGCATAGTATATTGTTTAAATAAATAGTTTCGTGAATCATTGTCCGGTAACGTAACGTAAATTCTCTTTTGAAATCTTCTTAGAAAACCTGCTTCCAAGCTCCAGGGTTTATTTGTCGCGCCGATAACATATAGTTTTGAATTCTTTGATTTATTGTTTATTCCATCCATTTCAGTTAAAAACTGGTTTTTGACACGTATTTCCCCTCCTACTTCGCCATTCCTATTTCCTATTAAAGAATCTATTTCGTCGACAAAAAGTAATATAGGAATATTTTCACTTTCGTATAACTTATTAGCCATTTTAAAAAGTTTGGAAACATTTTTCTCAGCTTCTCCAAGCCATTTGCTCATCATTGCAGCTGCATCAACATTTACAAAATACCCATCAATCTCAGCGGCTGCAGCTGCTGCAAGTAAAGTTTTTCCACATCCTGGAGGTCCATATAGTAATAGTCCTCTTGGCCATCCTAAAGGGAATAAATCTGATCTCTTAGTAGGATAAACTATAGATTCTCTTATTGCTCTTTTTGCATCTTCAAGACCAATAACGTCATCCCAGGAAATATTAGGTTTTTCTTTCATAATTAAACTATCAAACTCTTCACCAAGTGATTCCTTAGGTTTCCTCATCTCATTTCCAATTCTTCTATCACAATTGTCAGCATCATTACTAACTATATTTTCCTCACTCTTGCCTTCTTCGTCTTCCAATACATTTGACATTTGTAACGATTTAATTCTGTTTAAATAAGCGTTAGATCTTTCCAAGTATATTTTATTTAATTTGTATTCAGGATAAATTTGTATTAATTTATTCAATGCTTCAATAGCTCGTTGATAAAATTGTATAGCCTTTAATCTTGAACCTTGTGAATCAAGCCTTATAGCTTCGGCGGCATATTTACTTGCACTATTTTCTAATTCCTGGGGAGCTAAAATCATAATTCTAGTCGATATTGTTTAGTTCATAATTGATTTTTAGTACTATGATGTAAATCTTATTTGTTCTAAAAACTAAAAAAAATATACCAATAAATTTTAACGTTTAACTATATGTTGGATTCACTTTCTCTTAAATTGATTATTGTTAAATTAAAGAAATACTTTGATAAAAATCCATTTCTATAATTGACTAAAAATAAGATGAGATTTTATCTTGTTTAATTGGTTTTTTTATATGAGGAGTGCTTTGCAATGATGTTCTCACTAAGTTAAGTATGTCTTTATCTTTTGTATCATCTACATAAACTACATATATTAGAGACTGACTTTTTTCCTCTGTTTTTCTTATTACTCGTCCTATTCTCTGGATAAGTTGATGTATATTTTTCGTATTTGAAACTATTATTGCTATACTTACAGACGGTATATCGAATCCTATCTCCAAGGTATGTACTGAGAGCAATACAAAGTAATTTTTCCCCCATGAATCTAAAATGTCTAGTCTTTGTTTTGTCTTTACTTTATTATGTATAACTTCTGAGGGAATTTTATTTTTCTTTAGAATTTCACTTATATTATTTATGGATTCTATTGTTTCACTAAATATCATAATTTTTTCTTTTGGATGATTTTTAACTATATTTACAGACTCATTTAATTTTGAGTTAGTTTCATTAAGCAATTTTTTTCTTTTATGTACACTTGCAAACCATAATTTTGCTAATCGGGCTCTTTGTCCACCTGCTTTTAATAACTTTGAAACTACCAAAGGATTTGATACTTTAAGTTGTAATGAAATCTCTTTAATTGTGCTCGTTGTCTGCTCGTATATTCTTCGTTCTTCTAAATTCATTTTCACTGGTCTTAGTATAACCTGAGGTTCACTTAATCTTCCATCATTAACAGCTTCTTTTATCATATATTTTTTTACTGGAGGAATTAACTTCATTATCTTTGAATATCTTGGATCATTTTCATCAATTGTTGCCGTCAAACCTAGTATTAATTTATCATAATTATCATATAACACATCAAAAATTTTGCTTAATCTTTTGGCAGTTTCACTAACCATGTGCATTTCATCAAGTATAATCATATCTGATTCCCTTAGTAGATCAAAATTTTTTATAATACTCTGATAGGTACTAAAGGTAATTTCTTTAATATCCTTCTTTTCTCCATAGTACACTCCAATCTTTTCTTTTTTTATACCGTATTTTATTAGTCGTTGGATATTCTGTTCGATTAATACAATTCGAGGAACCAAAAACAGAATTTTAAAGACCATTAATGGATTCTGTTCTCTAATTAGAGAAGCCATTTTCCGTGCACATTCAAAAGCTATTTCCGTTTTACCTGTACCTGTACTATAAATAATAGAACCTTTGCCTTTCTTATTTATCCATTCATCTACTGCATCTCTCTGATCTTTTTTTAATTCAAATGGAAATTTTAGAAGTATTATTTCAGACAAGAATAATAAATGAATTAAGAAGTTATTAATAATTTACTTACTTTACTAATTTTATAATGTTTATAAGTAGTCAAAAAATAATGGTATTAAGATTCTAAATTCATATAAATAATTGAATATTCTTCATAATTATTGTAAATGAAAGTTTTTGTTTTAGAATTAAAACAAGATGATCCAACTAAATGTACTGCAGCAAAGTTGGTCAAGTTTAATTTAATTCAATCAAGCAGATTTATACCGAACAATACCATAGTTTTAAATCCATTATCTAAAATTGCATTATCTAAAACTGACAATGGTATCGCTAACTCTATCTGTGCTATCGATTGTTCATGGAATTATTTTGATGTGACAATAAAAAAATTCAAAATTCTTAAAAAAAGAATTAATCGACGTCTTCCATTACTTCTAGCAGGAAATCCTGTCAATTATGCAAAGTTAGGAAAATTAACTACTGCTGAAGCTATAGCAGGCTCGTTATTTATACTAGGTTTTCAGTCAAATGCAGAAAAATTATTAAATAAATTCAAATGGGGACATACTTTTTTAGATTTGAATGTTGAGCTATTAGAACTATACAAAAACCAAGAAGACCCTAATGAAATTCTTAAAATCGAAAGAGATTATTTTCCAAATCTATATTAGTTTATATTGCATTATATAATTTTGTGAGCTAGCGTACGAGTGACTCGAAAGAGAGGAAACTCCTCCCTCATAGCAGGCACTCAAATTAGCGATAATTAGCTGGAGACAGCTGGCAACGTAACAGAAAAGTATCTAGAGGACTTATTGTAATAAGTCTATGATGGCTTTTAACCTGAGATTGTCTTTACTAGAATGAAACTGACGACCTGAGTGGAGCAAGGCCAAAAAGAGCAACATATCCCTGCACTAGCTCAGGTTGGCCGCTAAGCGAAATCTCGTATAAAACAGAAGGAGGGTTATTGCTAGCACACACTATTGATCACTATTCGTAAGATCGGTTCAGATTTAAGCATTATAAACAACATTTGTCTAGATCTGTTCTCTAAAGAATTGATGAGGGCAAACATAATTGAATTTATCAGCTGACATATAATTTACATCAACAATAAATGTTAATATAAGCGGAGAATCAGAAAAGAAAATTGGTTATAAAAGAAACGTTTCGGTTGAGAAATAAAATTTCTATAACAATACAATAATAATTTTATTTTAATATCAAATTACAAATAAATTCTTTTTTACTTTTTTATTTTTGTTTCTGTCGATTTATTGGATTTAGATTCATATAATATCGGAATGGAATTTATTATGTGCAGAAGCGATGGATTACACCCTGGAATAGAATTTCGTCAATATATCTGTTTTATCTTCCTTTTCTCTTCTTCTTTTCTTAATCTTGTGCCAGTTTTCAGTATAACATCGAGTAACATCGTCGATGCTATCGGCAGAGAATGATAAAACATATGCATACTGCTTCCCCCAATTTTGCTCATAATAATATGGGTGGTTAAAAGAAATAGGATAATTCAAAGTCGAGTCAATGTGTATCCATTTTTTATCTATCAAAGATTCATTCCAGCAATGATCAAGAAAATCGTATACTATTCTAGTAGGAATTGATAATGAATTTAAAATGGCACCAAAGAGTATAGACCATTCACTACACCTGCCGATTTTTGTTTCGGCAATTTTTAGTATTTTCATGTATCGAGGAAAAATTATAGAGGATCCGCATTTGTCACATGAATATACTTCTGTTTTACGCAATATCTTTGAATCCCCTTCTATAACTTGGACTCGCATCTTGATATTACAAGTTGAACATTGTAGTTCCTTTGGCATCCATTTCATAAAGTCATTTTTGAACCAATATAAAAGAGGAATTAACGATTGGTGATCGATATATGATCTTAATATCTGCTTTGGTAGTGATTGCTTGACAGAATCCAAGATTGTAAGGTCGGTATACTGTTCTGATACCCTTTTATAAAACTTAAAAATGTCTGCAAAAGACGATAAGAAGCGACTCAAATTATTATAAACCATAATTTTTCCTTCTAATAGTCATGAATTGAGATAGAATTAATTATTTGTTTCTTCCCATAAAAATTTAATAGTAAACTTTATTTATTTTGGTTACTTCGTTTTAAGAAATTAGTTATAAGAAGTAAAAGATGAAATATTAAGGAAAACATTATTGGTAACAACCAACCACACAAAATAAAGATGATAGAAGATATTTCAACCACAAAAGATATAGTAAAAGAAGAGCAAATCAAAACCTGTGATATTTGTAATAATGAAATTAAAACGTTATTATATCTAAATGTTAGTAGTAGTAATAATAATAATACCAACAACACCAACAAATCGAGAGTTATTACAGAGAATTACGACGAACTTTCTGATAAATATTACAATATTTGTTTAGATTGTGTTGAGAAAATTACAGAATTAATGAAATATAATTATGGCTTTAATGGAAGACTAATTCAATTTTTTGAATCCTTAACCGAAAAGAAATAAACAGGGATTAAAGGAGAATATATTCTTTTTTTATTTTCTGGATATAGATAGAAAATAAATGTACAAGTAGATATTTTTCATTAAATATTCATGAGAGCTTTTCTAAATAGGAATATAAAAGAGAAAAAAATGTTGAATTTATTATAGAAATTTCAATAAGAATATTTAAACAATCAAATGCTTTTGTAAATGTATGATATATAATACCTCCAATTTACAATATATGCATTATTATGTTTTCAATTAGTATACTGCTGATGGAAAATGACTTGTAAGGGAATTTGTCAACGTCATAAAGCAATAAAACCTCGTAATGGGGGACGCTATTTGATAGGGCAAAAACGCTGTCAGGTATGCGAGATTTATATTGATTGGCAAGGTACTTGGTGTCCATGCTGTGGTTATAGATTAAGAATCAGGCCAAGAAATGGAAAATATAAATTAATATTAAGAACAGTTGAACACCAACGGAAAATCGGGACAAATAAAACTTAGTTAGTTAAATATCTAATTAAACACTATCACAATTAATAATGAGATAAAATAATGCACAAAAAAATAATAATTACTTAGTCATAAATATAATTTGACGATTTGTAATTTATGTAGAGGGTATAACAATATATCTAATGCATTTAGTCAACTATCTTCAAGGAGGAAAAGATAAGAAAAACTATAAAATATGCAATATCTAGCTAAAAATGAAAGACAACGTACCTGCCAGAAGAAAAAGGAACGTAGAAAATATGAATGTTGTAACCAAAGACTCATTTGCTAATATATAACTTGTTAAATATAATCAGTTATCCTCGTAGATAATTGATTCTGAGAAACAATATTATTAATAAGCTTAATCTGAATTCTATTCACGCTATTCTTCTTTAGATTTCCCTTGAGATCTTATTAACTATTGTTTTAATTCGAGAAGTGATTGAAAATTATTTTGTATAATGAATAGCAGTAATATAATCCATCCAATGTTCGTGAGTATATTAATGTTCTTCTAACCAAGAAAATTCCATATCCGAAAGAGAAGGACTTATGTCTATGCTTTTGTGAGTGGGAGAGGGTTCTGCTCTTGTATTCTGGTGAGAACCTAAGTTGAAAGATATATTTTGGTCATTTATCAACAACTTTTGAAGAAAATTAATTTTTATTTTTTCAATATTAAACACATAATAAATTATAGCAATTATATTTAAATAAGTAATGAATCTTTCCTATTTTCTTATCATCGTGAAAAATATAACTAGATAAGGCCAATAAAAAGTTTTATAGAACTACCTATATAGGAAATGTGTCGAGAAATTAAGTAATATCTCTAATAGACTGATATTCCTATAAAATGTTCTATATTTAAAATAAGTATTATTATAAAAAGAGTCAGTAGGCATTTTTCTGAAACTAAAATATTCTAGAATAAAAAAATTCCACTAATAGTATGAATTATTATTAAGTCACCATTTCAACTTTGATAACAATTTCAATTAAATCTAACTTAAAATTATAAAAAAATAACTCTTTGATTATTTATAATTAATTAAAAGCTAATATGTGACAACATTCTAAAGCAAATAATTTATTTTATCTCTCCATCTAATATCCTCATAGCATTAATGCAAACTAATTTAATCAACATTAAAGTAATAACACTAAGAATAATACATCAATTTAATTTGTAACTATCAACATAAGTGAAATAACTCCAAGGGTGATAATTAGGAATTTTTTTGTTAAATTCATTGCTTTATCTAAAGCATTAGAATAGTCCAGAAATTGATTCATTCCCATCACCTTTATTGTAGATACAATATAGAATACTTCATATCTATAAACGTCTAATTTTTTATATGCTAATTCTATAAGCTTATAATAATGATCTGTTATTGTTTCAAATTTTGTTATGTAACCAAATGGATAATATCCTTCTGAGGTTCTAAATCCAGATTTCTCATGTGTATCTGATGAGCAAATTTCTAACATTCTTATTCCTTTTTGCTCAAAAAATTTTATAATATATTCTCTTAATCCACTTTTCATATTATTAGAATCAGCCCATCCTATTACATATTGATTATTCTTATTATTACTGTTATTGTCCTCATTATTTTTGTTTATATCAATGAGGATTATAGAAAGACCACTTTTTCCAATGTCTTCTCCAAAAACAATATGATTTTTAATCTCCTTTGTATTTGCTAAGCCAATTTTAAAACTATATTGTAGAGATTCTTTTAAGATTTTTAGACATTTTTTTCCTGCTTCTAACAACTCTTCATTTTCAATTTTTCCAATTTTTTTTCCCATAGCATTATGACTGTCTATTATAAAAATTCTCTTAAATCCTTCACTTCTTGAATATGTTTCTAATTCTTTACTTATTTCTTCTGGAATATCATCCATACCATAAGGGGCAAAAGAGAGCATAAGAATAGGAGTATTGTCAAAGATTATTCCTGTAACCGTAGCTTTTTTATTTCTTATCTGAATAGGTATTGAACATGTATTTCCGTAGTCCAGAGTCTTTTGTGTCTTAGATAATGACTTTAGATATTCTAGGACCTCACCTTTGGATGGAATATTTAAGGAGTGATCAGAAGCACTGTGAAATACCACTGCTTGTTGAGAAAAAAAATTATAGATTTGATAAGGAAGATTACTTCCACCAATTTCTTTAAAAGGACCTGGATGAATATTAGGTAAAACCCAGTAAAGATAATGATGTTTGTTAGTAAATTTAACAATATGTGTACTAACCAGTTCATTTTTAGATCTGGATAACAAAATTTCTTCTATTTTTTCTACCTTGTTTTCTGTCCATGCTGAAAGGAAAGCCTGGAGAAGTGAAAAAGTACTTTGTAAATTTGGTCTGCCTGCTCTATCGGCAAGTATCGTCCATCCTATACCTAAGCCTATTAAAATTAAACCAAAAGAAATTGCTACAACATCGAAAAAAATCTGGATAAATATAGAAGCAGGAATAATTAAAAATAGAAAAACTATAGGCTGAATTATTGCAGTTTTTATTGCTTCAAATAAATTAGCACCAAAAACTGAAGTAAATATTCCTATTCTTAAGCCAATTGCCAACATCATTCCCTCAAGCAGGTATTCCTTAGGAGGAAGATCTTTCTGAAATATAACAAAAGTAAGATATCCAAGAATCAAGATTAGTAACCATAGTAAATTCGAAAAACCTGAAACATGTAGAATTTTGGATATTTTATTAACTGGCGTTTTTCTTAACAAATAAAGATCCAAGAAATAACTGAAGATTAGAAATGATGTGCCTGTTATTGTAAATATAGTTAATTGTATTAAATTTACCTGAAAATAGAAATGATCAAAAACTAATATTAAAGCTATAGAACTAATTATGGATATTGTTAAAGAAATTTTATAAGATGAAAAGTTGATCCGAGTTAGAACCCATCTTCTGTGGATATTAGATACACTGTCAGAACCCATCTTCTGTGGATATTAGATACACTGTCATGGCCATTTTCCATCTTATGATATTGAGTTGTCATGCTCCTGCAACTGGAAATATGATTCGAATCATGATGGAAATTGCAATTAAAGCTCCCGTAATTCCAAGAACAACTTCAGGTTTCACTTTTACTCCTTTAGTTTCATCTTCAAAGAATCTTAGTAAACCTGCACTAGAAGCCGGTAATGGTGCGTTTTTCTTTTTGCTGCTCAATTCATAAAACATAAAACTCTACTACTTAAATAGCTATCGTTTACTATATTTAGGAATATTTTAGAAAAATAAAAGCTGTGTAAAGGTACTGGGTAAGGCTTAATAAGAAGTTAAGAAAAGTATAGATAAATATAATATGGCGGTTATATGTAAAAAATGTGGCTTACCTGATGATTTATGTCCTTGTGGAGAACTAGAAAAAGAAGAGACAAGAATAATAATCCGCCTTGAAACTCGGAGATTTTCAAAGACTACAACTATGATAGAAGGAATAGATCCTAAAGTAACAAATATGCATAATATTGTTAAAGAACTTAAAAGCCAATTTGCATGTGGGGGAACTGCTAAAGATGGTTTCATTATGTTACAAGGTGACCATCGTGAAGATGTTAAAAATTATCTAGTAAAAAAAGGATTTAATCAAGAAGCTGTTGAAGTAATGTAAATTTCTTTTGGGTAAATAAAAAGCACTTCCAATCTTTTTCGAATAAATTTAATAGAATTTAGATTCTCCTGTGTATTGATAGGGTAATATTTATATGTTAGAATAAAACATAAATAGTACGAATTTAGTTATTAAAAAGTTTTGTGGTGAAATGAATGGTTAAAGATATATCGCTTTTTGGCGATCGGTGCCCAAGATGTGGCAAAGGTCCAATGGTTACTGACAATTCTACTGGTGAAATGTTTTGTGGAAATTGTGGTTTTGTAATTAATGAACGAATAGAAGAAACTGGGCCAGAATGGAGAGCATTCTCTAAAGAAGAACACGAAGATAGAAGCCGTGCTGGAATTCCTACCTCTTTAGCTATGCATGACATGGGCTTAGCTACCATTATAGGACCTGTAGACAAAGATGCTTCTGGTAAACCACTTTCCTCTTCCATGAAGAGCACGATCGAGAGGCTTAGAACATGGGATAGTAGAAGCCAGGTTCATGAACCAGTAGATCGTAATTTTAGACAAGCTTTTAGTGAATTAGATAGGTTAAAAGACAAACTGGCAGTTGGTGACGCTGTAATAGAAAAGGCTGCATATATTTATAGAAAAGCGTTAGAAAAAGGATTAGTAAGAGGCAGATCTATTTCTGCTCTCGTTGCAGCTGCATTATATGCTGCATGTAGGGATACAGAAACACCAAGAACCCTAAAAGATATAGCAAATGCAAGTAATATCAAGAAAAAGGATGTTGCACGTTGTTATAGACTTTTAATTAGAGAGCTTGACCTAAGAATGCCAGTTGTAGATCCAGTAAAATGTGTTGCAAGAATTGCCAGCAAAGCAGGATTGTCTGAAAAAACTAAACGTAAAGCCTTAGAAATTCTTAAAAAAGCAGAGGAAGGTAAAATTTCTGCAGGAAAAGATCCAATGGGTCTAGCAGCAGCTGCATTATATGTCGCATGCGTTATGAATGGCGAAAATAAGACACAAAAGGATGTAGCAGAGGCAGCAGGAGTTACCGAAGTAACTATTAGGAATCGTTATAAAGGATTGAAAACTCATCTCAAACTTTAACTAATTATTTATTTGTATGTCGAGAGTAATTGTGATATTGTAGGGAAACCTATTGTACTATGAGCACTAGTTATTATGAGTAAATTTATTAATTTCTCTATTATTTTCATCTTCTTTTTTTTCTTATTAATTTTTCAGGTATCTTTTGAATTTTCAACTCAAGAAGAATCAAAAAAAGAAAACTATTCTAGTATTGAGAATGTAAGATTTATTCATTACTTAGATGAAAATGTTGCTATTGAAGAAATAAGATCTAAAAACTTGGATACCTATTTTTTTCGTATTCCCCTTGACTTGGTTTCAGATATAAAAAACGATATTAGTATCAAATTATATGAGAAAATTGGAGGTTCATTTGGAATTTTGTTAAATCCTTCTCCATCATCAAATAATGATACAATGAATCCCTTCGAATTTCGTGATATTAGATTTGCTATAAATTTTTTAATAAACCGAAATTTTATTTCAAATGAAGTATTACATGGTTATGGAATTCCAATGTCCGATCCTTTTGGTCTTTTTTCCCCTGATTATCCTGTGGTAATGGATACTGTTGAGTCATTTGGCTTCCATTACGATCCAGAATATGCATTCAAACAAATTAATAAAACTTTGCTAGAACATGGCGCTAAATTAAAAAATGACAAATGGTATTTTAATGACAAACCTATTAAATTAAAAATTTTAATAAGAAGTGATGATCTTCAAAGGAAAGTTCTTGGAGAATTAATTTCATCAGAACTTGAACAATTGGGTTTTACGATTATAAAGGATTATAGCGATCTAAATAAAGCTGTTACGCTTACTCAAGGATCCGATCCACAAAAATTTTTATGGCATGTCTATACAGAAGCATTCACTGGCTCTACATCTTTTATTAAGTATAATGATGCAGTCCTTGCTCAAATGTATTCCCCCTGGTATGCAAACATGCCAGGAAATCAAAATCCTGGATTTTGGCAGTATCAGAATTCTACATTGGATAAAATAACTCAAAAATTAGTCTTCTCAAACTTCAGCTCAGAAGAGGAAAGAAATAATTTACTTAATGAGGCAACCAAAATGGGAATTGAAGAATCCGTACGCATTTTTTTAGTTAAGAATATTGATCCGTATGCTGTTTCTTCTTCTGTAACTGGTCTAGTAAATGATTATGGTGCTGGTATTACCAGTAAATATTCATTACTGAACGCAAAATCTGAAAGAGATAATTCTTTAAAAGTAGGAGTCAAACAAATTTATCAAGGTGCATGGAACAATGTGGCTGGTTTTAGTGATGCTTATAGCATAAATATCTACTCGAATATTGCTGATAGTCCTACTCTTAGACATCCATTTACAGGAGAAGTTATTTCAATGAGAAATCAAATTCTAAATTCAACAACAAATGGTCCTCATGATAGAATACCAATTCATTCTCATACCATTATATGGAATAGTACATTAGGAGAATGGGTACCTGTAGAAAAGAATTCTACATCATTAAGTAAAGTCACATATAAAATTCTATATTCCAACTGGCATAATGGAATCCCAATGGATAAATCTGACTTGTTATATTCTTTATATTTTATGTATGAATGGGGTACAAATAGTGGAGAGAGTGATCTTACTGTTGATCCAGAATATACTTCTAGAGTAGAGCTTGGATTACCTTATTTTAAAGGAATTAGATTTATCTCTGAAAATGATGATATTGTAGAATCATATTTGGATCAGTGGCATTATGATCCTAAAGAAATAGCTGCAAGTGCAGGAGTATGGGCTCAAGAACCTTGGGAGATAACTGCAGCTGCTGAAAGATTGGTTTTATCCAATGATCTTTCTTTCTCTAAATCGCAATCAACTACAAAGAATGCAGAATGGTTATCGTTAATAATTCCTGAACACGCTAATTTAATAAAAAAAGAGCTAATTAAGATGAAGAACGAAGACTTTATTCCTTTTCCTCTCAAGGGTATAGTAAGTCTAGAAGAAGCAAAAGATAGATATGATGCTAGCATAGATTGGATAGAAAAACATAATCACGCACTTATAAGTAATGGTGCCTTTTATTTGGACAGATATAATCCCTCAGGAAGAATTATAGATATTAAAAGATTTAATGATTCTTCATATCCTTTCGAAAGAGATTATTGGTCAAACTTTGTAAACCCTAAATCCATTCAAATAGCGTCTGTAAACTTTAGTAAATTTATCAAGATCGGAGAAGAAAAAATACTTGAATTTCAAATTCTAGTAGATAATATATCCATGGATAGAACAATATCATCATCGATAACGGCAGAATTCTTCCTAACTGATTATAATGGAAATATTATTTCACATGGAAAAGCCTCACCAATACCGAATAAATTAGGATATTTTAAAATTACTTTACCACAAGAGGACACATATAAAATTCCTTTTGGACCTGTTACTCTAAAAATATACGCTAATATTGAAGAGTCTTTACGTCCATTTATTTCTACAAATACCTTTCTTGCTATTCATTAATATATTATAAAACTTCTCCACCTAATCTGTATATTTCCTTTTTAATTTTATTTATTATGTTCTCGAAATTAACATTTATCATGTTTTCATCATAGCCTCTAATAGAAACGTAAATATTTATTTTGGGTACTAGTGACCTTGGATTTTTAGCATGTGTTTTAATATAAAAATCGTATTCCTCTTCTTCATATTTTTTAGTAATTGTTTCTAAAAAATTTGCTATCTGACTCTCTCTGATTTTTAGTGTCTTTACAAATTGGTCTTTGAAATAGATGCCCTTGTAATCATCCATTATCATTTTTAATATATTCGTTTTAAAAATGTGTCTTAATTCTATAGGTACACCCGGCATACAAATTATTTTTGTTTCTCCATGTCTAATTAATACTGATGGAGCAGTACCTATTAAATTATCTATTATTTGCGAATTTTCTGGTACAAAAGACATCTTTAATTGATATTTATTTAATTTCTTTATGCCCCGTTTTAAATAATTTTTCTTCAGACATGCTAATGCAATAGGATCATAAAGGAATTTCCTTTTAAGTGCTTTTCCAATTGATTCAATGGTAATATCATCATATGTAGGACCAAGACCACCGGATGTTAATATCCATTTAGGATGTCGACTTAAGGCTTCATTTATTATGGCCTCAATCTCCTTAGAGTCATCTCTAATTATGGTTATTCTAGATACATTACCGCCTATTCTTCTTATTCTTGTTGTTAGCCAGAATGAATTTTTTTCAATTGTAGTACCGTTCAATATTTCATTGCCAATACAAATAATTTCTATATCCTTGGACAATAGTACCTCTTCCTCGTATATATTCTATTTTTCCTATAAAATTTCTTTCTATTTAAAAATTAAAAATTCTATTTTATTTATTTATATAATTTATATGAATTAAGAGCGATATATTAGTATAACAATAACAATGAGTAAATTACCATGAATTAAAGTTTACCAGATAGTAGACAATTTAATCACAATATAAAAATTAACATGTATAAAAAAATAGTTTACA
>Ga0126311_10000845_pt1 | contig 14284 bp, 14 predicted proteins | sample Plot61_FD_92539 | JGI IMG/M metagenome (GOLD analysis project Ga0126311, IMG submission 92539) | Serpentine soil microbial communities from UC McLaughlin Reserve, CA, USA - Plot61 | ecosystem: Environmental > Terrestrial > Soil > Grasslands | place: USA: UC McLaughlin Reserve, Lake County...
CCCGACCAGAATAAAGACATCGCGACTGATGACGGACACCGTTACCCAAAAAGGTACGGGCAGATGCGACGGCAGCGGTTGCGGAAAGACCGACCTCATCGACAAGACTACAAACGCTGTGACCAGCATCAGCTTGTCGGCAATCGGATCCAGAATGGTGCCGAGTTGGGATTTCTGGTTGAAACGGCGCGCTAACAGGCCGTCCAAGCCGTCAGTAACGCCAGCCGAAACAAAGACAGCTAGGGCGAGTACGAAGCGTTGGTAGAAAAGTAGCGAGACGAAGACCGGAATCAAAACCATCCGGAAGACGGTCAGAAGATTAGGAAGGGTAATTATCCGCGAGGACATTCGCGAGTTTGCAAACTACTCACTTCGGAGTTCAAGCAAAGAAATCTCAGGAGGGCATCCGTACCTGATGGGTAAAACTACAGTTCCCAAACCACGATTAACGTAAATCTGAGTATTACTAAGGCGTCCGAGGCCTTTCAACAGGCGTTTGCGCGCTCCGCGCACGGTGCTGCGTTCGCCTCTAATCGCCACCTGCCCGCCGTGGGTGTGTCCGCTCAGGACTAAATCAACCGAGGCTCGCGCGGCGCGCCGTAGAATAATCGGATTGTGCGCCAGCAGCAGCTTCATCTCGTCATCGCGGGCGCCTGCGAGCGCCAGCGACAGGTCTTCAAGACCGACCATCGTATCGTCGACACCAGCCAGCCATATCGACGCGCCGTCCTTCTCGAAGTGCATGCCTTCGTTTATCAGGACCGTGATTCCCTCGGCGCGGAAAAGGTCGGTTATCAAAGCTGCGTCGGTCCAGTGGTCGTGATTACCCAACACGGCATACACGCCATGCTTTGCCTTCAAACGACCCAACATCTCGGCGCAGGGAGCCGCATAGTGTCGTTCTTTCGAGATGTAATCGCCGGTAAGCGCGATGATGTCCGGCTGCAGACGGTTGGCAGTATCGACTGCACGCTCGATCTGGTCGCGGCTTGAAAAAGGTCCGTGATGAATATCGGAAAGCTGAACGACACGAAAGCCGTCGAAGGCTTTTGGCAGGCGACTCAACTGGATACGTTCGTGCTCGATGCTGAGCATGTACGGCTCAGTCAGTGCGGCGCGAGCGGCGTGCGTCACGCTAAGAGCAAGAGAACGCAAGGGCGTGTCTGGTTGTTTGGAACCGCCGTAGGGCGCGACACGTCTGCGTTGGTTCCATCTAATGGGAGTCGCCATGCTTTTGGTGTTAGATGGCGTCAACCTGCCGGGGAGACGCCTTTTAGGTGGGGCGCATTATAGAGACCTCCCCTCAGGGACGCAACCCTGAGCACCCTCTCCGCAACGGGGATCTATGTCATAATCAGCCACTTCCGGCGAAAAACCTAATGAAACGAGCGATCCTATTTATCACCCCCGCAGTGTTTTTTATCCTCAGCACCCCTGTGTTTGCAGCGGGAGAAGGTCCCACGGGCACGGAATCGCACGGCTTGGATCCGGCGGTCCTGATCGGAGTCGCCGTCATGCTTGTAATCGCAAAGCTGATGGGTGAGGTATTTGAGCGACTGCGCCAGCCGGCGGTGCTCGGAGAACTGTTTGCGGGAATACTGCTCGGTAACCTCGTGCTATTCGGTTTCACGCGCGCGGAATCATTAAAGACAAACGAGACAGTGGCGGCACTCGCGGAGCTCGGAGTCATTATTCTGTTGTTCGAAGTCGGGCTTGAGTCCGATTTGAAGGAGATGATGGAAGTTGGCTGGTCGTCGTTAGTGGTTGCCGTTCTCGGCGTGATCGCGCCTTTTCTGCTCGGCTGGGGTGTTTCGGCGTTGTTGATACCTGGCGAACATCGACTCGGCCATACATTCATCGGCGCAACTCTCTGTGCCACCAGCGTCGGCATCACCGCGAGAGTTTTCAAAGACCTTGGTAAGCTCAACACACGTGAAGCGCGAATCATACTTGGCGCAGCAGTGATCGACGATGTGCTGGGATTGTTGATCCTCGCGGTCGTTGCCGGGGCGATCAAGGCTTCTGCAACTGGCGCGTCGCTGTCGATGTTTGATATCGCGCTCATCGGATTCAAATCTCTCGCGTTTCTGGTCGGTTCGGTTGTAGTGGGACAGTTGTTGGTGCCGCGGTTGTTGCGCGGCGCCGGTCGTCTGGAGACGAGAGGTGTTTTGCTGACACTCGCGATTTCGTTTTGCCTGTTTCTCGCATGGGCGGCTGCTAAGGCGGGACTTGCGCCGATTGTCGGAGCCTTCGCGGCGGGTCTAATTCTCGACGAAGTTCACTACAAGCCAAGGGGGGGTCGAAAAGAACGAGACCTTCACGATCTGCTACAGCCTGTCAGCACCGTACTCGTGCCGATCTTTTTCGTGTTGATGGGACTGAAGGTCGACTTACGACTGTTCACTCATCTCAACATCCTCGGCCTGGCTGCCGCACTAACTGTCGCCGCCATTCTCGGCAAACAGATCTGTGCGCTCGGTGTGGTCGAGCGTGGCATCAATCGTTTGGCGGTCGGCCTAGGCATGATCCCACGGGGCGAAGTCGGACTGATCTTCGCAGGCATCGGCGCTACGTTGATGTTGCCGTCGGCGACAGGCGAACAAGTCCCCGTGATTAGTTCGGCGATTTTCGGCGCCGTTGTTATCATGGTCATCATCACAACATTGCTTACGCCGATCACATTGAAGTGGGCGTTGGGGAGAAAACGGACGAATAAACGGAAGGGTTAGCAGGATGGCAGTCAAGGACCAACACAAGGCGGGTATTCCCCCAAAACCACGCGGACAACAAACCGGGTTCGCCGGGAATCCGGATCAAAATCGTGAAGAGATGGAGAAGACCCCGGCGCTGCGCGGCCGGCGCAAGAAAGAAAACAAGATGTTTGCGGACGCTTCGGAGCAACACGTCGCGGGAAATTCCGCCACGCCGAGCACGAATGCGCCCTCGACAATCGCAAACGTGGGCACGAAGAAACACCGAAAAAATCAGGCTTGACCTGGTCCGCGCCAACCAAACCGCAAAATTCGTGTCTGTATGATTGTGAGCGAAAGCGATAGCGATCTTGTCAGACGCGCGCAAGCAGAAGACATCGATGCCTTCTGCCTGCTGGCGGAACGTTACGCGCGGCGCATTTACCTGCTGGCCTTGCACTATTGCCGCAACGCTCAGGACGCGGAAGATCTATCACAGGAAGTTTGGCTAAAAGCCTATCAAGCGCTTCCTTCGTTTCGCTTCGATTCCTCGTTCTACACGTGGCTGCGGCGGATCACGATCAATGCTTTCCTCAATCATCGCCGCTCGAGTTTCTTCCGTAGCTGCGGTCAAATAACTACGGTACAACTCGTGCCGATCGATTCGGAGACCTTTCATTCGTCGTCGCCGGAAAATATTTATAACAAGTTACTTTTTGAGAATGTGGTCAGCGCGCTGTCTGAGTTGACGCCGTCGCAGCGACTCTCGTTTCTACTTCGTCACTACGAGGGAATGTCATACGACGAGATCGCAAACGCGATGAACTGTTCTACCGGAACGGTGAAGAAAGGCGTGTCGCGTGCAATCGGGAAACTGCGCGCGAAGCTTTCGCTCGAGTCGGAAGAACCGGAAACACTGGAGTTTTCAAATGCACAATTGTAAGGAAACACGAGAGCGGTTTACTGAACTGGTTTTAGATGGCGATCCCCGCGCGGAAAAACTATTGGACCAGTGCGAAGAATGTCGTGGGGAGTTTGAATCGCTTGTGGTAACGCTGCGGATGACGGCCAGACTGCGCGAGACTGTCATGCCCGCGGATGATTATTGGACGGGCTACCACGCGCAGTTACGAAGCAAGTTGGAGAGTTCTCACGCAAAGGCGCAAAGACTAAGACACGCAGAGGCGCAAAGAGAAGAACTCAAGCCGGGCCTCGGCTTTATCTTTGCGTCTTTGCGCGAACCTTTGCGCCTTTGCGTGAAAACTTTCTTATTGCCTATGCCGCTCGGTGTTGCAGTGCTCGCGGTTGGTTCGGTGCTAGCTCTATTTGCTATTCGAGCTACTCAGCAACCGGTTACTCAATCCCAAGCTCCGGTTGTCGTGCACGTTCCGGTCGAGGTTCCGGTGGTCCAGGAGAAGGTTGTGACACGAGTCGTTTACCGCGATCGGAAACCGATTCCGAGATCTTCAAACCGAGTTCTTCCTGAAAATACTTTTGCGCGCTCACAAGGCACTCTGAGCGGGTTCAAGCCTACCGATGAAGTCAAGCTCACTGTCATCAAAGGAGGATCGCCGAATGAGAAGTAAGATCTGGATCCTTCTGCTTTGCATCCAGGCATTTGGATTCACCGCCGCGGCACAGAACCCCGCGAAGCGCCAACTCGTCCTGCAACTCGCAAACGGCGGTTTCGTGGCCTTCCGCAGTGAATTGCCAAACAGCGACTCGCTCACCGCGTCGCTCTACGCGCAAGCATTCGCCGGCGAGAACCGGATCATCCATCGCGTGCTGACAGATGCTCAACAAAACGTCGTATTTGGTTACGACTTGTGGATCAGCGCCGATCCGCTCACGAAAAAATTCAGCGTCGCTGTTTTGCCTGCTGACGAAGCGTTTCGCAGAAGTTTTCTGAAAGGCGCTTTCGCAACGTTCCCGAAATCAACCACTCCACAAACACTCGACGACGGCGATGCCGTTTCGCTCGAGTTGCTCGTCAATCACGATTCCGGCGCGAAGATAGTCGACGTTGTCAGCGTCACGTTCGATCGCACACGACTGCGCGAGAATCATCTTGAATCAGTACCGAAGGACTTCACGCTCGAAGCCGTCGCGCTAGGAGTTAAGCACTACAGCCTGCTGCTCAACGGCAACGAGGTGAGCAAGAGCAAGTCGAGTATCGGCTGCACAGGCGCGCTGCTGTGGCTGTACATTCCGGAGCGCGGTCGTTTCATTTTTTCACTCGTGCCGCGCGAAGGATACGACTTCGAGAAGATCGCTGTGCTCGACGAAAACAGGATCGCATTCACGATCGACGATGAACATTACGAGTGGGTTTCCAGTGATTCGATTCTACCCAGCGGCGGCACATGGAACCTCTGGGTGCTGCGCGATGCCAATTACACGCCGCTGTTCAGCGCGGAGGATTCCCAACCTCGCTCGGCGCCGAAGTCTCCGAATATCTTTGAGCGGCTCGAAGGAGCGCTGAGCAACCAGGGTGCAACACTGACGATCGGCACGCCAATAGGTAGTCGAACTAAGACTACCGTTGGCACACCGCAGCGCGTAATGGTTGGTGGCGCAGACAACATGGAAAATCTTCTACCGAAGAGTCCTCCTAATAATCATTAGCCTCCCCGCGTAAAAGTCTCCCGTTACTTAGTTAACTAACCGAAGCCTCAGCACGAGCAGTTGGCTGAGCTGGCGATAGGTGTGTGCCTAAACAACCTTAAAAGGAGATACAAATGAATCGTTTTCTGATCGCATTACTCAGCGTTTTTCTAATACAAACGCAAGCGCAAGCGCAGTCTGACGAAGTACCGAAGTTTGAAGTCGCGGCGGAGTTCACCACACTTGAGCGACCAGCCTTTGGCGAGCACAGAACTGAACCAGGATTCGGCGGGCGGTTCACCTACAATTTGAATCGTGTAGTTAGCCTCGAAGCGGCCGGATACTTCTTCCCGAAGCGATGTTTTCAATGCCAAAACGACGGCAACATCACCGAAGTCGTCGGTGGTGTAAAAATTGGCAAGAGGTTCGAGAAGTGGGGCATCTTCGGTAAAGCTCGGCCTGGGGTGGCGAGCTTCAGCCAGGGCAAGGTCACCATACTCCCGGACCCGACGATTCCCGGCTTCCCTTTTCGATTTGAAGTAGAGCGACTAAACGGCTTCGCTGCCGACCTCGGTGGTGTGCTGGAGTTTTATCCGACAAAGCGTATCGTGACCCGCTTCGATGCCGGCGATACCATCATTCATACCGGTCCTCGCCAAACGGAAGTCATTGCATTCGATTCAACGGGAGGTTTGTTCCTCCAGCCACTCAGGTTGGGTTCCAGAACGACAAACAACTTTCAGTTCATGGCGAGTGTCGGTTTTCGTTTCTGATCAGTGCTTTTCCGCTGCTGGTTTGTGAAACACAGCATCAGCGATTTCGACGTCAAACGTGAGGTCCATTACACGCAGCACGATGTCGCCATTCGCGATGTTGTTTGAAACCGTCTTGAAAGGAATCATCACGCCGTCAACGTTTCGATAATCACTGAACGACTCCGTTTGCGGCAGCTCGAGGCCCGACGTTTCGCTGACAACAAGTGAATCGCGACGCAGGACAAGAAACGATTTAGTCGAGACGTAGTCCGTTACCTTCGTGCCCTTCTCGCGTTGCTTCTCGACGATGTAAACGTCTTCGTCGCCGATTTTCCCCATTCGTTTGACGGTGATCGTTTTGTAGTTCTGTTTCCAATTCAGCACGTCGTAAAAATCATAGGCCGCTTTGATGTCTTCGAGACGTTTGCCTGAGTAAATTTCTTCTGGAGCAAAACTGAGGATTTCACCGCCCGAATTACCATCGAAGTAACTTGTGAGCGAGCCAATCTTTTTGCCGAGCGCCGTGAACGTCATCTCGCTGGCCGTTGAGTTAGGTGCTTTCGCACTGATCGAACCTTTGGCTTGCACGCCCTGGTTTTCAAGATCGATTTCGACATTTGTGAACGACGACTTGTGCTTGCGAAGATTCTCTTCACCACCGTGAGCCGCGATCATTTTCGTGAGCAGTTCATCAACACTAATCAACGTGCCGGTGTTGGTTTCAGCGGCTGGAGCCGCGTCTCCGACAACCTTCGCCAGCACGATGTTTCCCTGTGGCTGCTCGAGAAAAAGCTCCGTGTCGGTGGCTTTGTCTTTGTTTGGTCTGAAAGTCGCGAAGAAGCCCGCGGGCGCCGGATCGGCGAGTTTATAACGACGGTCGCCGATGTTCTGAAGCGGATACGGCGGCTGGCCCGGAACCGTGAGCACGAGTTTGTCGTCTTTCCAACTCACGTCGAAGCTCACACCGGCTGCGGCGAGCAAGTATTTTCCGACTTCCTGCTTCGGATCTGCGGCTGGCTCGGTTCCTTTTGCTTCCGTAGTGGTTGTTGGTGTGGCAACGAGGTTTTTCCAGATGGTGTTCATCGCTACCGTACCGAGCGACGAAGCCGTGACGTTGGTCAACAACACAAATCCGAGTTTCTGATCCGGCATCAGCGCGACCTGCGTGTTGAAGCCGTCGATGTTACCGCCATGCTCTACGACCTTATGACCGTTCCACTGGCGCAGAAACCAACCCAAACCGTAATCGATTGGACCACTGATGTTGATCTGCTTGCGAGTTAACTCGTCAAAGCCTTTTTCGGAAACGAGTCGCTTGCCGTTGTAAACGCCGTTGCCAAGCATCAAACGAACCCACTGGGCCATGTCGCGAGCGCTGGAATTTATCGCTCCGGCCGGCGCGGCTGCTGCGATAGAACGCTGCGGCAGGTGACGCGTTACTTTCGTGCCCGAGTTGTAGTCGTAGCCGAATGAGTAGTCGCGCGACTTCTGCATGTCTTCAGCGCGAGTGTCGCTGTTGGTCATTCCCAGTGCCTTGAAGATCTTCTTTGCAATCAGATCGTCCCAGGTTGAGTTTTGCGCCTTCGCGACTGCTTCGCCGGCGGCTGTGTACATCACGTTTTGATACTGAAACTTCTCGCCGAGTTTTGCAGTTGGTTTCGCCATGCCGGCGACTTTGATCAGTTCCTCGCGATTCAGCACGCCGGTCACCATTGCCAGATCAGTTCGATTCAACCCTGAGCGATGCGACAGAAGATCGCGCAGTGTGATCTTTGCGGCAGCTTCTTCATCGCGCAGCGTGAAGTACGGGAGAAACTTCTTCGGTGAATCGTCGAGTGACAGCTTGCCTTCGTCGGCACTCATCACCGCCAGCATTGCGGTAAACGCCTTTGACGAAGAACCGATGGCGAAGCGCGTGTCGGGTGTGACCGGCGTGTTGTGTTCGAAATCTTTGACGCCGAGACCTTTCAGGTAAATCACCTTGTCGTCTTTGACGATCGCGAGTGAGATTCCGGGGATGCCAAACTCTTTGCGCTTCTCGTCGAGTGTCTTCTCGATGACGGCGAGTGGCGCGCTGTAATCCGTTGCGGCGGTTGCAGCGGTCTGCTGTTGCGCGACGAGCGTTACCGGCGTCAACGCCGACAGGGAAATAGCCAGACTGAGTACAAGTACGATTAGACGTTTCATAGTGTGTCGTATTACGTGCGGATAGGAGACAAGGTTTTGCCGCGAATAAACGAAGATCCGTGTTTATCCGCGGCAAAGTTTTTACTCGACGATCCAGGTGTCGCCGCTATTAATCAATTTTTCGAGACTGCCGGGGCCGAACTTCACCACCGCCGCGCCAATCTGGTTGGTCATCATGTCTTCGTAAGTTGGCCGATCGATGGCTCGGAAAATTCCGACCGGTTGCGGAAACTCCGGCTGCTCCATGCGCGCGAGCATGAACGCCACAGATGGATCGTTCAAATGAATGTCGTGTATCAGCAGATCGTTTTCGGTGATGCCGTTTTCACCGATCGTGACCACTTCCGGAAGAGCTCCGTTCATGCGAATGCCCTTCTCGCGATTCTTACCAAACACCATCGGTTTGCCGTGTTCGAGATAAAGAACGCGGTCGGAGCGAACCGTTCGTTCCGCGAAGGAGTCGAATGCGCCGTCGTTAAAGATATTGCAGTTCTGATAGACCTCGATAAACGAGATGCCTTTGTGTTTCGCTGCGGCTTCAACCATCGCACCCAGATGTTTGACGTCGATATCGATCGAGCGCGCGACGAAAGTCGACTCACTCGCGATCGCGAGTGAGAGCGGGTTGATCGGGTAATCGATCGTTCCCGAAGGCGTTGACTTAGTCTTCTTACCAAACTCCGAAGTCGGACTATACTGGCCCTTCGTCAAACCGTAGATACGGTTGTTGAAGAGAATGTAGTTCAGGTCGAGATTGCGACGAATGGCGTGGATGAAGTGGTTGCCGCCGATCGACAACGCGTCGCCGTCGCCCGTAATCACCCAAACGCTGAGTTCAGGATTTGCACACTTGATCCCGGTTGCGATTGCGGGCGCGCGGCCGTGAATGCTGTGGAAACCGTAGGTGTTCATGTAATACGGAAAGCGCGACGAACATCCGATGCCGGAAACGAAAACGATCTTCTCGCGCGGGATGCCGAGCTCGGGCATCACTTTTTGCACGTTGTTGAGAATCGCGTAGTCGCCGCAACCCGGACACCAGCGCACTTCCTGATCGGAAACGAAGTCGGCTTTTTTCAGTTGTCCCGGCGGCGGCGCAACTCTACCCGAAACTGCCGAACCCGAATCGCTTTCGGCAGAGACTGCCGTTTCAGCAAACGACTTATTTCCATTCCCACTATGACCGTTACTCTGTGTGCTCATTATTTCTCCTGACTTGACTCACTATTACTGACTGCTTCTTGCAACTGAAGATATTTTGCTCGCACGTAAGGATCGAGCTTGAGAGCGAAATCCGCGTCGAGCCGTTTAATCTTGATTAGCTCCTGCACGTCAGCGAGATCTTTCAACCTGTCGGACGCTGAAATACCTGACGCGAGTTTCAACTCGATCAGTTTTTCAAGCATCACGAACCTGATTCCGTCGATTTCAACTGAGGCTTCGGCCGGTCGCGGCATGCTAACCGGCTTCGGCTTTCCGTCTCCCGGAAATTCACCGGTAGTCATCACTTCGATCGGCACGTTGTCTGTTGTCGAACGCAACCGCTTCTTTGCACCCGAGAACGCCGGCGAATATCCCAAGCCGATGAGCTCGTCATGAAACTTCTGCAATCCTTCACTGGTCATCACCAGATCGATATCTTCCGTGAAACGTGGGTATCCATGGGCCAGCAACGCTATCGCGCCGATCACCATGTAATCGATCCCACGCTGTTGGAGATCGTTTGCAAGACGTGCCAGAGTTTTATTGATTGTTCCTTCACCCATAAAGTAGCGCAGTCCTTCGGCATAAACCTCAGGCACTGACCTTTCTCGTTCGAGATTTTTTGGGTGGGTAACCATCAAATTTAAGGCTCCGCCTTACAAATACTCTTCAACCTTTCTGACAATCTCCCGAATCTGAAATGGCCGTCCCTTAACTTTCGAGAACGGCACCGCGTCCACCAGGTACTTCGCCCGGATCATCGTGCAGAGTTGGCCCAGGTTCATCTCCGGAATGATCACGGTTTCAAACGCAGCCAACACTTCACCGAGATTGCGCGGGAACGGATTCAGGTGACGCAGGTGCGCTGCTGAAACACTCTTTCCTTCTCGCTGCATCTTCTCAACCGCTGACGAGATCGAACCGTAGGTCGAACCCCAGCCAAGCACGAGCACTTTTCCACTCGGCTCTCCCATCACTTCGACTAACGGAACGTCAGCCGCGGCGCGATCGATTTTCTCCTGCCGCAGCTTGACCATCAGATGGTGATTCTCCGGATCGTAGTTGACGTTGCCGGTGATGTGCTGTTTCTCGATACCGCCGATTCGGTGTTCAAGACCCGGCGTTCCCGGCAGCGCGTACGGACGCGCAAATGTTTCCGGATCGCGCGCGTACGGCATGAACGTCGTTGGATCGGTGTGAAACTTGACGTCAATATTCGGCAATTGATCGACCGGCGGAATGGCCCACGGCTCCGCTCCGTTGGCGAGATAACCATCCGACAGGTAAAACACCGGCGACATGTACTTGAACGCCAGTCTCACCGCCTCGATCGCCATGTGAAAACAATCAGCGGGCGTTGCAGGCGCAACTACAATCGCCGGACACTCACCGTTTCGTCCCCAAACAGCCTGGAACAAGTCCGCTTGTTCGGTCTTGGTCGGCAGTCCGGTTGATGGCCCCCCACGCTGCACGTTCACGATCACGAGCGGCAACTCGGTCATCACCGCAAGGCCAATTGCTTCCTGTTTAAGGGCCACGCCGGGTCCGGACGTTCCCGTTAACCCGATCTGACCCGCGAAGCTCGCACCGATCGCAGCACAAACTGCGGCAATCTCGTCTTCGGCCTGGAAAGTCTTAACTCCGAAAGCCTTGTGACGCGACAACTCGTGCAGAATGTCTGACGCGGGCGTGATCGGATACGAACCATAAAACAGAGGACGTCCCGAGATCTGCGACGCCGCGATAAACCCGATCGCAGTCGCTTCGTTGCCCGTGATCTTTCGATACTTGCCGGGAGCGATCTTCGCTTTTTTGACCGTGTAGTGCGTCGTGAACACTTCGGTTGTGTCGGCGAAGTTGTAACCAGTCTTCAGCGCGATCTCGTTCGCTTTTGCCACTTCCGGACTCTTCGCAAACTTCGCGCGAATCCAGTTCAGCGTGTTCTCCATCGGGCGATCGTAGAGCCAGTAGAGCACTCCGAGCGCGAAGAAGTTTTTGGAACGATCGATCTCCTTGCGCGAGAGCTCGACGTTTCCCTTGAGGGCATTCATGTTGAGCGTCGTGATCGGCAGTTTGTGAACGCGAAAACCGGCGAGCGAATTATCGTCCAACGGGTTCGCCGCGTAATTCGCGTACTTCAGATTCTCAGGTGTAAAGCTGTCGGTGTTGACGATGAGCGTGCCACCCTCTTCCAGGTCAGGAAGATTGACTTTCAACGCCGCCGGATTCATTGCCACGAGGACGTTCGGCTGGTCGCCGGGCGTCTTGATGTCCTGGCTTGAGAAGTTCAACTGGAATCCGCTGACGCCGGGCAAGCTGCCGGCTGGAGCGCGAATTTCTGCGGGAAAGTCAGGCAGCGTCGAGATGTCGTTGCCGACCACAGCCGATGTGTTCGTAAACTGTGTGCCCGTCAACTGCATACCGTCTCCCGAGTCGCCCGCGAAGCGAATGGTTACGGTGTCGAGTTCTTCGTGATGCTTTTCGGGTTGCGTGACAGGAGGTTCTATAACAGTGCTCATTTGATTGTCGTCAAACCTTTCGAATTATTATGCCGATTTTGCGAGCGTCCCTCTGCCAAAGGCTTTTCAGCCTTCGTTTGCCTTGCAAAGTTGCGGGATTGTACGCAACCGGAGTGGCAGCGAAGAGGATTATTTCGCTAACAAACTTCATTTCGCCGGAAATCATCATTCGATTTCAGCCAGTGAATTCTAACAGCAAAGCCAAGGCCACAAAAGTGGAAAGAGCTATCGTGCTAACTCCTCGTCGTAAGGAGACATCGCAGCCAGCTTTTGAATGACTTCGGGCAGGACGCACAAGGTCGTGTCGATGTCGGCTTCGGTGTTGTAGCGTCCGAGCGAAAAACGGATCGAGCCTTGTGCCGTAGTGAAGGGGACGTTCATCGCGCGCAGAGTCGGGGAGGATTCGTGCGTGGACGAGTGACATGCTGAGCCGGTCGAGACGCAGATGCCAGCGTGGTCCAGGTGAGTGAGAATGCTTTGTCCGTCAACGTATTCGAAAGAGATGTTTGAGGTGTTTGGCAAACGTAGCGAACGATCCGCAGGGCCATTCAGACGCGCGTTTGGGATGTTCTTAAGAATCTCATCTTCGAGATGATTGCGCAGCTTCTCTATAGTTGCGTGATTGTTATCTTCAAGTGCCAGACGACAGGCGGCGCCGAGTCCGACGATGTTTGGAACGGCTGAAGTGCCGGCGCGGCGACCTTGTTCCTGACCACCGCCGATAATCAACGATGGCAATGAAATTCCCCTGCGAATGTAGAGTGCGCCGATACCCTGCGGCGCGTGGAACTTATGACCGGAGAGTGCAAACAGATCGACAGCCGTGTTCTTCAGATCGATCGGGATCTTTCCAACTGCCTGAACGCCGTCGACGTGAAACACCGCTTCAGATCTTTCACGGACAATACGTCCAATTTCTTCCATCGGAAACAACACGCCGGTTTCGTTGTTGGCGAGCATGGTTGATACGAGTGCCGTGTCAGATCGTAATGCTGAGCGCAACTCATCAAGATCGAGCGCACCGTTGTGGTCCACACCGAGCCATGAAACTTCGTAACCTTCCTTCTCGAGTAACCGGCAGACGTTTCGAACAGCTTCGTGTTCGACGAGAGTAGTGACAATGTGTTTCTTCTCAGACTGCGACGCGAGAACACCACGTATCGCCCAGTTGTCAGACTCGGAACCACACGACGTAAACACGATCTCGTCAGTCTCAGCGGCCCCAATCAGACTCGCGACTTGTTCACGCGAATGTTCAACTGCACGTTTCATCTCGCGGCCGAGCGTGTGCGCCGACGAAGGATTCCCGAAGATCTCACCGAGGTACGGCTGCATCGCGTCGAGCACTTCGGGCGCCACACGCGTTGTGGCGTTGTTATCCAGGTAAATCATTGGTCTCGAGTATCTCCTGAATCAGTTGATGACATGATCCACAACCCGCGCCAGCGTTGCACGCTTTAGTGACTTGGGCAACTGTCGTGAATCCACGAGTTTGAATCTCACGTTCGATCGTCCGCTCCGACACGAAGAAGCATGTACAGATCAGCGCCTCGTCACCTGCCCAATCGTCACGCGCAGCGTTACTGTATTCGCGTATCGCATCGAGCAAGGCGTTGCACGCGAGCTCCACACACTTTTCGGATTCCGCACCGAGTTGCCGCGATACCGCAGGCGCGTTCTGTCCGAACGCAGCCGCTTCCGCTGTCGTCATCCCTGTGATTTGCTCGGTTAAAAACGATGCAGACGCTATCAGAACGTTGCAACCCGCAACCCTGAACTTCGCCTGCGATATCAAATGCGCTTCATCCACCTGAATCGAGAAGCGCACGAGCGCGCCACAGCTCAACGACGCCGAACGCCCCGTGAAACTCGGTTCGCCGGCGTCACCGGCATTGCGCGGATTGAAGAAATGATCACGGAGTTGCGCGGACAATTCCAATCAGATACGCTTCCTTGTTCAAATCTGATACTTACAACCAACTATGACACAACTGAACGAACAACTCATCCTCGACAGTCTGCGCCAGATCAAGGATCCTGATCTACACAAAGACATCGTCACCCTCGGGTTCATAAGAGATCTCAAAATCGACGGCGGCCACGTAAGCTTTCGCATCGTGCTAACCACGCCTGCCTGTCCGGTCAAAGCCGAAATGGAAAGCGCCGCCAATGAAATCGTGAGCGGCTTGCCGGGCGTAACTTCGGTCGCGGTGACAATGGACGCCGAAGTTCCTAAAGGTCGTGGGCTCGGCGAGAAGCTCGTGATCGAAGGCGTCCGCAACATCGTCGCCGTCTCCTCAGGCAAAGGCGGCGTCGGTAAATCGAC
>Ga0126311_10000846_pt1 | contig 14283 bp, 15 predicted proteins | sample Plot61_FD_92539 | JGI IMG/M metagenome (GOLD analysis project Ga0126311, IMG submission 92539) | Serpentine soil microbial communities from UC McLaughlin Reserve, CA, USA - Plot61 | ecosystem: Environmental > Terrestrial > Soil > Grasslands | place: USA: UC McLaughlin Reserve, Lake County...
CAACTACGCTATCTTCTCTCACGGCGTATTCCTCCTTAGTAATAAGGTTGATGGTTCTTGAGAAAACTCATCAAGAATACGCCACCTATTTCATCCGCATACCCAACTTTCAAACATAACTCCGGGGCAAGCCAACCACTGCACAGGATGCACTTAACATCTACCGTCGAAAGCTCGAAGTGATTGCGCATGATAAAGGTAATCAGTACGGTCACAACGTCCGCTCAAACTGCAAAGTGCTCCAAGAGTTTGTGACCGCGTTTGGCCCTACTCGACTCGTGCGCGAGATCACTGAGACAGATTTGCGCGAGTTTTATCAACGTCTATGCTTCCAGCCCACCATCAGTAAGAACAGCGCAGCGGTGTTTGTCGGTCGCGTGCAGGGTATGATGAAAGCAGCGCAGGAAGCGAAGCCTGATCTCGTCAACTGGCTAAGGCCCAAGCTCAAGGTGAACGCAAGACTGAGAACGAGCGCCGCGTTGTCGAGCCGTGGGAGTACCGAGATTTAGTGCACACGCTTCTCAACCGCCGCCCTGCCACAAATTCGGCTCACGCAAGGCCGAACGGTTAGCGATTGGTCGTGACGCGGCTGACGTGGTTCGATTGCTGCGGCAGACAGGCGGGCGACTGAATGAGATCGTGCGCCTGCGCCTCGATCAGTTTTATTGGAATAAAGGTTCCGTTCGACTCGAAGCCACAAAGACTGAGAACGAGCGCGACATACCTCTGTGGGGCAGCATCCATGAGATTGTGCAGGCCCGTATCCGCGACGGTCTCACAAGCGACCGCTACTTGTTCGCACGAGCCACGACGCCTACTTACAATAACGCAATAGCGCGGGCGTGTCGCAACGCCGGAAAAGTCGCCAAGCTCAATTACGGCCAAGCTCACGGCTTCACCTGCCACAGCTTCCGACACACCGCTATCACTCACTGGATGGAAGTCACCGGGAACGACGCCGGTACGGTGATGAAGTGGAGCGGTCACAAGACGCTTGAGAGCTTCTCTGTATACCTTCGACCACGGCTTGAGGGCCGCATACTAGCTACACAGGCTATGGACAACGTTGACGGGATCTTGACGGCTCAGGGTGGCGTTGAGAGCGTTCGGAGCGTTGGGAGCGCCGAAGAGCGAGCCGCTAAACTGTTGCAAAATAAGCAACTCGCGGTGTAGCATACGTTTACCAAAAACATGCGCCCGCTTAGCTCAGTGGTAGAGCACTCGCTTCACACGCGAGGGGTCAGTAGTTCGAATCTACTAGCGGGCACCAATTTCTTCATTCCCGAACGGGCGGCCTGAGGTCGCCCGTTTCTCTTCCAGTCTCACGGCCGACGTGATGTTTTCCGCATCCTTCCATATACAATAGGGGGTCGGATTTATGCCTCCGACAACCTTCGCCCGACTCCATCTCCGGAACGTGGAGAACTTGTATGGACCATGAGCCTGTAAAAACCGAGCACCTGTTTTCATACGGAACTCTGCAAACAAAGTCAGCCCAACTCTCAATTTTCGGTCGCAGACTCACCGGCGCTCCGGACGCCTTAGCCGGATACCGCGTGCAGATGATTCGGATCGAGGATCAGGATTTCGTCGCAAAGAGCGGTGCTGAATATCACCGCAATCTCGAATTCACCGGCAGCACATCAGATGTGGTTGAGGGCACTGTGCTCTCCGTCACCCAACAAGAACTCGAACAAGCCGATGCCTACGAGCCTGAGGCTTACGACCGTGTGCAGGTCACATTGAGGTCTGGTACTGAGGCATGGGTTTACTTACAGTACGCGTCGATCAATTGATATCAAACACGCAGCCGGGCGAAGCTTCGCAAAGTATGACGTCGTAACTCTCCAGCAGCGGCATCGCGACGCGTTCCAGCTCGTTCTTCCACAAGTCGCCTCCGTAAAACGCATCCCGCATCCGCTCGCGCTCCTCGAGTGAAGGGAAACTGCGCAGGAATACAAACTTGTTTGGATTCTCAACATCCAAAAATGGACCAGTGATCTTCATGCCGTAAGTGCGTTGCGCTGCGATAGCGCGTGTCTCAAACAACTTGATGAACTCTTCGCGCTTGCCTGGCTTGATCCGGTAGCTGCGGACTTCTACTATCATTCGCACCTCCAACTCTTTTTGAAAGGACTGTAAATCGACTCATGAGCGCCAGCAAGAAGGCACTTTCAGGTAACGATCAAAAACGCGCACGGCCCAATCCAGTCGACGGATGTCCACTGACAGCGGCATTCGCCGCGATCGGCGGTAAGTGGAAGCTGATCATCGTCTACTGGCTCGCAGAATCGCCAAAGCACTTCGCCGCACTGCGAAAAGCGATGCCCGGCATCTCGCAAAAAGTTCTGACGCAGCAACTACGGGAGTTGATGACGGACGGGCTCGTAAACCGCGACCCGAAAGGAGCAGCGCCGGCGCCGGTTGAGTATTCACTGACGGATTACGGGCGCTCAGTGCTGCCGCTCGTCGAGAACGTGCGAGTTTGGGGACGCGCGCATCTCGAGCGGCATGATACGTGAAATTTTCTTGCGAGTTGTCGATCCGAGCGCTCGCCAATCGATTAAGAGATGAGAGCGAGGAAGATTATTCAGGCAAAGGCGCAAGGGGCGCAAAGACGCAAAGATTCAAAAGGAGACGTGATGCCAAAGATAACGCCATTTTTATGGTTCGATAACAACGCCGAAGAAGCCGCGAATTTCTACGTTTCGGTCTTCAAAAACTCGAAACTACTCAACGTTGCTCGCTATAGTGACGCCGGGCCGGGCCCGAAAGACACAGTCATGACTGCCGAATTCGAGCTCGATGGACAGAAGTTCGTCGCGCTCAACGGTGGTCCGAGGTTCAAGTTCACTGAGGCTATCTCGTTTGTCGTGCACTGTGAGACGCAGGAGGAGGTCGACTACTACTGGCAACGACTCTCCGAAGGTGGTGAGAAATCACGATGCGGCTGGCTCAAGGACAAGTTTGGTCTCTGGTGGCAGGTGGTGCCCACAATTTTGAATAAGCTGATCGCCGACAAGGATCCCCAGAAGTCGAAACGCGTGATGGAGGCGATGCTGCGAATGGACAAGATCGACATTGAGCCTTTGCAGCGCGCTCATGAAGGACAATAGAAATCAGCCACGGCTTACGCCTAATTTTCCGAGACGTTCGAGCGCACGTTTCAGCGATCTCTTTCTCTTCAACATGCCGGCCCACAAGTCGCCGGCGGCGGCAATGCGTTGGGCCATCGTTCGCAGCGTGAACGTCTTTGGCCCAACGTCTCCGCTTTCAATTTCTTCCCACGTGCAGGGCGCAGACACGGGCGCGCCAGGCTTCGCACGTACCGTGTATGTCGCCGCATACGTGGCACTGTAGCCATTGCGACCGGTATCAACGAGAATGCGCCCGCCGCGATCGACTTTATGAAACTCCTGCGTCAGGTGGTCCGGATCGCGGCTCACTAAAACTCTTCCGACCGCGTGCGCGAACCAGGCCACTTCGCCGAAGTCAGACTTACCATTAAGCGGAACGGCGATATGAAATCCTTTCGAGCCCGACGTCTTGATCCAGCTCGGCAGGCCTAAATCGTCGAGCAGATCTCGCAACTTCAACGCCGCCGCACGCAACGTGTCGAGCTCGTCTTACTTCGACGGATCAAGATCGAAGATGCAAATGTCGGGGTTATACAACTGCGGCGTGCGCGACGGCCAAACGTGTATCGTGATGCTGTTCTGATTCGCCAGCCATAGCAGCGAGCGAACATCATTCGCGATCGGGTGATGCACCGTGCCGCCATGCTTCGGCACTTCGACACGTTTTAGCCACTCCGGAAATCCCTTCGACACGTCCTTCTGAAAAAATCCCGGGGCTGCGATGCCCCGGTGAAAACGCTCCATCGTGATCGGGCGGCAGCGCAGGTGCGGCAACATCACCGGCGCAATCGCTTCGTAGTACCCTGCCAGCTCGCCCTTTGTGATCCCCTCATCAGGAAACAAGATCTTTTCAGGATGTGTGATCATGTTACGACGCTGAGTAGACGCGGGTGACGCAGCTTGCCATGCACCGTCCACTCGATGAAACCTACCTGGACCACGATCTCCGGTTTCACCCAGTGTGCACGCAAACGCGGCAGGCCTTTCGCTTTAGTGAATGGAGACTTTGGAATTTCGAGTTTGTCGAGTTGGGCGCGAAGATCCAGCAGCAGTTTAGTGTCGAATCCGGTTCCGATCTTACCCGCGAAAACGAAGTCGTCGTCTTTGTCATAACCGACGAGGAGCGCGCCAAGTCCGACTCGCTTTCCCTGCGGATCCGTGAAACCGCCGACGATAAAATTCTGCGACAGCTCACACTTCATCTTCAGCCACGCCTTCGAGCGTCGATGCTCGTAAATGGAGCCGCGTAGTTTCGCAATCACGCCTTCCCAACCTTCTCTCTGCGCGCGTTCCCACGGCGACTCATCTTCAATCAACGCCACGCGATGGAGTGGTTCTGCCAGAGGCAACTTAGCGAGGAGATCGTGTCGCTCCTCCAGCGGCAGTGTGGTGACCTTGCGGCCATCGATCCACATGATGTCGAAAACGTGATATGCGACTTTGCCGCCGCCCCACGTGATCTCGCCGTCAAGGATCAACTCCTCGTTCGGAAGACGCTCGATCGCGTGCTGGATTGCAGGGAGATCCTGCGGCAGGTGATTGCGTGAAAACAACTGAACGTCGTTGCCGCGCTTGTAAGCGAGCAGGCGGATCCCGTCGAACTTTCGTTCAAAGATCCATTCGGGCCCGCTGAAGCGCTCCTGGGTCAGAGTCGCCGCCATCGGCACGAGCCATTCCGGAAAGGCAGTCATGAGCCACAGATTACGCGGATTGCGAAGATGAGTAAATCTGCGTAATCTGCGTCAGCGATGAATACATCGATCAACCGACGCGATTTTCTGCGCGGCGCCGCGATGACGAGCGCTGCGTTGCTGGCAGCGCGCTCGCATCAGGCATTCGCCTTCGACACGAAGCGACATTTCGCGCCCGTTAAGGTTGCGCGTAATCGCATTATTCGCGAAGTCGTGGGACTGAGACCGTATCGCCCGAGCGGTTTTGTCGTTGATGCGCAGCGGTTCGGCAATAAGCTCCTCGTTCATAACTACGGCCACGGCGGCGGCGGTGTCACTCTCTCGTGGGGCACTGCTTCACTCGCTGTCGACCTCGCGCGCGACTTTCTCATCGCACGCAGCACCGCTCCGCCAACGCGCTTCGCAGTACTTGGCTGCGGCGTGAGCGGACTCTCGACGGCACTACTGTTGCAGCGTCGCTTCCAGAATGGCCCAGGCACCGTAACGATCTACGCGAAAGACTTGCCGCCCGACACGACCTCGAACATCGCCGGCGCATGGTGGTCGCCCACATCTGTCTTCGAAACTGCGACACCGAAATTTAATGAACAGTTTCGCCAGGCGTGCCGCATTTCTAATCGGGCTTTTCAGTTGCTGGCCGGCGCTGAGTACGGCGTTCGTTGGATCGATACCTTTGAATTATCGCGACAGGAGGCAGCGCTCGGGCGAGAACTGGCTGGCGGCAACGATCTCTACCCACAGCTTGAGATACACCGGGATCCCGAAAACTATTTTGGCTTCCCGTTCGTGAAGCAGTTTTCGTCAATGCTGATCGAGCCTTCGATCTATCTCAGCGCGCTGTTGCGCGACTTCTACATCGCTGGCGGCAGAGTTGTCGTGAAGGAGTTTCGCAGCCGTCGGGAGCTCGCGAAACTGCGTGAGCCCGTGATCTTCAACTGCACCGGACTCGGCTCACGTGCTCTCTTTGGTGATGAAGAGCTCAGTCCGGTGCGCGGGCAGTTGGAAATACTGCTACCGCAGCCGGAGATCGATTACTGCTATTTGAGCAGCGGCTACATGTTTCCACGACGCGACGGCATCGTTCTCGGCGGCACGTGGGACCACGACGACTGGTCACTAACACCAAACTCCGAACAGGCCACTGGAATTCTTGAAGCACACATGCAGATCATGAAAAATCTGCGTTAACCCGCGGCTAATAACGCCAGCTCTTCAAATCCGCACCCGGCGGCGCGCTTTTCAAAATCCTCTCAACGATCTTCGGCGCATAGAACTGATGATACCGAAGACGCGATAACGCGTTCGGCCGCGTGTGATCGCCGCTCCAGCAGTGTTCAGCACGAGGTTCGTAATCCACTTCGCCGCCGTAATGCGGGTTCTTCGTCGTCTTCAAAAACTCTTCGACGAGATAGACGGCGTTGTTGAGAAAGTAGTTGTCAGCTTCACCGACGTAGATGTGCAACTTGCCTGCGAGCTTCGGACCGATCTTCGCCCAATCACGTTTGAGGATGTAGCCGAGATCGTAGTTCTCACGCCAGTACTCCGCCACCGAGCGATCGATCTTTCCCGTCAGCTTGTCCCAGATCGGTTTCGGATAACCGTCGCTTCCGATCGGTGAATACACGGCTTGCCAGATGTCCCACTGACCACCGGAGCGACTATTCGTACCGAGCGCGAGCTCCATCTGGTTCATGTCTTCCACAGTCGCTGACAACTCGCCAAGATAGTTACGCTTGCCCGGCCGCGGCATGCGTTTCCACTTCGAGTCGGCGTAGTAAGCATTCTCATGCTCGTAAATGTTGATGACTGTGTACGCGCGGAAATCGATCGGATCGGGACACGCGATCCACGCACCGTTGTACTCGTCTGGATAGAAAACCTGCACGGCCATCGCTTCCCATCCGCCGGTGGATCCGCCGTACACAAAGCGCGCCCAGCCTTTGCCGATGCCGCGAAAGCGCTTCTCGATTTCGGGAATCAGCTCGTAAGTGATCGCGTCGCCGTAGGGACCAAGATTCGCTGAGTTGACCGCGTAGGAATCGTCGTAATACGGGTTCGCATGCTGGATCTCGATAATGATGAAGCGCGGAAAGTTTGGACCCGTCCACTCCTTATAAAACTGGTGCGCATGTTCCTGCTGGATTCGGTTGTAGCCCGCGAGTTTGAAACGCTCGTTGTAATCGGGCTTCAAATTTGGATCGGGCGGCGTCTCGCGAAAACCGCTGAAGTCTGCGGGAAAGTGTCCGTGAAAGATGACGAGCGGGTAACGAGCTTCGGGATGCTCGTCGAATCCTTCGGGCAACAGCACGTGTGCGCCGAGATGCATCGGGCGGCCCCAAAACTTTGTTAAGCGCTCACTCTGAATTTTGATGTGCTTGATGTACTTCGTGTCTTTGGGCGGCTCGATTGGTGGGATAACTTTGTCGAGCGTGATCGAAACCGCTTGGGTGTTGGCGTCGAGGCGGATCTGTTTCGGCGTGCTGTAGAGATTGCCGGGTGCGCGGCTCCATTGCTGTCCTTCGCCGCGATCCATTGGAAGCTTCACTGTATGACCGTCGGAGCGCTTGAAGGTTTCGTAGCGATGTAGCAGTGCCTGCACCCAGTACTCGCCGGGTTTGATTTCGGCAAAGCTGCGAACTGGATAACCGAAGGCCTGCGTGGTCATCGTCTTTGTTTCGCCGGCTTTCCACGCGTCGACGTCGATGCCGAAGACTTGTTGTGTCGTTAAGTCTTCGCTGATCTGAAAACGCGGCTCTTCGTCCTTGTTCGTTGAGATCAGCAGCAGCAGCCGGCCGTCTAAAGGATCTTTGCTCGCACTCACGGGGAAGGTGATGTCGAAGCGCGGGTTCGTTGATTGCGCGTTGAGTGTTAACAGGGGCATGAAGAACAAGACGAGCAGCAGTAGTTTGTTCATGGAAGCAGGTTACAACTCAACCGGCAAACCTTCAAGACGCATGATCTTCAACGCATTCGTCGTCGGACATGGGCCGGGCCGCAAACGGTAATCAAACACCATGCGGCTGTCGTACACTTCTTCGCGGAAGTGATAGTTCGTCACTCCCTTGATCTCATCCGCTAATTTGATCAGCTCGAGATCGTGCGTCGCGACTAATCCGACCGTCTGCCGTTCTGACAATTCGCGAATGTAGGATCGACTCCCAATCAGCCGCTCGCGGCTATTCGTGCCGCGAAAGATCTCATCGATCAGAAACAGCACGGGCAATTCATCATCGGCAGCAGTTGCGGCAAGCAGTGCCTGCAACCGTTTCACTTCCGCGTAAAAATACGAGAGTCCATCCTGTACTGAATCGCTGACCTTGATGCACGTGAACAGTCGAAACAGCGAAGTCCGCATGCTGGAGGCATTCACCGGCGCCCCGGCATAAGCGAGTGAGAGGTTAACGCCGACAGTTCTGAGAAACGTGCTTTTGCCCGCCATGTTTGAGCCTGTCAGGATCACGATCCTTTGGTCCTCGTCCAGCTCAAAGTCGTTGCAGACTTTCGACCCCGGCTTCAACAACGGGTGTCCGAGGCTGCGCGCAGCCAGGCGATCAGCATCGGGCGAGAGCTCAGGAAACACGTAACCGGGATTGAGGTAAGCAAAATTTGCGAGCGAGTTTAGAGTCTCGAGCTCGTGCCACGCGTCGAGCCAGCGCGGCAGCAGGTGCGCAATCTCCTTCTTGATCAGCTCCAGCCGGTAGCTGAAGTAGAAGTCCCACGGCACGACGGCGTGGATCAAAAGGTATAGCAGCGGGTTCGTGCGTATACCCAACGCGGCGGCAAGACGTCCGAGCTTTCTTATTTCAATTGAAGGTTGCTTACCGTCCTCAGCAAACGGTGAACAGATCTCGGCCAGACCCGGCGTGTTTTGATAACAGCGCGATTCCAGGTAACCGAAGACCGCTTTGAAGTGCGTCAAAGCTTTTTCAAGATCATGCAATTCATCCCACGCGGTGGCAATCCTCGACTGGCTCAGGATCGACGCGCCAACGTAGAGCAGAAAAGTGATGGGCCAAATGCGCGGGAGCAGATCGAAGCTCCAGAGCAACACGAAGACTATATTCAAGGCGGCGAGGATCGAGAGAAGTATGAGCGCCGGTAATAAGGACTTCTTCGGTCCGCTTTGCTGGATCCAGTCAACCAGAATTCGCGAGTTCCAGTGGGTTGAGCTGCTCCTGGAACCCGTTAGTCCAGTGGTACTGATGCGTGCAAAAGCCGACAGCAGTTGCAGCTTGTCGCGAAATACAGAATGGGCCTTTAACTCTCGAACCAGCCTTTGCCTGTGTTTCATTGATTGCGCATCTGGTCGAGGATTTAGCAGCCACGACTTCAGCCGCTCACTTCCCTCTTTTGTAACGGCACAGTCGAGCAGGCGATGCAGCGATCGCTCGCCGGTGATATCAAGATCGCTCTCGAACGGGTGGCCGGCGATGAGAGGATTTGGAGTGGCGGCAGGAATGCGGTCCCAATCAAGGTTGATGCGCGCGATCTGAACCTGTTTGATCTCGATCAGGAGTGAATTTCGTGTGAGGCTATCGCGAACTCGCGTGTGAAATACAATGACGGCTGTGAACAGGATGGCGATGAGCGCCGCCACAAACCACGCTATTGTGCTACCCGCGAAGTTGCAGAATGCCAGCGCCAGCAATGCGCCGGATATGAAAATGATTCTGCGTGCGGTCCAATACTTCCGGCTGATGCGGTTGAGAAATTCGCCGCGGCGCCTCAAGCGCGTAATCTGTTTCTCGAGCTGCTCCAACCGAGTCATTCGTGTCGAACATAACCCGTTTCCTTCCAACCAGCAAAGATGCTCTGAACAGCGGGGGCAAGCCCCCTTCCTGACTTGTTCGCTTTTCAGGTTTATTGTTCCTCTCTGGTGTTTGCTCCTTCACGCGCAGGGAGGGGTGGGGCACTCGGAGTCGTGCAAGGCCGGAGCGGTGGTGTGTTCGCGGCCGAAGGTTGTGATGAGAATTACGGAGCCGATTATTACACCGGCGGCAACTAACATTTGACGCGTAAGCGGTTCACCGGCGACGAGCCAGCCCAACAACACTGCCACAACCGGGTTCACGTACGCGTAAGTCGCGGCGCGTGCAGGCGTGACGTTGTTCAACAACCAACTGTATGCAGTGAAACCAACGAGCGAGCCAAACACGAGCAGGTAAAAGAACGCACCAATTGAAGTCCACGATGCGTTCGCCAGATTCAAACGCCCAGGATCACCTGTCGCGAACCCCAGCAGTAAAAGCAAAAAGCCACCGCAGAGCATCTGCATTCCCGCAGCCATCAAGGTCGAGACGGGGAGCGGCCGCCGGCTCGAGTAAACTGAGCCTGCCGCCCACGACAACGCCGCCACCAACACCAGACCGCCTGCCACCAGAGTCAACACTGAATTCCCATTACTTCTCAATCCATTACCGACGAGCATTGCGACGCCGACGAGTCCAATTAGGACTCCAAGCAGCACTTTCCAATTGGGTCGGTGGCGAGTAATTGCCCAGTTGAGTATCACCACCCACAGCGGCTCGGTTGCGACCAGCAACGCGGCCAAGCCTGAGGCCACATATTTCTCCGCCCAGGTCACACTGCCGTTTCCACCAAGCAACAGCAGACCGCCGATGAGGAGGGCACGACGCCACAAATGGAGCGGCGGGATCAAGCGCTCACCGTGAAGTACGGCCCAACAAAAAAGAATCGCGCCGGCAAGTGAAAATCGTGTTCCGGTCATCAGGAACGGCGGCAGAGTTTCGATGGCGAGGCGGATACCGAGGTAGGTTGACCCCCAGAGCACATAAACCGCGGCGAAGGCAAGAACGATCTTTACGCGAGATGGTCGAGGCGGTGTCATCCAGTGAGCCTCTACATTAACAGAAAGGAGAGTAGCCGCAAAAAACACAAAAGGCACAAGAGCGGTTGCCTACTCTCTTGTGCCTTTGAGCATTTTTGCGGCTAACTTTTAGTCAGGCCGATCGCGTTTGTCTCGTTTTGGAGGTTGTTGATTGTTGTTCTGCTTCGGCGGCCGCTGATCTTTCCGGTCGTTTGTAATGACCTTCACGGTCTCTTTGGGCGGTCGTTTATCCTGGTCTTTGCGCTGCGCGAATGCCCCGGCGGACACTACGCCGAGCATCGCTATAACCAGTAATTGTCGAATTAGCCTTATCATTTTCAGCCTTTTCTCCTCATGCTACGTTCTGCGCAGGAGGGAGAAAGAGATGCGCTGACCGGAAGGCAGCAATACAGGTGCCACGTATTTTCGGACGAAAAGTCTAACAAAACGCGCGCAAATTCGCACCGTTTCGAATTGAGCCGCACCTTATCGTGCAAAGAATAGAGCCAAGCCAAAAAGTACAAAACTAACGCTTTATGGTGACGCTCAGCGTGCCAACGTTGCCACTGCTGTCAAAAGTTCGCAGCGAGATTGTGTGTTCGCCCGGAGCCAGATTGCCGAAGTCGACCGAATATACCTCGTGCCCACTGTCGGCGATGCCATCGTCGGGAAACACCGGCACCCATGTAGCCCCATCGAGACTCGCATCCGCCTTCTTCACCTTGCCCGTCGCATCATCAGCCGAAAAGACTACCCGCACCGAGTCGCCCTTCAACTGCGGCTGGCCCGTCGTCTTGACGACTGGCGGCGTATTGTCGATGTCCACAGGCTCACTCAATCTCTCGCCCACGAGCTTCTGTCCCGGCGGATTGTCTGGCGCGTCTGATGCGATAACTTTGATTATGTAACGGCCATCCGCGAGCGTCGCGCCGTCGATCGTGTAGAAGTTGTCCCGCAGCTTGTCTTTCAACAGTCTGAACGTCTGCTCATTCAACGCGCGGTAATAGATCGCATACTCCAGCGTGTCGGAATTTTGGTCTTCCGCCTGCCACTGAAACGACCGCGCACCGCGTTGATAGAAACGGCGCGGCGGCACCTGCGCGATCGGACCAAACACAGACGGATCCAACCCGGACGACTCGACGTTGGGATCGACTGTAACCTGCCCCATCTGCTGTAAACCCACTCCGATCGGCAACGCCGTGATAGATAGCACTTCAGGCGCAACGTTGCGCGGCAGGTAAGCGACACTGACATCTTCAACCCACGACGTCGCACCCGGCGATCCCGACGCACGCACCGTCGCACGCCACTGAATGAAACGAGCGCGCGGGCTCGAGATCTGATTGCCCTCAGCGTTCCGGTAAGCTGAGCTCCAATCACTCCACGTTGCATCCGGACGCTCACCGTTGCCGGTGCGAGTCTGCACTTCGATCGCTCCGCCGCCACGCCACCAGATGCGACCCCATGAGGCAGTCAATTTCGCATCCTTCACTGGCGATTCAAAGGTTCCTTCAGTCACCAGCTCGTTGCCAAAGCGAAAGAGCTTTCCCTGGTTACTGGAAGCTGCGTAGATCTGATTGTTCCTCACATGCAACGACGAGATCTGTCCTTCCGGCGACTGCAGGAGAAGCGTGTCGCGACCGTCGTTGGTGACCGAGTAAATGCGTCCTTTGTCGGCCGTGCCGATCAGTACACTACCAGGTTGCAATGCGGGAGCAATGGCGAAAGCGGTAACGGTTGGTGAGCTCCAAACCACGTCAGTCGCTCCGTCAGGAAGTATGCGAAACACTGCGCTGCGAGCGTTTGAGACGTCGCTGCGGCTGCGTGTCTGGCCAGGCTGGCCTTGAATCGGCGCACCAGTCTCGTCGATAGCTGTGATGGTGACTGAGGTGGTCGGAGTCGCGCCTTCCGAAGGCTGTGACTGTGTGACCGGTGGTGTTGAAGGTGTGCGCGCAGTTGCCGCTGCATCACTCAGCGCGAGAGCGTAGATCGATCCATCGGCCGCTGGCGCAAGCGCGTGAATCTCTCGCAGTTGAGTATCGAACAATGCGAACGTCTTTCCGTCTGGAGAGACTCTCAACACCAAGCCGCCCGAATCAGTTCCCGCGATCAGCTCACCCTGCGGTGTTACGGCGATCGAGATAACGTGTGTTTGATTTGTGCTGACGAGTAAAGACGACTCTGGATTGGCGCCCGCCGCGCGCGCGCGATAGAGCTTGCCGCTGTCGCCTGTGCCAACCGCGAGCGAGCCATCAGTCATGACTGCCAATGACCAGATGTACTTGTCGCCCGGATCGAAATAGACATCTGCCTTTCCGTCGGGAGTGATGCGATAGACTTTGCCGTCAGGTGACGTGCCCGCATAGACCGCGCCATCACGTGCGATCGCGAGCGCCGTCACGTCCAGCTCCGGTGCGTCATAAAGCAATGATCCACTGCCGGCACTCGAAATTTTATAGATCTTGCCGTCGTGTCCCGTGCCGAGAATCACATTGCCCTGCGGATCGATCGCACTGGACCATACATACGTTTGCTGAGTGTTGAAAACTTCCGTCAGCTTCGGCGCAAGCATCAGTACGCCGGTGTCGCTGATCGAAACTCCGCTCGAGTCGCCCTTTAACAGCTCTGTGCGACCAGTCGTCTCCCAAACAACCGGCTGACCGGCGTTTACAGGCAAAATAAGAAAAGTGAATAAGATTGCGAGGGTGGTTAGTTGTTTAATGATCATCTGTTAGTCAGGTTCCTATGTACTTGGCATAAAGCGAGCGAGCGGTGGCGATTTCGTCTGTCCCGCGAATGATGGAGCGCGCATCCTGAAACACGGTGAGCTCGAAATTCCCCGTCTTGAAGCGCAGCAAATAGTCGTTGAATTTAACTTCACCCGCGCGCCGCAGTCTTTCAGCGAGCGTCGAGAAGTTGATGCGCGTGGGCCGAGACGGTGAAATCTGGATCGCGTCACGGCCACAAAGCACTGCCGCTCCTTCGTCCGCATGCGACAAGGTCTCGTAGAGTGACAGAGCACATGTCGCACAGTCTTCGCGACGTTTGCCGGTCCCGATTCTTCTCCACTCGTTTCGCCAGACGTCAAACTGCATCAACGATCCGTGCAGCGCATCGATGTGTCCGGTAATCAGTTTAAGCGCTTCCGAAACCTGCACTGCCGAAACGATGTTGATGATCGGCATGATGACTCCTGATGTGTCGCACGTGGGAGCACTGGCGGCTGGCGGAGCTTCTTCGAATACACAACGCAAACAGGCCGTCTGGTGTGGCCGAATCGTCATTGTGACGCCGTATGAACCAACAGCAGCGCCGTATATCCAGTTTATGTCGTGCTTCACGCAGGCATCGTTGATGAGGTAACGCGTGGAGAAATTGTCAGTGCCGTCGATGACGAGGTCACACGTCTCGATGAGACGCTCGACAGTCGAATAGTTGACGTCGATTATGTGAGGCTCGACTTCGATTTCGGAGTTGATTTCCCGCAGGTGATTGGCGGCAGCGATCGCCTTCGGCAGACGCTTTTCGGCGTCACTCTCTGTGAACATCGTCTGCCGCTGAAGATTCGAAGGCTCGACGAAGTCGCGATCCACGATGCGCAGGTGGCCCACACCCGCACGCGCCA
>Ga0126311_10000847_pt1 | contig 14277 bp, 9 predicted proteins | sample Plot61_FD_92539 | JGI IMG/M metagenome (GOLD analysis project Ga0126311, IMG submission 92539) | Serpentine soil microbial communities from UC McLaughlin Reserve, CA, USA - Plot61 | ecosystem: Environmental > Terrestrial > Soil > Grasslands | place: USA: UC McLaughlin Reserve, Lake County...
CTCTCCGGCGATCTCGACAACATCGTGATGCAGGCTTTGCGCAAGGAGCCGGAGTGGCGCTACCAGACCGCGGCGGACCTCCGCGACGACATCACACGCTTTCTCGAAGGTCGTCCGATCCTCGACTTGCCTGACCCGCCGCACGCGAGCGGCGCACTCAAGCCGGATTCATTTAACGTAAACTCGCTGGCTGTGTTGCCGATGAAGATCCTCGACATCAACCAGCCTGACACTGGTCCGGATTATCTCGGCACAGGACTCGCCGATGCGCTCATCACACGTCTCAGCGCGATTCGCAGTTTTGCAGTTAGACCAACGAGCAGTGTGCTTCGTTACGGCGCCGACGCGGATCCACTGCGTGCCGGTCGCGAGCTCGGCGTTGAGTTCGTGCTCGACGGCAGGATCAGGCGCTCGGCGGAACGCATTCGCGTAACGATTCAGTTGCTCAATGTGCGCGAGGAGACTACCGCTTGGGCTGGACAGTTTGACGAGCAGTTTACAGACGTTCTCAACCTCGAAGACGTGATCTCTTCGAACGTCGCCGAAGCGATCGTGCCGCACCTGACTGTAGACCAGCGCCTGGGACTCGCGAAGCGCGGCACCGACAATCCGCAGGCACACGAAGCTTACCTGCGCGGACGTTTTTACTGGAACACGTTTACTGAAGACGGCTTTGCACGCGCGATCGTCTGTTACCAGCAGGCAATCGCGCTGGATCCGAAATACGCGCTCGCGTATGCGGGCGTCGCCAACTATCACAACTGGCTCGGTGTGTTCAGTGTGATGCCCTTTGCCGAGTGTTCCGCAGCAGCTCACGAAGCAGCGTCAACGGCAGTTGATCTCGATCCGAATCTCGCTGAAGGTCACGTTGCGCTGGGACAGGCAATTCTCTGTCGCGACTATGCGTGGTCCAGCGCCGAGCATCACCTCGTGCGTGCGATTGAGCTCGATCCAAACTACGCGCCTGCTCGTGTCTGGTACTCATTGCAGCTCGCGATGGAGGGACGTTTTAGTGAGTCACTGCGCGAAGCGCACATTGGTCGCGATCTCGATCCACTTGCGATCATCTCTCGCTTTGCGGTGGTCTGGTGTTCGTATCACGCGCGCCGATTCGACGAGGCTTATCGATTTGCGAGCGCGACGATCGAAAACGAGCCACGCAATTTGATGATGCTCTACGGCTCGAGTTTTGTGCTGAGTCGTCTCAGTCGCCATGAGGAAGCGATCCACGCTGCTGAACAGTGTGTTGAGTTAATGGGCAAGGCTTCGCACACGCTCGCACGTCTCGCCGGAGCTCATGCGGCCGCCGGAAATCGCGACGAAGCGCAGGCCGTACTGAACGACATGCACCTGCTGGCCGAACGCCGTTACGTTTCGCCGTTTCATCTCGCACTCGTCACCTGCCAGCTCGATCTTCCCGAAGAAGCACTCGACCTGCTCGAACGAGCATACGAAAGCGGCGATGCGAAGGTGTTGTGGATGGGAGTCGATCCTGAGCTGGACCCGCTTCATGGACATCCACGCTTCAACGATCTGTTGCGCAAGCTGGACCATCGGCTGGCCGCACTCCCGACGATTGCCGGCCAGTTGCGTGAAGACCAGGAGTCAATCGCCGTACTTCCCTTCCGCATTCTGGGTCCGCCGGGAGAAAACACGGGTGACGAGTATCTCGGTATTGGCCTGACTGATGCACTGATTACACGACTCAGCAACGTTCAGCGTCTTGTCGTGCGACCGACGAGCAGTGTGCTGCGTTATCACGGCGCCGCGATCGATCCACTCATCGCCGGTCGCGATCTCGGTATCGACTACGTGATCGACGGCAGTCTGCGTCGTGCCGGAAATCGCATCCGTGTGACTGCGCAACTACTGAGCATCAGCGACGGTAAAACGCAGTGGGCCGAACAGTTTGACGAAGACTCAACAGACGTTCTCCAGATCGAAGACTCGATTTCCGAAAAAGTCGCGGCAGCGTTGTTGCCGCAGCTTACGGGCGACGAGAAACGCCAATTATCAAAACGTGGCACTGACAACTCCGAGGCTTTCGAAGCATACCTGCGCGGCCGTTATTACTGGAGCTCTTATACCGAAGTCGGTCTGGCAAAGGCGCTCGAGAGTTACAAGAAAGCAATCAAGCTCGATCCGGATTACGCGCTCGCTTACACGGGTATTGCCGACTACTACAACTGGCTCGGCGTGTTCGGCATTCGTCCGTTCGCTGAGACTTCAGCAGCCGCTAAACAAAATGCCGCGAAAGCCGTCGAGCTCGATTCAAGTTCTGCCGAAGCATACAGCGCGCTCGGCTTCGCGACCGCTTGTCATGACTTCGACTGGGCAGTCGCGGAAGGCCAGCACCGCCGCGCGATCGAGATTAATCCAAACTACGCCACCGGCCATCACTGGTACGCCTTCCATTTGCTGATGGAAGCACGTTTCGACGAAGCGATTGAGCGAATATTGCGCACGCGCGAGCTCGATCCGATTTCGCCGAGCGTGCTGCAGGCGGTTGCGTGGTGTTACTACCAGGCGCGCCGCTTCGACGAGTCGATTGCGACTTACAAGAGCATGCTCGAAGCAGTGCCGGAGTTTCCCTACGGCCTGGTTACTCAGTCGTGGACGCTCAGGCACACGGGCGATGTCAACGAAGCGGTGAAAGCCGCCGAGAAAGCTCTCGATCTTTCGGGCGGCGGCACGTTCTACATCGCGGCACTCGGCGCTGCTTATGCAGCCGCGGGAAGACAGAAGGATGCGCGTGCAGCGTTGGAGCGTCTGACCCAACTCTCGGTGCACGGCTACGTCTCGCCTTATCAACTGTCGTTGATTCACCTGCATCTCGGTGAACGCGAACGCGCGTTGCAACTGCTCCAGGATGCGTATGCGATCAGAGATGGATGGGTCGTGTGGTTGGGCGTCGAGCCGCAGTTTGATCCGCTGCGCGGTGATCCTATCTTCGAGCGAATTCTGCGTGACCTGCGTCATCCGGCGCTCTATCGCAAAGCGGAGAAGAAGTCAGCCGCACGGAAGGAGAAACGAAGAAAACCCGGCTCACACATCGCACCCATAACGACGCAGATCTTGATGCCGGCGCCTGACACGCAGGCGGGGGAGAATGAAGAAGCGCGCCAGCTCTACACGGCTGGACGTTACTATTCAACCCGCAGAACAGCCGAAGGTTTGCGCCAGGCGATCGAACGTCTCGAGCGTGCTGTTGAGCTCGATCCAGAGTATGCGATCGCACACTCGGAGCTTGCCGATTGCTATGCGTTATTGAACTGGTATGTCGAGCCACCGCCGCCGGGCGCGTGGCAACGCGCGAAAGCATCAGCGCTGCGCGCGGTAGAGGCTGATCCGAATTTGCCGGAGGCGCATGCGTCGCTCGGCTTCGTCAGGCTTCACTTCGATCGTGATTGGATCGACGCTGAACGCGAGCTGCGCAAAGCGATTCAACTGAAGCCGAGCAACCAGGTGGCCCATCGCTGGTACGCTTATAGTTTGTCGGCGATGGGACGTCACGATGAGGCTTACGCCGAGATCGAGCGTGCGCGTCAGATCTCTCCGCAATCGGCAGTGATCGCGACGGCCGTCGCCAACGTACTGTTCTTAGCGGGCAAGTTTGATGATGCAGTGGCCCAGGCGCGCAGATCACTGGAGACAGATCCAGGCGCAGTGGCAGCGCACACGATCCTGCGTTGGGCGTACGAGCTCAAAGGCATGCACAACGAAGCGATGGCTGCGTTTGAACAGGAACGAAGCTTCGCGGGCGACACGCCGACCACGCACGCGAAACGTGCACACGTGCTCGCAGCAACCGGCAAACGTGAAGAAGCCCAGCAGATCTTGAATGAGATCATTGCGAAGCGTCAGCAGAGTTGGGTGACGGCGTATGAGATTGCAATCATCTACGCGTGGCTCGGCGACTTCGATAACGCGTTTCGCTGGCTGGCGCAGGCTGAGCGCGAGCATGCTGTCGGTTTTACGTTTGTGCGCGTCGACCCGCACCTGGCGAAACTTCGCCTCGATCCGCGGTTTGCTGACTTGATGAGAGAGACCGAGAAAACAATTCCATAATCTGCTTAAATCGTGACTAACAAATCCGTGTCATCCGTGGTTAAAACAGATCTGGACGCCTGGGTTCGTGAAGTTGTCGCGTGGCATTTCGATCCGGAAACGGGCTGTTCTTTCTGGTTGAATTACGCCAAGGACCTGTCGTGGGACCCGCGCAAAGAGATTCAAACTTACGACGACCTTTCGCATTTCGGATTTTTTGAAGATGAGTGGTTGCGCGGTGGTCCGGTTCGTCGTTGGGTGCCGAAAGGTTACGCGGATCGGGCGGTCTACACTTTTGAAACAGGGGGCAGCACGGGCGTGCCGAAGTCGCGGATTAATATTGACGACTTCCGCATCGACTATGAAGCGTTTAGCGACACGCTGCCGGAAGAGTTCTTCCCGCGCGGCGCTGACTGGCTGTCGCTTGGACCAACGGGTCCGCGACGTTTGCGTCTGGCAGTCGAGCATTTGGCACAACATCGCCGCGGGATCTGTTTTATGGTGGATCTCGATCCACGTTGGGTGATTAAGCTGATCAAGATGGGCCACCCGAAGATGGCTGAGCAGTACAAGCAGCACGTCGTCGAGCAAGGGCTTACTTTATTGAAAGCGCATGACGGTATTCGTTGTCTGTTCACGACGCCGAAGCTCCTCGAAGCGCTGTGCGAGAAAGTGTCGCTCAAGAAGATGGGCATCACGGGTGTGTTTTGTGGTGGCACTGAGATGACGCCGCAGTTTCATCGCTTCGCAGTGGAGGAGTTGCTTGAAGGTGCTTACTTCGCGCCGACGTACGGCAACACGCTGATGGGTTTGGCGGTTCACAAGCCGCGCGACCCGAAGGATCACTACGCAATCATTTATTATCCGCCAGTGCCGCGTGCGATGGTTGAAGTCGTCGATCCCGATCAACCTGATCGAATCGTGGGATACGGGGAGACTGGCCGCGTTCGTTTGACGACGTTGACGAAGGAATTCTTCATGCCGCGGTTTTTGGAGCGTGACGAAGCGGAGCGGGAGCCACCGTGCGATCTTTATCCGTGGGACGGCGTTCGCAACGTCCGCCCCTTCTCCCGTTTCCAGAGCAACGTCGTCGAAGGCGTGTATTAATCCTGTTAATCTTGTAATCCTGTAATCCTGTCAAAGGTTTTATGCTGCACATCCCAATCTTGCGCCACGGCGCTCCCTACAAAAGCCTCGACATCACACGCGTCCCGCATCATCAAACACGCGAGCTCTTCGTGGAAGTAAGCCAGGCCAACGCAGGACTGATCCGCCGCGACTTATCTCGACAGGACATCGGCACATCGGCTCTCAACCGCTTCTCAACAAGAGAACTCGTGGACATCTGCGCACGCGCCGCTCATTACTTCACGAACGATCCCCTTCCCCTGGGCGATTCAACGCAAACGGCTGACGACTACGTGCATCAAGTCTCCGCAACGACCGGCCTTCCTCATATTCTCGCGCGCCGCAACATGCTAAAAATCAAAAGCATGTTTGCAAACATGGAATCCGTTCTCAACGGTCTCACTCGCAATCTCGATTGGGATCTTCTCGATCGCGGCTTTGGTGAGTTTGATGGCCGCGCGCTGAGTTTCTTTCCGCGTACGCAATCGCTCGGCGCGGTTCTGCCCAACAACTCACCGGGCGTGCATTCGCTCTGGATTCCCGCATTCCCACTGCGCATCCCACTCGTGCTTAAACCAGGCAGCGCCGAACCCTGGACACCGTATCGAATCATCCAGGCATTGATTAAGGCCGGTGCGCCGCGCGAGGCTTTCAGTTTTTATCCAACCGATCATGCCGGTGCGGCAGAGATCCTGCGAAGCTGTGGTCGTTCACTGTTGTTTGGCGACTCTTCAACTACGAGCATGTGGGTCAACGATCCGCGCATTGAAATACACGGACCAGGCTACAGCAAGATCATCATCGGCGAAGACTGTGTTGACGATTGGGACCAGTATCTCGACGTGATGGTCGCTTCAATCGCGGATAACGGCGGACGCTCGTGCGTGAACGCTTCAGCAGTCTGGACGCCCGCACACGCCGAAGAGATCAGCGAGGCACTCGCTAAACGTTTAGCACAGATCGCTCCCCGCGCCGCAGACGATGAGAACGCGCAGCTCGCACCGTTTGTTGATTCAAGGGTCGCCGCGCGCATCAACGCGATCATCGAACAGGGTTTGACTGAGCCGGGCGCACGCGACGTCACCGCCGCGTATCGTGACGGCGAACGACTTGTCAGTTGGAACAACTGCTCGTACCTGCTGCCGACAGTTATCCATTCCGAAGTGAATCATCCGCTCGCGATGAAAGAGTTTCTGTTTCCATTCGCGAGTGTCGTCGAAGTCGCTCAGGATCAGATCGCGTCAAGACTTGGTCCAACACTCGTCGTCACGGCCATCACCAGGGATCCGAAGCTCATTCAGAAACTCGTCGCGTCGTCGCGTATCGATCGCTTGAACATCGGCGCGCTGCCGACCAACCAGTTGAGTTGGGACCAGCCTCACGAGGGCAATCTTTTTGATCATCTCTACGCGCGGCGTGCGTTCCAGCAGGCGGTTGCTGTTTGAGGACATGAGGTGAGAATTCTTTATCTCACAGGCGGAGCAGGCCGGATGTATTGCGGCAGTTGTCTGCGCGACAACGCGATGGCGACCGAGCTGATGAAGCGTGGTCACGACGTGCTGCTCCTGCCGGTCTACACACCCACGCTCACGGACGAAGCGAATGTCAGTAATGATCACGTTGTTTTAGGCGGCATCAGTGCTTACCTTGAACAGTACGTGCCGCTGTTTCGCAAAACGCCGCGCTGGCTTGATCGGCTGTGGGATTCGAAAACGGCATTGAACCTGGCGACACGGAGATCGATCTCGACCAATCCCAAAATGCTTGGCGAGATGACTGTTTCCGTGCTGAAAGGCGAAGGTGGTTTTCAGCGAAAAGAGATCGACAAGTTTATCGATTGGGTCAAAGACGAAGCGCCTCCTGACGTCGTCAATCTTCCTTACACGCTGCTGCTGGGGTTGGCTCAGCCAATTAAAGACGCTTTGAAGGCCCCGATTGTGTGTACGCTTCAGGGCGAGGATCTCTTCCTCGACACGATGCAGGAACCCTACCGCACGCAATCACTGGATCTGATCCGTGATCATCTGCCGCACGTCGATCTGTTTCTATCCGTGTCAGAGTATTACGCCGAGTTTATGCCTGGTTATCTCGGCATTCCACGCGAGAAGATCCGCGTCGTCCCGATCGGGATCAACCCGGAAGGTTTCGAGCTGCGCAACGCTGAGCGCAGTGGTCCATTTACGGTCGGATTCTTCGGACGCATCGCGCCGGAAAAAGGACTGCACGTGCTCGCCGAAGCCTATCGGATCATGCGCCAGTCGGGAGACTTACCCGCAGCGCGACTTGAAGCAGCCGGCTACATGGCGCCTGATTGCAAACCGTATCTGGAAGCGATCCAACAGCGGTTGCAGGAAGCCGGTCTCGGCGGTGAATTTCACTATCGCGGCGTGTTGGAACGCGCAGACAAGATCGCGTTTCTGCGTGGTCTCGACGTGATGTCGATGCCTGCCACGTACGACGAGCCAAAAGGGGTTTCGTTACTCGAGGCGATGGCCTGCGGTGTGCCTCTCGTCCAACCACGTCGCGGCTCGTTCACAGAGATCGTGGAGAGAACGAGTGGCGGACTCTTGGTCCAACCTGACGATCCGCAGAGTCTCGCCGAAGGTATTCTGAAAATCGCTCGCGATGCGAAGCTGGCTGAAGCGCTGAGTGCTAACGGTTTTCGCGGCGTGCGCGAGCATTACACCGCGGCTCACATGGCTGATAGAGTATTGGAAGTTTATTCAGATCTGCGTTTACCTGCGGAAATCCGCGGCTAAATAATGCATACTTTCGCTCCAGGCGACGATTTAATTTTTCAACTCGAAAGCGGTTTCGGGCTGCTGCGACTGTTGGCTATTGAAGGCGAAGGCGCGGAAACTGTTTGGCACCTGCTTGTCTACGACGAGTTCTTCCCCGACGTCGAATCAGCCGAGCTCAGGTTGGCCCAGGCTACTCCTTTGCCCGTGCGCCAGGCACACATGGCGCTCACGAATCGCGCGTTCGAACGTACGCCGGCTGCGCGACTCGGCAACCGTCCGGTCACGGACGGCGAGTTGATCGCATACAACACCTGGCTCAACACCGAGCAAACCGTCTCCGATCGATCGGCGTTACTAATGCTCGGCATCCGCTAACGATAACTCGAGGTGTCTCTTTGCGTCTTTCCCTATTTTCTTTGCGTCCTCCTTTGCGCCTTTGCGCATTTGCGCGAATAATTTTTTCTTTCGCGCTTCTGCTCTCAACGGCCCTTGCCGCACGCGTCGAGCGCACGATCGACACGTGGCGTCCCACACATTACCTCGTCAATATCACTCTCAACGATCAACTCACTGAAATCACTTCCGCCACCGCACGTATCTATGTCTCGATCCTCAAAACCACGCGCACGATCGATCTCGATTTCGGAGATCTGGCTATTGACGGCGCCACTCTCAATTCGAAACCCGTAACGGTCACACACAACAACGGCAAGCTTCTGTTCGCGCTGCCCCAGGCCGCGACTCGCGGCGAATCTTTCGTGCTCACCGTCAACTACCACGGCAAACCGAAAGACGGCCTGATACTCACCAACGACAAAGACGGTAAGCCCGCAGCCATTGGCGATAACTGGCCGAACCGCGTTCATCACTGGCTGCCAGTGCTGGACCACCCGTCTGCGAAAGCCACGATCACTTTCAACATCACTGCGCCCGCAGGTCAGGAGGTCGTTGCGAATGGGCGGCTGGGCCATGTTGAGCCGGCGGCGAGCGGTCAACGCACGTGGACGTATTCGGAAGGTGTACCGATTCCGCCATACTGCATGATCATCGCTGTGGGCCAGTTTGCAAGACTTGACCTGGGTCAGCGTGAGCCCACAGATATTTCTTTTTACGTTCCGCAATCAGAGCGTGTGGACGCTGTGAAAGGTTTCCTGCCTGCAATGCCGTCGGTGGAGTTCTTTACTCACAAGGTCGCGCCTTATCCTTACGAGAAACTCGCGTTGATTGTCGGTGCGACGCGTTTTGGCGGGATGGAAAACTCGAGTGCCATTGTCTTCATGAGCAATCTGTTCAATCGCAACTCGCCCGTAGGCATGAGTAAGACTTATCCTACGGTTCCTTTTAATAACGTCACCCTGATCGCGCACGAGATCGCGCATCAGTGGTTTGGGGACTCGGTGACGGAGTCAACATGGTCCGATCTGTGGTTGAGTGAAGGCTTCGCGACGTACTTCGCGGGCCTATTTGTGCAGCGTTACGAAAGTGAAGAGGCGTTTCAGCGGTACATGAGGAACGCCGCCGCAAGTGTGTTTGCGTATGAGAAGAAGAAGCGCGTACCGATCTTCGATCGCGATACGGAGAGCCTGATGGACCTTCTCAACGCGAACAATTATCAGAAGGGCGCGTGGGTGTTGCACATGTTGCGTTCGAACCTGGGTGATGAGGTGTTCTTTCGTGGCATTCGCGCGTACTACGAGTCGCATAAAAATTCTGTTGCAAGCACTGAGGATCTCCGCGCGGCGCTTGAGCGGTCATCGGGTAAGCCACTCCACAACTTTTTTGCACGGTGGATCTACGACAGCGGCCATCCGCAGTATGAGCTGACGTGGGAATGGTTACGCAAAAAGGATTTAAGGCTTACGCTTCGACAGCTTCAAGCTGGCAATGCGTTTGTGGATCTGGTGCCTCTGAGAATCTCGACGGCCACCGGGTCGAAAGATGTTTTGTTGCAACCAACCAGCAAGCAATTGATCAAAACCGTCCGCTTAACCGATAAACCAACGCGCGTCGAGATCGATCCGGGCAACGTGTTACTGGACGAGGCGACTGTGAAGGGTTCATAAGCCATTTGACACCTTCCCCTCGCTCTCCTATCATCCATCGCTGTCGGGGCGTGGCTCAGCCTGGTAGAGCGCACGGTTCGGGACCGTGAGGTCGGAGGTTCGAATCCTCTCGCCCCGACCATAAATTCAAGCACTTACGGGCAGCGCTTGCTGCCCGTTCCCGTTTAATGTGGGGACTTTTGTGTCGGTCCAGTTTTGAAGCTGCACAACCTTACCGTTCCCCACTCCAGTATTTGTTAGTAACTGCATCGCACGGCGAATGCCGTCTCCCGTAGCGTGTGTGTAGCGCATCGCCATGCGAATGTCTGACCATCCCATGATTTGAGCGATCTCGAAAGCGCTGGCTCCACGATCACCAAGCCTCGTCGCGCAAGTGTGACGCAGATCGTGGAAATGAAAATCTTCGATTCCAGCCTTACGCAGAGCAGAGGTAAATGCTTTCTTAACGTCAGTCAGCGGCTTAAATGTCTTGCTGTTGACGAAAACAGACTCACTCCAGCCTGACTCTTTGTGTAGCGTTAAAAAAGGGTTCTTCCTTTGCGATTTGATGTGAGTGGCACAGAACGGCTGCTGCCTGTTCGGGATCTCATATTAGAAAGGAGGAACACAGTATATGTTAGTGCAAGCTCTTGCTGCGAAGGGCGCTATGTCTCTGCATGGTCTTACGTCAACTAGGTCGGCGTTTTGCTGCCCTTAGGCCGCACTCTTACTGCAACGATCGCAAGTCTTAATGCGACAAAGGCTTTTCGGTAATTTGCATTGGTGGTATGCTCTTCGCGCGTTCCTACCCCTCATCTTCGTCGAGGTTCTTATGGATCCCTTAGTTATTTCCGAGCGAGTCAGAAACAATATCCAACTTGGCGAGAGTCATATCCGCGAATTTAAGTCTGCGTATGAAGGCCCACCTGGCGGAAAGAAACTAAGGGATGCTAAGAGTATGTGTCGCGAAATAGCAGAACAGTTGGTTGCCTTTGCCAACGCCGATGGCGGTGACCTCCTTATCGGCGTTGAGGACGACGGCGCGATAACAGGCGTGCCCCATTCGGACGAAGCTGTAGATGCGTTGCTCAAGGCACCCCAATCTCACGTGTACGTTGGACATGTTCTACCGCTTTCCTTTGCTGCGAAGGTTCAGATCGATGGAAAAGCAGTCTTGTTTTTTTCCGTTCATAAAGGCAGCGAACGGATTTACCAATTGTCCGATGGGCGCTGTCTCCGACGAAAGGATAAAGAGACTGTGCCCATCTCGTTTGACGATATTGTGTTCGAACGTCAAGAAGTCAGGTCACGAGAGTTTGAAAGGCAATTTGTGGACGGTGCCAACGTCAATGATCTGGACTTGGACGAAGTACAAATAGCAGCAAATTCTTTGGTGAGAGGGTTAAGCGTCGAAAGATACCTTCAACAAGTGGGACTGAGCGAGTATTCACCCGGCGGTCTGCGATTACGGATGGCCGCTCTTCTGCTATTTGCAAAAGACGTAAAGCGCTGGCATCCCAGATGTCAAATACGAATTCTACGAGTCTTAGGGACTACTGTCGGCGCTGGCGACAATTATAATGTTAAGGAAGATCTAACGGAGCAAGGTAACATTTTTCGGCTTCTCGACCGCGGATGGGATTTACTGCGCACGACGTTCCTGGTACAACGCACGCATTTTTCTGAGGGGGCTCGATTCGAACCCAAGTTTGTCTACCCAGAGGAGGCGAGCCGCGAGGCATTTATAAACGCGATCGCGCACCGTGACTATAGCCTGCAAAGCGGTATCGACATATTTGTTTTCGATGACAGAATGGAAGTGAAAAGCCCGGGAGCTCTTTTGTCGACGTTAACGATCCCGGATCTGCAGGGACTTCGCGGGGCTCACGAATCGCGAAATCCGCTCATAACGCGAGTCCTTCGCGCCCACCGGTACATGCGAGAACTAGGCGAAGGGGTCCGGAGAATCTTCCAGGCCATGCAACAGGCCGATCTTGAGAAGCCGGAGTTTGTTTCGGATGGCAACGCTTTCTCAGTTGTGTTTTCGAATAAGTCCGTGTTTAACCCGCGCGAAGAAGAGTGGCTGAGTTTGTTTGAGGGGTTCAACCTGTCTCGCCTTCAAAAGCGAATTGTGGTTGCAGGAATAGATGGCAAGGAGCTATCGCCGCGAGATGTGTACCGTGCAATGAACACAAAGGATCGTGACACATACGATTTCGAAGTGACTGGACTGAGAAAGTCTGGAATTCTATTGGAAATCCGAAGCAATCCCGCAGCTACGCAGTTTGCGAAACAACGCAGGATTACAAAAGATGCGGTTCCGAGGTTCCGGATCACTGAACGACCTACGGGCGCGGATACTTCAGTTATCGATCTAGCGCCTCGTTTTACACAAGGTCGTGAACTCTTTCCCGAGGAGACCGGAATCTTCGTCGGGAATCTCGGCGCAGCGGTACACGAAGATGATTTGCGGTCAATGTTCGAACGATTCGGCAAGGTGAGAAAAATAATAACCGGTCGCGACAAGCGAGTAGGTTCTGATCACATGTACGCAGTTGTTTGGTTGGAAACGGCAGCTGAAGTAGAGCGAGCCCTTGAAGGGCTGTACGGTTTTAGGTTGGGAGGGCGAGAATTACAGATAGTTCGGTTCCGAGCCAAGGATAAACTTCCCATGCGGAGCAGGCGACGTTCCCATCGTTCGTGAATTTTGTACAGCGCCAGCATGTCAGAATCTCTTGGGCCGCCGGTATTCCGCGAAATCTGTGCTTTTGTATAGGCCTCCAGAAGAATGATGCCGCCGGGCTTCAGGCTGCGCTCGAGCTGCGGATATAACCTGTTTCGTACCTTACTCGGAAAGTGTGCCGAGATCGAAATCACTGAGCCGTGATGATTCTCCGGCGGTTCATAAGAGGCAAGGTCAGCAACTTCAGTCCGAATCGCCAAGCCTCTTGATGCCGCAAGCGTCTGAGCCTTAGCGAGGCCTACGTCTGACGCGTCCACACCAAGCACGTCCAATCCTAGTGAAGCAAGAAAGACGGCATTCCGTCCTTCTCCTTCTGCCAAAGAGAGCACGGGTGATGTTAAGAGCTCGCGTTTTGCACGAGAAACGAGTTCGGCTCTGTTCCGTAGGCAAATTCGGTACTTGCGTATTGTTCATTCCACATAGTGTTTTTCTGCTGTCTAACGAGTCGACCGGAATTTTGTTGAGAGCCTGTGAGGAGGACGGCACCCGGTATTACGGCGACTTATTACACACCGCAACGGCGTCTCTGTAGAAATCCTGTAGATGATTGGCTTGAGGTTCTTTTGCAGCATCACGATTACATTTTGTTCTATACAGTTTATAACTTTCGTGTCGAGTTTTTGAAGCTTTACCCGATTTCAATAGAGGGTCGCAACGCGAACTCGACCTACGAGATGCACGAGCAGCACTCCAAACCTGGTACGTCGAACTCGCGAGTGAGCGCGCCTTTAACGAACCTTTGTATTCTTTGATAGCCGAAACATTGCTTTCTCAGAATGCTGCATGTTGATGCCGAGCTTATCCATTTGTGCGCGGACCAGCAGGAACATATCTGTTCTATCGGTTCCTTGCCAGTAAAACGGCCCCAACGCGGCGAGTCTCTTGTTCTGACCCCAGAAAACTATAGTGGCCCCCATCCCGTCCAGTTCGATACGTGTGACCTCATCCCATCTAATCTGATAACGCGCCAGGGGAGTTTGATAGCTGACAGTTTCGCTGTCCATTTCTAAAGTGCCGGAGAACAGCAGTATGTAAGCGCCAAGGCCACCAAATAGCACGAAGAGCAAGGTAATTTTCCCTGCTCCCGCTCGCCAGGATCCGATGGCGCAAAAAAGACAGAAGATAGTGCAGGCCCAACCGACAACTCTGACATGGGTGGGCCTAAAAATTAAGCGTTTGCTACTGTCAACGATTGTCATATTGAAGGATGAAGTTTATCGAGTTGCGGCTCGCCTGGCCCGTTCGAACTGTGGGGGCCGCGTTCCTCCGAGCGCACGCCCCGCGCCAACTCATACGCGCTCAGCCTAGCGGCGCTTCAGGCGGGCACGCTCACTTGCCTGACGCGCGAGCTTCTTCCACTTCTTCTTTTCGACGATCTCCGAGAGTTTGTCTTTTCTTCGCGCCTGGTACTTCAACTCCTTCTGTATCTTCTCATAACTCTCATACCGTCCATTGTCGATCGTTCCTGCTCCCAACGCTTCACGGACTGCACACCGTGGCTCGTCTTGATGGCGGCAGTCACTGAAGAAGCACTTTCCCGCAAGCGCCTCGATCTCCTCAAACACCAACTGCAAGC
>Ga0126311_10000848_pt1 | contig 14276 bp, 10 predicted proteins | sample Plot61_FD_92539 | JGI IMG/M metagenome (GOLD analysis project Ga0126311, IMG submission 92539) | Serpentine soil microbial communities from UC McLaughlin Reserve, CA, USA - Plot61 | ecosystem: Environmental > Terrestrial > Soil > Grasslands | place: USA: UC McLaughlin Reserve, Lake County...
CTTATGGCTGGCCGAACACGAGGGTATCAGGGCGCTGCCCGCCCGAGTAAGCAAATCTGCCGGCGCCGCGAGCGGTTTTAGTAGCACGAAGGAGGTAGGAGCGATGAGTGATCGGGAATTGGGTGATATTCAAAACGAAGCGGAGGAACAACAAGAAGAATTCGAGGAGATGAAAGGAGAGGTCGAGCAACACAAGGAGCGCGCAGAAAAGTTGGAGGAGACTTTGCGCGAGATTCGCTCCGCCGGCCAGGAACTTGGCAGCGACGACATTAGAAAAGCCGAAGCGTCGGCGGAGAAGGCCAAAGCGGATACTGAGCGACAACTGAGTGAGCTAAAAGACCGCCGAGATAAGCTGCTCGTTGAAAACAAAAAACTTACCGAGACACTCAATCGAGTCAATGACGGTCGCCGCCGGGCAGATATGAAAGTTGCTATGCTCGAGGCGTCGTTCAGAAATGCTTCTCCCGAATTTCGAGCGCAGATTGAAAACGTCGGCAAGGCTCTCAGGGAAGAACTGAAGAATCTGTCAGACACGCAAACGGAGTTGGAAGGCGTGCGCCAAAATCTTGAAGCTCTCGAGTTCTGAGGAACCGACAAATGAAACGTTGTCCAACGTGTAATCATGAATTTCCGGATGAGTACCGCTTTTGTCAGAACGACAGAACACCGCTCGAAGCGGCTGAAGAAACACGGCCCTGGCATCAGCAATCAGTGGAGGCCCAAGTCAGCAAGCTGAAGCCGCAGGCCGCCAAAGCTTTGCAACAGGGCCGACAGTGGTATCAGCAGAAGGATGTACTCGGCTGGGTGAAGGACCACGCGCTACTGCTTGGCGCGGCGGGCGTAGGTGTAGTCGCGCTTTTCATCGTCTACTACGTCTTTATTAAACCCAAGCCGGACGTGGACGGGAACAGCAGTGCTTTGGTCTACCGAAACTGCGAGAACTCCTACAAACCCAAAGTAGACGCGGTTTATCAAGCATTCCTCAATGAGTTTGCTGGACATAGTTATAGCCGGCGAGCTGACGCCGTAAACGGGCTGGAACAAAGGCTCTCGCAAGAGCGCCGAGTCTACGAAAAATGCATTGCAGACGCTGCAACGAATTACGAAAATTTGGCAAGGCGCTATGCCGACGATTCTGAACGCTATTCGGAATTCTCGCAGGCCTTTCTCGTAGCCGGCTCCGGGCCACTGGCAGCCAATGATCTTGAAGTCTCCTCGCAGCGGTTTGCCGCAATCGATGAAAAGTTTAGATCAATTCTTCCACCCTTCCCCAATTCGCAAAGAATCATTGCCGACTTGCTGGGCAAGCGCATGGACGGTTGGCACTTTGCCGACGCGTTCGAGTTCAAAGCAGTGAATACCGTGAACTCAAAACTGGATGGCGACTGGCTGGTCATGCAAACTCACCTCAACCTGGAAAGCCTGGATACAAAAGCGCCATACTTCAGCGTAGTGAACGTGACGTACATGCTCAATTCCGATGGCGATTGGAACTACTACGACCTTACTGAATTGCTGTTTAATCCGCCGGACGTTAACTACATCATCGACAACAAGATTTTTCTGTTGGGTAAATGGCGTTGGCAGTCTAACTCCTCGTTGTACGAACCCGATGGCTCATGGTCTGGCAAGTGGGACAGCGGCGAGGAAGCAAACGGAACGTGGCGGATCGTTAACGGCAACCTCGTGCTCACCCGTAAAGGAAACAATTGGGTGAACACGAAAATTATGACCTTCTCGAAAAACGAGCTTGTCGTTGGCGAAATCTCTCAAGAAACTGCCCAACGGATACAGTAACGCTACGATCTCCTTGGTGCGTGACTGAGGAAGAGGAGCAATACCGATGAAATACTGTACCAAATGCGGTAGCCGGTTTCCCGACAACTACAAATTCTGCCAACGAGATAGAACCGTCCTCGTCGACTCAGTTGAACCTGAAGCTGTATCCGGCCGGATGGTTTCAGCCTCCGCGCCCGTAAGCGGTCACGATTCCCTATCGAAACCCGCCGCTGCAGAGTCAAAAATCGATGAGCAAACTTCATTGTCCTCGGATGGTCTCAGTGCGACCTCAACCTCGGCTAGCAGCAATCGCATTCGTCTTGGAGTGATAATAGGTGGCGTCGTCCTGTTGCTGTCGGTGGTTGGCGTCGCCTACAAATTCAGTGGCAACGCTCTGGAGGGTAAGCTTGACGAAGCTATCATCAAAGGCAATCTGCTGGCCCCGCCAGGAGCGAACAGCTACGAGCTTTATCATCAGCTCAAGCTCGGAGGCGTCAGCCCCACTAGGCTGCGAGAGTTCGAAGATAGGCTGCTACCGCTGGTGACGGCGCGACCGCAGCAACTTCTCGCCGAGTTCACCAGGATCGGAGGTAAGGAAGCTTCAATAGCCGAGTGGGACGATGCCGCAAAGCTGCTCGCCTGGGCCAATGAAATGAAACCGAACGATAGCGGCTTATCTGCCCGGGCCGCGTACTGCGCCGGTCGGTCTGCTTATTTAGCGAACCGTAAAGATGAAGCGATGGAATTGTGGAAGCGCGCCAGCGATCTTGATCGCACCTGGGCGCTGCCGTCAAACGGCGTCGGACTAATCTATAACGAGCGGAAGGACTACTCAAACGCTCGTGGGTATTTATTTGAAGCCACACGTCGCAACCCTGATTGGGCCGTGCCCTACAACAATCTCGGCACTTCCTATTTCTACGAGAGGGACTATGAGCAGGCTGAGTCGTTTTACAACCAGGCTGTAGCGCGCGACTCCCGGTGGGCCCGTCCCCACGCCTGGCTGGCCGCGATTGCAATGCAGCGAAAAGACTATGGTCGCGCGGTGCAGGAATTTGAAGGCGTGCTCGACGCGAATGCCACCGGTACCGAAAATATTGATCTCACTAAGATCAGAGAACAGCTTGAACGCGCGCGTCAGTTCTCCAAGGAGACGGAGGAACTGGAGTAAGGGTCGCACCAGGTTGTCTTTGCCTATCGAACACCGCATGTACTTCCCGCCTCTGGGCCAGATTGTCTATGCCATCGAACACGCGCACGTGCTATTCAATTTCTCTTGCGCCTGACTCCTTCCTTAATCAACTCGCCTACGCCCCGTATTATTCTTTGATTCCTCTCGATTCGCTTTCTCTCCGCTGCCTGTTTTTGCTCCCATTCAATTCTGGCTTGCCTTTGCTCTTCCATCGCGCGGCGCTGATTCTCGTATTCGATTCTACGCCGCTCATTCTCTTGGAAAGCGTCGCTTTGCCTTTGTTCTTCAATCTCTCGCGCCCTCCTCTGGTTTTCGGCCAGACTCTGCTGCTCTGCTTCTTGCCGTTGAGCTAATTCTGCTTGCCTTTGTCGCTGAATTTCTTGTTGCTCAAGTAGATCGATCTCTTGCTGCCTCTGCTGCTCTGCTTCTTGCTCTCTTCTAAGATTTTCGTCCTGACGATGCTCTGCCTCATGCCGTTCGGCATCTTGAACTTTCGATTGATTCACCTGCGGATTCTGATAGCTTACAAATCTTTGAAGGACCCATCCCTCTGTCCCGTCCACACTTACCCTAACCCATGTATCACCCTTTTGGCTTTGCGCCTGGTTCAAACATGATAACGCCGTTCCCTTGTGAAGCGTCGTGATTTTGGAATACTCGCCACCGGGGCCCGTCCGTAAGTTTAAGTTTATCGCGTTGACGTATCCTGAGGTGGCTTTGTAATTCGTATCTGAACGCCCAGTTGTGGATCGGTGGGAGCCTATTGTGGTCACTATAGACTTCAAGAGGAACAATGCGAGAGCCGCTACTATGACGCAAACCGGGAGTTTCCAGATTATTTTCGGTATGCTCCGGGAGGTGCTTGATGCGCTTTTATAAGGAGAGCCGGCAGAAGATGAAACCCTTGATCGCGAGGAATACGAATTTCCCGATGAATTTTGGTTATTGGAAGCACTACTACTAGAGCCGCTTTTATGTGAATTGCCTGCTCGTTCATCGTAGTGTTGCCTGTACTTGTTGCCCCAGAAGCCCTCCCTTTTTTCACTCCATCGAGTTTTCTTGTTGCTTTCGTCGTAATGCTGTCGATAATTCTTACCCCAGAAGGTTTCCTTTCCTTCACTCCAACCACTTTGTTTACCTTTCTTGTCGTAGTGTTGCTGGTACTTATCTCCGAAAAAAGTTTCTTTTGCCTCGCTCCGCCCAGTCTTATTACCTTTCCTGTCAGAATGCTGGGTGTATTTGTTTCCCCAGAACCCTTTCTTTCGCTCGCTCCGTCCGGTTTTATTACCCTTCGCGTCAAAGTGCTGGGTGTATTTATTTCCCCAAAAACCAGTCTTCTTTTCGCTTCGGCCAGTCTTCTTCTGGGTCATCGAGACACCTCCGAGGTGGGTCAGCAAGCTTCAAAAATGGCGTCAGCTCAATTCACGACGAACTGCTAAGCCAGTAATTGAGGATTCCGAGGGCGCGCGAATACTATCACCCCGAATTAGTTTCTGAAAACGATTCAGCTCCGACTTATGAGTCATTGTAAAACTGCAGTTAACAACTCTTCTCAATCCCTTCGATTGATTGGTAAACCCAAGCAAGCCGCAACCGGAGAGCAGTCGTAAAAGTGTAAGTTGGGCTTCTTCTCCCGACTCTCGGCCGTATAGGGACGCAGAAACAGAACAGGCTGAGAAACTTAAGAAGAAAGTGGGTGTGCTCTACGATCTTTTGGAGTCGCCCGGATCATTGAGTGAGATGAGTCACTGGAACTTCAGTCGTAGTTTCAAACATTCCGGTTGAACCGCTCAGTCCATGCGTTTGCTATACACTGTAGCGACTACCTGTATAAATAGAGTGATCTGGAGTAGCAGCACAGCTGGAGTTTGGGCGTGTTTGCTACTCCATATTAGTCAGTACAATTTGGTGTTCGAGCCTCTTCAGGATTATGAGTCTGCTGCTAAACCATTCATTACCAAGTTGACAGCAACGCTGACAGCAGACAGCCTGCTACACACCATTACACGATGGAAGTAGAAGGAGTCGAGTCGTTAATTGAAATTGTTAGAGACCTACAGCCCGCAACCACCAACACAAGCGCCGACGTTGCCAACCAGATCCGTGAACGAGGTTTCATTTGTCATCAACCCTAGCCAGCGAACGTTGCGCGTCAGCGGCTCGCCCACGCAATTTAACTAAGAAGCCCGCTCATGGCGAGTCCGCTGCAAGTGCTTTTAGAAAAAACAGTCACTGGTGAAGCCTGTTTTCAAGACCGTTTAGCGCTTGATACCATTCGTCTGGTGTTTCTGACTCGTCCCATAATTCTTTTAACTCTGAGTTCGTCTTTATCCGTTCGATTGCTTTCAATGCGAAAGCAACCAAACTCGGATCAGCTTTGATGTTGAGATTAGACAAGCAACTTTTCGCATGCTCAGGGAGATTCGGATTAGGCGCGTTCTTAAGAGCAGCAACAACTTCAGCCGCAGCAATTCCAACGCTGCAATCTGGTGCTTCCAGATACTCACCAGGTTCCGTATCCACAACTGCTGAGAGAGTATTCAAGATTAACGCTCGATCTGGCGCATCGCAGAAATCAGCAACCCAATCTGCCGCGTGATCATTCTCCAAACTATCAGAACCCCATGCGCCCATTTTTATTCTCCTCAGAGGAAGCGATCTAACGCTGCCCTAAGCTTCACTCGCGGAAAGCTCAACTTCCCGGCGTGGAGTGATCATAGCCTGCCCTGCCTCCTGTAGATCGGCGTTAGCACCCTTATGCTCGGCACTCAAGCGCGCAGGCTGGCATCTTTAGCGCGCCTCCGTGCTGTGACCGGGTGAGGATGGCGGCGCGACCCCGTCCCGAAACCGGCGGCGTCCTCGTCGTGCTATCGCAGCAACGCCGACTAGGCCCGTGCCGAGGAGGAAGAGGGTGGCCGGTTCCGGAACGGCGGTCTGCGAGCCGGTGATGCCAGCCCTAAGCAGACCCGACTGGCCAGACATCACGAACAAGTCCTCCAACGCCAAGGTGAAGAAACCACTGTTGGCCCCGTCGTTGAAGGTGAAGAGCACGGGCGTGTTATTGAAATCAATCGCCACCCCTTCTATACCGACGAACGGCGAGACGATGCCCGCGACGGTCGCGTTGAAGCTCCTGCCCTGCCCGCCGTCGATGCCGACTGGCACCGTGAACGTGATGTTCAGGGTGAACGACCCGCTCACCATCTGCGCCGGGAAAACACTGAGGAAGAATGTCCCGAGGCTGTTCGAGCCGCCCAAGGCGCCGACACCCAGGACAGTGGTGGCGGTAAAGTTGGCGTTCCCCTCGAAGATTAGCTGGGGGACTCCCGAAGCGTTACCAGTCGCCGAGCCAGAGATGGTTACCTCGTCGGCGCGCGCCGCGGTCTGCCCGAGGATAAGGAATGTGATAGCGGTCAGGCATAAGAGGAGCGATCTGCCCACCGTGCGAATGCTCCACTTTCTCATACAGTGTCCTCCTCATTTCGTCATCTCGGATAAGGGGCCATAATCTTTCAGGCGTTGACGGATAATCAGCAATCCGATCCCAATTGCCACGCTGATTTTCGAAATGTGCGTATTCCTCTGAGGGCTAATCTGCTATTGGTCGTTTCAGCCACATTCTCTGACAAGTAGTCCGGTTCCGATACTTTCAACGCCACGCCACGGATAGCTTGGTTAAGTATATTATTACCCAAATGAAGAGGTCAGGGGTTCGATCCCCCTCGGCTCCACCAAACACTTCAGCAAGCTCAAATCCATTCCTTCCGACGCGTGGCCAGTTATCGAAAATGGGACTGCAGGATCTCGTTTGCGAGAATCGATTGCGCGATCGCCGACTATAAATCCTCGAATTTCCACTAAACGACCATCCGCTCAAGCTGGCACAGGCTTTGATTCTCGATCACCTCTCTGACCTGCAAGCAAAAGGAGTGATCTATGGACGTGCTTTGGAGGAACCTCGTCTATTCCGTTCGGATGTTGTGGAAGAAGCCGAGCGTGACGGCTGTGGCGATCATCGCGATCGGCCTCGGTATCGGCGTGAACACCGCGATCTTTTCGGTCGTCAATACCGTCCTGCTGCAACCGCTTCCTTACCCACAGCCGCAACAGCTCGTCAAGATCGCGAGCGAGCAGCGGACTCAGGCCCTCGATGGCCGCGGCGCCTTCTCAGTCCCTGACTTCCTCGACATTCAAAAGTCATCAACCACACTCGAATACGTTGCCACACTTCAAGGCACCGGCACCATCACGACGGATGGCAACGAGCCCGAACGTTTGCTCGGCGCGGCAGTCAGCGCAGACTACTTCAACGTCCTGGGCGTGAAGCCGGTGCTCGGCCGCGTCTTCACGCGCGAAGAAGACACGCCCGGCGCGGCTTCCGTCGTGCTGATCAGTCACGCGCTCTGGCAACGGCGTTACGGTGGCGATCCAAACATAATCGGCCGGGAGATCGATCTCGGTGGAAAGACGACGGTCGTCGGCGTCATGCCGGCGGGCTTCGAGTTTCCGATCCGCGATGAGAACCAGGACTTCTGGGAACCGATCTTCTCCGCCGCATTCATGACAAAGGAGATTCGCGAAGAACGCGCCAACAGATTTCTGCCAGTCATCGGCCGCCTCAAACCAGGCGCAACACTCGGGCAGGCGAAGGCAGAGCTTGATCTTATTTCACGACAAATCGAACAGCACTCACCTGCATCAAACACAAACCTGATCTTCAACGCCGTGTCGATGCATGAAGAGGTCACGCGCGACTACCGCACAGCACTGCTCGTAATGCTCGGCGCGGTTGGCCTCGTCCTGCTGATTGCGTGCGCAAACGTCGCAAACTTACTACTCGCCCGCGCTGTTGCACGTCAAAAAGAGATCGCGATCCGAATGGCACTCGGCGCTAGCCGTCGCCGCATCGCTACACAACTCTTGACCGAAAGCGTTCTGCTGTCGTTAGCCGGCGGTGCGGTCGGCTTATTACTCGCTACGTGGGGCACGGATCTACTCGTGGCTTATGGACCAGCCGACGTGCCGCGACTGCGAGACGCCGGGCTTGATCGTTATGTGCTCTTCTTCACACTCGGGCTCGCGACGTTGACAGGCATCGTGTTCGGTCTCGCTCCTGCATTGCACGCATCCAAACCCGATCCCGGCAACATGCTGAAAGAAAGCGGGCGGGGATTGCAGACAGGCCGCAACCGCATGCGCAGCGCGTTGATCGTGTCGGAGGTCGCGTTGTCGTTGATACTGCTCGCAGGCGCGGGGCTGTTGATTAATAGTTTCTGGCGTCTACTTCAAACAGACGCGGGCTTCGATACGAAAGGCGTGCTTGCGCTCGACATTCCGCTGAGCAGAGAAACGTATAAGAAACCCGAACAGCGCTCAGCGGCGTTTCAACAACTAATCGCGCGAATGAAGACGATTCCGGGCGTGCGCGATGCTTCGGTGGTCAGCAACGTGCCATTGACGGACTTCGACGTTGAAGTAAGTTTTCAGATCGAAGGGCGCACTCCGTACAAACCCGGCGAGGAAGCGGTCGCTGATTACACGGTTGCTGGTAACGACTACTTCCGAACAATGGAAATCGCGCCGCTGCGTGGACGTGTTTTCACAGACAGCGATACAGCGAATTCGCCGCAAGTGATGGTCATCAGTAATGCGTTCGCGAAACATTACTTTCCAAACGAAGACGCGATTGGCAAACGAATCATCCTGGACGGCGACGACAGCACGCCACGCGAGATCGTGGGCGTGGTCGAAGACGTACGGCGTAACGGGCTCGACAAAGACGTGCAGCCGGAGATGTACTTTTCGCACGTTCAGAAACCCGAGCGTCGCATGAATCTTGTGATTCGATCGGAACAGCAAGATGCGTCGCAACTGACTCAGGCGGCGCGCGCGGAAGTGAAGGCTTTCGATCCAAGACAAATCATCTGGCGCGCGCAAACACTCGAACAGTTGTTGAGCACGTCCGTCGCTCCACGCAGATTCAACATGTTGCTGCTCGGCATATTCGCCGCCGTTGCCCTCGTCCTCGCGGCGGTCGGGCTTTACGGCGTGATGAGTTATTCAGTTAGCTGGCGCACACAGGAGATCGGAATCCGCATGGCACTGGGTGCTAAACAAACTGACGTGCTGCGAATGGTTGTGCGACAGGGAATGACGATGACGTTGATCGGTCTTGCGCTGGGATTAGTTGGTGTGCTCGCACTGTCGCGCGTGCTGGTGGGCATGCTTTATGGAGTGTCGCCTACGGATCCACTCACGTTCACGGGCGTATCGATCGTGTTATTAGTTGTGGCATTGCTGGCGTGTCTTATCCCTGCACGGCGCGCGACGCGCGTTGATCCGATTGTCGCGTTGAGGAGTGAGTGATAGTTAGACAGGATGACAGGATTTACAGAATTCTCATGATAATCCTGTAAATCCTGTCATCCTGTCTAACCTCACCTTTCCACACACGCGTCTTTGTAGAATTCAAGCACCTCTAAGGGAAAATCCAGCGGCGCTGCAATGCGTTGCCAGCCCTTCGGATCGATGAACGTTCCCGGCGCGAACTGCCGCCACGCATTTCGCCCGTGCCTCACATAAACAAACACACCAGGATTCGACAACCGCACTAATCGCTTCCCCTGCCGCGTCGCCCGCACAAGCAACCACGCATCCTCCGCAAGATTGATCTCCGGATACCGCAGTCCCTGCGTCCACAGCTCCTTGCGATACACGAGCGTCCCGCCATGCACATTCCCAACAAACAACCGTTGATGCAGTGACGGCTCCGTCGTCCAGAACTCGCCTTGCGGCAACTCGAGAACGAACGCATTCTCAAGCCCAGTCAGGTCAGCCTTGCCCGCGATGATCGGCATCACCTGGTAACGCAATCGATCGGGCGAGTACCAATCATCGTCATCCCAGGTCGCGATAATCTCGCCCGTCGCATATTTGCACGCAAGGTTTCGCTTCGCGCCGATCGACGTGCGCGCAACGTGGTAATAACGGACGTTCGGCAATCCCTCCGCAAGATCACCGATTGCATCCTTACCATCATCGACGATGATCAGCTCGCGATTCGGATAATCCTGCTGCAGAAACGATTGCAATGCCTGCGGCACGTAACGGCGCCGCTCATACGTCGGCATGATGCACGACACGAGCGGCCATGACGTTTCCACGCTGCGATAAAAGTAAACATCATCGCCCATCAACGACTCGATGTAGTCGCGCGGCTGTGAATGCCAGTAAACCGCGTTCACGTTCTTTCGACTCGTGTTGTTCGAATGAACAGTCGCGACACACAAACCGGGATCCGCGAGATCGACGATCGATCGTCCCTTGCTGGACCAGACAAAGCGCGAGTCTTCGCCCACTTGAATATCGGGAAACTTATGACCGTGCCAAAAGCTCTTGCGATAAGCGAGCGTGTTGCCGGCGACCCACGGTCCTTTCGTCGACGGATAGCGATACTCCCACGCCTGATCTCGCACCGGATCGAAGTACGCGACGCGACTGCTGCCGCACAGATCCACGCCGCGATCGAGCATTGCGCGCATCTGCGTACGCACGCGCCACGATGGGTACCAGTCGTCATCATCCCAATGCACGATGAACTCGCCCTGCGCTTTTTCACACGCGAGATTACGCTTCGCCCCGATCGTCAGCTTCTGATCGAAACGCACGTAGCGAATGCGATCATTCGCCGGCACTAAATCGGCCACGGGTTCGGTGCCGTCATCCACGACCAGCAGCTCGAGCTTCGAGTAATCCTGGCGCAGGAAACAACGGATTGCCTGCGGAACAAAGCTGCGCCGGTTGTGCGTCGGCATGATGCACGTGACGAGTGGTTCCGAGATCTCAACTAGCTCTTTCGCAACGGGCGTCGAGATAACAGCCGGTGTTGACGACGGTAACGCACGCTTGATCTCGATCAAATCCGCAGGTGCGAAATTCGGACACGCATCGCCGCGGCAATGCTCACGGTAATCAGTTTTGTCGCCACGCAAACGCGCGCCGCAAAACCTATCCTGGTAGCGCTTCTTGCTCGACTCGAAGCGACGATGTTCCTCGATTCGCCGTCGCGAGCTGTACGGCGGACGATGCACAAACGCGGCACAGGCCCACACGCCGCGCCACCCGGCCCGCGCCGCACGAATGTTGTAGTCCATCTCCCAGCACGGACCGAGCGAGTAACTTTCATCCGCAGCGCCGACAGCGTCAATCACTTCACGCCGCACGGCGTAACAAAAGTCACCGAGACTGTAGAGCGGCTCGAGCGTGCAAACTTCGCCGCCAAAGCGTTGAGCCGCTTCGTTTGCCGTCGCGATGATCTGTGAAGTGTTGCCTTGGCAGCGCGGAAAAGCACACTGCTCGTTCCATGAGTTGTTCGTCGATGGACCAGCAATGCCGTTGCGCGGATCTGAAGCGAGTGCCGCGAGCAGGCGGTCGAGCCAACCGGGCGCGACCTGCACGCCCGATTCGAGCAGCACGACAACGTCAGCGTCAGTGAGGGAAGCGAGACGATTGAAACACGCCGCGGTACCGCGCGCGTCTGACGTTCCCGATAACTTCACTCGATTCCATGCGGGCAGCGTGCGCGTCGCACTCTCGTTGAGCGCAACGCCGTCGAGCAGTAGCAGAAGCTCCACGTCCGGAGGCGTGTTTGCATTGAGGCTGGCGAGCGTCCAGCGCAATCGCTCGAGCTCGCCGTCTACATAAATGCCTACGGAGATCTTGTTCATGACTACAATCTTCGCAAGTAGCCCTTCGGATTCCACGTGATCAGAAAAGCTTCGCGGCTCCTGTCGATCACGAAAGAGTTGTTGCGGGCGACGAAGGCTTCAGCGGCTTCGTACGGTCCCGGTGATGGGCCACCGTTCAGACCGTGATGGCAGATGCCGTCTTCGACGATGAAGTAACCACCGGGTTTGATCAATGGCGAATAGGTTTCGAGAACAGCGAGAGTGTTTTCGAATGTGTGTGAGCTGTCTTCGATTACGAGTATGTGGTCTTCAGGTTTGATTAGTTTGGCGGCGCGATCGAAGTTGGCGCAGGCGTCGCCTTCGATGAGAGTGATTCGCTTGTGAGCTTTAACAGTTTTCCCTACGGCGGCGTGTGAGATATCGAGCCCAATCACTCGACCGTTTCCGAGCAAGTCGCAGATGTGTGCGAGTGCGAGCGTGCTGCCGCCCGAGTGGTTTCCGATCTCGACGATCACGTCCGGTTTAAGCTCGTAGATCATCTCCTGGTAGATCCAGAAATCGATCGGAGATTTCCACGTCTTCACGCCGAAGTAAGTGGACTCATTCATGATGCGCTGCTGCATGAGCGGAATAATCTGTCCCAACGTCAGGTGCAGCGATTCTTCCATGTACGCCACGATCAAGCTCCTTTAGCCACGGATCACACGGATTACACAGTTCATATCTTCACGGCGATGCGGCCGGTGTAGTCGATGCGGTGAAGAAATAATGGTACCTCGTTCTGCGCGATGTATTCGTCGACGGCCTTGCGGGCGCCGCGCCAGTGGCCGTAATCGTCGACGATGATCACGCCGCCGCGCGAGAGCCGCGGGAACAGATGCAAGAGCTCATGTTGTGTCGACTCGTACCAATCCGTGTCGAGCCGGAGCAACGCGATCGACTCCGGCGCCTGGGCCGGAATCGTCTCCTCCACGCGCCCGCTAACGAAGTGGATCTTGTCGCGATCGTATCCCGTGCTAAACACTACCTTTTCAACTTCCTGCTGCGACGCCTCACAGCGCACAGCATCGAGAATTACCTGTGCCTGTTGTCCCTGGTAATCGACGTCCATGTCGCCGGGCGGCGTCATGCCGGAGAACGTGTCGAATAAATAAAGCGAGCGATCGCGCTCCCCGAGTTGCAACAGCGTCAACGCCATCGCCATCACGCTTCCGCCCTTCCACACGCCACACTCAACCATGTCGCCGGCGATACGATTGCGCACGACGTGCCTGACCGCGTGAATCAAGGCATGAATTCGCTCCGTGCTGGTCATCGTGTAAGGCTCGACAGCACGGATGATCTCGATGTCGCTCGCCTCAAAGTCAGGCGGAAACCCGTTCGGCGAATTCATTTTCAATCTCCATAATCACGGGTGCTCGTCGTCGACGATTCTCGATCACCGCGAGGCCCAGATGATCGTCTTCAGGCGTGCCGCCATCCGCGGCCCAGAGCCGGACCACGTTGTAACCAGCCGCTTCAATGCGAGCTAAAGTCGCGGGCACTGTTCCTCCTGCGTATGTCGCATCATGAATCAAGATCAACCCGCCGGGACAAACGATCTCAGTAGCGACTTGAAACTCCGCCCACACGTGTTCAGCTTCGTGCAACGAATCCAACAGCACCGCCTCAAAAACTTCACCCGCATCCAACGCCGCCTGCATACCCGCGATCGAATCGACAACCCGCGCCTCAATGCAGGTTTGAAAACTCTCCGGCAACATTGCCCAAAGCTCTTCGCGTCCTGGATGAAGGAACGGATCGAGTGTGACGACGCGTCCGCCATCGCGGTGAGCAACTGCGGAAGCCAGGCAAGCAGCGGAGATACCGCGCGCAGTCCCTGTTTCGAGAACGCGCACACAGCCATTCGCGCGAATCAGGTAATGCAACGTTGCGAGCAGCGGCAGCGTCGATGAATCCTTCACCGCCGCACTATCGCCACTCGTCAAACCATAGAACGACCACGCGAGCGCGTTGAGACCATGACGTCCGAGCCACGCGCGTAACGCTTCGACAAAAACAGCGTAACTGTCGCCGCTCGTCTTACCCGCCAAAGGATCCGCAATCGCAAACTTCCCCTGCCACTGCGGATACTTCCGCTTTGCGCCACCGCTGAAATGCAGCACACGCGGCTCACGCCCGCGCCACATCGCGCGCAACCTTGAACCCTGCTCGAAGAAGTCAACGTTCTGCACGTGAAGCTGGACGTTGTAGAGCGGATCGAGCTCGACGCCACACTGCAAACGCGCGAGCGCGACATTGAAGATGAACTGGTTGCGCCACTTCACCTGGCTGTGACCGTCAACCCACGCACACGCCTGCGGCATCGCGCGTATCGCGCCGTCGAGCGCGCGCAACGCAGTCTGATCCCCTGCAAACAGACCATCATTAACCACGAGTGAATACGATTGCTCTTCCGGCGTGACGCCGAGTTTAGTCAAGTCAGCTTGCCCGCCGCCGTAGATCGATCCTATCGCATAGCCAAGATGATTGGCATAATGACTGTTGCCCTCGCGGCAGCAAAGTATCCGTCCTTCCGGAAGCGCGTCGAGCGTCGCGAAGATTGGGCGCAGATCGCC
>Ga0126311_10000849_pt1 | contig 14266 bp, 16 predicted proteins | sample Plot61_FD_92539 | JGI IMG/M metagenome (GOLD analysis project Ga0126311, IMG submission 92539) | Serpentine soil microbial communities from UC McLaughlin Reserve, CA, USA - Plot61 | ecosystem: Environmental > Terrestrial > Soil > Grasslands | place: USA: UC McLaughlin Reserve, Lake County...
GGGCAGGAGGGAATGACGCTGCTCGCCGTCGGCGCGCGGCGAGGGAGCTACGAGCCTAGGGGGCGCTTTTGAACCACACGGTGGTGTTGAACGAGGACGAGCTGCGGTTGCTGCAGGCGGCGCTGCACTCGCATCTGGACGACTTCGGGCACGACGAAGCGGACGTCTTGCGACAGATCAAGGACCTGCTCGCAAAGCTGCCGACGCCCGGCGTGCCGGACGAGTAGTGGCGGTCCGCCTGCTGCTCTGGAACCTCGCAGACTCGAAGACGACCCTCGACGAGCTGCGGGCGAAGCTGCCCGACCTGGCCGAAGGCGACAGCTGGATCTCGGACCCGGCCGGCGAGCGCTTCGGCCTGATCTCGTTCTCGGAGGACGACCAGCCGGCGGCCGAGGCGCGTGCGCTGATCGGCAAAGACCCGGAGGTCGGCGAGGAGTTCGAGCTCGAGTGCTAGTAACAGACTGTTACTAGGAGCGTTCCGCGGGACTCGCGCTTGCGGGCGCCGTTCGAGACGAGCAAGTAACAGTCTGTTACTTGGAGCCGACGCGGCCTTAGAGCACAAGGGTCTCGGGGAAGGTTGCTTCGCCTTCGAAGCGGTCGAGCCGGTACGGGCTCAGGTCGAGGCTCGGGCTCTCGCCGAGGATCTCCTCCGCCAGGGCGCGCCCGACCGCTGGCGACTGCATGAAGCCGTGGCCGCTGAAGCCGCAGGCCGCATACACGCCGTCGGCGACCTCGCCAAGGATCGGGTGCGCGTCGGGCGTCATGTCGTAGAGGCCCGCCCAGGCGTCGGCGATCGTTGCTCCGGCTGCGGCGGGAAAACGGTGGTGCAGGCGCGCCAGGCGGTCGTCGAAGAGCGACTCGTCCACGATCTCGTCGAAGCCCCAGCGCGGCTCGGGGTCGACCATCGCCAGCACGAGCCGCTTGCCGCGGCGACGGAAGTGGAAGCCGGTCTCCTCCTCGAGCACCATCGGCAGGCGCCGGGGCAGGTCGAGCTCGCTCGTCGCGAGCAGCTGCCGGCAGAGCGGCCGCACCGGCAGCTCCACGCCGCGCGCGGCGCCGACGTCGGCCGACCACGGCCCGCAGGCGATCACGAGCGTTTCCGCGTCCAGCTTCCTCGCGTCGCAGCCTTCGCGTACCTCGAGGCCGAGCTTCGTCGCACGGCGCACGAGCTCACGCGTGATCGCGGGCGGATCGGCGGTGCCGTCGGTCGGGCAGACCACCGCGCCGCGCACATCGTCCGTCCGCAGTCCTTCGACGTACGAGGGGTCGACCACCTCGACCGGCACCCCGAGCTCTTCCTGGAGCGCACGCCGCTCCTCGAGCGCCGCGAGCCCGTCCTCCGTCGTCGCTACGAAGAGGTAGCCGACCTGGTCGAAGAGCGGCGGCCCGAGCTCCTCGAAGAAGCGGATGCTCGCCTGCGCGAGGCGGACCTCGGCGGCGGTCGAGAACTGCTGCCGCACGCCGCCCATCGCCTTCGCGGTTGCGCCGCCCGCGACTCGCCCCCTGTCGGCGAGCACGACCTCCCGCGCGCCCAGCGACGTGAGGTGAAAGGCGACCGAGGCGCCGATCGCGCCCGCGCCGGCTACGACGATTCGAGCCACGCGTCCAGCTCGCGCCTCTCCGCGTCCGCAAGCGTTCGCAGCGGCGCACGCACGTCCTCGCGCACCGGCACCCCGCGGCGGCCGAGAACGTACTTCGCGGCGGCCTGGAACGGGAAGCGGTCGAGCTCCCGACGCAGCGCTCTGATGTCGCCGTCGCCGTTGCGCACGAGCGCGACGATGCGCTCGGGAAAGACAGCTCCGAGGCCGGAGACGGCGCCCGCGGCTCCGCGCTCGAGCCCTGCGGCCACCAGCTCCTCCGCGCCGACGAACACGTCGAGGCCTTCGAGCAGGTACGGCTCGACCGCCGCGAATGGCTTGTCGGAGACCTTGAGGCCGGTGAAGTTGGGCGCGCGCTCGCGCAGCTGCTCCAGCACCGGTACGGGCACCGCGTAGCCGCTGCGCGCCTTGAACTCGTAGACGTAGAACGGCACCTCCGCCGCCGCGCGCGCCGCGGCCGCGAGGTGCGTCAGCAGCGAGCCGTCGTCGAGGGCGAAGTACGGCGGCGGGATGACGGCGACGCCCGCCGCGCCGGCCCCGGCGGCATGGCCGGCCAACGCGCAAGTCTCGGCGGTCGTCTGCGCGCCGCAGTGGACGATCACCGGCAGCGGCCCCTCCAGGAAGAGCTCGGCCGCCCGCCGCCGCTCGGCGGCGGAGAGCAGGATCCCCTCCCCGGTCGTGCCGAGCGCGAGGATGCCGTCGAGCCCGGCCGCCGCCAGAAAATCCAGGTACGGCCGAAAAGCCTCCTCGTCCAGGGCGGCGCCTTCGTTGCGCAGAGGCGTGACGGCGGCCGCAAGCGCTCCGCGAAGCATCGCCGGCAACTTTACGATCCCTCGCGTGGACGCGCTGCGGCTCGAGCAGGACGGCGACCTCCTCCGCGTCACCATGGCGCGGCCGGAGCGGCGCAATGCTTTCGACGCAGTGCTGATCGGCGAGCTGACGGAGGCGTTCGCGACCGTCGGCGACGAGGTGCGGGCCGTGGTGCTCGCCGGCGAGGGCAAGAGCTTCTGCGCCGGCGCGGACGTCGATTGGATGCGCAGCTCGATCGACCTCAGCTACGAGGAGAACGTCGCCGACGCGCGCCGCCTGCGGAAGATGCTCGAGACGATCAATACCTGCCCGGCGCCCGTCGTGACCCCCGTGCAGGGCCACGCGCTCGGGGGCGGCTGCGGCCTAGTCGCGTGCTCCGACGCCGTGATCGCGGCGCCGGATGCCGTGTTCGCGTTCTCGGAGGTGAAGCTCGGGATCATCCCGGCGGTGATCTCGCCGTTCGCGCTGGCGAAGATCGGCGAGGGCGCGGCGCGCCGCTACTTCGTCACCGGCGAGGCGTTCGACGCTGCGACCGCCTTGCGGATCGGGCTCGTGCACGAAGTCCAGCCCGACCTCGATGCCGCCGTCGATCGGATCGTCGGCGCGCTCCGAACCGCAGGCCCCGAGGCAGCGCGGCACGCGAAGAAACTCGTGCTCGAACGCCCTGACGGCCTCGGCACCGAGCGGCGCATCGCCCAGCGGCGGACGAGCGAGGAGGGCCAGGAGGGTCTGCGCGCGTTCCTGGAGAAGCGCGATCCATCGTGGGCATCGAGAAGCTCCTAGTAGCGAACCGCGGCGAGATCGCGCTGCGGGTCTTCCGCGCTTGCCGCCGGCTCGGGATCGCCACCGTCGCCGTCGCTCCGGATGACGACGCTGCGTCGCTCCACGCGCGCTCGGCGGACGAGACGGTGCGGATCCGGTCATATCTCGACGCGGACGAGCACGTGCGGGCAGCGCAGGAGTCGGGCGCCGCGGCGATCCACCCCGGCTACGGCTTCCTCGCAGAGAACGCCGACTTCGCCGAGGCCGTTGAAAGTGCGGCGCTGACGTGGGTCGGCCCCCCGCCGGCCGCGCTGCGGGCAGGCGGCGACAAGCTCGCGGCGAAGCGGATCGCGCGGGAAGCCGGCGTGCCGGTCGTGCCGGAGGGCGAGCCTGAGGAGATCGCGTTCCCGCTGGTCGTGAAGGCTGCCGCAGGTGGCGGTGGGCGCGGGATGCGGGTCGTGCGCGAGCCCGCCGAGCTCGACGAGGCGAAGGCGGCGGCCGGACGCGAGGCGAAGGCGGCGTTCGGCGACGAACGCGTCTTCTGCGAGCGCTACGTCGAGCGGCCGCGGCACGTCGAGATCCAGCTGCTCGGCGACTCCCACGGCACGATCGTGACCCTCGGCGAGCGCGACTGCTCCGTGCAGCGCCGCCACCAGAAGGTGCTCGAGGAATCTCCGTCCCCCGCGCTCGACCCCGACCTGCGCGCGCGCATGAGCGAGGCGGCGGTCGCCTTCGCGCGCGCGATCGGCTACCGCAACGCCGGCACGGCCGAGTTCATGCTCGATGGGCGCGACTTCTGGTTCCTCGAGCTGAACGGCCGCATCCAGGTCGAGCACCCGGTGACCGAGCTCGTCTCCGGCGCCGACCTCGTCGCCGAGCAGATCCGGATCGCGCACGGCGAGCCGCTGCGCGCCGAGCCGCGGCTCGTCGGACACGCGGTCGAGGTGCGGCTGTACGCCGAGGATCCGAGGAGCTTCCTGCCGCAGACGGGGACGCTCGAGCGGCTGCGGTTGCCGAGCAGCATCCGGGTAGACGCAGGCGTCGAGCGAGGCGACGCGATCGGCACCTCCTACGACCCGCTGATCGCGAAGCTGATCGCCCACGGCTCGACGCGTGACGACGCGCTCGACCGGCTCGCGGCCGCGCTCGCCGAGACCGACGTCGGCGGCGTCGTCACGAACCTGCCCTTCCTGCGCTGGCTCGTGGCGCACCCGGCGCTGCGCGCAGGTGAGGCGACGACCGCCTTCCTCACCGAGCACCCACCGCTCTCGGCGCCGCCGCTGCGCCTGCCCGACCGGCCCTGGCGCGGCGGCTTCCGGCTCAACCTGCCGCCGCCTCCGCCGGCGCCGCCCCCCGACCCCGACGCAGCTCACGACAGCCAGGGCAGCCGCGAGGAGAGCAGCCTCTCCGCGCCGATGCCGGGGACGGTGATCCGCGTGCTCGTCGTCGAGGGCGACCGCGTCGAGCCGCGCCAGCCGCTCGTCGTGCTGGAGGCGATGAAGATGGAGACGCCGGTCGTCTCGCCCTACGGCGCGGTCGTGCGGGCGGTGCACGTGGCCGAGGGCGAGCGTGTCGCCGGCGGCACCGTGCTCGTGGAGCTCGAGGAGTAAGGCGGGAGCTAGAAAAGCTTCTGGAGCTTCATCGCCTGCCCCATGTCGCCCTTCACCTTCAGCTTGCCGGACATGTAGGCCGCCGTCGGGTTCTGCTCCCGGTTCGCGATCTTCTGAAACGTCTCGGCGGAGGTCGAGATCGTGCAGTCGGCGTCGTCCCCGTCCTCGGTGACGGTGATCCTGCCGTCGTCGACGTCGACGTGCCAAGAGCCGGCGCCGTCGATGTCGAACTTGTAGCTCGCGGTCATCCCCGCCGCCCTCGACGGGTCGACACGAGAGGCGAGCGTCTCGAAGAACTCCCTCGGACTGTCCGGCACGGGCGCGAGGTTACACGACCGGCTCAGGCGCCAGCCGACGGCGGGCGCGGCCCGACGGGAGCAGCAGCGCGAGAGCGAGACCGGCGACCGGAGCGACGGCCGCGGCGTACATCGCGGTGCGCAGGTCGACCGAGTCGGCGAGCGCGCCGAGGCCGACGGCGGCGATCCCGCCTAGCCCGATCGAGAGCCCGATCGAAAGACCGGACGCCATCCCGATCCGGCTCGGCAGGTAGTCCTGGCTCATCACCATCGTGATGCCGAAGGTGCCGATCACGCAGACCCCGACGAGCGCGAGCGCAATGGCCCCGGGGATCCCGCCGACGATCAGGTAGACGAAGGTCAGCGGAGGCGTCGAGAGCAGGCTCGCGAGCAGCACGGGCCGCAGACCGAGCCGGTCGGCGAGCGGGCCGGCGGCGAGCGTGCCGACGCCGCCTGCAAGCAGCATCAGCGAGAGCAGGTGAGACCCGTGAGCCTTCGACTGGCCGAGCGAGACCTCCCAGAGCGGCACGAATGTGATCAGGCCGAACCAGGCGACGCTGCGGAAAGCGATCACGGCCAGCAGCACGACCAGGGCCCCGGGCCGATCCTCGCCCGCCGCGGTCGTCGATGCAGCCCCCCGCTCCGGCGCAAAGCCCGCGAGGAACGGCATCACGAGCAGCAATGCGGCCGCGACCGCGAGGACGGGCAGCGCGAGCAGCAATCCGCCCGTCAGGCCGAGGGCGAGCACGAGCGGCGTCGTCGCCGTCGGCCCGAGCGCGTAGCCGACGTTGCCGCCGATCGAGAACAGACTCATCCCGCTCGCGCGCTTGCGGCCGCTCGCGTAGGCGGCGAACTTCGACCCCTCGGGATGGTAGGCGGCGACGCCGAATCCCGAGATCACCACGAGCAGGAGCACGAGCCAGTACGCCGGCGCCGCTGCGGCCAGGGCGATCCCGATGCCCGCGACCGCGACTCCGGCCGGCAGCAGCCAGATCGCGCCGCGCCGATCTGACCACGCGCCGAAGAGCGGCTGGATCAGCGACGAGGCCGCGGTCGACGCGAGCATCACCACTGCCACGAGCGTGTACGAGAGGGCGAAGCGGTCGACCATGAACGGCAGCAGCGCCGGGAGCGCGCCGTTGGCGAAATCTGTCGCGAAATGGCCCGCCGACAGCGCCGCCATCGCACGTTTGTCGAGCTCGGCGCGCACGCCCCGAGCCTAGCCTGCACCGTTCTGCGGAAAACCCGCACCGGCCTCAGGGGCTGCGCCGATGGCCGCCGCGTCGAAAGCGCGCACAGTCGCCGTGACCAGAGGAGGTGCGGGATGGAACAGCGCGGGCAAACAAGGGTTCTGATCGTCGGAGGAGGCGTGGCGGCACTCGAGGCGGCGCTCGCGCTGAGAGAGCTAGCGCCGATGCTCGTGCGCGTCGAGGTCGTGACCCCCGAACCCGACTTCGTCTACCGGCCGCTGCTCGCCGCGCAGCCGTTCGGCACAGAGGTCGCACGCTTCCCGCTCCGGCGACTCGTGGAAGACGGCGGCGCGACATTGCACGAAGCGATCGTCACCGGCGTTGATCCCGGGCGCCACGTAGTTCGCACCGCGGCGGCCGACGAGCTGCCCTTCGACCTGCTCCTGCTCGCCCCGGGAGCGGTGCCTGTCCCGGCAGTCGGCGGTGCCCTTTGCTTCGACGGTCCGGACGCCGCTCTCGCCGTCGCTCGTCTCGTCGAGAAGGCGCTCGACGGCGAGATCCAGCGGATCGCCTTCGCCTTGCCGACGGGCCTGCGGTGGGCGCTCCCGCTCGATGAGCTCGCGCTCCAGACGAAGGCGCAGCTGGTTGACGCAGGCGCGACGGCGGTGTCCGTCGCGGTCGTCACACCCGAGGACGAGCCGCTCGAGCTCTTCGGGGCGGCCGCGAGCTCGGCGATCGCGGAGCTGCTCAAGGCTCGTGGCATCGACCTCGTCGCCGGGACGACGCCGCTCTCATTCGCGGACGGCGCTCTGACGATCGCCCCCGGCGGCGTCCTCGCGGCCGACGCGGTGGTCGCGCTGCCGCGACTCGACGGGCCTCGCCTGAGCGGCGTCTTTCACGACGCCCACGGATTCATCCCGACGGACGCCCACGGCCAGGTCGTGCACGAGACCCATGTTTGGGCAGCAGGGGATGCCACGCGTTTCCCGGTCAAGCAGGGCGGCATCGCCGCGCAGCAGGCGGATGCAGCGGCGGAGGCGATCGCCGCGCGCGCCGGCGCGGACGTTCGGCCCAGCCCGTTCCGACCGGTCCTGCGAGGTCTCTTGCTGACCGGGATGGTGCCGCGCTTCCTGCGCGCTGAAGGCGCACCTGCGCACTCGGTCGTCGACACGGAGCCGCTTTGGTGGCCGCCCGCGAAGATCGTCGGCCGGCATCTCGGCCCCTTCCTCGCCGAGCATCTCGGGCTCTCGGAGCTGCTGCCGAACGCGGCACGGGAGTCGGCGGTCGAGGTCGAGCTCGCCCCCGGCGGGCGCGGCGCGTGGTCGCAGGTGTAGCCGGTCTACGCGGCGGCGGTCTGCGGCAGGTAGAGGTCGATCAGCGCGTGGCCGAGCTCCCACTGCGCACGCGCGATTTGCAGCCGGTTTCGCTCGAGCGAGGCGTGGCTGGCGCCGCTCTCGCGCAACTCCTGCCGCTCGCCGACGAGCACCGCGATCCGCATCGTCAGCTCCTCCGCGCTTGCGCGCGTGCGGCTGCGCCGGAACCTTGCCGGCCGCAGATGCCGCAGTGACGTGCCGCGCACCACGACGGGCCTATCGGCACCGCCGCGCAAAAGGTGTAGCCCCCTCATGGGGCGGCAGGCTACGAAGGCGGTCGGCTAGCATCGCGCCGCGATGGATGTCCACGTCGAGGCGGTTGCGCCCGCGCAGATCGAAGCGGACGTTCTCGCGGTTCCCCTCGCAGCCGCTGACGGGCAAGATGGCGTGGCCAAGGCGCTCGACAGCGCCCTCGACGGGCTGCTCGCACGGCTGCTCGACGAAGGCGAGCTGCGCGACGATCTCGGCCGTGTCGCGCTCGTCCACGTCGACGGTAAGCTCCGCGCGCGTCGGATCGCCGGCGCGGGGATCGGTCCGCGCGACCGCGTCGACGCCGATGCGCTGCGCACCGCCGCCGCGGCCGTTGCCACGGCCGCCGGGAGGTTCGCCGGAAGGATCGCCTGGGCGCTCGACGAGTCGCTTCCGCTCTCCCCTGCCGAGCAGGCGCGCGCGATCGTCGACGGCACCATGATCGCCGCCTACCAGCCGGCACGCTGGAAGCACGACGAGCCGGCGGGCAAGCTCGCGACCCTGATCCTCTGCGGCGACGACGACGGCCTGGCCGAGGCGGCCCGGCGCGCCTCTGTCGCCGCCATGTGGACGAACCGCGCCCGCGATCTCGTCAACAGCCCGCCGAACGAGACGACGCCCGAGCGCCTCGCCGAGCGGGCGCAAGAGATCGCCGCTGCGGCCGAGCACCTGTCCGCGGAGGCGCTCGGCCCCGACGAGATCCGCGCGCAGGGCATGGGCGCGCTCGCTGCCGTCGCGCAGGGCAGCGACAACCCGGCGCGCCTGGTCGTGCTTCGCTACGACCCGCCAGAGCCGGCGCAGGGCGATCTCGTGCTCGGCCTGGTCGGGAAGGCGATCACCTTCGACACGGGCGGCATCTCGCTCAAGCCGTCACTGCACATGGAAGACATGAAGGGCGACATGGCCGGCGGCGCCGCCGTGATCGAGGCGACCGGCGCGATTGCCGAGCTCGGCCTGCCGCTCCGCGTCCTCACCGTCGCGCCGGCGACCGAGAACATGCCGAGCGGCCACGCCTATCGGCCAGGGGACATCATCACCGCCGCCAACGGCAAGACGATCGAGATCACGAACACCGACGCCGAGGGCCGACTCGTGCTGGCCGACGCGCTCTGGTACGCGCGCGGCCAGGGCGCGACGCACCTGCTCGACCTGGCGACGCTGACCGGCGCGATGGAGGTCGCGCTCGGCGACTTGTACGCGGGCGTGTTCGCGAACGACGAGCGCTGGCGCGACCAGATCGTCGCGGCGGGCGAGGCAAGCGGCGACCACCTCTGGCCGTTCCCGATGCACCCGCGCTACCGGCGCTACGTCGACTCCGTCTTCGCGGACTTGAAGAACTCGTCGGACCTGCGGCAGGCGGGCGCCGTGCTCGCGGCCGCGTTCCTCGAGGAGTTCGCGGGCGAGGGGCCGTGGGCGCACGCCGACATCGCGGGCCCGGCCTTCCTCGAGCGCTCGCGCGGCGACTACCTGAGCCAGCGCGGCGGCACCGGCTACGGCGTCAGGCTGATCGTCGAACTCGCATCGCATCTCGCGGCGTGAACCTCGACCTCACGCCCGAGCACGAGCTCGTCCGTTCCACCGTTCGCGACTTCGCGGAGCAACGCCTGGCGCCTGTGGCCGCCGAGCTCGACCGCGAGCACCGCTTCCCGTACGACCTCGTCTCGGAGCTCGCCGAGCTCGGCCTGATGGGTATGCCGATCCCGGAGGAGTACGGCGGGGCCGGCACCGACACGCTCTCGTACGCCATCGCCGTCGAGGAGCTGACCCGTGTCGATTCGTCTGTCGCGATCACGATGGCAGCTCACACCTCGCTCGGGACGATGCCGATCCTGCTCTTCGGCAACGAGGAGCAGAAGCGGCAGTGGCTCCCCGACCTCGCCTCGGGCCGCAAGCTCGCGGCGTTCGGCCTGACCGAGCCCGGCGCGGGCTCCGATGCCGCCGCGACGCGAACGACGGCCGAGCTGCGCGACGGACGGTGGGTCGTCAACGGCTCGAAGATCTTCATCACGAACGCGGGCACCGAGATCAGCTCGTGCGTGACGATCACGGCGCGGACCGGCGAGGACGAGATCTCGAACCTGATCGTCCCGAACGCGACCGAGGGCTACGAGATCTCGGAGCCGATGGACAAGCTCGGCTGGCGCGCGTCGGACACGCGCGAGCTGTCGTTCCGCGAGTGCGCCGTTCCCGTGGCGAACCTGCTCGGCGAGCGGGGACAGGGCTTCCGCCAGTTCCTCGAGATCCTCGACGGCGGCCGGATCTCCGTGGCCGCGATGGGCGTCGGCCTCGCGCAGGGCGCCTACGACCTCGCCTTCGCCTACGCGCAGGAGCGCGAGCAGTTCGGCAAGCCGATCGCGAAGTTCCAGGCGGTGCAGTTCCAGCTGGCCGACATGGCGGTCGAGATCGAGGCCGGCCGGGCGCTGACCTACAAGGCCGCCTGGCTCAAGGACCAGGGCCGGCCCTTTGCGAAGGAGGCCGCGATGGCCAAGCTCTTCACCGGCGAGCTCTCAAACCGCGCCGCGAACGCGTCGCTGCAGATCCACGGCGGTTACGGGTTCATGGAGGAGTCGCCGATCGCGCGCCTTTACCGCGACCAGAAGATCCTCGAGATCGGCGAGGGTACGAACGAGGTGCAGCGCATGGTGATCGCGCGCCACCTCGGCCTCTAGCTTTCGGCAACCGCGCCGCCTCGCCTGAGGCTGCGGGCGACGAGAGCCGCGATCAGCGCGACGATCAGCAGGCCGACGCCAGCGATGATCAGCTTGTCACGCCACTCGCTGCCGCCGCTCGACCCCGTCGGCAGCACGATCCCTTCGGAGGCGGCAAGCGCGCGGACAGCCTGCGTCGTCGACTGCACGAGCGCCTGGGGCGTCCTGCCGGCCCGGAGGCGCGAGAGCGCCTGGCGCTCCGTGCCGACGGGCTTGTTGCGGTGGTAGATCCCGAAGCCGGACGGCATCGCGATCAGGAGCGGCTTGGTGTAGACGAACGCGAGCTCGCTGCCGAGGAACTTTGCGTAGGTCTGCGGGTGCTTCCAGAGACTGACGGCCGTGCCGAGATCGCCGGTGAACGCGATCACCGCGACCCGGATCGGGTAGCCGCGCTCGTTGGCCGCCTCGACCGTCTCCGTCAGCCGCTCCTTCTCGGCCGCAGAAAGCGGCACTTCCGGGCCGACGTAGACCGGCTGGGTGATCAGCACGTCGCTTGCGGGGTCGCCGTTGGCGCGCGCCGGCGGGACCGCGAGGAGCGCGAGCGCCGCGGCGAGCACGAGCGCGCGCCGCATCAGCTCTCGAGGGCGCGCTGCGCCTCTTCCTCCTCGGACAGGAGCCGGAGCAGGAAGTACGAGAGCGCTGCGAAGAAGACGATCATCTGCTCGCCGTTCATCAGGATCCCGCCGAGGTTCTGGTCCTTCTCGGCCGAGAGCCCCCAGAGGCGCGGCGCTGCCTCGTAGAAGCCGTAGAACGCGCTCGCCGAGAAGATCAGCGCGAGCGAGAGGAACGCCGAGCCGACGTACGCGGTGCCGAGGAAGACGAGCCGCACCGCGTTGCCGAGGCGCTGCGGGAGCTCCGAGAAGACGGGCCACCAGAAGACGAGGCCGGCGAACAGCAGCAGGCCGTGCTCGAGGTTCAGCAGCCAGGGGTGACGCAGGGCGTAGTCGTAGAACGCCGGAAGGTGGACGCCGTACCAGACGGCCAGCCAGAGCGGGAGCGCGACGCGAGGCCGCGTGAGCGCGGCCAGCGAGCGCCCGCCGCGGGCGGCCACTGCCTCCCGCATCGCCGGTGTCAGGCCGAGCACGAGCAGCGGCGGCGCCCAGTCGGCGACCATCACGTTCTGCAGCAGGTGGACGACCAGCAGGTAATGGACCGCAAGCGTCTCGAGCGGCGAGTTGAGCGAGACGGCGACGAGCGCGATGCCCAGGCCGAAGAGGGCCGCGCGGCCACGGCTCGGCGGTCCAAGCCTCCTCGCCAGGCGAACGTAGCCGTAGACCGCGGCCGCCGAGAGCACGAGGAAGAGCGGCTCGAACGAGAACGACGTCCAGGCGGGCGCGCTCACCGCGAGCCATGGGAGAGCGCCGGCCGCACTCGCTCCCGTCCGGCGCGCAGGTACGGGCGTAGGAGCAGGCCGACGCAGATCCCGAGCACGAGCAGCTGCTCGACCATCATCACGAAGCCCGCGAGCCGCTGATCGGTCAGCAGCGAGATGCCGAAGAGCCGGTCGGGCTGCGCCGCGTAGTGCGGGTAGGCCGGGCCGGTGCTGAAGAGCAGCACGTCGACCAGCGGTTGCGCGAGGGCCAGCAGCCCAAGGGCGAAGAACACCCGCTGCGGCCGGCGCAAACGGCCATGGCGCGCGGGGTCGACGAGCTGCGTCCAGACGAGCATGCCCGCCAGGACGAAGCTCAGGTGCTCGAGGTTGTGTGCCCACGGATGAGCGTCGGCGTAGTCGTAGAGCGCCGGCACGTGCCACGTGTAGAGCGCCACCGTCCAGAGCCCGAGTGCGACGAACGGTCGCATCAGCAGGCCGAGCAACGCGCGCAGGGAACGAACGTTGGCGAGCGGACGCAGCAGCGCCGGCGGAATCAGGAAGAAGAGCAGCGGGCCGCGCACCGCGACGGCCAGGAGCGCCACGCCCGCGTCGCCCACGAGAACGTGCTGGAGCATGTGGGCCGACAGCAGCTGCTCCTCTCCCACCTCGTCGAGCGGCGAGACGAGCGGAAGGACCAAAAGCGCCATTCCGGCCGTGAAGAGGAAGGCGCGGCTCCAGGGGGCACGGTCGGGTCTCCGACGACGCAGCCGGACGAACGCTTGCGCGAAGAGCACGAGCCCGACGACGGCCGCGGCGAGGACGGCCGGCGGCGTCTCCCACGAGCTCGGCAGATGGGCGACAGGCACAACCAGGGCCAGGTTAACGAAGGCTGTCCGGGAGGTTGCCGGGTAGGCTCGGCGCGTGAGCCACGACTCGCACGCCGTGCACACGCACGCGCGCGACCACGGCCATGCCCACGAGGGCGACGCGCACCACGGCCACTCTCATGGGCTCGTCGACTGGTCGATCGTCCGCTCGCGGGAGGGCGTGAAGGCGGTCTCGATCAGCCTGGGCGTCCTGATCGTGGCGTCGCTGCTCCAGGTGCCGATCTTCGTCCTCACCGACTCGGTCGCGCTGCTCGCCGACCTGATCCACAACTTCGGCGACGCTTCGACCGCGATCCCGCTCGGCATCGCCTTCTACCTACGCAGCTTGCGCGCGGAGAAGATCGCGGGGCTGTTCGTCGTGCTCACGATCTTCGTCAGCGCGTGCGTGGCGCTCTACGCGACGATCCAGCGGCTGATCGACCCCCAAGACCTGACCCATCTGTGGTCGCTCGGGGCGGCCGGCGTGGTCGGTTTCGTGGGGAACGAGATCGCCGCCTACATCAGGTACCGCGGCGGCAAGCGCCTCTCGAGCCCCGCGCTGATCGCGGACGGGAACCACGCTCGGGTGGACGGTTTCGTGTCGCTCGGGGTCGTCGCGAGCGCGATCGCCGTCGGGCTCGGCGCCCCGATCGCCGACCCCGTCATCGGTCTCGTGATCACGCTCGTGATCCTCAAGATCACGTGGGACTCTTGGCGAACCGTCTCGCGGACCGACCCCGGCGAGCTTGTCGACGACCACGCGCACTGACCGCCTTCGCCTGCCGCCGGTCCTCGTGACGCTGCTCGTCCTGGCCGGCTGCTCGTCCTCGTCTCGCCCCGAGGTACCGACGATGGGCGCGGCGCGGACCTTCGAGCTGGAGGGCTTCGCTCCGACGCGCGTGGCGCGGCCGGGCCCTGCGCGAATCTCGTTCACGATCCGGCAGCCGTCGGGCCGGCCGCTCGTTTCGTACCGTCGGGGGGGCGGACCGCACACCGGGGTGCACGTGATCGTGGTGCGCGAAGACCTCGGCTCGATCGTCCATCGCCATCCGCCCGTCGGAGCGAACGGCCGGGTCGTGCAGACGATCGACTTCCCGACCGCCGGCGGCTACCGCGTGCTCGTCGACGCATTCCCGGCGATTCCCGCCGGGCCGAGAAACTTCCAGCTGCACGCCGACGTACGCGTAGGCGGACCGCACCGCTCGCAGCCGCTGCCGCCCTTCCGTCCCGTCGTCGCCGTGGGCGGCGAGCGGGTCGCGCTGCGTGGGCCGAAAGCGCTGCACCCCGTCGAGCCTGCCTTCCTGTCGGCCTCGGTCACCGGTGCCGACGACAGGCCCGCCCGCTTCACGCCCTACTACGGCGCGCTGGCCCACGCGATCTTCTTCCGTGCCGGATCGCTCGACTACTTCCACACGCACGTTTGTGGGCGCTCGACGCCCGGCTGCACGAGCGTGCTCGGCGGCGCGAGCGTGGCGGGCCGATCGACCACCCC
>Ga0126311_10000850_pt1 | contig 14264 bp, 8 predicted proteins | sample Plot61_FD_92539 | JGI IMG/M metagenome (GOLD analysis project Ga0126311, IMG submission 92539) | Serpentine soil microbial communities from UC McLaughlin Reserve, CA, USA - Plot61 | ecosystem: Environmental > Terrestrial > Soil > Grasslands | place: USA: UC McLaughlin Reserve, Lake County...
ATGCGCGACAACTTCGCGCTCTTCGAGAAGTACCCGAACTACGTATTCAACTTCACGGGCGCGAACCGATACCGAATGATGAAGGAGTACTGGCCGGAGGACTACGCGCGCGTGAAGGCTTACGTCGCCGCGGGCCGTTGGTTCCCCGCGGGCTCTTCGATGGAGGAGGGCGACCCGAACTCGGCCTCGGCCGAGTCAATCATCCGCCAGATACTCTACGGCTCGCGCTACTTCCGCCGCGACTTCGGGCGCGCGAGCGAGGAGTACATGCTGCCCGACAGCTTCGGCTTCCCCGCGTCGCTGCCGAGCATACTCGCGCACCTCGGGCTCAAAGGCTTCTCGACGCAGAAGCTCTACTGGAAGAGTGCGGCGCGAGTCGGCGGCCCCGACTCGATTGAGCGGACGCCCGACGGCGTGCCCTTCAACGTGGGCGTCTGGGCCGGGCCGGACGGGCGCGGCGTCATCGCCGCCTTCAACCCGCGCCCCTACGACAGCAACGTGCGCGAGGACTACAGCAAGAGCCCGCACGCGACGGCCGCGAACCCCGCCGTAGGCTACTCCCCGCAGGACTGGCCCGCGCGCATACGGCGCAACGGGGAGGTGAGCGGCCTCTTCGCCGACTACACATACTTCGGCACGGGCGACGTAGGCGGCGCGCCGCGCGAGTTCTCCGTTAAGTTCCTCGACGCCGTCGTCGGTAAGAAGACGGCCGTCGTCCCGCCCGCGCCGCCCGTCATCCCTCCTGTCGATTTGAAGGGCGTGCCCGTGCAGGTCGGCGACGGCCCCGTGCGCGTCCTCTCCGCGACGGCCGAGCAGATGTTCTTAGACATCAAGCCGGAGCAGGCCGCGCGGCTTCCGCGCTACAGCGGCGACCTTTTGTTGACCGACCACTCGGCGGGCTCAACGTCTTCGCAGACGTATCAGAAGCGTTGGAACCGCAAGAACGAGTTGCTCGCGGACGCCGCCGAGCGCGCGTCGGTCGCGGCGGCGTGGATGGGCGGGCGTGACTACCCGCGGGAACGTCTGAACGACGCGTGGACGCTCGTGATGGGCGGGCAGTTCCACGACATCCTGCCGGGGACTGCGACGCCGAAGGCTTTCGAGTTCTCGTGGAACGACGACGTGATAGCCGCGAACCGTTTCGCGTCGCTTCTGACGAGCGCGACCGAGGCAATCGCGTCGGGGCTCGACACGCGCGCAGGGGGGATACCCGTAGTCGTCTACAACCCTCTCAACGTCGAGCGCGAGGACGTGATCGAGGCGGAGGTCAAGTTTGAAGGCGGTGCGCCGAAGGGCGTCCGCGTCCTGAACCCACAGGGCTTTCAAGTGTCGGCGCAGGTCGTCGGCGAGAAGGACGGGGTGGCGAAAATCCTTTTTCTCGCCGACGTGCCTTCGGTCGGCTACGCCGTCTACGAAGTGCGCGCCGCGGACGCGCCCGCGCCCAGACGCTTCCAGGACTTGGCGATGGCCGCGAGCGAGTCGTCGCTTGAGAACGGGCGCTACCGCGTCAGTCTAAACGCGGACGGCGACGTGTCGAGCATCTTCGACAAGTCAATTAATAAAGAGTTGCTGAGCGCGCCCGCGCGACTCGCGTTTCAGACCGAGAGGCCGAAGGACTGGCCCGCGTGGAACATGGACTGGGCCGACCAGCAGAAGCCGCCGCGCGGCTACGTCTCCGGCCCCGCGAAGATTCGCGTCGTCGAGCGCGGCCCCGTGCGCGTCGCCGTCGAAGTCGAGCGCGAGAGCGAGGGCTCGAAGTTCGTCCAGACGATAAGACTCTCGGCGGGCGGCGCGGGCGCGCGCGTCGAGTTCGCTAACGTGATCGACTGGAAGTCGGAGGCCGCGGCGCTCAAGGCGACGTTCCCGCTGACCGCGTCGAACCCCGAGGCGACTTACAACTGGGACGTGGGAACCGTGAGGCGCGGCAACAACGACGAGCGCAAGTACGAAGTGCCTTCGCACCAGTGGTTCGACTTGACGGACGCGTCCGGCGCGTACGGCTTGACCGTGCTCTCAGATTGCAAGTACGGCTCGGACAAGCCGGACGACCGCACGCTACGTCTGACGCTGCTCTTCACGCCGGGCTTGGGCGCGGGCAACGGCTGGGAGTACCACGACCAGACGACGCAGGACTGGGGCCGTCACGAGTTTACTTACGGCCTCGCGGGCCACGCGGGCGGCTGGCGCGCGGCGCAGACCGACTGGCAGGCGCAGCGCTTGAACCAGCCGCTCATGGCCTTCGAGAGCACGCGCCACGCGGGCGCGCTCGGCAAGAGCTTTTCGCTGCTGAGCGTGAGCGACAGCCGCGTGCGCGTGCTCGCGTTGAAGAAGGCCGAAGAGAGTGACGAAGTCGTCGTGCGGCTCGTAGAGTTAGACGGTAAGGATGCGAAGAACGTGCGCCTTCAATTCGCCGCGCCCGTCCTGGCCGCGCGCGAAGTAAACGGGCAGGAGCAGGCTTTAGGCCCGGCGAGCGTTTCGGACGGCGATGTCGTCGCCGACTTCGGCCCTTATCAGCTCCGAACCTTCGCGCTGAAGCTCGCGCCGTCTCGCGTTAAGTTGCGAGCGCCGCGCTCCGTGCGCGTCGAGATGATTTACGACCTGGACGCGGCCGGGCCGCACGGCGAGAAGTCGCCCGCGAGCTTCGACGGCGCGGGTCGCAGCCTTCCGTCGGAGATGCTCCCGCGCGACATACTCTTCGGCGGCGTGCGCTTCCAACTCGCGCAGGGCGCGGGCGCGAACGCGCTCGTCGCGCGCGGACAGACGATTAATCTTCCGAAGGGGAACTTCACGCGGCTCTACCTGCTCGCAGCTTCGTCGGACGGCGACAGGCGCGCGACCTTCCGCGTGGGCGAGCGCGCCACGGAGTTGACGATTCAGGACTGGGGCGGGTTCATAGGGCAGTGGGACGCGCGTCAGTGGCGCGCGGGCGAGCGGCAGGTTCCGCCCGGCGCTTCCGCGGAGGTGGCCGCGCGCGTACGCGAGCCGCAGTTCCGCCGAGACCCTTACGCGGAGATGACCGGCATCAGGCCCGGCTTCATCAAGCCCGCGCCGCTCGCGTGGTTCGCCTCGCACAGGCACGACGCGCGTGGCGCGAGCGAGGCTTACTCCTACTCATACCTCTTCGCCTACGCGCTCGACGTGCCCGTCGGCGCGACGACGTTGACGTTGCCTGACGACGAAAGGGTTCGCGTGCTCGCCGTCACCGTTTCTGATGAGGGCGGGCGTGTACGGCCGTCGCAGCCCTTGTTCGACACGCTTGAGATAAACAGTCAACGCTAAGCCGGGAGCGCGGGCAGGGATGCCCGCGCTCCCGGCGAGAGGGCGCGCTTCGTCTGATTCGCGGGTGTTCACTACGGGTTCGGGAGACGATTGATTGATGCGGCGACGTTACCTGTCGGCATTGGTTCTGACCTTCGCGTTCGCGCTCGGTGTGCGCGCGCAAGACCCCGTGACGGTCTGGCAGATAGGCGAGTTCGACTCTTCCGCGGGCGAGTTCGGCGCGCAGGCCGCGGGCGTGTTCGACGCCGCCTCGGGTCAGGCCGGGAGTTGGGGCGCGACGCAGCAGGCCGTCGTCGAACCGAAGGCCGACGCGTCGGCCTCGCGCCGGATACGCTTCGAGCTGCGTGAAGTGCCGCGCGGCGGCTACACCTTAAGGCTCGGGCTCATCATGAGCTCGCCGCGCCTGCCCGTCGTGCAGGTGGAAGTGAACGGGCACCGCGGCTGGTTCTACCAGAGGCCCGAGACCGACTTCAAAGAGGGCAACCTCGAAGCCAACATCTTCCCGCAGTACGCCGTCGGCACTTTGGAGGCGGGGATTCCGGAGGCGTTCCTTCGGCGCGGCGTGAACGAGATAACTCTGACGGCCGTAAACGACCCGGCCTCGGCGGCGCTCCCCGGCGGCGAGGACACGTCGGACTCGCTGCTCCGTTATGACGCGCTCGCGCTCGAACGCGGCAATGCACTGTCTAGACCGGAGGACGTGGCGGCCGTCGCTTCGGCGGACGTACTGCCGACCGTCATATACAAGCGCGAAGCGGGGACGCTCAAGGAGTTGGTCTCGGTCGTCGTGCGCTGGTCGCAGTTCGCCGCGCCGGGCACGGTCACGCTTAAAGTTTCGGGCCGGAGTCAGACGCAACAGCTACGGGCCGCGCAGGACTTTGGCGAGGAGCGCGTGGACTTCTACGTGCCGGAGTTCGCGGCGGGCACGCTCGGGGAGGTCAGCGTCAGGCTCGGCGGGCGCGAGCGAAGCTTCGAGGAGAAGCTCACGCCGAAGAGGAAGTGGACTGTCTACCTCGTCCCGCACGAGCATCTGGACGTGGGCTACTCGGACTTTCAGACGAAGCTCGCCGAGCTTCACAGCCGCGTCATAGACGAAGCTTTGGACATGACGACGAAGCGGCCCGAGTTCCGCTTCAGCCTCGACGGCTACTGGCAGGCGCAGCAGTTCCTCGAAGGGCGCTCGGACGAAGAGAGGCGAAAGTTCTACGCGGCGGTGCGCGAGCGAAAACTCTTCGTGCCCGCGCAGCACTCCGTGATGCTGACGGGGATGGGCACGGCCGAGACGCTCCTGCGCTCCTTCTACGCGTCGCACAAGTTCAACCGCGAGCACGGCGGCCCTTGGGACTACGTCAACATCACGGACGTGCCCTCGTACACATGGTCTTACGCGTCGATACTCTCGGCCGCGGGGCTAAAATATTTTTCGGCCGCGGCGAACGCCGACCGCGGGCCGACGCTCATGCTCGGCGACCTGCACCGGCGCTCGCCCTTCTGGTGGGAGGGGCCGGACGGCTCGCGCGTGCTCGTCTGGTACGCGCGACACTACCACCAGATAGGCAGCGAGTTCGGCTTCCCTCCGAAGGTCGCGACCGGGTTCGAGGGCTTGCGGACTTTCCTGGACGTTTACGAGCGCGACGACTACGCGGCCTCGTCCGTGCTGCTGCACGGTAGCCAGTGGGAGAACACTTCGCTCCACGCGACGCAGGCCGACATCGTGCGCGACTGGAACGCGACGTTCGCGTACCCGCGACTTGAGTTCGCGGGCTTCGGCGAGGCGCTGGCGAAGATAGAGGCGGGGGCGAAAGAGAAGATTCCGGTCGTGCGCGGCGACGGCGGGCCATACTGGGAGGACGGCGTCGCGTCAGACGCCCTCTACGCCGCAATCGAGCGCGAGAACGAGCGTCGCGCGCTCTCGGCCGAGAAGCTCTCGACCGTCGCCTCGCTCGTGGACGCGCGCACGCGCCCGCCGCGCGCGGCGCTCGACTCGATGTGGGAGAGCATCTTCCTCATGAACGAGCACACGTGGGGCTGGGGCCGCAGCGTCACCGAGCCGCACAGCGAAGACTCTGAGAGGGAACTCGCCTACAAGCGCCTGCGCGCCGTGATGGCGCGCGACCAGGTTGACCACGTGGCCGAGCGCGCGATGGCCGCAATCGCCGGGAGCATAGAGACGCCTCAGCGCGCGCTCGTCGTCTTCAACACGCTCAACTGGGCGCGCGACGGCTGGGTCGAGTTCGACTTGCAGAAGACGCGCGAGCTTGTAGACATCGAGACCCGGAAGGTCGTGCCCTTCGAAGTCCTGCGCGACGAGCCCGCGTACCAGCGCATACGCTTCATGGCGCGCGCCGTCCCGTCCGTGGGCTATAGAACTTATCAGGTTCGAGACAGGGCCGCGGGCGCGCCCGCCGAGACGCCTTCCGCGACTTCGACCGCGGCGCAGGCGGGCGCGCCGTCGCAGTCTGCTTCGTCATCAACTTCTGCGCCCGCCGCTTCGCAGCCTCAGCCCGACACGATTGAGAACGACTTTTACCGCGTGCGGCTCGACGCCGAGAGCGGCTCGATTCGGAGCATCTACGACAAGCAGCTCGGGCGCGGGCTTGTGGACGAGTCGAGCCCGTACCGCTTCGGCCAGTACGTCTACGTCACGGGCGGCGACGCGTTCCCGAACCAGATGCTCACGTACCGAAAGACCGCGCCCGTCGCGCGGCTTGAGATACACAAGGGAGCGTCGGGCCGCATCGTCTCCGTGACGAAGACGCCGACGGGCACGGTCGCGCGCCTTGAGAGCAGCGCGCCGAACACGCCGCGCGTGAGCACGGAAGTCGTCCTCTTCGACGGCGCGAAGAAGGTCGAGATAAACAGCCGCGTGCGCAAGGAAGAGGTCTACAAGAAGGAAGGAATCTACTTCGCGTTTCCCGTCGCGGTGCGAGAGCCGCGCTTCAACTTCGACGTGCAAACGGCCGTGGTCAACCCCGCGCGCGACATGATTCCGGGCGCGGGGCTCGAATGGTTCTCTTCGCAGAACTGGGCCGCGGCCGGCGACGACGCGCTTACGGTCGCCATCGTCAACCGCGACTCGTTCCTCTGGACGTTCGGTGATATCGTACGCGGGACTTGGCCGAAGGAGTTTCGCCCGCGCTCGTCCGCGCTCTTCTCCTACGTGATGAACAACTACTGGAACACGAACTACGTCGCGGCGCAGGGCGGCGAGTTCACGTTCCGCTACACGCTGACGAGCGCGCGCTCGCTCGACCAGACGGCGCTCGCGCGCCTCGGCTGGGAGGAGACGACGCCTTTAGAGCGCACGCTCGTCAAGTCGCAGGATCAGACCTACCCCGCGCGCAAGACCCTGCCCGCGGCGCAGTCGAGCCTCCTCGGCGTTGACAACCCTTCGGCCTTACTAAGCGCTTGGAAGCAGTCGGAGGACGGCGTCGGCACCGTGATGCGCTTCATAGAGCTTCGCGGCGAGCCGGGGGGCGTGAGACTCTCCGGGCCGCTCGTGGGGGGCGCGTCGGGCCGCGCGTGCAACGCGGTCGAGGAGTGCGGCCCCGCGTTCGCCGGCGGCACGGGCGGCCTGAGCTTCGTGCTGAAGCCGAGACAGATATACACGCTGAAGGTTAACCCGCCGGCCGCGGAGCGTTAGACACGCGCGGCGTGCGGGAAGCATTACCGTTGACGGAGACCCTTTAAGATGCAAGTCAGCGAAACGAAGAGACACGCCTTCCCGCTTGAGTCGCCCGCGGTCTTCGCGCCGACGTACGCGCGCTACAAGGTGCTCGGGCTGCTCGTGGCGCTGGCCGCGCTGACCTACCTCGACCGCCTCTGCATCTCCGTGGCGGGGCCGGCCATCATGCAGGAGTTCAACTTCTCGAAGGTCGAGATGGGCTACATCTTCAGCGCCTTCACCTTCGCCTACGCGCTCTTCGAGGTGCCCTCGGGCTGGTTCGGCGACCGCTTCGGCACGCGCAAGGCTCTGACGCGCATCGTGCTCTGGTGGTCTGCCTTCACGATGCTCACGGCCGCCACCTTCGGCTTCGCCTCGCTCTTCGTCGTGCGGATGCTCTTCGGCGCGGGCGAGGCGGGCGCGATACCGAACAGCGCCTCGACCGTCTCGCGCTGGTTCCCGGCGGCGCAGCGCGGGCGCGCGATGGGCGCCGTCTGCATCGGGCACGCGCTCGGCGCTACGGCCACGCCCTTCATCGTCTTCTGGCTGATAGAGAGGCAGGGCTGGCGGCTGCCGTTCGTGGAGTGCGGCGTGCTCGGCACCGTCTGGTGCGCGGCGTGGTACTTCTGGTTCCGCGACACGCCCGAGCAGCACCCCTCGGCCAACGAGGCCGAGGTCGGGCTGATACGCGCGGGCTCGCTCCCGGTGCACGCGGGCCGCCCGCACAGTATTCCCTGGCGCGTCTTCCTGCGCACGAAGAACATCTACTTCCTCTGCGCGATGTACATCTGCTACGGCTACGGCCTCTACTTCTACATCACGTGGCTGCCGACCTACCTGATAGAGGCGCGCGGCTTCGACAAGGAATGGGCCAGCATCTTCTCTTCGCTCCCGTGGCTGTGCGGGGCCGCGGCCTTCGTCTGCGGCGGGCTGATAACGGACGCGCTCGTCAAGCGAGGTCGCCACAAGATGGCGCGCAGCGGGCTCGGCGCGTTCGGCCTGACGATGAGCGCGCTGATGCTCGTCTTCGTCGCGCTCGCGCAAGATAAGTTCGTCGCGGCCACGCTCATCTCGGTCGCGCTCTTCTTCCAATTTTTGACGACGCCCGCCGTGTGGGCCACGTGCCTCGACATAGGGCGGAGCCGCGCGGGCGTCGTGAGCGGCACGACGAACATGTTCGGCAACCTCGCGGGCACGGCCGCGCCTATCATCTTCGGCTACGTCGTAGAGAAGTGGGGCTCCTGGACGATACCGTTCTACATCACCGCGGCCATCATGGCGTGCGGCGTCCTGATGTGGGCCTTCATAGACCCGCGACGCCCGCTCGAAGAGGCGACCTGAGAACAAGAAGGGACGGGGAAGAGAACTGTGACGGAGCGCCAGTACGACTTACTTGCGATGGGACGCAGCTCGATTGACCTCTACGCCAACGAGGTGGGCGCGCCCTTCACCGAGATAAAGAGCTTCGCCGCGTACGTCGGCGGCTCGCCGACTAACATAAGCGTCGCGGCCCGCCGACTCGGCCTTCGCACCGCGCTCCTGAACGCGGTGGGCGAAGACCTCGTCGGCGACTTCGTCGCGAGCTTCCTGGACAGGGAGGGCGTCGAGACTCGCTTCGGCGTGCGAAAGCCCGGCCGCCGCACGAGCGCCTTCCTGCTCGGCATCGAGCCGCCCGACCGCTTCCCCATCGTCCCCTACCGCGACAACTGCGCGGACTTGGAGTTGAACATCGACGACGTGCTCGCCGCGCCCGTCGCGGAGAGCCGCGCGCTTCTGCTGACGGGCACGGGGCTCAGCCGACAGCCGAGCCGCGACGCGACGCTCTTCGCCGCCGCGCGCGCGCACAGTTGCGGCACGAAGGTCGTGCTCGACTTAGACTTCCGCCCGGAGCTTTGGCCCGACGTGCGCGCGTACGGCGTCGCCTTCCGCTCGATAATCCCGCTCGTCGATGTCGTCATCGGCACGACGCAGGAGGTTCGTTCCGCGATACTCGCGGCGCGCGTGAACCCCGCGGAGATACACGTGACCGACGGCAACACGGGCGGCCCCGCGGTGGACGCGATAGAGGCCGCGCTCTCTTCGGGGCCGTCGGCGCTCGTCATCAAGCGCGGGGCCGACAGCACTTTCGTCTACGCGCGCGGCGGCGAGGTCGCCGAAGTCCCGACCTTCAAGGTCGAGGTCTTAAACGTGCTCGGCGCGGGCGACGCCTTCGCGGCCGGGTTCGTCTACGGCTACCTGAAGGACTGGGACTTGTACCGCGCGACGCGCATGGGGAACGCGTGCGGCGCCATCGTCGTCACGCGCCACGGCTGCGCGAACTTCATGCCATACGAGCAAGAGGCTTTGGCATTCATAGAAGAAAGAGGAGGGTTCTAGAGTTTGAGTTTCATCGCGAAAGAGTTCTTACCCGCAACGCTTCTGGCGAAGGTCACCGACGTGAGGGTCACAGACCCCGAGCGCTCGCTGCGCGCCGCGCGCGAGCGAAAGCGCCGCGAGAGCCTGACCGTAGACGGCAAGCTGAACATACTCGCCGCCGACCATCCCGCGCGCCGCGTCACGCGCGTCGGCGACGACCCCTTGAGGATGGCAGACCGCCACGAGTACATGGCGCGCATTCTGCGCGTGATGATGAGCGACGGCGTGGACGGGCTCCTCGCCACGATGGACATCATCGAAGACCTGCTCATCATCCACGACCTCATGCGCGAGTCGCGCGGGCGCGGCTTCCTCGACGACAAGCTGCTCATCGTCAGCTTCAACCGCGGCGGACTGCTCGGCAGCGTCTGGGAGATAGACGACCCGAACTCGGGGCCGACCGCGGAGTCTTGTAAGCAGTGGGGGATCGACGGCGCGAAAATTCTGCTGCGACTCTGCGACTCGGAGCCCGACTCGCGGAAGACCCTGCTCGCGACCGTGCGCGCGATTACGGAGCTTAACGCCGTCGGCCTCCCGATGTTTTTAGAGTCGCTGCCGGTCGTGAAGGAGGACGACGGGGCGCACGGCGTCTACAGGGTCGTGAAGAACGCGGAGGAGCTTGCGAGGACTGCGGGCGCGGCCGCCGCGCTCGGCGACAGCGCGCGCTACCTCTGGCTGAAGCTGCCCTACTGCGAGAACTACGAGCTGGTCGCGAACGCGACGACGCTCCCCATTCTTCTCCTCGGCGGCGAGCCCGTCGGCGACGCGACGCCGTTCCTGAGAGAGCTGGCCGCGGGCCTCAGGGCGGGGCCGAACGTGCGCGGCGCGCTCGTCGGCCGAAACATACTCTACCCCGGCGACGACGACCCGCTCGCCGTCATCGAGTCGGTCGGCGGAATCATCCACCACGGCTGGACAATCGAACAGGCGCTCGACAAACAGGCCGCGCACCGCGGCCGCGACGCCGACTGGCTCTCGCGAGTCGCTTAAAAAAGTACTGAGTACTGAGTACTGAGTACTGAGTGAAAGAAAGGTGCGCCTTCTTAACTCAGTACTCAGTACTTTTTCAATTCTCCGACCTCTTCGGGCGTGAGGTGGCGTACGCGCTCGCCGCGCAGGATGAAGTAGAGGCGCGCGGTCTGCTCCAACTCTTCGGCGCGGTCTACGGCCTCGGAGAGCGTCGAGCCCGCGCAGACGACGCCGTGGTTTCGCAGCAGCACGCAGTCGTGGCGCGCGGCCGCGTCGCCGACCGCCGCGGCCAGAGTCTCGGAGCCGGGGCGGAAGTACGGCAGCACGGCGAGCGGCGCGACGCGCATGAAGTAGTAGGGCGTGAGCGGCGGCAGGGGGTTCTCGGGGTCGAACGAGTCGAGGCACGAGAGCGCGACCGAATAGAGTGTGTGCAGGTGCACGACGGCGCGCACGTCATCCCTTTGGTTATAGACCGCGATGTGGAAAGGGAACTCTTTCGAGGGCCGGTTCTCGTTCAGGCTCTCGCCTTCGAGACTCACGCACGCGAGCCGTTCGGGCCGCAGGCCCTTCAGAGACTTCCCCGTCGGCGTAATCCACACGCGCGCGCCGTCGCGCACCGAGATGTTGCCGGTCGAGCCGAACGCGTACCCGCGCCCGTAGAAGCTCTCGGCCGCCTCGCACAAGTTTTCCAACGCGTCGTCGTCGTGCATGTGAGTCGGCATTCTACACGATTGCGGCCGCGGGGCATCTTCTTCAGGAAGCGAACGTGAGGCAGATGTAGCCCTTCTGCCAGAGGAACTGTAGGACGGAGGGGAAGTCGCCTTTGAGCAAGGCTTCGAGCACGTCGGGCGGGGCCTCGTAGGTCTCCTTCAGGCTCTTGTAGCCCGCGGCCATGGCTTTGGCGTCCGCGCCGCCTTCTGTCATCGCGGCCCAGATTCTCCCGGCGTCGGCGTAGGCCTGCACGGAGAGGTTGAGCGCGGTCTTCTTGCGGCAGTCGGGGAGGCCGACGAGCGCGCGGTTGACGTGCGGGAGCGCGAGCAGGAGCTTCGACTTGTACTCGCGCAGGCCGACGAGAATCTTCGCCTCCTCGCCCCCCTGCCGCCTGACGGTAGACTCGTCGAGACGCTTCAGCGCCGCGACGGCCGCGTGAATCAGCTTGGTCTGCCCGAGCGTTATGTGAAGCCTGTTCTCGCCTTCCTCGTCGTCCACCTCCGTGTACATGACGCCGAAGCCGACGGGCGGGAAGGCGTTCGAGACCTCGCCCCAGACCTTCACCCACTCGCCCGTGTGGAGTTGGATTTCGAGCCTGAGTAACTCCCTGACCGCGACCTTCTCGTCGGAGAGTATGAAGCAGCCGCCCGCGCTTATGTCGCTGAGCATGCCCTCGTAGCGGCCGAGCAGCCCCTCCCATTTAACCTTGAGGTAGACGCTCAGCCGCTCGTGCTGCCGCCGCTCGGCGGGCATGATGCTTTCGGGGTCAACCAAGACCGTCTCCTCTGCGTCGAACGCGTCGGGTGTCGTAGACATCTCCTCTCCCTTGTTCGTTCTATGAGGCGCAGGCCGCGTGCGGCGCTCGGCTCTATGCGCGCCCGGCTTCGGTCGCGGCGGCCGGGTCGCTCGCCTGACGCGCGTTCAGAACCTCGCGCATCCCGACGTGGTGTATGAGCGTCGAGAGGTACTGCGCGAAGCCGTGGAGCACGCAGTCGAAGTCCTCCATCTCCTCGAAGGCGCGCTTGACCTCGTCCACGTAGCGGCCGAACTCGCCCCAGTCCTTGTACATGAGGAAGTGCATCGTCTCCTCGCGGAAGTGTTCGAGGTGTCTAACGAGCGAGTGCTTGAGGAGGATGCCGTTCGACTTCTGCGCCGTCCTGACTTTTTGCAGGAGCAGTTGTAGCTCGCGGTAGAGCGTGACCGAGTTCTCGGTCTTGTCGCGGTAGTCCTCAAAGAGCTGCTGACCCGTGACTTCGGGGTCGAGCGTGCGCGCGAACGTGATGGCGGTCTGCTGCATGCAGTTGTGCAGGAGCCCCCACGCGCGCGTCAGCTCCGCGCGAGTGTAACTCGAAGGCCCTTCCGAGGTCAGCCCCCGAAACTCGTAGCTGAAGACCTTGCCCATCTCGTGCGCCACGACGAAGCGTATGCCGTCCAGAACTTCGCGGAACTCTTCGTCGAGGCCGTCGCCCTGCACGACCGTCTCCGTGAGGTGCGCGAGCAGGGAGGTGGCCTGCACGCGAACGCCTCCGAAGAGCCCGCCCACGGTTATGACCTTCTGAAGCGTGAGCGCGTTCTCGACGGCCTTCAGGGCTTGGAGCGACTTAAGGATTCTATCGAAGGTGGAGGCGGCGAGCGAGCGCAGCCTGTCGCCCTTCGCGCGCGCGACCACCTCGGCGAACGACGGCGGCAGCGCGTGCGCGCGTGCCGGAGGCTGCGCGGCGGGTTGCGCGTGAGATTGCGTCGGAGGCTGCGCGGGCGTCTGCTCGGGTCGGGTCGCGTGCGGCGTGAACGCGGCCTCGCCACGCCCGACTTCGGTCTGCGGAACGCGGGCGGGTTCGTCCCGCGGCGCGCGGGCGGGTTCGTGCGCCGGCGGAGTCTCGGAGACGACGCCGGCCTCGGAGACGATGTCGCTGAGGTCTATCTCGACTTCGTCGCCGAGGTCGAGTTCGACTTCGAGTGTGTCGGAAGGGGGAACGTCGGTCACGGTTGTTCGGTGCCTCTGGGTTTTAGGTGTGCGGCGCGTATGCGTGGGCGGCCGCCTGCGCGCGGGACGAAGAGCTATTCCCCCAAGCCCCTCGGCGCGCGCGCAGGCGGCCGCGCTGATAGTTTTGACTTCGTGCTACTTCGTCTCGGCCAGAGCCGCGATGTAGCAGCCGTGCGCCGTGGTCGTGAGCGGGTCTTTCGCCATCCGCACGCTTGAGATGTCGATGGGGAAGTCGCCCTCGGCGCGGAGCATGCCCTCGAACTTCTCAAGGAAGCCCTTCGGCCTCGCCGTCCCGCCCGCGAGCACGACCGTCATCGGGCGGTCGAGCTTCGGGAGTTGGCTCGAACGCGAGAACTCGGCGCGCAGGCGTTCGATGAGCGTCTTCATCAAGTCGTCGTAGAAGATGTGGAACGCGCTCATCATCTCGTCCTTCGGCGGGCGCGAGAGGTCGAGCTTCTCCTCCTTGAAGAGGCGAACCTTCGTCGTGTTGCTCTCGCCCATGACTTCGGCGACGTTGCGGTCGATGTAGTCGCCGCCCTTCGGCACGCTGAACGTTATCATCGGCATCGACATGAACGAGACGGAGACGTTGCACATGCCGCCGCCGAAACTGATGCCTATCCCGGTGAAGCTCTCGTCCTGTAACTCGGAGAAGACCACGGCCTGCCCCTCGTTGATGGGCTTGGCGTTGTAGCCGAGCGACTGTAGGAACTGCTTGAGCACGGCCTCGTGGTAGACGAGGTTGCCGTTGACGCCCTCGCCCTTGCCGGGGACGCTGAAGCAGACCACCTCGCCCCGCTTCGCGCGCGGGACCATGAGCTGGATGATGTTCTGTATCATCTTCTGGCTGTTCTCCTCGCGCGGGTTGAGCAGCCCGAAGCTCATGGGGCGGCGGGCGTCCGTGTCGAGGAAGCTCGCGAAGAAGTCGGAGTCGTTGCCGTAGACGTAGAGGTTCTTGCAGTTGCGCTCGTAGATCATGTTGCGCTGCTTGAGCATGTTCTCGGCCATCTCCGAGCAGGCCACGGGGACGAAGGCGTTCAACTGCGCGCGCCTGCGGTTGCCTTCGGGGCCGTCGGCCACGACGATGCGGCTGGTGCCGATGTCCAACCCGATGGGGCCTGTCCTCACCTCTGTCGCTTCGTGCTTCTGGGCCGCGGGGGCCTGATTCTTCTCTTCCATCATTTATCTCCTCGGTGGTGTTTTTATCGGGACGGTCTCTCGACGGACTGTCCGGCGGGTACG
>Ga0126311_10000852_pt1 | contig 14235 bp, 11 predicted proteins | sample Plot61_FD_92539 | JGI IMG/M metagenome (GOLD analysis project Ga0126311, IMG submission 92539) | Serpentine soil microbial communities from UC McLaughlin Reserve, CA, USA - Plot61 | ecosystem: Environmental > Terrestrial > Soil > Grasslands | place: USA: UC McLaughlin Reserve, Lake County...
GACGTTTCGTCCGGTCAATCCACGCACAAACACGGCGCTCAACGACGGGCTCGTGCGTTGCAAGTTCACGCCTGTCTCTTCGTCGACAGCCTGCGCCACGACTTCGGGTGCGCGCTCCATGATCTTGCGTTCGTTGATGATGTTGACCTGTGTGTCGACTTTGCGAGTGTCAGCGACGAGTCCTGCTTCGGCTGTGATCGTGACCTGTTCGGCGATTGGCGTGAGCTCGAGCACGACAGCGACTTGCTGCGTGTCGCCCTGAGTCACGCGGACTGCCGAGCGATGACGTACGAACTCTTTGCCTTCGACGCTTAGCTGGTAGTCGCCGGGCGCGATCTTCTCGAGTGTGAAGCGGCCTTCGGTGTCGGTCCTGGTGGCTGAGATTACAGCGCGTTGGGCGTTAAGCAGCGAGACACTTGCATTGCTCACAACCGCGCCGTCGGGATCCTTTACTGTTCCGGTGATCCTGCCTTCGGATTCCTGCGCGACCCCCATAAATGGCATCGCACACGCGAGAAGACAAAACCTCAGTGCTGCTAAGAGTCTTTTCATAGAAGAGCTCGAGAGTTTGAGATTTAAGCAGGTTGGACTGTAAAGCCGCGCCGGAATTACTACCAGCCGTCGTAATGAGTGGTTAGCCCGCGACAGTGCGCGACACAAAAAACGAATGGTTCAAGCCCGCGAAGCGGGCTTAGACTATGCGGTCGGCCCGGTTCGTGGGATTAGCTGAGAACGACGACGACGTGTTCGACGAAGTGGTGAACTGTGGCGAGGACTTGTGGGCGGCTCTCGATGGTCACTCCCACTACGACAATGAGGGCGAGTACAAACCACGGAACGAAACGAACGATCGAGGCATTACTGACGAGCTGACGCGGATCGGTCGAGGCGAGCTCAACCAGACGCTTGACCCTGACTTTCACGCCCGGCGAGTCGTCACCGCTGAGAAACGCAGACACCGCGGCCGGAATCTGTTGCCGCTGCCCGCTCGGAATCATGCGTGCGATCCGTACCAGCGCCGACGCGAGGTTCAAAGCAACAAATGAGCTCTGCTGCGCGGCGTGTTCATCAGCCGCAGATTCGGAAGCCTCGCTCCACGCGCGATCCAAAGATCTGCCACATGGAATCAGCAGCAGCGCTGCCCGACTGACTCGCATCACCGAGCGCTTGAAGTTGTCGTGAGCCGCGAGATGTCCACACTCGTGCGCGACCGCAGCCGCGAGCTCTTCCGTGCTGAGCGACTCAAGCACGTGATCGGCAATGAACAGTCGCGGACGAATCGCACCGACAACCGCGATGATCGGAAACGAGTGTTGTAAAACAAAAGTCGGAACGCTGATCGCTTCAACCTCGATGCGCGTCGAGTTTGCCAGCCAGTCTTTGGTCAGTGAACGAGTGGCAAGCCAGGTACGGATCCCGCGCGAGATCGCGAGGCCCACACCAATCGCAGAAAGCCCCGCGAGCAATCCGAGTTTCCAACTAACTGATTCTTCCGTCTTATGCGGCTCGTAGAGCAGGTACGACGGAATCATGAAAGCACCGATGGCGACGATCGCCAGCACCGGCGGTCCAATGCGCATCACAAAGAGTATCTCAGCGCGCGTGCGTGCGGAGCACTTGCGCAGCAGCGGTTTGCACAGGCGTCCAAAGCCTGCGGCAGCCATTGTCGCTGTCGCGTTGATGGTCAGCAGTAAAGCAAGGACGAGAGTGATCCCGAGAAACGTGTACATTTAGCTTTTCCGCCGCAACTCGCGTTTCTTTTCCTGGACCAGCCGATCGAGCTCATCGAGCAGCTCGCGATCTCTTTCGCTGATCGTGTCGACGATACAAGCGAGCACCGGCTCAACCTGGTCGGCGCCGTGGCCGAGCAGCCCATCGACTACGTCTTCTTTGATCCCGCGATCGAGATCGTCGCGGGAGACCACTGCGGCATAGACAAACGCGCGGCCGTCTTTGCGGCGCTCGAGCAGTTTCTTTTTAAAGAGGCGGTCGAGCGTGGTCATGAGAGTGGTGTAGGCGATGCGCTCGTCGAAGGAGCGATAAATGTCCCGCACGCTGACGTCGCCGAGCCGCCAGGTTTCTTCCATGACCTGGCGTTCGAGCTTGCCGAGAGCGAAGCAGGCGATTTCGCGCGGGCGGCGAAATCCACGCAAAAGAAATCGAGAGGTTTTCATGTTGGGAGGCATTGTAACCACAGATCACACGGATTTGAAACCCGATTTGGCGCTTACGAAGTCTCGCGGTATCATTGCTGGTTTTCGACTACGCCCGATTCGCGTCTGTATGCCTGAAGAAGCAATCCAAGTCAGAGGAGCCCGAGTCAACAACCTCAAAAACATCTCGTTCACCGTCCCTATCAACCAGATGACGGTGGTGACGGGCGTGAGCGGCTCCGGCAAATCTTCCCTCGCCTTCGACACGATCTACGCCGAGGGACAGCGTCGCTACGTCGAATCCCTTTCCGCCTACGCGCGCCAGTTTCTGGAGCGGATGGACAAACCCGATGTCGATGAAATTCACGGTATCGCACCCGCAATCGCCATTCGCCAGAAGAACTCCACGCGCAATCCACGCTCGACTGTCGGAACTCAGACAGAGATCTACGACTACCTGCGACTGCTCTTCGCTCGCGTCGGACAAACCTTCTGCCGCGTCTGCGGACGCCTCGTCACACGCGACTCGCCCGACTCGATCGCCGATGAAGTGTTGGGAAACCTGCCCGAAGGCACGCGCTTCTACTTGCTCTTCCCTGCTTCCGCCGGCTTGAGCGAAACGAATCGAGAAGCACCAAAGAAACGTGGCCGCGCCTCGCGCCAGTGGATAACCGCACACCTGATGAGCCTGATGCAAAGAGGCTTCACGCGTCTCTTCGTCAACGGCGAAACCATCGATCTGCAATCGCCCGACGATTACCCGCGCCATGACTTCGAAGAAGTCTTCGTACTCGTCGATCGCCTGGCGGCCCGCGCGGACGTTCGTCAACGCCTGGTCGATTCACTCGAGATCTGTTTTCAGCAAGGACACGGCACCGCGCTCGTCGAGACGGCGGAGAGCGAACCCAAACGTTTCTGGTTTTCCGAAAGGTTCGAATGCAAGTACGACCACACCGTCTACGCGACGCCCGAACCGCGCTTGTTCAGTTTTAATAACCCATACGGCGCGTGCCCAACGTGCCAGGGCTTTGGAAACACGATCGGGCTCGATCTCAATCTCGTCATCCCAAATCCGGGCCTGTCGCTAAAAGACGGCGCCGTCGAGCCCTGGACCAAGCCGCAACACGAGTGGGCCATGCAGGAGCTGAAGCAGTTTTGCCGCTCCGAAAAGATTTCGATGAACGTGCCGTTCAACCAGCTTTCAAAATCGGACCAGCAGTCGATCATCGAGGGTCGCGGCGACTGGAGCGGTGTGCGCGGCTTCTTCGATTGGATGGAGACGAAGAAGTACAAGCTGCACGTTCGTGTCTTCCTTTCGAAGTATCGTGGCTACACGTTGTGCCCGGACTGCGGCGGCGGACGCCTGCGCCAGGAAGCGCGCGACGTAAGAGTCGGCGGTAAGACACTGCCCGAAACGTGCGCGCTTTCGATCAAAGACGCGGCTGAGTTTTTCGACAAGCTCGAGCTCTCAACCGAGCAGGCCGCCATCGCGGATCGCATACTCTTCGAAGTACGACGACGGCTGCGATTCATGGTCGAAGTCGGACTCGACTATTTAACTTTGGAGCGACTCGCCTCGACACTCTCCGGCGGTGAGGCGCAGCGCATCCAGCTCGCAACCAATCTCGGCTCGTCGCTTGTCGGCGCACTCTACGTGCTAGACGAGCCATCGATCGGCCTGCACCCACGCGACAACGATCGTCTGATTCGCCTGCTCAAGAACCTGCGCGACATCGGCAACACGGTTCTCGTCGTCGAGCATGACGCTGAGATGATGCGCTCAGCGGATCACATCCTCGACATCGGTCCCGCAGCGGGCGAGCTCGGCGGCCGCGTCATGTACGAAGGCGACTTTCAGGGACTACTTGCGGACGAAACTTCACTGACCGCGCGTTACCTGCGCGGCGATGCGGAGATCAAAGAGCCACGCCAGCGCCGCACGATGCAGAAGCGCCGCATCACCATTCAGGGCGCCGCGGAGCACAACCTCAAGAATATCGACGTCGAGATCCCGCTCGACATGCTCGTCTGCGTCACCGGCGTGAGCGGCTCCGGAAAGTCTACGTTGATTCACGATTGTCTCTACGCCGGTTTGAAGAAACAGCGCGGCGACTGGCAGGGACAGGTCGGCGCGTTTCAGAAGCTCGAAGGTGGGAACCTGATCGACGACGTGATCCTCGTCGACCAGTCGCCCATCGGGCGCACGCCACGTTCGAATCCGGTGACGTACATCAAAGTCTACGATGCGATTCGCGAAGTCTTCTCTATAACGCGCGAAGCACAGGCGCGCGGTTTCGATCCGTCGCACTTCTCTTTCAATCTTCCGGGCGGTCGCTGCGAAGTATGCCAGGGCGACGGCACGGTCACCGTCGAGATGCAGTTTCTCGCAGACGTCGAGCTGGTCTGCGAAGAGTGCAAGGGCACACGCTTCAAACAGACGATCCTCGACATTCGTTATCGTGGCAAGAACGTGCACGAAGTGCTCAGCATGACTGTGCGCGAGGCGATCACGTTCTTTCGTGAAGTGCCGAAGATCACGAATCGCCTGCGCGTGCTGGACGACGTCGGACTCGGTTACCTGCGCCTGGGCCAGTCGGCAACAACTCTGTCAGGCGGTGAAGCACAACGAATCAAACTCGCGGCCCACTTGCTCAAGCGAACCGGCGCTAAAACGCTTTACATCTTCGACGAGCCGACCACTGGCTTACATTTCGACGACATCAACAAACTGCTCTCTGCGTTCAGGGCATTGATTGACGCGGGCGGCTCGCTGCTGGTAATCGAACACAATCTCGACGTGATCAAGACCGCCGATCACGTCGTCGATCTCGGTGCGGAAGGCGGCGATGCGGGCGGCTACGTTGTGGGTGTGGGAACGCCCGAAGAGATCATGAATATTCCTGAGTCGTACACAGGTCGATTTCTGCGCGACTACCTTGCGAAATCAAACGGCCACATCAAATAAGATCCCGCTACGACGGCGCCTGCTGTACATCGGATTTATCTACGTCGTCTTTCTGCTGCTCTTACTGTCAATTGAGATCTTCACGCGCCTGACGCTTACGCGGGTGGAGAGTCTCGACATGTTTGTAAACACGCCGCAGCAGAAGATGCAGGTGGCAAATCCACAACAGTCGACGATCTTTGAAGGCGATCCGTTGCTGCTGTGGCGGCTGAAACCGAACCTGGACCATGCGTACTGGGACTACACGGTTGTTTCGACGAACGCGCAGAGTTTTCGTGCGGATTATGCGATTGGCGCAAAGCCTGCTGGAACGTTTCGGATCGTTTGTCTCGGTGATTCAGTGACGTTTGGTTATCGCGTGCCGCCTGTTTGGCCTGAGAGGCCGAAGGATTACAACCCTGAGTGGCAGCCGTTTCCGATGCTGCTCGAAAAGGAGTTGCGGAAGGCGAATCCGAGCCGGAGCATTGAAGTGTTTCCGATGGCGGTTCCCGGATACACGAGTCATCAGGGTTCGGCGTGGCTCAGGCGTGACATCTCGCAGCTCCAGCCGGACATGGTGATCGCGAGTTTTGGTTGGAACGATGCGAGTCTGAGTGATGCGCCTGATCGTGAGGCGATTGACACGCGCTGGTCACCGGTTGCGATGCGTTGGCTGATCGATCACAGCCAGGCGTTCGCACATGCGACACATTGGTTAAGATCGCGAAATGCGGCAAAGCCTGTAACCAGAACACCGGTGCCGCGCGTTTCGCAGGTGGAGTACATCGAGAACTTCAACGCCATTGTTCGCCTGTCGAAAGATCATGGGGCCGCGGTGATCGTGATTGGCGCGCCGTATCGCGACAGCACTACTAACCCGGGTGAGGCTCAATTGATGACACAATACCGCGCGTGGCTGAAATCGGAAATGCAGAAGAGCCAGACGCCGTACCTGGAGATTCTCGAGTTGACGGAAGCTGCGGGCAGCGTAAATCAGGGCTTCTTCGGAGAGCTGATCCACCCGAACCACATGGGCCATCGCCTGATGACGTCAGAGCTGCTGAAGCTGATCTCCGAGCGGCGCCTGCTGGGACAGTTGACGGTTCCTGTTTTTGTTCCTTAATTAACCACGGATTACACTGATTACCGGTGAGGAGCGAGAAGATGAGTCTAAGCAAACAGATTGTCGCGGATCTGACTGCGGCGATGAAAGCACAGGATGCAGGTCGCACGTCTACGCTGCGCATGGTCAAGGCAGCAATGATGAACCGCCAGATCGAGAAAGGCAGCGAGCTCGAGGACGACGACATGCAAAAACTGCTGCGCTCGCTCATGAAGCAGCGCCGCGATTCTATCGAGCAGTATCAAAAAGCCGGCCGGCAGGAACTTGTCGATAAAGAGCAGGCCGAGATCGACGTCATTGAAACTTACCTGCCACAGGCAGCTTCACAACAAGAGATCGAGCAGGCGGTCGCGGCTGCTGTCGCAGAAACCGGTGCCACCTCCATCAAAGACATGGGCAAGGTGATGAAGGCCGCACAGTCTGCTTTGGCAGGCAAAAACGCCGATGGACGCCTCGTTAGTGAGGCCGTAAAAGCGAAGCTAAATCAGTAGCCACAAAAAGGCACAAAAAGCACAAACATTCTTCTCTGATTTTGTGCTTTTTGCGCTTTTTGTGGCTAACTCTCTGCGGTTGCTTGAACCCTTGCGTTTACGTATAATTCACAGCTTGCTCGAAGGCACGGGTTCTTGTCCGGTGGGTTCTTGCCCACTTTTTCTTTTGGAGCGAGAACCTTCAGAGGGTGGCAATGGGAAACGAGTCGATTGCAGAAAGAGTTCAGGAGCTAGCTGAACGAGTCGCAATCGATAATGGCCTTGAGCTGGTGCACGCCGAGGTAGCCGGCCCCGAGAACAAGCCGATTGTTCGTATATTCATTGACAAGCCTGAGGGTGTCACCCACGAGGATTGCGCGGCAGTAAGCCTTCACCTCGGGACGGTTCTGGACGTGGAAGACTTTATTCACGCTCCCTACACTCTGGAGGTTTCGTCGCCGGGACTCGAACGCGGCCTTTACAAGCGCGCTGACTTCGAACGCTTCGCCGGCAGCAATGCGAAGATGAAGACGCGCCAGCCAATCGACGGCCAGCGCAATTTCCGGGGTCGTTTGCTGGGAGTCGACGGGAACGACGTGCTTTTTGAAGATCGAACTAGCGGGCAGGTGCGTGTTCCTCTGGATATTATTACGAAAGCGAATTTGGAGGTGGATGTAACAGAGGATCTGCGCCGCCCCGGACGTTAGATCGTGCAGTAGTTTTAACGACAGATTACACGGATACACAGATGAGTTCATCGATAGCACAAAACATCGAGGCGCTTTGCCAGGAACAGGGCATCGACCGCGACCTCGTGATCGAAGCAATGAAGGAAGCCGTTCGCGCGGCTGCCAAGAAGCAGTTTCGATCCGGTGAGGATATTCAGGTTGACTGGAACGCCGAGACCGGCATCGAGCTGTCGGCTTCGAAAATCGTCGTCGACGAAGTCGAGAACGCTGCCACGGAACTCTCTATCGTTGAAGCGCGCGATCTCGCCGGAGACGAAGTCGAACTGGGCGACGCGCTGTTACTGCCGTTGCCGATGGAGGAGCTGGGCCGCATCGCCGCACAAACAGCCAAGCAGATCCTGTTTCAGAAAGTCCGCGACGCCGTTCGCAGCAACGTCTACGAGCAGTACATCGATAAGATTGGCGACCTCGTCAACGGTTACGTCAAAAGATTCGAGCGCGGCAACATCATCGTCGATCTGGGTAACCTCGAAGCAATTCTTCCGCGCTCACAGCAGTCTCGCGGTGAGCAGTGGAACCAGGGCGAGCGCATTCGCGTCGTTATAAACAACGTATCGAAGGAATCTAAAGGACCGCAGGTCGAAGTTTCGCGCACGTCTCCAGAGCTCTTACTGCGATTGTTTGAAATGGAAGTGCCGGAAATCTACGACGGCACTGTCGTGATCAAGTCGGCTGTTCGCGAGCCCGGTGAGCGCGCGAAGATCGCTGTCATGTCAAACGAGCGTGACGTCGATCCGGTCGGCGCCTGCGTCGGTATGAAAGGCTCACGCGTGCAGGCGATCATTCGCGAGCTTCGCGGCGAGAAGATCGATATCATCGAATGGTCTGACGAGCCCTCGGTGTTCGCTGCAAACGCGCTTTCACCAGCGAAAGTCAATCAGGTCAGAATCACCGACATCGAAAACCGCCAGATGGAAGTCATCGTCAACGAAGACCAGCTGTCACTGGCGATTGGCAAGCGCGGTCAAAACGTTCGCCTCGCCACCAAGCTGGTGGGCTGGAACATCGACATCCGCAGCGAAGAAGAGATCAAGCGCGAAGTCACCGAACAGATGGGCGCCCTCATTGCCTCCGGCGAGGCAGTGCCACTCTCGGCTATCGAAGGTGTCACGGCTCAGCAGGCTGAAGCACTCGCTGAACACGATATCAACGACATCGATGCTCTCGCACAAACTACCGTGGACGACCTTGTCGAGTTCCTCGACCTGAGTCTGGACGAAGCGGAAGTGATCCTGACCGCGGCACAGGCCGTTATCGCGCTACGCAATCGCGGCATTGATGAAGGCGGCGAGGATATAGAAGAGCAACATGCGGTTTCAGCAGAGTTTGACGAATCGATGGACGAAGAGGTGCAGCCGTCTCCGGAAATGACTGCCGATGGTTATGACGAGGCCGTCGAAAACGGCGTTCCTTTCAGGGCGGAATCGGAAATCAACGCGTGGGGATCGGCCGATCCGGTATCGCTGACCGAAGCTGAACCCATTCGGGAAGACGAGATTGCTTTGCAGGAAGCAGGTCGCGACTTGCGGCCTGACACGATTACACCGTCTCCTGACATAACTTCCTCAGGTGTCGAGGCATTCGAACACATCGATGAAGTTGTGCAGGAACTGGAAGACGAAGAGCTCGCTTTAGACGCTACGGCTGACGAAGCAGAAACATCGGCTCCCGCAGTTTCGCAAGAGACTGCATCAGGCGGGAGCACAGACGACGATGAGAACCACTGATGCAGTCATATAGTAACAACACAAATGCGGTCTCTTTGGGCCGTTTGTGTTGCCCGCATTGCCCCTGCTGTCAGGCGCCGAACTTCTGATCGACGCTTAGTGCCTGGGCCTGCGGTGCCCAATCACTTTAGGTCGTCAGGACGCGAGTAATAGCGTCGAGAAGGAGTGCATGACAGTTTCCTCTAAAGTTCGTATTTACGATCTCGCCAAAGAATTAAAGCTCGACACCAAGCGACTCATTGAAGAGGTGCGTCGCGAAGGTGTGGACGTCAGCGTTCCCTCCAACTCGGTCTCGAAAGAGCTGGCCGAGAAGATCCGGAACAAGTACTTCCCGAAGAAGGAAATGGCCATCAAGCGCACGGTGAAAGTCGTGAAGCGTGCGGTGCTGCCGGCTTCGGAAGCACCCGCGGTCGAGGAGGAGCAAGAGGTTCAGGAGTTTGAGCCAATCGCACCGGAGGTTTACGAAGCCGCTGAGCCGGTTGAAATTCCGACTCCCGCGATACCGCCTGCGCCGCAAGCCGCTAAGCCCCCGGTCACGAGACTGGTTAAGAAGCTGGCGCCGGCCGCACGCGCGGAAGCCCCGGTGATCGAGGAAATGCCTCCGCCACCTGCGCCGGTTGAAGTCGCGCCAGTGGTGGAAGAACCTGTGGTCGAAGAGCCTATCGTGCAGACGCCGGAAGTGGTTACGCCGACAAATGGCGTGGAAGTGAAAGTCACACCTTCGCCTTCCCCTGCACCTGCTGCTCCCGCACCTCCGCCGCCTTCGCGACAAGTCAGAGTCTTGCGGCCGACGGCGGCCGCGCTGAACGCCGGCATACGTCCGGGCGAGCGTGCTCCGGCACCGGCGCCGCCGCCGCCACCTCCGTCGAAGGAACGGACCCCAGATCGCAACCGGCTAAGAGAGCGACCTTCGCTGCCTCGCTCCGAGCGTCTTGGAACGCCGGGCGAGACGCCCACGCCACAAACTACTTACATTCCACCGCCAGACGCCGGTCGTCGTCGTTCACGACGCAGCAGCCCGCGCGGCGGTCGAAAGGTCGACGGCAAGACCGGCAGGTTCGACAGGAACGATTTCATTCCACCGCCCAGGGCTTTGTCACTCGAAGACCGCATCGCCGGTCGACTCGAGATGCCCGGCTCGGGCGGGTTGAAGGAAGTGCGTCTGATCGAGGGTTCGACCGTCAAAGAGTTTGCGGAAAAACTCGGAATCAAACCCAAAGACGTCGTGACGCTGCTGTTGCAGCGCGGTGTGTTTGCAACCATCAATCAACCGTTAATGGACGATGTCGCCGCCGACCTCGGTAAACGATTCGGCTACGACGTCTCGTTCGTGCCGTTTGAAGAGATGGTAGCGGAAGAAGAGTTTGAAGAACTGATCGCCGCCGACGCTGACGACGTCGAATTGCCGCGTGCTCCTGTGGTCACCGTCATGGGCCACGTTGACCACGGCAAGACTTCGTTGCTTGACGCAATCCGCACGACTGACGTCGCAGGCGGCGAAGCAGGCGGCATCACGCAGCACATCGGCGCGTACAGCGTGCAGGTCCCGAATCCGGATAATCCGGGAGAAACTCGTCGCGTCGTGTTCCTCGACACGCCGGGTCACGAAGCGTTCACGATGATGCGCGCTCGCGGTGCGAAGGCGACCGATATCGTCGTGCTCGTCGTCGCTGCTGACGACGGCGTCATGCCGCAGACGATCGAAGCTATCGAGCACTCGCGTGCGGCAGGTGTTCCGATCATCGTCGCCATCAACAAGATCGACAAACCCGATGCGAATCCCGACCGTGTCAAACAGGAGCTGGCCACCCAGGGTCTGTCGCCTCTCGAGTGGGGCGGCGAGACGGAAATGGTCCAGGTCTCCGCGAAGAAGCGAGAGAACATCGAGACACTCCTCGAAACGATCCTTTTGACGTCAGACATTCTGAACCTGCGTGCCAGTCCGACTCGTCTTGCTTCAGGCGTCGTGCTGGAAGCGAAACTCGATCGCGGCCGTGGTGCGGTGGCGACCGTGCTGGTCCAACAGGGGACGCTCAAAATTCACGAGCCTTTTATTGTCGGACAAATATCCGGCAAAGTTCGAGCGATGTTCAACGATCGTGGCGAGCCGATTACTGAAGCCGGACCCGCAACTCCGGTCGAAGTGCTTGGGTTGCAGGGCGTGCCACAGGCCGGCGAGAGTTTCCAGGTGGTTTCGGACATCACCAAAGCGCAGTCGATCTCACAACATCGTCAGATGCTGAGTCGCCAGGCAACACTCCTGCAAACCACCAAGCGCGGTATCGAAGCGCTCGGTGAGAGTGAAGTCAAAGAGCTGCTCGTCATTATCAAGGCCGACGTGCAGGGTTCAGTCGAGGTCTTGAAGTCGACACTGCAAAAACTCTCCACGGATCGTGTAAAGGTGAAGGTAATTCGATCGGGCGTGGGCGCGATCACGGAGTCAGACGTATTACTTGGCTCCGCGACGCAGGCAGGATCGTCATCTTCGGCAGTCGTGATCATCGGCTTCAACGTGCGACCTGAAGCACGTGCGGCGGATGTCGCGAAGCAGGAGTTGGTTGACATTCGTCTCCACTCGATCATCTACAAGGTTGAGGAAGAGATTCGCGCCGCCATGATCGGCATGCTCGAGGCGATCGAGAAAGAGAAAATCCTCGGCAAGGCGGCTGTCCGCGAAGTGTTCCGCGTACCCCGAGCGGGAACAGTCGCTGGTTGTATGGTCATCGACGGCACGGTGCGTCGCAATGCACGCGCGCGCTTGATCCGCGATGCCGTGGTGAGCTGGGAAGGCAACATCGCCTCGTTGCGACGATTCAAGGATGACGTGTCTGAGGTTCGCGAGGGCTTTGAATGTGGTATCAGTCTGGAAAACTTCAACGACCTGAAAGTTGGAGACCAGATTGAGGCTTACATCGTCGAGCGAGTAGCGGCCACTGAGTTGTAAAGGCGCTCTTGTTTTATGCGTCGAGCAGAACGAGCAGCCGACACTCTGAAGGAAGAAATTGCTCAGATTGTCGGCTACGAACTTGAAGACCCACGATTCACGATGGTCACGGTTACTGACGTCCGGCTTTCGGCTGATAAGAAAACCGCGCGTGTTTACGTAACCGTCGCGGGTGACGAGCAAGAGCACAAGGCGGCGCTCGCGGCTCTGAAGCACGCCGCGCCATACGTGCGCAAGCAACTGGGACTCTCGTTGAATCTTCCGCGCACACCCGAGATTCACTTTGTGCGCGATCGCGTTGAAGAAGAAGGCGAACGCGTCGATCAACTGCTACAGAAGATCGAGCAGGATTGGGAAAGTCAAGGAAAGGATAGCGGTACTTAGAGGATGAGATCTTTGTATGACCTGGTAAATCTTGTCCCGAAACTTCGCGTATTATGCTTAGTCAAGTAGTCGAGCTGATCGAAGCAAAACGTCGTTTCGCGATCACCTCGCACATTCGCCCTGACGGTGACAGTCTGGGCTCGTCACTCGGTCTTTACTGGTTGTTGCGCGCGCTCGATAAGGATGTCGAAGTGATCATGCGCGATCCAGTCCCACATGCTTACCAGCAGCTGCCCGGCGCCGGCGATGTACGAGTTACGCCGGTAGTCGACCCTTCATATCACGCGGTGTTCGTGATTGAGTGTTCCGACATCACGCGGCCCGGCCTCGCGGATCTCGAGAAACAGTTTGTCGTCAACATCGATCACCACTCGACGACTGCGCTTTTCGGCAACATCAACTGGATCGACTCCACTGCTTCGGCAGTCGGTGAGATGATCTACAACCTCTGCAAAGCGACCGGTGTCCGCGTCACGAAAGAGATCGCTGAATGCGTTTACACCGCGCTGATTACCGACACCGGATCGTTTCATTACTCCAACACGACTGAGCGCACGTTCAAAGTCGCTTCCGAGCTCGTGCGGACCGGCGTCAAGCCTGCCAAGACTGCTGAGGCAGTGTTTGCAAGTTATCCGTGGAGCAGGATTCAGCTCATGGGTGCTGTGCTATCGACCGCGCGCCGGGATGAAACCGGACGCGTCGCGTGCATGCGCCAGTCACTCGAGATGCAACAGCAGGCACAGGCTTCCGACGAAGATGCGGACGGGTTTGTTAACTACCCGCTGACTGTTGGTGAAGTCGAAGCCGTCGCGATGCTCAAGGAGTGTGAGCCGGGAGTTTATCGCACGAGCTTGAGATCGAAGGGCGATGTCAACGTCGCGAAGGTGGCGGAGAAGTTTGGTGGTGGTGGTCATCGAAATGCCGCCGGCTGCACACTCAAGGGAAGCTGGGAAGAAGTGGAGAGCACGATCATGGCGCTGCTGCAGGGCGCAGTGAAGCGCGCGAACGGCGCCGGCGACATCACCGAAGACGCATTGAAAGAAACCGAATCAGTTATCTAGCCGCAAAAGGCACAAACAGCGCAAAACATTCATTTTGTGCCTTTTGTGCCTTTTTGCGGCTAAAGTTCTATGTCACAGACAGACAAAAAGTATAAGTGGCGGCGCGAGGATTACCAGGAGAAGACGCGCGGGCTGCTGATGGTCCATACCGGCAATGGTAAAGGAAAGACCACGTGTGCGCTCGGTCTGATGATGCGCGCCGCCGGACGCGGGCTGAAGTGCTGCATGATCCAGTTCATGAAGTCGCGCAGCGACCGTTATGGCGAACACGACTCTGCTGAAAAGCTTGGCATTGAAGTTCACACGATGGGCGACGGGTTTACGTGGGACACGAAGAACCCTGAGCAGGACATCAAGACCGCACGCGAGACATGGGCGCTTTGCCTCGAGAAACTGCGCTCCGGTGATTACGACCTGCTGGTGTTTGATGAGCTCGTTTACGTGCTGAGTTACAAGATGTTGCCGGTTGAGGAGGTGTTGGAGGAGTTTCGCTCGATCCGCGCGTCGCAACCTGCGCTTCATATCGTGGTCACGGGTCGTGATGCGCCGCCGGAGTTGATAGAAGCCGCCGATCTGGTGACGGAGATGAGGGAGATTAAACACCCATTTACTGCCGGTATTCGCGCGCAGCAGGGGATCGAGTTCTAGCTCGCATTCCACAGATTTTCGGTTTGTGCTAC
>Ga0126311_10000853_pt1 | contig 14233 bp, 16 predicted proteins | sample Plot61_FD_92539 | JGI IMG/M metagenome (GOLD analysis project Ga0126311, IMG submission 92539) | Serpentine soil microbial communities from UC McLaughlin Reserve, CA, USA - Plot61 | ecosystem: Environmental > Terrestrial > Soil > Grasslands | place: USA: UC McLaughlin Reserve, Lake County...
GTCCGAGAAGGAGTCCGGGGTGACGTTGAGGACGCCCACGAGAACGGGGTCGGGGCCGAGAGTCCGGTCCCCGACCCCGATAGTGTTACGGGGTTCTGCTTTGTTACGCACCTACTCCCGGTGGCCATCCGGGTGACCGTTGCGGGAAGGGCCCTCGGCGTGGACCTCGTCCACGGCGTGCTCCTCGATCAGGCGCAGAAGGTGCTTCGCGTCTACGGTCTCGTACTCGATCAGCTCCATCGAGAGCTTGTCGAGGAGGACCCGGTTGCGCACGAGGAGGTCCTCAGCCAAATCGTAAGACTCGTCGACGATGCGCCGGATCTCATTGTCGATCTGGAAGGCGATCTCGTCGGAGTAGTCGGGCTGGTTGTTGAAGTCGCGGCCCATGAAGACCTGACCCTGCTGGTGCCCGAGCGCCATCGGCCCGAGCTTCTCGCTCATCCCGAAGCGCGTGACCATCTGGCGCGCTGTCTGGGTGACCCGCTCGAGGTCGTTGGAGGCGCCGGTGGTGATCTCGTCGAAGATCACCCTCTCTGCAGCCCTCCCCCCGAGCATCATCGCGAGCTGCGCCATGAGCTGGCCGCGGCTCATCATGAAGCGGTCCTCGGTCGGGAGGCTCATCGTCACGCCCAGGGCTTGGCCGCGCGGGATGATCGAGATCTTGTGCACCGGGTCGGCCTCGGGCTGAAGCGCGCCGACGATGGCGTGTCCGGCCTCGTGGTAGGCGGTGATCTCCTTCTCCTTCTCAGAGATAAGGCGAGTCTTGCGCTCGGGGCCGGCGATGACCCGATCCACGGCCTCCTCCATCTCGATCATGTCGATCTGGTCCTTGTTGTGCCTGGCAGCCAGGAGCGCCGCCTCGTTGACAAGGTTCGCCAGGTCCGCCCCGGTGAAGCCGGGGGTACCCCTCGCGAGCGTGCCGACGTCCACGTCGGGGCCCAGCGGCTTGCCGCGGGTGTGGACCTTGAGGATCTTCTCCCGTCCCGGGAGGTCGGGCCTGTCCACCACGATCTGCCGGTCGAACCGTCCCGGACGCAAGAGCGCCGGGTCGAGGATGTCGGGGCGGTTCGTGGCGGCGAGCATGATGATCCCGCTCTTCGAGTCGAAGCCGTCCATCTCGACGAGGAGCTGGTTGAGGGTCTGCTCCCGCTCGTCGTGGCCGCCGCCGAGACCCGCGCCGCGCTGCCTGCCCACAGCGTCGATCTCGTCCATGAAGATGATGCACGGCGAGTTCTGCTTGGCCTGCTCAAAGAGGTCCCTCACACGGCTCGCGCCGACGCCGACGAACATCTCGACGAAGTCGGAGCCCGAGATCGAGAAAAACGGCACCCCGGCCTCACCGGCCACCGCCCGGGCCAGGAGCGTCTTGCCGGTACCCGGAGGTCCGACGAGCAGCGCCCCCTTCGGTATGCGCGCGCCGAGCTTCTGGAACTTCTGCGGGGCTTCGAGGAACTCCTTGATCTCCGTGAGCTCCTGGACAGCCTCCTCGGCCCCGGCGACGTCGGCGAAGGTGACCTTCGGTGAGTCCTTGGTCATCCTGCGCGCCCGGCTCTTGCCGAAGCTCATGACCCGGTTTCCGCCACCCTGCATCGAACTCATGAACAGGATAAAGAACAAGATGATGAGCAGGATGGGAGCGAGCGTGCCGATCAGGGTGAACCAGAACCCGTTGTTCGGCGGGTCCACCTCGAACGGTATGTCCGCCTCGTTGAGCTGCCCGGCGACGTCAGTGAGGCTCGTGTACGGGTACTCGAACTCCTTCGGTTCCCCCCCGCCGTCCGGCCGGTAGAGCCCGGATACCGTCTGGTCTTCGTCCTTGACGGTGAGTCTGTTGGGGTCGTTCTCGGGTAGGTCTGTCACGAAGGAGTTGTCCGCCACAGCCTGCCTGAACTCCAAATTGTTGAGCTCTTCGACGTCGGGGTTGCCCGCGGAGAGCACGCGGACCAGGATCACAGCGAACACCATCAGGATGATGAAGTACAGCAACCCGCCGCTTCTCAAGATTCTGCCCAAAGCTGCCTTTACCTCTCGTAAGATGCGTCTAGGACACGAGGATTATACTACCTGCTCACCGGATCGAGGTGTCCTTGCTTACCCGGAGGTGCGAAGTTATCCCTCGGGTTGCCTCACGCTTTGGCGAAGACCTCGGGCTTGAGTACGCAGATGTCGGGGAGGTTGCGGTAGGCGCCGGCGAAGTCGAGCCCGTAGCCGACGACGAACTCGTCGGGGACCTCGAAGCCGAGGTACTTGATGTCCAGCTCCACGCGGCGCCGGGAAGGCTTGGTTAGCAACGCGCAGATCTCCAGCGAGGCCGGCTTGCGGGCCTGCAGGGAGCGCAGCAGGTACGACAGCGTGAGCCCGGTGTCCACGATGTCCTCAACGATGAGGACGTGGCGCCCGGTGATGTCCTCCTCCAGGTCCTTCAGGATGCGCACCACCCCGCTGCTCGAGGTGCCGGTTCCGTAGGAGCTTATATCCATGAAGTCGATCTCGCAGGGCAGGTCTATGTTCCGCATAAGATCGCCGAGGACTATGACGGCGCCACGCAGGACGCCGATCAGGAGCGGCCTCTCCCCCCGGTAGTCCTGGGTGATGGTCTCCCCCATCTCGCGCAGCTTGCCCTGAATCTCGGACGAGCTTATGAGCACCTCCTTGACGTCGGGCATCAGACTGGACATCTTCACGAGGTCTTGGTCACCTCCACCCTCAACACTCTTTGCGTCGCCTCGTCCACCTTGAACCCCTCACCCAGCTCGCCGAGGAAGATCCAGGCCACCTCCCCACCTTCGCCCACGACGACCGGCGTCCGGCGCCGCAGGTCTTTGGGCACCTTCCGGTCCATCATCGCCCGTAAGACCTTCTTGGTCCCCCCGAGGCCCAACGGCCGGATGATATCCCCCTCCCGCGCCAGCCGCACGCGGTAGGGTCCCCTCGAGGCGTCAAGGCAGGCAACCTCCACCCGCGACGCGTCCCCCGGCGCGCAGCGGGAGACCTCCCGCACAAAGACCCTCCACTCGGCGAAGAGCGTCTCCCCGATTCCCAGCTCCTCCTCCCTCTCGGTCGGCGCCTCCGCCGCATACAGCGAGATCTCCTCCCCGGCGCGAGCGGAGGCGACCACGCCGCCCGGCAGGTCCAGCGTCTTCGTACCCTCAGACCTCGAGCCCAGGTCCAAGACCGCCTCGACGAGCGCGGAGCTCAAGGGCGGCGCGTCCGGAAGCAACGTCGAGTAGGCCCGGCGCGCTGCGTAGCGTCGCAGCGCTGGCGGCGTTGCCGAGATCTCCTTCGAGGGCAGGACGACCTCTGCACCCCTCCGCTCGACGACCTCAGCCGCCAGGGCTTCGAGGACCTCGAGATCCTCGCGGGCGAGGGCCGCGGCGCGCGCGAGGTTGCGGGCCGCCCCGGGGTAGAGTTCCTCGAGGACCGGCAAGACCTCCAGGCGGACCCGGTTGCGGGCGTACTTGCCGGTCAGGTTCGTGGGATCGGTGCGGTACGCCTGCCCGATACTCTCCAGGTAGTCCAGGATCTCAGGGCGGGTGCGCTCGATCAGGGGCCTCACCAGCCGATCCCGCGTCGGCGGGATGCCCGAGAGGCCTCGCAGCCCGGCGCCGCGCGCCAGGTTCATCAAGACAGTCTCGGCGACGTCATCGGCGGTGTGCCCGAGAGCGATGGTCCGCGCCGCCAGTTCGCCGGCCACCTCCTCCGCGAGGCGGTACCTCTCCTCGCGTGCTCGTTCTTGCAGGTTAGGCTCCTCTTCGAGCCCGAGACGCCGCGACTCGCAGCGGACGCCCAGCCCCTCGCATAGCTCGCGTACGAACTCGGCGTCCTCCCGCGACCCTTCTCCGCGCAGACCGTGGTCCACATGCAGCACCGCCGGCTCCCCCTCCAGCGCGAGGATTACCCGCAGCAGCGCGACCGAGTCCGGTCCGCCCGAGACCAGCACCACCGGGCGATCCAGGTCCATCCGGTATCGCTCCGCCGTCCGCCGTACGGCCCCCAGAAAGTTCTCCGTCTTCACGGGGACAGTTTAAAGCCCTCGCTTAGATCCCTCCTCGCTTTACCCCCTGCGACCCCGGACGAGGCCGACCCCGAGGACCAAGAGCCCGGCGGCAAGTGAGACCGCGCCAACGTAGGCCAGGTAGATCAGGCCGTTCGGCTCCGCCGCTTCCGGGGAGAGCACCGAGAGGAAGATAGGCCGCCTGCAGCAACACTGCCGCAGCCGGGATCGAGTGTCGCACCAACGTCTTCATCCCCTCCGAAAGAGCCGCCTCCGCCACGTAGCGCAGGGTCACCAGCGAGAGGACGAGCAGGAGGAGCAGCAGGACGCCCGCGTGGGCGTGTCCGGCGCGCCAGGAGCCAGGGGCTTGCCTGAGCTCGTTCTGGGCGTAGCTGGGATTCCCTATGAGCAGCGAGAGGATGCTGCACCCCGTAGACGACCAGGGGCATGAGGATCAGCAACACGCCCGCCACCAAGCGGGATTGTGGGCTCATACCGATTCTCTCTTGTCTTCGATCAGGAGCTGGTGTCGCCTTCTCCTATCCATCCAACTTCCCGGCCTGCGCCTCGCGGTCCTCGGCCTCAAGCGCCGCGGAGCGCGTCCACAGGGCGTAGAAGATGGCCCCACCGCGCACCCTCACCTCCAGGTGCCCGCCCTCGGCTAGCTTGCGCAGCATCTCGTCGGCCTCTGCCACCGAGAGCGAGGTCTCCGTCGCTGCGCGGGTAGGCGTGAGCTCGCCCCACTGACGCAAGGCGCCGAGCAGCTCCCCCTCTTTACTCTCCTGGGCGGGCGTCGTGCTACGGCCCTCGTGGAGCTCTGCGACGCCACGGACCAGCAACCAGAAGGCCGGAAACGCCACCCACCCGTAGGTCGTGAACACCCACCAGAGACCAGGAGCTAGCACCACCATAAGGACCCCGGAGAGGATCACCGGCGCCAGCATAGTCAGCGCCGTGGCCACCCGGGCCCTCGGGCTCATACCCTCCACGTCGAGCCCGAAGAACCTGGGAGACCCCACCGGCGAACCCCACCCACCAGGCCCACGCTCGTCCCAACGAGCCACCCCGGACCCTAACCTCACCCTTCGCATCGCCAACGATCTACCGCACACCTGCTCTCCTCCTTACGGGTTTCCAATTACAATCGTACTGACCAGTTACTAACTAATCTGAGCAAATTTTTTTCGCACGTTCTCAAGACCCTTCGCTCATGAACTCCCGCAGCCAGGTCTTCTTCCGGAGTCTGGGCATCAGCCCTATCGCCGCATCCACCGTCAGGAGCATCCCGGTGGCGAAGAAGCGCCAGATCTCCTCCTCCCTCGCACCGCTTACGCCCTCCACGAAGCGCCAGAGTCCGGCGTAGCGCTCGCCCACCGCCTCGCGCACCTCGGGATCATCGGCGGCGGCGAAGCACTGGAGCAGCATGAGCATGTCCTCACGTCGGAAGAGCGAGAGGTTGTAAGATCGGCCCATCGCCTCCAACGCGTTCCCGGGGTTCGCCTCGCCCGCCTGGCGGAACGCCTCCTCGACGCGGTCGCAGACCCGCCCGGTGGCGGCGAGAAAGAGATCCTTCTTCGTACCGAAGAGCCTGTAGACATAAGGCTGCGAGACGCCAACCCTCGCGGCCAGGTCCTCTACCGATGCTCCTCGTAGGCCTCGCGCAGAGAACTCCGAGATGGCGGCCTCCAGGATCTCCTCACGCCGCTCCTCAGCCGTCTTGCGTACCCTGCCGCCCTTTTTCTCCGCCCCTCGTTTCATAATTGTTAGTGTATACTTACTAACAAATTTTATCAATACTCCGGCAGAGTCTCGTACCTCACGCCGGGCGTCGTGAAAGGGATGCCCCAGCTCGGGCGTTCCTCGGGCCGAATAGGGGGGTGGAAGCGTCCGGCCTAGAAGGCGGGGCCACGCATCGCCGCGCCGGGACCCGCCGTGCCACCGGCAGGTGCGACGGCGGCGGCCCTCCTAAAGGCCGGCCCGCCGCCGAACCTGCCGCCGAATGCGGAACCGTTTTGCATCACGGCGGGGACGGGTGCGGTCGGGGTGACGACGGCGGTCCCCCTAAAGGCCGGCCCGCCGCCGAACCCGCCGCCGAATGCGGAACCGTTTTGCACCGCGGCGGGAACGGGCGCGGTCGGGGCGACAGGGGGTGTCGGGGCGGAGACCCTCACGGGTGCGGGTGCCTCAGGTTCGGCGGTGACAGGCTCTACCAAGGTCTGCCGGGCGCCTGCCCCGCCGAAGTTGGCCGGTAAGGCGGCCACGCGTGGTGCCTGATCCCGCCCGTCCCGGATCCGCTCTCCGGGTGGGCTCGTGACGGGCTCGACGGCGTCCGGTGCGTCTGCCACGGGTCCGCCCGCGGGCCCGGACCGCCGGTTGGAGGCGGGCTCCTCGTCGGAAGGGGGCTCGGCAGAAGGGGGCTGTTCTGCCGCCGCTCGGCGGGCGATAAAGACGTTCTGGGACTCGGTGGTGGGTTGCTGGCCCGCCGGTGGCGCAGCGGCGGTTTCCGGGGGGCTGGTACTGTCCCCGCCGTCCCCGGCGGCCGGGTCTTCCACGGCAAGCGGCGTCACCAGGGCGAGGAGGTCCGGCGCTGCCTCTTCGTCACCGTCCCCGCCGCCCGGTCTTTCGTCCACGAACGGCGCGCCGCGGGCCGAAGCGTCACCCTTCGTCTGCGGCTCCTGGGCGTCTGGATCCTCCGCGTCGGTTTCGTTGGTGTCGGTGTTCCCCGTACGTGCGTCGTCTGTACCGGAGTTGGGCTCGTCGGCGCCACCCGAGCCGTCTTCAGACCCAGCGCCGGTCCCGGCGACGCCAGCCTGCTGGTCGCCGCCCCCCGGCGGCTCGGCGTCGTTCGATCCAATGAGGGCCTGGCAGGCCCTGGGTGCCAGCAGGGCGAGCAGGAGTAGGAGGACGAGAACCGCGATTATCCTGCGCCTCGCGTACTCGCGGCGTCCGGCCGAGCGCGGTCCGGTACTCTCGGGTCCTATTCCCTCACGCGGTCCTCCGGGGCCCTGAGCTCCGTGCATCGGTTCCTCCCCTGCGCTCCGGTCTCACCGACCGAGCTTTCTCCGCGGTACCCATCCCGGCCCGCGCAACGATTCACTCTTGGGAGACCTTTATACCGGACGCGGGGACCGGTGGCAATGGGTCGCCTCGACCGCTCGTGCGGGGCTCCGTCGGGAGGCGCCGAAGCCTATGGCGAATACCCTTTAGGAATGCCGTTGAAGAGCTCGGTGACCTCTCTATCGTCGATGTAGCTCAACAAGAGATCGTCGGCCATCAGGTGGGCGACCACCGCGTTCTGCTGCCCCTCCTCGTCCGTGCCCGCGTACTGTGGGTTGCCCCCCGCGAGCCATCGCAGATCCTCTAGCAGCCGTTCTCGGGTCATACACCTCCTCCTTCGAGATACGGCTGGATCGTAGCACCGCCGGGCCTGGGGCGTGGCTGGCAAAGAAAGGGGGAATACATAAGGACGCATGGCAGAACAGGATGTACGGAAGGGGCGCCTTCGGGCGCGCCCAGGTGCGGGAGTAGGTGGTGCTACGGCGCCGATCGGCTTGAGGCCGCTGGGGCTCGCTGGCTCGCGCGACGGATACCTCTACTTGCCGACGGGGTACCGGTCCGGGCGCCCCGCCCCGCTGGTCGTGGTGCTGCACGGGGCGGGCGAGGACGCGCGCGACGGCCTCGCCTTGCTCAGGGCGCAAGCCGACCGGCACGGCCTGATCCTGCTCTCCCTGACCTCGCGGGAGTACACGTGGGATCTTGTGGTCGGGCGCGGACGGTACGGCCCGGACGTCGCGGCCATCGACCGGTCCCTTGAGGAGACTTACTCGCGCTACGGGGTCGACCCGACGCGGGTTGGCGTCGGGGGCTACTCCGACGGGGCCTCCTACGCGCTCTCGCTCGGGATAGCGAACGGCGACCTGTTCACGCACGTGCTGGCCTTCTCTCCGGGGTTCGTTGCCCCCACGGAGCGGGTGGGGTCGCCCCGGATCTTCGTCTCCCACGGCACGCGCGACGGATGGCTCCCGATCGAGCGTTGCAGCCGCAGGATCGTCCCCCAGCTCGAGCGCGCCGGATACGAGGTGCGCTACCGGGAGTTCGAAGGCGGACACGTGGTCCCGCCCGGGATCGGGCGGGAGGCAGCGGAGTGGTTCACCGCCGAGCGAGCCTGAGCCTCTCGACCTAGAAGGTGACCACCTCGAAGCCCTCTCTGATCAGCCTCCTGAGGCTCTGGTGTCCCCTGTACTCCGTCAACAGCGGCACGCCGCTCGTCTCGACCTCGTCCTTGACGCCGAAGGAGACCGCGCAGGCCTTACAGGCCCCGGCTACCTTGTCTTTCACCATCTCGAAGGCCCTGTGGAGCCGGTGGTCCGGGTCGGAGAGCTCCGCCACCCACTTGGTTCCGGCCCCGGTGAAGACCACGGTGACCTCCTCCCCGGCCTCTTTGAACTCGTAGGCGGTGGTGAGGGCGTTGGCCGTCCTCGCGGAGTCCGCGGGGGTCTCGGTGTCCGTCATGATCACGATGGCTATCTTGGCCGCCAACCTATCGCCCCCTCTCTCGCCGTCCGTGCGGGGCAATCACACGCCGTGCGGGTGGTCGGTTCCGGGCGACCCCGGCTACGGCAGGAAGCGGGAAACCACGCTCCAGCGCGTGGATTGCCCGGCCTTCTGCGAAAGGATCGTCGTAACCGCGATGATGGACGCGATGAGCCCGAGGCTCACGTTCCCGAGGACGTTGACCGTGCGCAGCAGGCCGGCCGCCTCCTCCGGCGTCTCGGGGGCGGGCTCGGTCCCGGTCTGTATGGGGGTCGCGCCGTCTGGCGCCTGCCGCGAGAGCCTGAGGCCGCTAATTATGCTGGCGAGCCCGGTGAGGGCCGAAGCCACGAAGAGGGCGTCCTTGGCGAGGACGAGGTTGCGCGCATCCTCGTCGATCGACTCTCCCGAGATACCCGCACGGCCGATAAACCACGTGGCGGCAGCCGTTCCGAGCGAGATGACGTTAACGGCGTTGTAGCGGTTCCAAGCGGCGTTGAGCATCTTGCCGCGCTCGTCCTTGGCGCTCAGCACGTCCAGCTTCGGGTTGAGGGCCAGCTTGCCGAAGAGCTGCCCGCCGAAGCAGGCGGCGAGACCCAGGTTGTGCGCGACCCAGGCCGCGGTCGTGAGTTTGGCCATCTCGAGGATCCTCCTTCAGATCGTTTCCCGCCTAATTTCCCCGCACCTCCCCTCCTCAAACAGCACCCACACGCCGCTCCGCTCCGCAGCCTTCGGTTATGATCCCGGCGGGTACCACACGAGCCATGGGAGCAGGATCTAAAAGTGGTAAGCGGAGAGAAAGGTTGAGCCGGGGGCTAGAGATCGCGCTCCGGCTCTTCCTCCTCTCCACGCTCGCCCTCGGGACGCTTCTCGGTTGCGTGCCCGAGGGCGGAGAGACCGGCGGTGGTACCGGCGAGGCGTCCGGCACGACCGCGCAGACGTCTGGAGAGGCCTCGACCGCGGGGCCTCCGGACGTCGCCGAGGCCGCGGCGGCCGGGGTGGACGAGCCCTCTATCCGTGCGCACCTAGACCACCTGACGGGCGCCTCGCGGGCTACCATCGGAGGCCGGGAGGTCACGATCTCCGAGCGCGGGAGCGCGGACGGGAGGAGGGCCGCCGCCGAGTACATGGAGTCCTCCTTCGAGGAGCTGGGCGTACCGGCGCGCGTCCTCGGGTTCACCTCGGGCGGCATGCGCGGGTACAACGTGGAGGCGACCCTAAAGGGGACCGGGGGCGAGAGGCACTTGTGGGTAACGGCACATCTCGACTCCGTGCACAACGCCGGGGCGAACGACGACGCCAGCGGCCTGACCTCTATACTGATTACGGCGAAGGTGCTGAAGGAGATCGAACCGGAGCACACCGTCCACTTCGTAGCTTACGACCTCGAGGAGGTCGGCCTAGTCGGGAGCACCCACTACGTGGAGAATACCGTGGGCGCCCTCCGGGAGCGTGAGGGGAAACGGGCGATCGTCGGGAACCTGCAAAGCGACATGATCGCCTACGAAGAAGGAAGGTTCGACGCGGTGCTCGGGACCTGCGACAGGGCGGGCCCCATAGACGACGCCCTCTCGCGAGCGGCGGAGGAGCTCGACTCCCCGATCGAGCTCGCAGAGGTGTGCCTGGGCCGCTCCGACCACCAGCCTTTCTGGGACGCCGGGCTCCCGGCGGCCGTCCTGACCGACGGGGCGGTCTACGATGGCTACCCTTGCTACCACAAGCCCTGCGATACGGTGGACAAGCTGAACATCTCGTATCTGCGCTCGATGATCGAGCTGACCACCGCTGCGACCGCGCTGCTCGCCGCCTCACACAGCGAAAGCTGAGGGCGGATGGATCGGATCGCGGGTTTTCGCCCTCCAACAGGTTCTTTAGTTTTAGTGCATGGGGCTGGACCTCGAACTGCCGTCGGATCGTCCACTTGACCGAAGGTTCCACCGGCTGTAGGCATCCCGCAGGCCGGCAGCGGCGACGAGCCGGGGTCTAGTCTGTTTGCGCATTATCTGGCTCCGGGTATGACACGGGCTAGGCAAAGAAACCCAACGGAAAGGAGTAGAGATGACCGAGCAGTCGAGGCAGCCCAAGGACAAGAACTACAACCTTATCAGCGTGCTCTACCAGTCCTCCGACAACGTCGAGTCGCTCAAGACCTACATCCAGGACGCCGAGCAGGAGGGCGACCAGGAGCTGGTGGAGTTCTTTAACGGCATCCTGGAGAACAACCTTCGTGCGGCACAGCGGGCCAAGGAGATGCTCGTCCCGCGTCTCCAGGGCGAGCAGGAGTAACTGGTGCACCGCTCAAGCGGCGGAGGACGGGCTAGGAGCGAAGCCTGGTCACGGGGTTCACGCGCCTCAGTTCCGGCATCCCCATATCTCACGCTGCGTTAGAGGTGTCTGCATCGCACCCGGACGGGTCGCAGTACCGGCTGCAGTAAGACCTGCTCGTCGAAGGCTGAGGTCAAGAGAGAGGCCCGGCGTTTTGCCGGGCCTCTTCTTTAGTAGCGGGGGCAGGATTTGAACCTGCGACCTTCGGGTTATGAGCCCGACGAGCTACCAGACTGCTCCACCCCGCGTCGTGGGCTAGAGTTTAGCACCGGTTGACGGTTTGTAAAGCGCCGCGCCAGCATGGTACCGTGGGCCTCGGAATGGGTATTTTTCTCTTGATCCTCTTCTTTGTCGGAGCGGCGTTTGCCCTCGTAACCGCGGTCATCGCCCTCCGGGCCTACCTGCAACTCCGGCGCGCCCGCGCCGCCTTGAATCAGCGCCTCAACGAGGAGATCTCCGACCTCGCCCGCCGCACCGGCGAGATTGAGAGGAGCCTCTCCGTCCTCGACGCCCGGGCGCAGCAGCTGCCCATCCGCATCTCCGAGCTCCAGCAGAGCCTCTCGACCCTGCGGGTCCTCACCCAAGCCCTGGCGGCCACGCTCCGCCAGGCCCAGAGGGTACTCTCCTACAGCGCGCTCAAGACTTTAAGCGCCGGCCGCGTCGCCGACCTCCTCCGGTTCCGCGCGGCACCGGGAAACGACCCACGCTCGGTATGAGCGTGGGGATGTTGGGCACGCAGCGGGCCCGTATACTCAGGTAGATGAGCGAGGAACAGGCCCAGCAGAAGGAATCCCCCGAGGCGCCGGAGCCCTCGGGGGAGGACTGCGAGGTTTGCGGCTCGGAGATGTACGGGCTGCACTGCAAGCTCGTCTGCCCCAACTGCGGCTACCGCCGCGACTGCTCCGACCCCTAAGCTACAGAGAGCCGGGAGGGACGCATGTGGGAGAACGTCGCGCGCCGGCTCGAGGGGTCGCGGGTCGTCCTCGAGCCGCTGGAGCCTCGCCACGAACAGGGCCTCTTCGAGGCGGCTAAGGACCCGAGGATCTGGCGCTACATACCGTTCGACGCGGTGGGTACCTACGACCCGTCAGAGACTAGAGACGCCTTTCGCTCCTGGTTCGAAGCCGCCCTCGCGGCGTCGGAGAAGGGGGACGAGGCCGCATTCGCGACCCTGGACGTCGAGAGCGGTGAACCCATCGGCAGCACCCGCTATCTCGCCCTCCGACCGGCGCACCGCGGGCTGGAGATCGGCTGGACCTGGCTTACCCCTTCTCTCTGGGGGACCGGAGCGAACGTCGAGGCCAAGCTGCTCATGCTCGAGCACGCCTTCGGGTCTTTGGGCTGCGTGCGTGTCGAGTTCAAGACCGACGCGCGCAACGAACGGTCCCGGGCCGCCCTCGCGGCGCTCCCAGCGCGGTTCGAGGGCGTCTTCCGCAAGCACATGATCGTGCGCGGGGACCAATACCGCGACTCGGCTTACTACAGCATCGTCGATGACGAGTGGCCGGAGGTCAGAGCGAACCTGCGGCGACGGCTCGCGGAGTAGAGGGTTACGCGCCGCCTGCCGCTTCGAGCGCCCTTTCGCACCAGCCCCTAACCTCTGCGTTCAAGGGCATCTCGTCCCAGTCTTCGGGGCCGTACCATCCAACCTTGTCCTCGCTGTAGTCCTGGTGGATCCCAGTGGGGCCGGCGGGCTTGGCGAAGTAGATCAGGTCTATGTGTTGGTGCCCGGGGCCGATGTTCTCGACCTGTACCCCCGCCGGTCGGTAGAGCTGTACGGGGTCGGAGACGTCCTCGCGCCTCTCCCCCACTAGCTCTACCCGTAGGCCCATCTCCTCGAAGACCTCGCGCAGGGCCGCATCGTCGGGAAGTTCGTCTCGTTCTATATGATCCCAAAACTACACACGCGCCTCAGCTGCACTTCCGCGCTCGGCTGACCGAAAGGGAGACCGAGGTGGAGGTGGTGTTGATATAAGTCGCACGAGAAATGAGGCTTCTCACCTACGGTTCAGTATCGACTTTTGCGCATTTTTATGCAGTTCTCCAAGATATTGTGGTTGCCCCTCACGCGTAGGTAGCGCAATATAGCGTCCCTGGGCCTGTAAGGAGCACGTTCCAACCACCTTTCTGCAAGCGAACTTCCGAGAATTCACCTTCTGGGACGTCGGTGAATAAGCGTTCGGTCAATGCGCCTAACCCCTCAGGGTGGCATCATGGATGGTGCCGGCCCACAGGAAGAACGTGGGTTGGCAAGGAGGATGCTGTGTCGTCTGCGGAAGAGAACAAGGCACTGGCGCGCCGCTTCGTGGAGGCCAATGCCAATGCTGACCTAGACACGCTCTACGAGCTGCTGGCCCCCGACTTCGTCGATCACAGCCTGGAACCTGGCCAGGAGCCCGGCCGCGAGGGCTACTTGCGGGGGGTCGCAGAGGAAAGCTTCTCCAACCAGCGCACCATCATTGAGGACCAGGCAGCCGACGGCGACAAGGTAATAAGCCGCCTCACCATAAACCGCATCCAAGATCGAGGGGAGTTTATGGGTGAAGCGCCTACCGGAATGCAGTTCCAGTCGACTGCTATCGTCATCCACCGCATAGCCGGGGGCAAGATCGTCGAGGAGTGGAGTGAGAGTTCGGGTCTTGCGGAGGCAATGCAGCGGCGTCTAGAGCAAGAGAGGATCGAGCGAGAGCGCTTCGAGCAGGAGCTTAGGGTAGCGCGAACCATCCAGCAAGCCTCACTGCCCAATGAGGTTCCTGAGCTACAGAACTGGCAGATCGCTCCCTACTTCCGGCCGGCTAGGGAGGTAGGAGGCGACTTCTACGAGTTCTTCGAGCTAGATGACGGTCGGGTGGCCCTCGTCGTGGGGGACGCCACGGGCAAAGGCGTGCCAGCAGCCTTAGTGATGACGGCGACCTGCGCCTTCCTTGGGGGCGTCGCCACAGCTTCGGGGGCCTCGCCGGGGGAGGTCCTGGCTCGGGTCAACGAGGCAGTGTTGGCTCGCATACCACCCAACATGTTCGTCACCTGCTTCTACGGCGTCCTCGACCCCAAGAGCGGACACTTCAGCTACGCCAACGCCGGACACAACCTCCCTTGCTGCTGGCACGAAGATGCGGCGAGCGAGCTCGTGGCGAGGGGGATGCCGCTGGGGCTAATGCCGGGAATGAGCTACGAAGAGAACGAGACTGTTCTAGTGCCTGGAGAGAGCATACTCTTCTACACAGACGGGCTCACAGAGGCGCACAACCCCCAAGGGGAGATGTTCGGAACCCCGCGCCTAAGGAGCCTCCTTAGCGAGCATCCAATGGGCGGAGCGGATCTAAGCGTCACCTTGTTGGAGGAGCTTGAGCGCTTCACTGGGGAGGGCTGGGAGCAGGAGGACGA
>Ga0126311_10000856_pt1 | contig 14225 bp, 7 predicted proteins | sample Plot61_FD_92539 | JGI IMG/M metagenome (GOLD analysis project Ga0126311, IMG submission 92539) | Serpentine soil microbial communities from UC McLaughlin Reserve, CA, USA - Plot61 | ecosystem: Environmental > Terrestrial > Soil > Grasslands | place: USA: UC McLaughlin Reserve, Lake County...
CCGCCCGCGCTCGCGCAGGACTCCGTGCGCGAGCCCGACCGTGAAGACCACGAGCAGCACGCCGACTGCGACTCCGAGAATCGAGACGAACGTGCGCGCGGGGCGGTGCGTCATGTTCGACATCACAAGGTTGTCCATAAAGCCTCGCAGGCGCGGGTGTCTATCCAGAGCCTTCCGTACGGCGTCGGGCAGCGTGTGGCGCACGAGCATCACGAGCCCCACTAGCGCCCACACGATCATGGACGCCTTGCGCACGATGCCGATTATCACGCCCGTCTCGAAGGCGAGCCCGAGCGTTTTGAGTATAAAGCCCGTTCCCGACTCGTAGACGCCAATCGTCGCCGGGACGAACCCGAAGACGAGGTTAACGACCTTCGTCAAGGAGTCAATAATGTACGCCACGCGCGCCGTCGGCTCAAAGCCGAGCAGGCCGAGCACGAAGTAGACCTCGAAGACCGTGGTGGCGTGCGCTAAAAAGTCGCACGCGAACATCGTGAAGAAGGAGAGCGGGCGCTTCTTGTAGAAGTCGTAGACGTTCTCCTCGACGCGGTGGAAGTGCTCGCGCTTCGACTCGAACCATTCGCGCTTTATGTCCCGCCTGATGAAGAAGTCCACGGCCGCCGTGACGGGCATCACGTCGGAGACGACCGCGCCGCCGACGAGCAGTATGACGAGGGCCATACCCACGGCGATGACGACGAGCGGGAAGTGCGCCGCGGGCGGGAGGTCGTAGGTCGCGAGCATGACGCACGCGCCCGTCGAGATGAAGATGGCGACGGAGAGGTTGTAGAGGAGGTTGTCCACGGCGAGCGCCTGCACGCCCGAGGCGAGCGGCACACGCTTCCTCAGGAGCGCGGCCTTCGTCGCCTCGCCGAGCACGGGGCCCGTGAAGGTGAAGAAGCTTATCGTCTCGCCCGCGAGCCGCGTCGTGTAAGCCTCCCAGAAGGTGAAGCGGCGGTGCTCGCGCGCGACCGCGAGCCGCATCGAGAAGGTTCTGAGCGCGTGGCGCACGCCCGCGATGGCGAGCAGGAAGAGGAAGCCCACGCCTATGCGGCCGAGCGCGTCGAAGATGGGCGCGACGCCGACGGCGTTGATGAGGAGGACGAGGAGGCCCGCGCCGACGAGGAACGCGAGCAGGTGCAGGTAGAAGAGCCAGCCGCGACGCTTCGAGCCGGGCTCGCCCGTGTCGGTCGTGATGTGAATCTCGGCGTCGAGCAGCTCGGCGCGGTAAATCTCCGCGGCCTCTTCGCGCCGCCCGCCCGACTCGTCGTCCTTATCGATTTCGCGAGGGGTCAAGGCGCGCCCTCCGCTTTGTCAGGCTTCGCGTCGGGCATTGCGGTAGCGCCAGCGACGGGCGCGGTACGCCGGCCGTCTTCGAATATTTCGCCGACGACGCGGCCGGGGAAGGCGCGGAAGCCCCTCTGCCATAGAACGGGCAAGGGGCGCGTGCCGTCCTGCATCTGTCCCGTGAGCGCGAGCAGCGTGGGCATGAGGCTCAGGGAGTCATACGGGTCTTCGATTGAGAGTCCGCGCGGGATGCGCGTCGCGTCGCCGCCCGCGAGCATGAGCGTCGAGTGCGTGGAGACGCGGAAGAAGGAGCCGTGGTTACCGCCGGGGTTGAAGCCGCGCACGTCAAAGTTCCAGTGGTCGTTGGCGAGTATGAGCAGGTCGCTCTCGACGAGCACGCGCTGCCGCTCGCGGAAGCGACGCAGGAGCCGCTGTTCGTCAGAAAGATTCGGCGCGTCCGCGTCCGTGCCTTCTACCTCGTGGCGCGCGAGCTGTTCGTGCAGGCCGACGACCGCGTTCGAATACTTCGTGCGGTGCGCCGCGCGCAGCCACTCCAAGTCCGTGTGCCAGCCCGCGAGCCACCCCCCCGCGGTCGCGCCCGAGGTGATTGAGAGCGCGGCGTCCTCGAACAGATTGAGCGGCAGCCCCGCGCGCAAGGGCACGCGCTCGAACGTGACGCGGCCGTCCGCGTCCTGCTTCAGGTTCGCGACGGGGAGGTAGCGGAGTCGAAGACGGCCTCCGTCCTCGCGCGAGAGTATGAGCGCCTGACGTTCGCGCCCGCCGTAGAGCCAGACGGCCTGGTCGGCGCGCTCGTCCGCGCTCAGCGCGTCGCGCAAGCCCTCGGCGGGGACGCGCACGGCGACGAAATCGACGGGGCGGTTTACGACGCCCGCCTGCACGTTGTTGCGCACGGCCACGTCGCCGAGGAGCGAGAAGTAGTTGACGCGCGCGAAGCTGCGCCCGAAGTCGAGCGAGCCGTCGGGCGCGAGCGAGAGCCCGGCGGGCGCGGGGCCGACGACGTAGTTCTGCAAATCGTGAAGGGTGTTGTGGTCGCCCATCGCGCCCTTCGGGACGAGGTCTTCGACGCGGACGGCCTCGGCGTTAAAGCGCGCGGGGTCGAGCGCGAGAATGTTTGCGAGCGACTGTATGTACGCGGAGTAGTCGCGCTCGTCGCCGCGCCACGAGTCGAGCCGCGCGTACTGGCGACGCGCCTCGCGGTCGCGGCCCGCGTCCGAATCCTCCTTCGTCCACTTCTTCGGCTGCGCCTCCACCACCGCGCTCTGGCGCCCGATGAGTTTGCGTAGCGCGCCCATCTCCTCCATCAGCTCGTCGAAAGTCTGCTTCCACTCGGCGCGGCGGCGTTCGATGGTGTCGAAGAGCGCGCGCGCCGCGGCGCGGCGCACGCCGGGCGGGAGGTCGCCGCGCTTGAGTTCGAGCAGGAGTATGTGGACGAGGTTGAGGTCGCTGTCGCGGAGTTGAATCGACGCGCGCTCGTTGCCGTCGAAGTCCACGAGCGCGGTCGGGTACGAAGTGCTCTGGCCCTTCAGATAGAACGAGTCCTCGGTCGTCGTGTAGATGAGGGGGATGAGCGGGTAGATGCCTTTGAGCGCGTAGTCGTTCAGGAGCCGCCGCTTCGTGATGACGTGGTGGCCGCCGCCCTCGCGGCTCCCGAGCAGCTTGACGAGGTTGTAGCCCTGACTGTAGACGCGCTCGTCGGTGTTCGTGCCGTGGTCGGAGACGAGCACGAGCGCGGTCTCCGAGCCGAGCGGCGCGCGCTGTATCGCGACCCAGACGCGCCCGACGAACGCGTCCAACTCTTTGAGCGCCGCGAGCTGCGTGGCCGAGTCGCGGTTGTGGTGCGCGGCGTGGTCGAAGCCCGTCGAGTAGAAGTCGAGGTAGCGAACCTTCGGGTCTTGAAGCTTCTCGACCAGCTCGCGCTCCTGCTGCTCGTTGAGTATGTTTCGGCCGCCGATGCCTAGCTGCCACTCGTCGAAAACGTCGCGCGGGTCGCGCATGAACTTGTTCTGTAGGCCGCGCTGCAAGGTAGTCCAGCGCGTCCCGCGCTGGTAGAGCTGGAAGCTCACGAAGCGCTCGTCGTAAGGGTAGGCGTCCACGAGGAGCGGGACGCCCACCTCGTCGAGAAGCTCCGGCCCCGGCATGTCCACGCGGACGGCGGCGACGTTCGCGACCCAGAAGGGGATGAAGTTCAGGTAGTCGTAGGAGTGAAGGGTGAAGCGGTCGAACTCGACGTTGCCCTTTATCTGCAAGTGCTGGCCCGTGTCGAGCAGCGACCACGAAGGCCCGGACAGGCTCATGCCGCGCACGTAGAAGTTGTCCAGCCGCGTGCCGCGCTCGTAGAAGACGTGCTCGAACCACGGCAGGAGGCTCTTGCCCGTGCGCGGGTCGCGCGCGCGGACGTAGCGCTCGACGGTGTCGTGCGGCAGGCCGTCAACCTTTATGACGACGACGCGTTTGGCCTGCGCGGCGTGCGCGGGGAGTTGGAGGAGTAGGAGGAGCGCGAGCGCGGCCGTGAGGCTCGTCGCCGTGCGGCTTCGTTTCGTTCTCCCAGTTACCCACTCGAAAGGTCGCATCCTAAGCACGCGGTCTCAAACGTCCTACTGGCCGAAGGTCGCGATGATGGCCTTCGCGTCGCCGGGCGCGATGCGGCGCTCTTCGCGCAAGGCGCTGCGCAGGTAGTCGGCCGCCGCCTGTCGAAGCGGCTCGTCTACGTCGGGCGAGCGGTAGATTGCGAGCAGCGCGCTCTTGGCGGCCTCGTTGTCTATCCGGTAAAGAGACTCGACGCAGAGGCGTCGCGTCTCCTCGTCGCGCGTCTGCCCGAAGATTTTCGCCGCCGCGTGCGCCGCCGCCGCGTCGCCGTTGCCCCCCGCGTCCGCTATGTAACGCAGACTCCGCCGCACGTCCCCGATGTTGTATTCGACCTCGACCACCGGGGCCTTCGCGACCTCGCGCAGGAAGCGCTTGTGATACGCGAAGCGCCGCCCGCCGTCGAGCGCGGCGCGAACGTCCTCCGAAGAGCCCGACTCGCGGTGCTTGTAAGCGCCGAAGCTCAGTATGTTCGCGAAGCGGAGCATGACGCTCGTCGCGCCGCCGTGCTTTTGGTCTGCCAACTCCGCGCGGCGGTCTCGGTCTATTCGCGCGGCCAGGCCCTTCGGGTCTTTCGCGTACTCGACGAGCGCGGCGTACTGCTGTCGCGCCAGTTTAGCCTCGGCGTCGAGGTCGTTCTCAAGCGGGTTGAGCGATACGCTCTCGACGCGGCGGCCTATCTCCTCGCGGAAGCCGGGGTCGAGCGTCGAGTCGAGCGCGAGCAGGAGTTTCAGTTGCGAGTAGGCGCGAAGGCGCGTCGGCTGGTTAACGTCGATGCCGCGGCGGCTGGTGACGAAGTCGAAGACGGTGCGGCCGAGGAAGTAGAGAATGTCGCCGTAGCGCGAGAGCGCGAGCAGGTTTCGCGTAACGTCCTCGATGACGCGGTGCGACATCTCGCGGCGCTTCGGGTTGAAGCGGTCGCGGAAGTCCACGAGCAGCGCCGGTATCTTCGGGTTGTCGAGCCCGTAGAGCGCGAGCGGTATCAACTCGACCGCGCGCGCCCCCCCGGCGCCTTCCGCGACGGCGCGGTTATCGGCGTCGAAGAAGCGGCGCTCTACGTGGCCGTCCCAACGCGCGAGGCGCGAGTCGTCCCAGGGGTTCGCGATGTTCAGGAAGCGGCCCCCGAATTTTCGTTCGCGGTTCTTCCGAAGGTCTTCGCGCGAGACGTAGAGTATGGCGTGCGTCGCGCCGCCGTCGGGCATCTCAAGCGGCTCGAAGTATAAGCCTTCGGTCTCTGCGCGCTGGCGCAGGAGTTCCCAGTTGTGGCCGCGCTCGTCGAGGAGCTTCGTCTTCTGGTCGCGCAGCGCGCGGTCGAGGTACGCGTCGTCTATGAGCCCGCCGAAGGTCTTGCCCGTCAACATCAGGCGGGCCTGAATCTCGTTCGACTCTTCGAGCGTGAAGGCGGCCCGCTCGCCGGTCTCGGCCTCGTAGAGCGAGAGTATGGCGAGCGCGCGCATGATGTGGGCCTGCCGGTAGCGCGAAGAGTTGCGGCGCATCGCGCCGGTCGTGGACTTGGCGACGACGCCGTAGGGGTTGAAGACGACGTTCTGAAGCGCGAGCCACATGAAACGCTGCCACACGTCGCGGTCTGTCGCGGCGAGGTCTATGACGGGCGGCGGCATGCCACGCTTCGTCGCGGCCTTCCTGTCGCCGACGCGCGCGTAGAGGAAGGGGACTGCCGAGGCCGCGCGCTGCAACGCGGTCGGCCGCGTGTACGTGAGCATCCAGACGTAGCGCAGGCGGTCGTTCTCCGGGTTGGCGTCGCCGAGCGTGTCGCGCAGGATACACACGAGCGGGACTTCGCTGTCGCCGGGCGCGGCCCGCGTCTGTTCGCGCGAGCCTTCGTCGTCCTTCAAGCCGTTGAGGCTGCCGAAGACGGTCAGAAGCTCCGCGTCGCGGCCGACCGGGAAGGCCTCCATCCGGAAGAGCGGCGCGTCCGTCTTTCGCGGCAGCGCGTCCTCGGGGCCGAGGACGCTCGCCATCTGCGCGCGCGCGGTAACGTTTGAAAGGGGCGCGACGAGCGCGGCCGCCGCGAGCAGGAGCGCTAAGAGCCTCGCGCGTGTGTTCGGCGTGTGAGTTGTCAACATCAAAGTCTTCGGCTTCATCCCAAGGATCGAAGGGCTCCGTTAGGAGCGAAAAGTTTGCGCCCGCCCCGTCCGACTGTCGCGCATATCGGGCCGAACGTCCGACCACTGTTCGCACGCTTTAGTCCGTAGCAACGCACGTTCCTCTCGGCGTTTAATCTACACGAAGAGGCCGACAAATCCCACGCTTTTCTGAAAACCTTTTAATGGCCGATTGCGCCTCGGCACGTGCGATGCCCGCCGCTCAAACCCGCGTTGCCCTCTTTGTTCGGCGCGCGCGCGACTAACGCGACGCGGCCTCGTTCAAGGCCGCGGCCGATTTCGCGTCGAGCACGTAGACTTCGGCCGAAGGCACGCGCCCGAGCGAGACGGTGGCCGAAGGCTTTGACGCTTCGCGGAGGCCCGCCGTTAACTCGTCGTTGCTGAAGTAGCGTCGCCCGCGCGCTACGACGACCAGGTCTCCCTCGCGCAGCTCACGCACGGCCGCGGGGTCGGAGAGCGAGACTTCGCGCAGGTCTTCGCGGCCCGCGAGCCGCGCGTAGTATGCCGTTAACTCCGGCGTCTCGCTCGCGACGCGCGCGCCCGTAGAGGCGAGACGCGCGACCTCCTCCATGACCTCGCGCGTGCTCGCGTCGTAGAACTCGTCGTGCGGGAAGTAACCGCCCGCGCGCCCCCAGCCGCCCCCGAGCGCGCTCGTGTACAGACGATAGTGCGGGGCCGCGCTCCCCGACGCGTACGCCGAAGACGCGAGCACGACGAGCGCGAGCGCGGCGCAAGCGTACGCACGGGCGCGTCCGTCCGCCCCTTCACGCGGAAAGAAGCGCGCGAGCAACCCGGCGGCGTAGTAGACGCCCACGGCCGCCGTGATGAGCACCGCGGGCAGCGCGAACGTGAAATAGCGCGTGAACTTCCCGCCCATGAAGGTGAAGGGGAAGAACCAGAAGAAGAGCCAGAAGAGCACGAAGTATCGCCCGTCGCCGAGCCGCCTGCGGAAGAGTTGCGGGAGCCCGACGACGAACGCGAGGACGACCGGCGTCGCGAGCTTGACGCCCATGAAGGTGTAGTAGAAGTACCAGGGCGAGCCCCGAAGCCAGAGCGTCATCTGGTTCCGGTAGAGGCGTCCGAGGAACTCGTAGCTGTCGTGGCCGATTCGCTTCTCCCCCGCGAAGACTCTCATCTCGTGCCACGTGCCCGGCAGGAGTATCGTCGGGTTGCAGATGAGGAACGCGACCCCCATCACGGCGAAGAAGACGACCCACTTGTGCTTGCCGACGCGCCAGCGCGTCCGCGGGTCGCCTTGGAATGCGTAGTAGTACGCGGCCGTGATGGCGAAGAAGTGGGGCACGTACTTCGACGCGAGCATCGCGCCGAAGGCCGCGGCCGCCGCCCAGTAGAAGGGCTCGGGCTTACGACGCCCCTCCTCCGCGACGGTCTGTCCGCGTAGCCAGAAGACGTTACCCAGAAGGAAGAAGAAGAGTAGGAAGCTGTCCTCTTTGGCGATGCGGTTGAACCCGACCGCGGCCGGGTCTAAGGCCCAGAGCGCCGCCGCGACGAGCCCGACCTCCGCGCCGAAAAGCTCGCGCGTGACGAGGAAGATGAGGAGCGCGGAGAGCGCGCCGAGAATCGCGCCGGGCAGGCGCGCGGCCGTCTCGGTCGGGATTCGTAGTCGAGGGTTGTCGCGCGCGGGCGAGAGTTCGTTCCAGCTCTCGGAGGCGATGATGCTCGCGGCGAGCATCGCCTTCATCAGGAAAGGGTGCTCGCCGTTCGCGGGCGTCAGGCCGCGCTCCCGGTACTCCGCGACGGCCTTGACCTTGTTCAGTTCGTCCTCGCTCAGGCTCTCCGCGCCGAGCCTGTAGACGCGCAGGCCGAGCCCAAAGAGCGTGAAGACGCAGAGCGCAGTTACGATCAACGCGCGCCCGTCCGCGCGCACGACCCTCGCGGGAAACAGCTCCGGCGTGATGCTCGCGGTCGTGACGGACGGGGCTGACAAGGCTTTGGCGGACTCCCCCTAAAAGAAACGGCCGTGCGCGGACAATCACTGCACGGCCCGACCTTCCAAAGCTTGCAGGGTAGCGGACTCGCCCGCCGCGTGTCAAAACGGAGGGCGAAGGAAAAATGAGCGCGTTTAGCCGGGAGCGCGGGCACACTAGCCCGCCGTGAGCGCGAGAGCGCGAAGACGTAGAGACTTTAAATCTCAAGGTTGAAAGAAGAGGAAGGTCGGAAGCGTGCTCTGGCACGCTTAGGCGGGCAGGGATGCCCGCGCTCCCAGGGGAGGCGTGCGCAAAAATTCTCAGCGCGATTGGTTCGCGTTGGGGCGCGCGTCTTTGTCTTTGGGCTGGGCGGTGTTGGAGTTGGCGTTGTCGGTCTTGTTGTCGTCGGCGGGCTCGTCGAGTTTCCAGCCGGCGCGTTCGAGCAGTGGGAAGGCGAAGCGTATGGGGACGGCGTAGTTCTGGTCTGGCATCTCGGTGAAGGTCGCGAAGTTGACGCCTATGACGCGGCCCGACTGGCCGAAGAGCGGCGAGCCCGAGCCGCCGACGGAGTTGCGCGCGTCGTATACGACCGTGCGCGCTTCGAGGTCGGAGATGTGCCCCTGCGTCGTGAGCGGCTTGATGTAGTTGCGCTCGGAGAGGCAGCTCAGGAGCGTCTCGACCGAAGCGCCGCAGCGCTCGCGCAAGCTTCGCGCCTCCGACTCGGGTATCGTCGCGATGAGTCTGTCCTCGCCGCTCGGGTAGCCCATCATCACGACCGTCTTGCCGACCATCGAAGAGTCCGAGTCGCGGTCGAGCGGAATCGCGGGGAGGTTCTGCGGCAGCACGGCCATGTCTATGTAGCCGACGGCGAGGTCGTCGCGCGTGGAGGTCTGGCGCACGCGTATCGCGTAGGGCGGTCGTATGCCGGGGAAGAAGGCTATGAGGCGCGTCACGCGGAACTGCCCGCGCACGCTGCCCGCGTAGGACTGCACGCCCTCGTCGGCCGTCCAGGGCTCGACCGCGAGGTGGCGGTTGGTCAGGACGTAGCCGCCGCCGACGTGGAAGCACGTGCCGGAGAAGTCGCGTATGAAGGGCGCGCCGTTGCCCTCGACCGTGAGGACGGGCTGCTCGCCGCCCGACTGCAAGGTCTCGCCGCCCTCGTTCGTCTGCGTCTCGGGGGCGCGGAAGGGCCGGCCCGTGCTCGGCTCGAAGAGCATGTAAGAGCCCGCGATGAGGCAGACGCCGTTGCCGAACTGGCTCCGCAGGTTCGGCGCGAGCGAGAGGCTGTTGATTATCTCCTGGTTGCTCTGCGCGGCCGCCCCGATGACGTTGCGCATCTGGTCGAGCTGCCGCTGAGTCTCCGCGAGCTGCTTGTTCTGCTCGTTCATCAGGTCGCGCCCGCGCCTCACCTCCTGATAGACGGCGTTGCCGATGTAGAAGAGCCCGCCGACGAGCGTGAGGACGATGAGCAGCGTGACTATCTTCGTCGTCCAGTTAATCTCCCGCAGAAGCTCGCGCGAGAACTCGCGCAGGAAGACCTTCGCGTCGTCGCGGCGCGCGGTGGCGGCGGCCTCGATGGCGGCCTGCTCGATGAAGGGCGCGACGCTCGCGCGCCGGTGCGCGACCACGGCCGGGAGGTTGCCGACGGGGAAGAACTGCATCGCCACGTCGAACGCGCCGAAGCGCAGCTCGTCGCCGTCGTCTATCTTCGCGCCGCGCGCGAGCGGGCGGCCGTTGAGCGTGATGCCTATCTCGGGGTCGAACTCGCCTATCCGGAAGTGGCCGTTCTGCCGGTTGAGTTCGAGCAGCACGTCGGAGTCGGAGAGGAGGTCTGTGCCGAGTCGTATGTGGCAGCCCTCGCCGGGGCCGATGAGTACGCGGTCGTGCGGAAGCACTTCCGTGTGCCTCTCGTCGCCGTTCGTGATGTGTACAACGAGGCCGCCTGCCATAGTGAGTCTGTAGCCCGACACTAAATTGTGGCGACCACGCGGCGACCGTCAACCTACTGCTTCAGACGGCCCCGCGGTTCGCCACTGGCGGCGATTTTATACTAACATCTCCGGCGCGGCAAAGATTCGAGGTCGGCGCTGACGGGCGGCCGGCGGGCACCCGCCGGTGCGGAAAATCCGGCACGTCGTACGGCCGTCCGAGGCGGCGGATGAAATCATTCGTGGGGAAATATTATTTAACTTTCGCGCGCTTTCGCGCGGAAACTTCGTGACGCGGCGGCCCGTAAACGGGTACAACAGTTTTTCAGCCCGCGGGCATCAAAGCACGCGCCGCCGAACTCTTCCGCGAGGCGCGTGCGCGAGCTGCCCGCCCAAACAAATCCGAGGAGCCTTTAGAGCGATGCTTCTACAAAAGAGAGTCTTCCTGCTGCTATGCGCGCTGGCGCTCGCGTGCGCCGCGCCGCTACCGCGCGCGCCCGCGCAGACGCGCGTGCCGCCCATCACCCTGCGCGAGCGCACGCTCCCGAACGGCCTCGTCGTCTACAGCGCGCAGGAGCGTTCGAGCCCGACCGTCGCCATTCAGGTCTGGTACAAGGTCGGCTCGAAGGACGACCCGCAGGGCCGCAGCGGCTTCGCGCACCTCTTCGAGCACCTCATGTTCAAGTCCACGGCGAACATGCGCGACGAGCAGATGGACAGGCTCACGGAGGACGTGGGCGGCTGGAACAACGCCTCGACCAACGACGACGTGACCAACTACTACGAGGTCGTCCCGTCGAACTACCTTGAGACGCTGCTCTGGGCCGAGGCCGACCGCATGGGCTCGCTCAACGTGACGGACAAGAATTTCCCGAGCGAGCGGGACGTGGTCAAGGAGGAGTTCAACACGAGCGTGCTCGCGCCGCCCTACGGCCGACTCTTCTACGCCATCGACAAGAACTCTTTCACGGTTCACCCGTACCACCGCCCGACCATCGGCAGCAAGGAAGATCTAGACGCCTCGAACATCGAAGACGTGCGCGCCTTCCACAAGACTTTCTACAGGCCGGACAACGCGGTGCTCATCGTCGTCGGCGACTTCGACGAGAAGCAGCTCGACGCGTGGGTCGATAAATACTTCGCCAAGGTTCCGAAGCCCACGACGGCCATCCCGCGCGTGACGGTCAAGGAGCCCGAGCGCACGTCCGAGAAGCGCTTCGACGAGATGGGGCCGAACGTGCCCCTGCCCGCCGTCGCGATAACCTACCTCGCGCCGCCCGTCGCGAGCCCCGACGCGGACGTGCTGCGCGTCGCAGAGTCCATTCTCGGCAACGGCGAGTCTTCGCGCCTCTACCAGTCGCTCGTCTACACGCAGCAGGTCGCGGCCGAGGCTTTCGCCAGCGCAGACCTTCGCCAAGACCAGGGCCTCTTCGTCCTCGGCGCGATTCTCGCGGGCGAGAAGAAGCCGGCCGACGCCGAGCGCGCTCTGCTCGCCGAGCTGAAGAAGATGCAGGACGCGCCCGTGACGAAGGCCGAGCTGGACAAGGCCATCAACCAGCTCGTCGCGAACCAACTGCGCGAGCGCGAGACGAACAGCGGCAAGGCTTTCGCCATCGGCAACTCGGCCGTGCTGCGCGGCGACGCGCGCCGAGTCAACACCGACGTTGAGCGCTTGCAGGCCGTCACGGCCGCCGACATACAGCGCGTCCTGAAGAAGTATTTCACCGACTCGAACCGCGTCGTCATCACGTACCAGGCCGAGAAGCAGCAGGGCCAGCCCGCCCCGGGCGGCGCGCAGAAGGAGGGTGGCCGATGAAGAACTCACTCACAAAGATTCTTTCGAGGGCGCGGGCCGGGCTCGCGCTCGGCTTCGTGCTCGCGTCTCTCGCGGGCACGGCTCACGCGCAGGGCGAGGGCGCGGCGGCGCAGGCGACTCCGCCCCCGCCCGCGGCGCCGCGCCCGGTCACGGTGCCGAAGCCGGTCGAGCGCACGCTACGCAACGGCCTCCGCGTCATCGTCGTCGAGCACCACGCGACCCCGCTCGTCGCGGCGCAGGTGCTCGTGAAGAACGGGGGCGAGGTTGACCCGGAGAACTTGAGCGGCCTCTCGGACATGACCGCGGAGCTTCTGACGAAGGGGACGAAGACGCGCACCGCGCCGCAGATAGCGCAGGAGATTGAGGCGCTCGGCGGCGAGCTTAACTCGGGCGCGGGCTGGGACGCTTCGCGCGCGACGGTCAACGTGCTCTCGGCGAAGGCCGAGCCCGCGATGACGATACTCGCCGACGTGGTTCGCAACCCCGTCTTTCAGCAGGAAGAGATAGAGCGCCTCCGGCAGCAGTACACCGACAGCATAAGCGTCGGGATGAACAGCCCCGGCACGCTCGCCAGTTGGGTCGCGTCGCGCGTCGTCTTCGGCGACGAGCCCTACGGCCACCCGGTCTCGGGCACGGCCGAGTCCGTCGAGCGCATCAAGCGAGAAGACGTGGCCGCGCTCCACTCGAAGTACTACCGCCCCGCCAACGCGATACTCGTCATCGGCGGCGACATCAAGGCCGACGAAGCGTTCCGCCTCGCCGAGAAGAGCTTCGGCGACTGGGCGAATCCCTCGACCCCGCCTACGGAGAGTGTGTACGTCACCGCCAGACAAGGGGAGGCGAAGCAGCGAATCGTCGTCGTTGACATGCCGGGCGCGGGACAGGCCGCGGTTCTGTTCGCGCGCCGCGGCATCGCGCGCACAGACCCGGACTTCTTCTCCGGCATCGTCGCCAACTCGGTGCTGTCGGGCTACTCGGGCCGACTGAATCAGGAGATACGAATCAAGCGCGGTCTGAGCTACGGCGCGCGCTCTTCTTTGGACGTTCGCCGCAACGCGGGGCCTTTCGTCGCGTCGGCGCAGACGAAGAACCAGTCGGGCGCGGAGGTCGCGTCGCTGCTCGTAGGCGAGTTGACGCGCCTCTCGTCCGAGCCCGTCGTCGAGGCGGAGTTGACGCCGCGCAAGGCCGTGCTCATCGGCGGCTTCGGCCGCACGCTTGAGACGACCGAAGGCATCGTCGCGCAGATAGCCTCGCTCGCGCTCTACGGCCTGAACCTCGGCGAGATAAACAACTACGTCACGAACGTGCAGGCCGTGACCGCGCCGCAGATACAGAAGTTCGCGGGCTCTCGGCTCGGGGTCGCCGACTCGAACATCGTCATCGTCGGCGACGCGAAGGACTTCATAGAGCCGCTGCGCAAGCAGTTCCGGAACGTCGAGGTCATCAAGCGCGAAGAGCTTGACCTGAACAGCGGCTCGCTCCGCAAGCCCGCGCAGGGCGCGACGAAGTAAGTTACGAAGGGGAGGGTTTTGGATTACGGGTTTCAGGTTTTGGATTTAACCGGCACCCGGAACCCTCCCCTTCATCCGTCCAATTCTTCGACAGGAGTTTTTATGTCGAGTAAACGCGTTCTGGCTTTAACACTGCTCGTGCTCTTCACCGCGCACGCGCACGCGCTCGCGCAGGACGAATCGGCGCACCCCGCGGCCTTCGACTCGGCCACGGTCGCGCGAAAGCTTTCGAGCCGCAACCCGGTCGAGCGCCGGGCGGCGGCGGAAGAGCTTGCGCGCACGGCCGCGGCCGAGCACCGTCGGCTCGCGGAAGGCTACCGCGCGCAGGAGAGGGACGCGCGCGCGCGTCTCGCGCTCGACTGGGCGCTGTATCGCATGGGGAAGAACGAGGCGCTGTTCGGCGTCGTCTCCGAACTCGACTCGAAGAAGAACGCGGAGCAGGCGGTCGGCTACCTCAAGCAGATCGAGAGCCCCGAGCCGCTCTACGTCTTCCTCGGCCGCGTCAACGGCAACACACTGATACGCGTCCTCGAAGTCCTCGCCGCCGTCGGCGACACCGCGACGCTCGAACGCATAAAGCCCTACGCCGAATCTCTCGACCCCGGCATCTCCGACGCCGCCAAGTTCGCCGAGCAGGAGATAAATCTCCGCCTACAGGAACCGACCGCGGTCGAGCCCAAACGCCAGCGCAAGGTCGGGCGGACGGCGGGCGAAGGCCAGCCATAGCGGGAGAGGCCAGCCATAGCCGGGAGCGCGGGCATCCCTGCCCGCCAAAGCGTGCTACAGCACGCTTGAAGAAGAAGCGCCTTCACTCGAAGTTGAGTTACGGCGCTTCTTCTTATTCGCGCTAAAGCGCTCAAGGCGGGCAGGGATGCCCGCGCTCCCAGGGGGAGGGCGCGTTAGCTTTGACTTCTCACGCCGCTGTGATTTACTTGCGGCCGGATGCATAGAAACCTCCGCTCGCTCCTCGAACTGCTGCGCCGTGAGAGAGACCTCGTCAACGTCGAGACGGAAGTAGACCCGCA
>Ga0126311_10000857_pt1 | contig 14225 bp, 11 predicted proteins | sample Plot61_FD_92539 | JGI IMG/M metagenome (GOLD analysis project Ga0126311, IMG submission 92539) | Serpentine soil microbial communities from UC McLaughlin Reserve, CA, USA - Plot61 | ecosystem: Environmental > Terrestrial > Soil > Grasslands | place: USA: UC McLaughlin Reserve, Lake County...
ACAAACGGCGTCCACTGCCAAACATCAACTGCGATAACCGAAAGCATCGCGAGCTTCGGCGATGCAGTCCACGTCAAACCTCCTGTATTAACGCCAAATTGTTTAAGTGTTCCGTTAATCGCACCGAAGTCCGGATTGAGCATCAAACGCCAAACAACACCAACCACCACGCTCGGCAGCATCATCGGCACAAGCAAACTCGCGCGAAACAATCCACGGCCTTGCATTTTCGCGTTTAGCAGCAATGCTAATCCCAACCCGAGCAGAAATTCACAACTCAAAGCCCCAACCGCGTAGACGAACGTATGGGCCATCGCGGTCAGAAAGAAGTTGTCCGAAACGAGACGTGTGAAGTTTCCGAGTGTCCAAACAACACCGCTCGATGTTTCCCGTTGCAGGCTGATGGTGATCGAATAGATGAGCGGGTAAATCGAAAGGGAAAGGAGCACCGCGAGAGCCGGCGCGATGAAGAGCACGGGCAACAGCCATTCGCGTCTATTTTGCGCGCTGAAGAATCTTCTCGATTTCGGCATTCGCCTGATTCATCGCATCCGCGGGCGACAGTTCGCCACTGTTGGCCTTGGAAAGAAAGATGCCAAAAGCGTTTTCAATCTCGTTCCAGTACGGCGTGCGCGGTCGTGGCCGTGAGCTTTCGAGTGAACGCAACTGCGCCGGGTACGCCGGATTCTTCGCCAACAACTCAGCATCGTTGAAGAGCGATTTGCGCGTCGGTGGATTGCCGCGTTGTGCCGATTGTTTCATCTGTTGCGCGGCCGTGGCCCAGAGTAAAAAGTCCATCGCATCTGCTGCGTTCCGCGAGTCGCGCGGAATCGCGATCAGCCAGTTGCCGATTTCCGCCTGGCCTTGTTTCTGTCCGCTCGGCAACGTCGCAAACTCAATCTTGCCGATCACTTTTGACTTCGACGGATCGCTGAACGGACTGATCCACACGGGCCAGTTGATCGACATCGCCGCCGTTCCTTGCAACAGGTGTGCACCGACGTCACTTGCATTGAAACTCACGTAACCGGGCGGTGAGTACTTGCCCAGTTCGATCATGAACTGAAGTGCTGCGATACCTTCGGGACTGTTGACCGTGGGCTTTCCACTCACGTCAAACATCTCGCCACCGAAGGCCCAGAAGATCGGCATGAAGTCGGCGACCGCGGCGTTTCCTTGTTCCGCGCGCATGACGTAGCCGTAGATCTGCCCGCCATTCGCGCCTGCACTTTCTTTCTCCTGGATCGTTTTCGCGGCCGCGAGAACGTCGTCCCACGTTGCCGGCGCTTTCAACGAGTGTTTCTCAAAAAGATCTTTGCGATAAAAAAATAATTGGGAGTTGCCGACGTAGGGAAACGCGTAGAGTGGACCAGTTTGATAGGGATGACGGCAAAGCGCGATCGAAGTCCCAACGAAATCGCTGTCAGGGTTGGCCTGTCCACGCTGCTGCAGGAGCGGCGTCAGGTCGGTCAACAGTTGCTCGCTTGCGAAACGCGGAAACCACGGATCGTCGAGCATGATGAGATCGTAAGCGCCGGTCCGTGATTTAAGATCTATCAATTCTTTCTCAAAAAGACTTTGATAAGGAAGTTGTGCGATGTCGACGTGGACGTTGGTCTGGGCCTCGTAGTCGTGGGCGGCCTGTTTGAGCGCTTCGCCTTCGCCTGCGGACGGAACGGCGAGAGTAAGTTGTTTTTGATGCGGTTGCGCATTCCGGGTGCAAGCGCTGAGTGCGACCAACACTATCAGCGTCAGCGAGACTGTGATCCTCATATTTCCGTGGCTCGTTTTGCGAGGAAGAATGAGATCAGCGTCGAGTAAATCAGACCGAAAACCAGCGCGACGATAAACAAGCCAACGAAAGCTCTTATAAGCACTTGCGACATCGGTGCTTCACCTGCGTTCGGCTCACTTGCGAGCCATTTCGTTCCCATCACAGCGATGACCCCTGCGAAGAATAATGAAATAGTAACCGCGTATACTAACGAGATCGCAAACCCGGTCTTCACACCTTCTTTGAATGTTGGTCGACCGCCCTTCTCACGCTCGAGCGCCTTCAAGCCGAGATAAATCACGGCGAAGAGAAAGATGTTAATAAAGATCGGCGTGCCGGCCGTGAGAACTGGCGACTTTGGATTGGCGATCAGTGAATGCGTAGTAAGCACCCAGGCCGCGGCGCCGACAGTGGCGATCAGTCCGTATTTGAGTGGTATTTTCATTTTGTAGTATCAGGCTTCTCTCTGCGGCCCTCTGTGTCCTCTGTGTCGAACCATCTCTCTCAACGCAGAGATCGCTGAGATACGCAGAGATCATTCCCAGGCGGGTTTGTCGTTCCAGTACGGCGCCCACGCGAGAGTCACGAGTTTGACCGCGATGTTTGCTTTCGTTGGTTTCAGACTGACCTTTTCGAGCGGCTCTGTTTGCGGATCGAAAGTGTTTTCAAGGGCTGCTGTTTCAGCCTGAAACTCCGCCTCGAGATCAGCGATCTTTTGCGTAACTGCCGCTACGTTGTCTTCAGCGCGGCCCACATCCTGCGATTCTTTCATCGAACGACTCACACCGCGTGCGGCCGTGGTTGCTCTGCCGAGTGTCGAAAGACTCGTTCGTTTGCGTCCTAAAAACGACGAGAGCAACGTTGCGCCAAACGAGATGGCAGTCTGGACTTTCTGTCCCTGCGCCTGCTCAGCTTCACGCGCGACCGCCTGCTCCGCACGCCGCTTTCGCTCCTCGAGTTGCGCGAACTTCGGCGCGTACTTCTGGCGCAACTTCTCGACCGCTTCATCACGTTCTTCGCGAGCAAGCTGTTGGAGTCGCACACGAAAGTCGCGTTCGCTTTCACCGGGATTCGAGACGACGTTCAGAGTCGGACTCTCGAGTAATTCGAGTCGTTGATTCCGATAAATCCAATTCGCGAGATCCTTCTGCCACGATGCGTAACTCTTAACTTTCGTCGCCACGGCCGGCACTTCGACGAACTGAGCACTCGGCTGCGGTTCCGATTCCAAATCGCCAATAGGAAGATCCAGCCGTGTAGCCTGACTCCAATCGACACTGACTGGTCCATCGCTAATCTCAGCCAACAACGTCAACTGCTGTGTCACGTCGACGGTTTTCGAGCTGCTGTAATGAATCTCAGTCGCGCCGAGCAGCATCGGGTTATACGTTAATGTTACGTCGCCGGTTGAGCGAACCGGAATGTAATACTGTGTAATTTCCGGCGGCAGCACCGGCCTTCCCGATTTAGGCGCATCAGCAGGTGCAGGAACAGGAGAGACAGGAGCAGCGGAAGCAGGACCACTTCCTTTCAAGGGGTCCATCAACACCTTGATCTGCGCGCGCGTGAGTGGACCACGCAGGTACGACATGGCCCAACGTGTCTCAAATAATTCGGGCGCATCGTCGTGGACGTTGTTCATGAGAAAGATTCGTTTATCGAGACCCGCGAGCAGTTGCTCCATCTGCTGTTTGTCAAACTTCTGTCCAGTGCTCGTCGCGATGCCTTCGAGTCCTTCCAACATGCGCGCCTTGTCACGCTCCGTTTGCAGGCGGCCGATAAACCACGTGCCCGCATTCGCAAGACCTTTGTAGTCGAGGTCGACCGGATTTTGCGTCGCCAGCACAATGCCGAGTCCAAACGCGCGCGCTTGCTTCAACAGCGTCAGCAGCGGCAACTTTGACGGCGGATTTGCAACGGGCGGAAAGTAGCCAAAAATCTCGTCCATGTAGAGGATCGCGCGCAGGCTTGTCGTTCCTGACTGACTCCTCATCCAGCCCAACACCTGATTCAACAGCAGCGACACGAAGAACATGCGCTCCGCGTCGGCGAGATGCGCAATCGAAAAGATCGAGAGGCGCGGCTTGCCCGTTTGGGTGTAAAGAAATTGCTGAACGTCGAGCGGCTCACCTTCCATCCAGCTTGCGAAACTCGGCGACGCGACAAGGTTGTTGAGCGTCATCGCGAGTTGGAAACGATCGTCAGCAGGGAAGAACGAATCGAGATCCATCACGCCGACCTTCGTGAGTGGAGGCGTCTGCGCTTTCTGAATGAGGGTGGCGATGTCGAGATCGCGGCCGTTGGACCACTCCTGCTGGAGAATATTCGAGAGGAGAATATGTTCGCGACTGCGCACCGGATCGGCATCGACTCCAACGAGGCCGAGCAGGCTGGTGACAGTCGTGTTAATACGTTCGGCGAGTGATTCGTTATCGTCGCGGATCGATTCGGGCGGCGCGACAAACGATTTAATAATTGAGACAGGTAAGCCGGCGTTGCTGCCCGGCGTGTAGATACGAAAATCAGCAGCGTCGCGCAGGCGTTTAATGCGGGCGCCGTCCTGGCCCCACTTCGCGAGACCTTCCCGCCATTCTTTTGCGACTTGCGCCGGATCGCCTTCGTTAACCCACGGCGCGAAGTCTTCCGGCGCGAGATTCGGAAACGTCAACATCAGGTTAGACAGGTCGCCCTTCGGATCGATGATGATTGCAGGGATGTTGTCGATCGCTGCTTCTTCGAGAAGCGAAATGCAAAGTCCCGTCTTGCCACTGCCCGTCATGCCTACGCAGACGGCATGTGTGACGAGATCTTTTGAATCGTAGAGCAGCAGGTCGTCGCTTGTTTTCGAACGACCGAGATAAAAGACACCGAGCTTTTCAAAGTCCTGCATGGTCCATCACCCGCCTTTTTGTACGGCAAACAGCCGCCACTCGCCACAACCGGAAAGCATGTGAACGCCGCGATCCTCAAACTGAATTCCCGAACCCGCAACCAAATCCTTCACCGTGCTCGACACCAACACTTCGCCGGCCGCGGCTTCAAACCCCACGCACTGACCCATCTGCACCGCCACACCCGCAACTTTGCTATCGACGAGTTCACACTCGCCCGTGTGCAAGCCCGTGCGTGTTTCAACTCCTAAACGCGACGTATATTCAGTGATCGCGGTAGCACAGCGAATCGCGCGCGCTGGTCCATCGAAGATCGCGAGCAGTCGATCCTCGACCATGTCAATCTCACGTCCGCGAAACCACTCAATCTCTTTCGTGATGTGCGCGTGCAAGCGTCGCCACAACTCACCTTTTATTCCCGCCATACGCGCCACCATCACAGTCGCGAGCACCGTGTCAGGCTCGACGCTATGACGCACGCCCGTCAGAAACTCTTCGACTTCATCGAGAATCGCATCCTGATCGCCGACAAACGGCAGGTGATCGTCGCCGGGCAGTTCGACAAACTTCGCGCCCGGAATTCGCTCGGCGACAAACCGACCCTCTTCGACTTTCAAGCACTGATCTTCGCTGCGATGAATGACGAGCGACGGCACGCGTATCGACGGTAACACGTTTCGCACATCGATCTCCGCATTCATCTGCGTCAACGCGACGGCCGCGCCGGGACTCGCGCCCATGCGCAGGTACGTGGCCCACCAGTCGCGAAACTGCGGATCGTGCGCAACACTCGGCGCGCGCTCCTCGATCCCGACTGGTCCACCCCACTGCTTTCGCATCACTTCGAAAAACTGCTCGCGTTGTTCGGCTGTCGGTCCCCAGGGATACTCCGCATCGCGAATTCGCTTCGCGTAAGTGCCGATCATCACGAGCGCCAGAGTCTTCTCGGGATACGTGGCCGCGAAGAGACTGCACATTGGACCACCTTCAGAAACACCACACAGCGCGGCGCGTTCAGAGCCAACTGCATCCATCACTGCGCGCACGTCATCCATGCGTTGCTCGAGCGTCGGCAGTTGATTGATCGGCACACGATCGGAAAGTCCGGTGCCGCGTTTATCGAAAAGTATCAGACGTGAAAACGAAGCGAGTCGCAGCAGGAAACGCGCAAAGCTTGGCTCACGCCAGAAATATTCGAGATGCGAAACCCAACCCATTACAAAGACCAGGTCGAGCGGCGCGTCGCCGATGACCTGGTACGCGATGTTTACGTCGCCGCTGCGCGCATACATCGTTTCCGGCGGACGCTGTAAAGGTGACTCCACTTGGTGCACAACTTCAGCCGGAGCGACGTCGATGATCCGCGCTGCGGTCAGTAGTGCATCGTCATCCGACCGCTCGACGACAATCCGCGCGCGCGTTCTTTCGTGAACGATCAGCGTTTCTTCTTCGTCGCCGGATGAACTGACGTCGGCGACGAAGCGATACCCGCGCTTCGGCACGGTCTGAATGTAATGTTCTTCCTTACTCTCGCCGAGCGCCTTGCGCAGTATCGAAATGTTCTGCGCGAGATTGTTTTCTTCGACGAAACTGTCAGGCCACACCTGCTCCATCAACTCTTTTTTAGTCAGCACGTGGCTGGAGTTTTCGAGCAGCACCAGCAACGTGTCGAAAACTTTCGGCGTAAGCGGCACCTCGCGATTTTCTTTGAAGAGGAGGCGCTCACTCACGTCAACTCGAAATCCATCAAATAGATAGAAGCGTTTGGGAGGTTGATTCATCGCAGGCTTTCAGAACTTTTTCAGGAGCAATTCAGGATTCTCTAAATACGAAGCCGCACCTCGACTCGTATCTTCCACGCACACTCACGGCACCCGACAACTTGGCCGAACCGAGATTATTTAGGAGGAGTTGCAATGAATACAAGAGGGAACGAACAGGTTAATGGCGACGGCCGCCAAGCCGTGGTGCTTGGAGGAAGTCTCGCGGGTCTGCTGGCGGCGCGCGTTTTATCGGATCACTTTGACCAGGTAACGGTGATCGAACGCGATGCTTATCCCGAAACAACCGCCGCGCGCAAAGGCGTCCCGCAAGCCAATCACGTACACGGACTACTCGCGCGAGGGCGCGAGATCCTCGAAGAACTCTTTCCCGGCGTGCAGGATGAAATGATTGCGGCGGGCGCGCCGGTGGTGGACATGGCAAACGAGATCGCGTGGTTCACACCCGCCGGTTGGGGCATCAGGTTTCCATCTGAGTTGAAGGTGCTGGCCTTCACCCGACCGTTGCTCGATCTGCACGTTCGCCGCCGGCTCGCCAAAAACCCACGCGTTAAGATACTCGACAACACTGACGTGGTGCGTTTGATTCCGGACTCTAAATCGAATCATCTAGCCGGCGTGCTCATCTGCCCGCGCGTTTCGGAAACGGATCGCCGCGTCGCCAAAGAGCTGCGTGCCGATTTGGTTCTTGACGCGACAGGCCGCGCGTCACGCGCGCCGCGCTGGCTCGAAGAACTGGGTTACGAGCCGCCCGAGGAGATCGTAATCGATGCCCACCTTGCTTATGCGAGCAGGTTGTACCGCATCCCTGAAGACTTCGATGGCAACTGGCAGTGCGCGTACGTGCAGGCTGCGCCACCGGAGGGAAAACGCGGCGCGATTCTTTTCAAAGTTGAAGACAATCGCTGGTTAGTAACGCTGATTGGTCGTGCCGGTAACACTCCGCCGGGTAATGAGGCTGGATTTCTCGAGTTTGCGCGCAGTCTTCGGACTTCGACGATCTTCGACGCGATTCGCAGCGCTGAACCGCTGACACCGATCAGGATGCATCGCGCAACGCAGAATCGTTTGCGTCGTTACGAACGCGCGAAACGCCTGCCCGATAACTTCCTGCTGCTCGGCGATGCTGTTTGTGCTTTCAATCCCGTTTACGGGCAAGGCATGACGACTGCTGCGCTTGGCGCGATAACGCTGCGAGAGTGTCTATGTGAAGCGAACGGAAATCTGTCGCGACGTTTTCAAAAGCGGCTCGCGAAAGTAAACGCAGCGCCCTGGATGCTCGCGACTGGTGAAGATTATCGCTATCGCGAAACAGTTGGCGGCTCTCCCACTCTGATGACCAGGTTCATGCACCGCTACATGGACCATGTGGTCCAACTCGCGACGCACTCCGTTCCCGTCCGTAAAGTTTTGCTGAATGCTTTCAACATGTTGGTGCCGCCGGCGGCGCTCTTCCATCCGAAGGTGTTGTCCCGCGTGCTGGTGAACATCGTCAAGAACCTTTTCGACTTCAAGGTACAAACTCATGAAAACGCGAACCGAAATCACGGTCGAAACAGACAGGTTGATAGTAGTCAAACGGCATAAAAGAACTGCCTGGTGTACTACCTGCTCACGTCAAGTCGAAATGTTGAACGTTGACGATGCCGCACTCTTTGCTCACGTGAACTCACGCACGATCTTTCGCTGGGCCGAATCCGGAACGGTGCACTCGAGTGAGACGCCCGAAGGATTACTGCTCATTTGTTCTTATTCTGTATCATCCGCGTTATCCGTGTGATCCGTGGCTCCGATCCAAACGGTCTTGATATTTACAAACTCGCGGATGCCAAACTCCGCGAGTTCGCGGCCGTATCCGGAATTCTTCACACCGCCGAACGGCAAACGCGGATCCGACGCGACCATGCCATTGATGAACACAGATCCAGCCTCGAGTTCTTCAATAAATTGCGCTTGTTCTTTGGCGTCGTTGGTCCATGCGGCCGAACCGAGACCAAACGGCGTTGCATTTGCGATCTGAATCGCATCGTCTATGTTTGCAGCGCGAAACAGCATCGCTACCGGTCCGAAGATTTCCTCACAAGACACGGGTGTGTTGAGATCAATATCGACCAGAACCGTCGGTTCGAAGAAGTTTCCCGGACGATTGAGTTTCTTTCCTCCTGTTAATACACGTGCGCCGCTCGCGACGGCTTTCTTAACTTGTTCGTCGAGATCGTTGACGATCTGCGGAGTCGCGAGCGGTCCAATGTCAGTCGATTCCTCCATCGGATCGCCGATCCTCAACGCGCGCATCTCATTGACAAAATGCCGCTCAAACTCGTCGTAGATCTCCGCCGCAACGATGAAGCGTTTCGCGGCGATGCACGACTGACCATTGTTGATGGTGCGTGCTTTTACGGCGGTCGTTACTGCTTCGTCGAGATTTGCGGACGGCATGACGATGAAGGGATCGCTGCTACCGAGTTCCAAAACGGTTTTCTTGATCTGCTTGCCCGCGATTGAGGCGACGCTGCGACCAGCGGGCTCGCTGCCGGTTAACGTTGCCGCCACTACCCGCGGGTCGTTCAGTATGCCTTCGACCGCGTCGGAGCCAATCAATAAAGTTTGAAACGCGCCTGCGGGAAATCCCGCGTCCCGGAAGATCTCCTCGATAGCGAGCGCACATTGCGGCACGTTCGAAGCGTGTTTCAGCAAGCCCACGTTGCCGGCCATCAGTGCCGGAGCGGCGAAGCGAAACACCTGCCAGAAAGGAAAGTTCCAGGGCATTACCGCGAGCACTGGTCCAAGCGGTTGAAAACGTACGTAACTCTTGCGCGCGTTGGTCTCGACTATCTCATCAGCCAGATGCTGTGATGCAATCTCCGCGTAGTAGCGACAAACCCAGGCACACTTTTCCGCTTCGCTGACGGCGGCTTTTAAGGGCTTGCCCATTTCGGTTGTCATTACTTTCGCGAACTCGTTTTTGCGCGTCTCGAGAATTTCTGCGGCACGCATCATCATGCGCGTGCGTTCGGCGAAAGGCGTGCGTCGATAAGTGCGAAATGTATCCGCGGCGAGTTGGAGTTTCTCCTCGATCTGCTGCGCAGACAGCGCATCGAAAGATTTCAGAGTTTCACCCGTAGTTGGATTAATTGAAGTTATAGCCATGATGAAGTAATTTTCCTTGCATGTCTGAAAAACCGCAACTCGACCGTTTCGGAGTCGCCGCCGCGCTGCAGGAGATCGCGCAATTGATGGAACTCAAAGGCGGCCAGAATCGCTTCAAAGCCAAGGCGTACAACGCCGGTGCGCGCGTGATTCAGGCTGTCGCCGATCTCGATCGACTCGTGCGCGAAGACACTCTGACGACACTGCCACGCATCGGCGATGCACTCGCGTCGCAGATCAAACAACTCTATCTCACCGGCGAGTCTTCCGTTCTAAACGGCCTGCGACAGGAATTTCCGAAAGGCGTGATTGAGCTCTCGGCCGTCCCGGGACTGAGCGTCGAAAAGATCAAACAACTCGACGAAGCAGGTATCAGTTCGATTGAACAGTTGAAAGCCGCCGCTGAAACCGGACGTCTGGAAACGTTGAAAGGCTTCGGCCCAAAGACCGCGCAGCGTCTGCTGACCCACCTTTCAATTCCGGTGCAGAAGCCCAAGCGGCGTTTACATCTTCATCACGCGTGGAACACGGCGGACCAGGTCGTTGAATATCTCAGCGCGATCGATAGCGTGGTTGATGTCAGCGTCGCCGGTTCCTTACGTCGTTGGGAGGAGACGATCGGCGTCATCGACATCGTCGCGAGCGCCCAGGATCCGGCCGCGGTGATTGAGAAGTTTCTTCAGTTTCAACTCATTTTGTCGAGTCACATCGAGGATGAGAATACTTGTGTGGCGCAGTTTGCTGACGGCGCGCAGGTTTGGTTGACGGTCGTGCCGCCGAAAGAGTTTGCGATTACGTTGTTCGTTAAGACCGGTTCGCAAGCGCATATCGAAAAGGTGCAAAAGCTCGCTGAGAAAAAGAAAGTCAGTTTCGCGCGTTTGCCAAAGACGGAAACGGAACTCTACAAGCGTTTGGGCATGGTGTATATCCCGCCCGAGTTGCGCGAAGACCAGGGAGAGATCGAAGCGGCACTTGCAAAGAAGATTCCCGAGGAACTCGTAACGGTTGAAGACATCAAGGGCATGGTCCATTGTCACACTACTTATTCCGACGGCATTCACACGCTCGAAGCAATGGTGCGCGGCGCCGAAGAGATGGGTATGAAGTACATCACCATCACGGATCATTCGCCCACCGCGATCTACGCCAATGGCTTGAAGGTGGACAGGTTGAAACGACAGTGGGACGAGATCGATGAAGTGCAGGAGAACGTCTCGATCAAGATCCTCCGCGGTACTGAGTCAGATATCATCGCGAGCGGCCAGCTCGACTATCCCGACGCGGTGCTCGAAAAGTTTGATGTGATTGTGGCCAGCATTCACGCGCGTTACAAAATGGACTCGGCGAAGATGACTGAGCGCATAGTAACTGCGATGCGGCAGCCGGTATTTAAGATCTGGGGACACGGATTGGGGAGGTTGTTGCAACGGCGGCCCCCGTTTGAATGTGACGTCGAACACATTCTCGACGTGATTGCGGAGTCGAAGGCGGCGATCGAGATCAATGGCGATCCTTATCGTCTCGATCTCGAGCCACGCTGGCTGCGCGAGGCACGCAAGCGGAAGATCAAGTTTGTCGTCTCAACTGACGCGCATTCGGTGAAGGCGATGAACAATGTGAAATATGGCGTCGGGATGGCGCGTCGTGGTTGGATCACACGGAAAGAAGTTCTCAACACGCTCAACACCACCGCCTTCACTAAGGCTGTCAGACCAGTTAGTTAGATTCCCCGCCTTCTGGTCCATAGAACAAAACCCATAGCGTCAGGTCGCCGGAAAAGTTTTCAAAACGATGTTCGAGGCCGGCGGCGGCGAAGAGAATGTCGGTTGGTCCAAATTGTTGTCGATGGTCGCCGCAGACGTATTCACCCGTACCTGCCGCGACAAAATAAACTTCGTCGCGCGTGTGTGGCTTCTGAGGATCAACACCGCGAGGCGCATAGATCTCAACCAGCAAACTGCCATGCTGAAAAATAGTTGCGAAGCGTTGGCCCTCTGGTCCCGGTAAACGCTCGAGCGCTTCGGTTACTGTCGCGGTGATACAAGGGTTGTTTGATTTCATTCAGTGTCCCTTTGCTCTCGTTTTCTGCACGTCACAAGTGGCCGGCAGGTTGGGATTCTTCGTTTCGTAGCTCTTAATTTCCTGCTCAAATTTAGCTTTCGCTTGCCGGCGTTCGTCGTCACCAAACAACTGAGCGTTGCCGGTTTGCTGACTCACGCGAGCGCGCAGCGTTCGAGCCGCGGTCATGATCTTTACGCGCAGATTTCGATCCAGGTCGATGATGTAGATCGCGGTTGTTCCATTTGAAGGCACTAACGTTCGAAAAAGAATTCCCGAGCGCTCCAGTGCGTTTGTAAGAGCAACAAGATTTCTCGTGCCTTTGCGCGGCTGCAGGACATAAAGATCTGCTGAGCCTTTCGGCTGCGGATGAAAGTAGATTACGTACTTCTGCTCCGCATCACGTCCGATGCGCGATAAAACGTAACGCAACGTCGCTTCATTTCCCTTAATGCGCAACAACACTGAATGTTCCGCGCCGTCGCTCCACGATCCGAGTGCGCGAAAAGCCCTGATCCGTGAACGCACAACGCAACTGAGATTCACCGCTTGCTTCAGTAGCTTCGACTCTTCGGCGGAGTTCATCCCGGCAATCGCGTCAGCGAGTTTCAAATCAGTTTTAGTGTTTGGACTAACGATGCCGTAGTTCTCCTGTGCTGATACGGCCGTGGCCCAACCAGCAATCAGCACCAGCAAAAGTGTTCTTAAAAAATTCGCGTTTATCTGCGTGAATCCGCGGCTTAACATGTTAGAATGAGGCCACCTTAAACCTCATCAAGGAGACAAATCAATGCGACGAAGAACCCTCACCGATCTTGCCAATAATCCTGATCTGATCTCAGGCATTTACAACTACTGCGATCGTTGGTGTGAACGGTGTCCTTTAACCTCACGTTGTCTGGTCTATGCGACCGAGCAGGAAGACAATGATTCGTTTGAAAACCATGACCTTCGCAACGAAGTGTTCTGGCAAAAACTCGGCGCCATCTTTCAGGAAACGCGCGAGATGATCGTCGAATGGGCCAATGAAGCAGATTTCGATCTCAATGGCCATTCAGACGATGACGAAACGCATCATCCGCGAAAGAAACAACTCGTCGACAATCATCCGTTGACTAAGGCGGGAAAGAAGTACGCGAACGCCGCCAGCGACTGGTTTCGTGAGCTCGATCAGACGATCGATGGCGAGAACTCAGAACGTTTAGAGGATGCGCGCGAAGTGATCCAGTGGTATCAATATCAAATCGCGGTGAAGACGATGCGCGCGCTTTCAGGCCGTAAGGAAGAGTTTGAAGAAGCTTCGGAATTGGCGGAGCTTCCGAAGGATTCTGACGGTTCGGCTAAAGTGGCGCTGATTGGTATCGATCGTTCGATTGCGGCCTGGCGGTTGATGCAACTATCGTTGCCCGAGCGCGCCGGTTCGATCGTGGCGCTGATTTTACTACTCGAACGCTTGCGCCAGCGTTTGGAAAAAAGTTTTCCTGACGCCCGCAGTTTTATTCGCCCAGGCTTCGACGGATAAATCTGTGTAATCTGTAGATAGAAAGGAAAATCCTGGTCGATGGTTGACGATAACTGTCTGTTCTGTCGAATTGTGTCTGGCGAAGTACCGGCGACGCTTGTTTACGTAGACAAAAATGCTGTCGCGTTCCTCGATCACCGCCCGCTGTTTCATGGGCACACGTTGTTAGTACCGCGCGACCACGTCGAAACACTTGTCGATCTTCCGCAGGAGTTGACGGGATCGTTTTTTCAAGCCGCGCAAGCACTCGCGCAAGCTGTTCCATTCGCGATGGAAGCCGAAGGAACTTTTGTCGCGATGAATAATCGCGTCAGTCAAAGCGTGCCGCACTTGCACGTACACATCGTGCCGCGTCGAAAGAAAGATGGTTTGAAAGGTTTCTTTTGGCCGAGAACAAAATACAAAGACGAAAAGGAGATGGAAGCTGTAGCGCGTAAGATCGCAGGTGCATTACAAGAGCTTTCGCGTTAACACGAAACACCAAAAATAAAACACACAAAAAGTTGATCGAAAAAACGACCAGGAGTATAAACCTTCCTGTCACGAGGGTTGCGGCCTTCGAGACCGAGAAAGGGATCGGCAATCGGTGCGGTAACGTCCGAGAGAGAGAAGAGACAGGCGGCTGTTGATTCTATTGACGCCCTTATCGGAGCCGAAAGGCTCAGCTAGAGAAGGTTGCGAGACTTTCTCAAGCCATTCGAATAAAAACGAATGGCACCCGGAGGCAAGGACCCGCCGAAGGGAGCAAAGCGGCTCAACGAAAGGCGAGCTTCGTTGCCGGAGCGTAACCGGCGGTGGAGGAAAAGCCACCACAACAAAAACCTAAAGGCACCGCGTTCTTCGGAACGCGAGGATTGTGAAAACGATTCGAGTGCTGACCGGAGTTCAGCTGACCGCCAGTTGTTCATCGGGATACAAATTGGCGACTTGAGCGTGTACATGCTTCGGTTGTCATCTTATAAAGCGCTTCGGCGATTTATAGGAAAACGGATTGCGCTGCTTTCAGCTTGCTGGGAGCAGCGCTTTTCGTTGTGTGCCGAGCATGTTCG
>Ga0126311_10000858_pt1 | contig 14219 bp, 10 predicted proteins | sample Plot61_FD_92539 | JGI IMG/M metagenome (GOLD analysis project Ga0126311, IMG submission 92539) | Serpentine soil microbial communities from UC McLaughlin Reserve, CA, USA - Plot61 | ecosystem: Environmental > Terrestrial > Soil > Grasslands | place: USA: UC McLaughlin Reserve, Lake County...
AAAGCATTGATTCCCTTAGCCTTGGCAGCATCAGCTGATGCTACTGCGGATTTCATTGCGGCATATGGAGATGATTCATATCTATCCGCTGTCACGTGCCTTCCGCCAGAACTGAATGAAATCGTTTCAGCACCGCTAATATCTGTAATGTGGACAAGAGTATTATTATAACTGCTAAAGATGTGAGCCACTCCCCATTTATACTGAGTAATATCTTCTGTTTCTGAGGACATTAAGAGCATTATGGTTGTTATTGGTGTTATATATTAATGTTAGACTAAACTAAAGAACAATTCAAAGATTCACATATTGCTCCCATATCTTCATTATACATTGCAAAGAAATAATTGTTATAAAATTATATACATTATGATTCCAGTAGGGGTAGTACATTATGTAGATATGTATTTAACACATTTAATGTATGTTTTTTCTGTACTGTAATTAGATTGAACTCTTACATAATCTCTTAGTAAGGTAGTAATGTTTTATTGATCGATTATAAATTCTGCTACACTTTTCTTTCCTTTTGTAATTTGTCTCGTTCCCTGATTCATTATACCTTGAATCAAATTCCAAATAGAAACATAATTTCTTCTAACAAAGATAAATGTCTTGATAACTTTCTTAGGGAGAGGCCTAAAAATATAGTGGTGGTGTACATATTAGACAAATTTTGAAAGTGTTCTGTTTCTTCTTCTTCTTCTGAGTTGCATAAGAGAAATAGGACAATTTTTCGGCTATGGGTTTAGTATTAGAGCAAACAGCCGATGTGAATGGAAGAAGATTTAAAAAGCCTTAATCTTTCATGATTAAAAGTATCATAATGGAGAAGAAGAAGAAGCTAATATTCTCAGCATTAATGATAATATTAGTTTCACTGTTATTAACCGCTACTACTCTATATAAACAAACAGCATCAGCATTTTTTCATGAAAAGCTCTTTGGAGGAGGTGATACTAAGCCTGGAGTTATAACTAAGGACAAACCCAAAAATACACCTACGACTGGCAGTTCCACACCGACTGCAACTCCAAAGGATGAGGATGTACAAGGTTCAACTGAAAACGATGTCCTATCTGGTCTCGGTGGAAATGATATGATAGATGGAAAAAGAGGAAATGACAATATTGATGGTGGTGAAGGAGATGATTATCTAATTGGAGGACAAGGTGATGATGTTCTTAAAGGTGGAGTTGGAAACGATGTAATTGAAGCTAATACAGGAAATGACAATATTGATGGTGGTGAAGGAGATGATTATCTAATTGGTGGCCAGGGTGCAGATAATCTTACTAGTGGACCTGGAAATGATACGCTAATTGGTGGCCCAAACTTTGATACTCTTACTGGTGGAGCAGGCCAGGATATCTTTATCTGTGGTCAAGGAAAAGACATAGTTTTAGATTTTAATGCTACTGATGAAGGTGATATTAGCTTAAACGACTGTGAAGTTGCTACTACCAATAATAATAATAATATAACAAGCAACCAAATCAGTAGTGGTAATATTACAGGTATTGCAAATATGACGGCTGACAACAGCAGCAGTCGCAGAAACACAACCATTACAGATGAGACATCAGAGCCTGGAGAAACTGGAGATATATTGTCAGACCTTAACTTGACTTAAACTTAGAAAAGACAAGATGGATTATTGAAGATAGAGGCATATTGGTAAAGTCGGAAAAAATATGACATATATACAAGACAATTATAGAATAAAGCAAGAAAAAGAAAGGTCGGATATCTAAATCCTGTACCAGTGAAATTATTTTCAACTGTCAACAATACTTTTTTCACATGATCTTTTGACAAAATTAAGCAGTATATAACTAAAATATTTCAATAGACATCAATCAAAAAATTTCAAGAATGATGACTTTTTTAGAGTTGCTCTATCTTTCAGTTATTTTATGTGTGTATTATAAAGAGGCTTTATGAATATCAAAGATGATGATGGTTGTTTTGTATATGGCGAATACTTTCATATTTGAATGCGAACTGCAATCTTCCTTGTGAAAAGATACTGATGTATATGATAGAAGCTATTGATCATAGGCAACCAAACTACCGCAATATCTAGTGAAAGAATTGAGTTCTTTTATTAGTGACTCAAAAAGAATTAAAGAATAAATCAAAGTTAATTTTTTGATGAAGTTGAAAAATTCTACGTATATAACTATTTCTATTGAAGTTGTATCAAGCATATAAAAGAAGAATATCGAAGTGTCGTTTGCAAGAGTATATGCATATAGTTCTAATAAAAGAATTGTTGGTATTGTTGATAACAATGTGTTATCATGTTTTAAAGATAGTCAATAGAAATAATTGTAAGATTCAATAACTGTTCCCATAAATGATTATAGCAACAGAATGATGATATTGCTTACAGCCTGATAGCTCATCCTACACGACATTTTGCATATTCTTCTGGCAGCCTTATGTTTAAGTAATTTCAGATATATTCTTGATTGTTACTAATCTACATAATTCTATTATAGCATTATAATCGTAAATAGTATTCAATTCTTATTTTGGTTTTCGAACTTTAATTTCCAGAATGACATACTTTTTTTATATAATTTTGTCCTGTTGTCCATGAATATATAATATGTGCTTGCTCTCTACTAGGTCCATTGTAAAGTAGAGCATTATTCAAAAGGTGTTGAAGCCTTAATGGCTTCTTCTAACTAAATGAATGTAACCACGGTCATCAAGAAGTGAGGCTTCTTTCCTAGTATCGTTATTATTTATCAGAAATACCTTACCATCTCCTTTTTCTACCTTGCCTATCACAAGCAATTTCAATTTTGATTTCCTGGCGACAGATCTCATCCTACTCAATTTTGATTTTGGAATGGTTGCAACTATTTCATATTCCTCTCCACCATGAAATACAAGTTCTTTTGCATCTAAACGATTATTTTGAGCAAAATCAACAACTCCTTTAGCCGATGGTATTTTCTCTATTAGAAGGTTAACTTTACTCTGACGTGCTAATTCATAAAGAGATATGGCAAGACCATCACTTGAGTCTATAGAAGAAGAAAAGTATTTTGCAAGAGTGATTCCAAATTTCTGTCGAGGTTTTGGTTTTACTACGGATAGGATAGCATTTTTTTTAAATATTCCATGAGATTTTGCATTATTCATAAGGATTTTCAAACCAGAAGATGAATAGCCAAATTCTCCGGAAACAACGACTAGATCTCCAGGCTTTGCACCACTTCTCCTTGGAATGTTGGCTGCATCGTTAATGTTTGAAAAGCCGAGCATATTACAATCAATTATTAATTCATTAGATTCATTAGTATCTCCGCCTACGATTTTGATTCCAAATTCTTTAGATGCTATTTGAAAGCCAATTATGATACCTTTAATTTCATTTTTAGAGTATCTTCTTGGAATCCCGAGGGAAATTAAGGATAGATATGGTGGTTTAACACCCTTTGCTGACAAGTCACTGACGCAAGCTACAATGCTTTTTCTAGCAATTTGCCAGGGCTTCATTCCTGTTGGGACATCAGTATTCCCAACAAGCATATCACATTTTAATATAATACTTACAGGACAAAAAATATTGTTCTTATTAGTCTTTGCATCTTTTAGAGAAACTATTGCAACATCGTCTTTTCCAAATTCATCTATTGTATTATCTGATTTAAGTTTAGATATAAAAAGATCAATGATCCCTTTTTCATTTAATTTGGTCATATGTAAATTGAACTTGTTCTCTTGTCTTCTTGTACAAAGATTGTATATTTGACTTTTTAGATTCTATTGATATTCTGATAGCATGTTCTGTATTTGATGGTCTTATGAGTATCCAAGAATCATCATCTACTATGGCTTTAATACCATCGATCGTCAACACTACTGATGATTCAGCCTTGAATGAATCACTTAATTTCTCGATAACTTTTTTGTGTAAGGAAGAATCTGCAGGTATTTTTGATCTAATTTGAACATACTGAGAAGAGAAGCCAAGATATTCCTCTATCTCTTTCTTGTCTAAAGAAGAGATAATAGCACTTGCCAAAAATCCATCTCTACACATATTGAATCTTGGCATAATAAAACCTGCACTACTTCCTTCTCCACCTGCCTCGGCATCAACTTCTAACATTTTGCTAACAACATTTGCTTCACCAACCTTGGAAAAATCGAATCTTCCGCCGTGATCTTTTATAAATTTCTCCACGGCTATGCTGGTATCTATACTTGTAACAAATTTTTTGATTCCTAGATTAATTGCACTTGCAATACAAATCAAAAGTGTGGCATCAGGGCTTAATTTTTCACCCTTTCTATTAACTACTACAAGCCTATCTCCATCTAAATCGAATGCAAACCCAAGGTCAAGCTCATTTGATCTGACTAATATGCACAGTTCATTAAGATAATCTGTAGTAGGATCAGGTCCTCTGGAAGTTACCCCATGAATATCGTTTATACTATAAAATTTGCCACCAAGTTTTTTGAACAATTGATTAGCATAACCGCATGTTGCTCCTCCACCAGGATCAAGTCCGATCTTTAATGTTCTATGATATCTTGATTTCTCTATAAAATTGACAATCTCATTTACATATTCTGAAACACACTTAAAGGATCTGCCAAATATGTCTGCAGTTGATGTTGATTCTAATGATAATGCAGTTTTATTTAACATGCTATGCAGCTCGTCTTCAAAAATTCCTCTCCCTTTTATTATGAATTTTAATCCATTCCATTCAAGAGGGTTGTGCGAGGCAGTGACAACAAAGCCTGAACCATATTTTCTTGCCTCTCTGAATACCAGGGGTGTTGGTGCCACACCAAAATTGTAAACGTCAATGCCTTGTTCGATCAAACTTGCCGAAACGATCTCACTAATTATTCTACTGGAAGGTCGAGTATCCTGTGCTAAAACACATTTTCTTGTTTCCGACTTAATTATAGAAGCAAACAATCTCGTGAATCTGATAATTTCATGTAAGCTAAGATCAACACCATAAATACCTCTAACCCCAGATATTGATATCTTCATAAATGATAACCAACTAGATATCCGTAATATTTAGTCTACGCTATTAATGACTAAATTTAGGGTAGTTTCTTAAAGTATATGAAGAATTAAATAATGAGCAATGAAATTTTCCTATATCTATCTGCCCCAGTAGCTCAGCCCGGTTAGAGCGAAGGTTTCGTAAACCTTAGGTCGTGGGTTCAAATCTCACCTGGGGCTTGAATAATCAATTATAATATCTCTACTAGGACTTGAAACCCGGAATTCAATAATAATGACTCGTAACTTATACTAGTAGATCAAACTAGAGTCCTGGTAGACATCTAACAAGTAGTATGTTTGATCAAAATACAACAACTAATTTTAATCAAAAAAAATGACAGCAATTTGTCATGTCGTTATGGTGAGCATGGACATCAAAGGGCGTGTACTTAGAATGTCATGTTGTAAGATTATAAACATAAATAATATAATTAAATATATTACTTTCTTGTTTTGATTCAATTTCCTTGTTGAAAATTAACTTATAAATTAACTTATAATTGTTAATATATTTCAAGTAACCTGTTATGTGGCTCTCTTTCTCTATTTATACTAAGTACTAAATGATATTACTAGGGAAAAGATGCAAACTTTATTCTCCCATTTCAGAGAATGTGTGTGTATAACTTTACCAAACTGAGGATAAATTCTGACGTATTGCATTTCTTAATGCAAATTCTAGATAAAGATGTGGGAGGAATCTACTCGCTCTTCAATAGGTTTTGTATTTCTTCTCCAATATTCCTCCTGCTACTAGACTACCACTTTATCGATAACTCCAATAAACCTACGTTAGCGTCATTTCTAAACATATATCATATAGTTTATGAAATATGTCATTAATCATATCATCATGGTTTAGTTATCAAAGCTGTTTTTAAGGTTAGCCAAAATTTATAGATCGATTTTATTAAAGCACTATATACCCATTTATCAATTAAATATTGCTAAAACTATATATCTAAATGTCATAAGAACGACCGGGATTTTTCATTCTTATATACAAAAATTAGATTGATCTCGGAACATTAAATATTTCAATCAAGACATAGATGATAAGTCCAATACTGGTAATTGGAGCATCATACATGAAGTTTGAGATGTAATTTTTCCATTAAATTGGCTGCTCCTTTTATACGAAAGTTTATCAACTAACAATAATTAGGTAAACTACAATTAGGAACAAAGGAGATATGATATTTAATATTGTGTCTACTCTTCTTTTTATATCTAAACTACAGCATTTTCATCTGAATTATCTACTGCATTGAAATGCGAAGTGCGGGATTTGAACCCGCGATCCCGAGCTTGGGAAGCTCGTACCTTGACCAGGCTGGGCTAACTTCGCTCAACTTTAAATTTCAAATTTAGAATAAGAAATAATAAGTTTGTGATACGTACGTAAAGATAAGTAGGTAAAGTACGTAAATGTGCAAGATCTAGAATTAAAAAGGGATTATCCTAAGCATATGAAAGCGGGTCTACGCATTTATTATCAACTCTTTCTATATTACTAAATACTCCCATAGAGACGATAAATATTTCCAGTGTTTTCGCTTACATAATTCCAGACTTCAGGACTAACAGGTAACACTTTGAAATTTGACTTTTGGGAATTGTCTAGGGAGTTATATACTGATTGACCTATAACAATCTGATCGGGCCGCGCAAGTGCAGTCATTTTTGCTGCAATGCTTATCGTATAACCCAAAATGTCAAGATGAGGTTTTTTTATTAATATTTGACTCCCATTATTTTTATCTTCTTTACTGTCAGCTGTATAATTGAGTGAATCCCATCCAAATTGTACTATTACATTCTCACCAACATCTATTCCTACCCGTACACTCATCTCTGGATAATCATACTGATTTAGAATTGGATTTATACCCTGCCGTATTACTTTAATCATAGATCTTGCGCAGTATACTGCATTAGTGCACGGTAGATACAAATCATAGTTATCAGCAACAACAAAAAATGCTAGAATTGCATCTCCGACATACTTTAATACATATCCACCATATGCTGCAATCATAAGAGACATTTCTTGAGTAAATGCTTGAATTATTGTTGCAAGTCTGTCAACAGGAAGAGTCATTGAGAGTCTGGTTGAACCTACAAGATCAATATGCAAAATTACCAGCGTTACTTTAGACTTAGCAAACCTTTCTAATACATTATGTGTTTCTTTAAATGAGATATCAAATTCTGGCGCCACTTTTAACGCCTTCCAGATTCTTGATTGTGCCATCTTAATTGCAGACTCTAGGTCTACTACTGCATCTAGATAAAACGAACCTAACGATGGAGTATCTGACGCCTGTCTGATAGACATCTTCTTTCTCTCCTCTTCTATATTTGTGGCCTCAATAATTTTGTCTACTTCCTCTTTACTCATATCGAGCTGTAAGGATATTATGTCAGCTGGGATACCAGAATTATACAAATTTAATACGGTCTGACGTTGATAACTGCTACTATTACTACTACCATCACCACCATTATCATCATCATTAGCAACATTCTCAATCATATCTTTTTATTCCTGATTTACAGTATTAAATTACTCTTGATGTCATCTCTTACTTTGGGATATTTATATGATTTATTAACATAAAAGAAGCCAAATATATGGTCAATCTAACTATATATAGATGTTTAATTATAAATATTAAAAAACTGCTATGACCGATTTATTAATAAGACTGAGAAAAAACAAAATGTGAGAAGCGGTAAATACAGATAATTGAAATTATGGATTAAAGAGACAATAAAAATTTCAACTTTAACTTCTAATCAAATGTTATTACAATTACATAATCAATAAAATAAAGGTATACCAAAGTAGCCAATAACTAACTTCATATTCTTATTCCTTTAAGGATTATTATTAATTCATGGGATATTTTATTTTTGTTAATATCATTATAAATTTTTTTGTGATATCAGCTGCTTGCTGGACTATTTAATCTATGGTAGAATAGAATAATTAACTAAAATATTTATGAGAAATCATGACCCTTTGTTATAGATAGAGGTAGAAGATAAAACCAATGTCTTATGTATCAGATGATCGTAACTATACTGATAACACGCAGTCAGGGGTAGATTCACCAGTCGAACGAGTTGGCGATATTAGAGGAGAGCCGCCTACTAATGAAACTACCGACAGAAATACAGCATCAAAAATGGCAAATTTACTTGAAGGTTTAGAATTTCCAACTACAAAAGAAGAGATCAAGAATCATATAAATCGAAAATCTCCAAGTATGGGAAACAGAATTAATGATGTTATGGAAGCTGTTCAAAATAACCTTAAGGAAGACACTCAATATAATAGTGTTTATGATGTTGAGATAGCAGCCAGATTAGTAAAGAAAAATGATTAATAATAAACAAAGCGCAAGTAGCATAGGTAACAATAATGATGTTTTAACGTGGAGCATAGAATATTATTAAAGCCCCAATAAATGCGATTAATGACCCTAGTATTTCATATCTATCTGGTCTCTTTTTGTCTATGGTTACTCCCCAAATAATAGAAGAGACAATAAAGATTCCACCATATGCAGCATATACTCTTCCAAAGTGGGCTGGTTGCAATGTTGGAATAATTCCGTATATGAATAAGATTATGGCGCCAATTAGCCCTAAAAGTAGCTTTTTATTTTTTCGCAACCATAACCAAAGAAGATATCCTCCACCTATTTCGGTAAGTGCCGCTGCAAAGAATAATGCTAAAGTAATTATAATAATCATTATTTCGACCAAATTGATTCTTCATCTTTTTTTCTTGGCATGTAAAATATTATCCCAACACCAACAAGTGCAATTATTGCACCTACGATATCAAACATGTCAGGAGCAATTCCCCAAAAAGTCCAACTCCAAAATATTGCCAACACAATAAAGATTCCACCATATGCAGCATAGGTTCTATGAAAGTGAGCTGGTTGAAAGGTTGGAACTACTCCATATAAGAATAATAAAAATCCACCAATAACGCCCAGGATCCAATTCATATCTTCTCTTAGCCATAACCATATCAAATAACCACCGCCGATCTCCAAGAAACCTGCCATAAAAAAGAGAAATAAAGAAATCAAAATCTTCTTGGTTTTTTTGGTCAACTACATTTGACGCGAGACATAAGATATTAGACATTTCTAATAACAATAATAATAAGATAGAAAGAGTTCTGTTAACTTAAGGAAAAAGCTATAGATCTAGATACACTATTCTTTATGCTATATATGCAAAAAGAAGACATCGAACATTATTGTTGATATTAATTGGTTTATATTGTATTTTTCTTGGTTTTCCTATGGAAATACAGCAAAAGCATTCTCAAGGTTTGTAAAATGAAGCCATATTGTTATCTAAAACGGGTTAAAAATTCAAACCAGAAAGAATATAATACAGACAAAGATAACTATCGAAATTCATTATCGATGAACACAAGTCAAAGTAGGCAATGACTACTTCTGGTTATGCGTAGCGATCGAACTTAACAACAATCAATTCATGAAATATTTATCTTTTCGGCAGAAAGAAACATATGTTTGTTGCAGACAATTTTATTCAAAATGTAGTAAATATATATGGAAAACATATCACCAGTTTCTACAGATGTGGCGGTACTTTTGGTATCTGTATGCTTGTAAATTCCTCAAATTGGGACATCATCTTCATTCTTCTTTAGATAAAAGTATGATAGAGGGAGAGAAAACAATGCAATACATAAAGATAAAATAGAAAATTTTGATGATTCTTTTCTATGTAGAAAGGAAAGGTGTAAACTAAACCATGCTATCAGTTGATTCAATGTGTTTATTGACTCATATAATAATAATATGGCTCCTTAAGTTAATAGAGCCATGCAAAGTGTTTAATTCAATATACTCTAAAAGGAACCTTAAATTACATCAACCATGCGCATATTACAGACGCATGCTAGTTGTTTTTGACTTACCCAGTTACCAAATGGTTACTTTATAATTTATATTATGTAGAGACTAATTGTCTATGACTATTGAATAAAGAAAATATATCTCTAGAAGCAGGAATTTCTCAAAGCGAAGATATGTCTTCAGAGGAAGATGATCTTGATAAGAATGTGATTGAAAATCAAAAAGAGATAATCTCGTCTATTCCTGCCAATAATAAGACCTCTCAAATACTAATTCAGAGAGATGATAAAGATCAGGATGATTATCCATTATCTATTACCGATTTTCGTACAAATGATAACAAAATTCTTTCATTATTAAATCAAGAGGATGGATCGAACTATTATTCATTTAAGGGTTTGATGAGGAAATTACATATTCATCAGCAAAGTCTTACAAGAGCTTTGAGTCGGCTACAAGATTTAGGTATGATTGAAAAGTCGACTGTTCATTCAGGATACAAATTAACTAAAAAAGGCGAATCTATGTTACCAAAAAGTATTTCTCGAGATCTAGAGGGAAAAGGAAATACTTATTCACAATTGATTTTAACATATATTCCTATCAATGTAAAATCTAACGAGATAGCAGATAGTTTAATCGGAAGATGGTTTAATAACTTTCGATGGGTTAGTTTAATTGAAGGTGGAACAGGTTATGCGTTACAATGGGTCAACGAAGACAATTCTTTTCAAGTAAGCTTGAAAATAGTATCAGATTATATTATAATAGAAACAAATGCAGTTTCAGATAAGGAAAAGGTTGAAGCAATGGCTGTTTCATATAGGATATTCCAGCATATTACAAGGTTATTCCAGAATAAACTAGGAGAGCAAGGAAGATTTTTGGTTGAAAATCAATACTATATCAAACGTAATTACCAACCAGTTAACTAATAATGATTTGCTTATTATTCAACTGTAAATAAATAATTAAGAAATTGCAACTGTCCAAAACTTCATTGGTTAGAAGAAGACCATCAGTTAGGAATTTTTCTTTTATTTAAAAGTCTGAACTTTGAATGTCTACACAAACATGTGTGTATATAATATTTTTTAACGTCTAATCTCTGCAATTATTAATATGCTGCTCTCTATCGTGTCTTTCATTTTGATTATAAAGCGATCATTTTTTGTACCTAAATTTGTGTTAGTATTGTACTAGGGAAGATTTTAAAGTTAGATAAGTGTTGAAGTACTCTATGACGACAGCAATAACATTCTCATGTAATTGTTGTAAAATAAAATTTCAAGTAATTGGAATATCTACTAAAAATGAACCTAAGTATTGCCCGTACTGCGGTGAAGATTCCATAGAAACCTATAACATTATTCTCTGTTAGTCTTTATTCGTCAGACCTTTGAAAAATATACATATGTAATATTTTCAATATAATTTAGAACTGTATTATAAAAATGAAAAGGGGTTTTGATGACGATGACGGCTACTACTACTTTACAATAATTCTTCCAGTCATCCATGGATGGAAAATACATATGTAATCATAAGTTCCTGCTTTTTTAAATGTTGCAGTAAATGTAGTTATAGGTGGAATTCCTGGTGGTATTTGTCCTGCAGGAAGTAGCACACCTGAATTGATATACTTTTCAGTTCCATCTATCGCATATAAAGCATTTGGATTCAGGTATGTAACATTATCAGTTGAATCAATTACAACTGGATAAAATCCTCTTGCATCTAAAGCAGCTATAACATTTGTTCCATTTGTACCATTAGGCATTGCTACTGCTTCACTATTAGCCCCTAGAGGCAAGGGTATGAATTGTGTCGAGTTTGAAACAGCAAAGGGTGCAAGTATATCTGTCATATATTTACTATCCATTACAAAGGTAACTGTATGTGGTTCTGACACCTCTGTTGGATTATACCAAGTTACACTTTCGCCTACATTGATTTGTAGGTCTTTTGGTAAAAAACGACTAAATGAAATAGAAGCATTTCCTCCTCCAGCTTGTACTACCTTGATTCCAGTTTCTTCCCTTATTGCGTTTGATGTGTTAATGTGTGTAGTCATCGCAAATGCTGCTACAATAATGACAATGAATGCCAATATTGTCTTTGAATGCATACTATATCAGTTACTATGAGTATATATTTTATAAGGAATTATTAAAGTATGGAATTATAATATAATCTACCTCAGCAGTGTAATATTTCCCATGTACAGATTACATTAGCTTTGTCACTGGTGTGTTATCATGTGTTGGAGACCGGTTTTACGCTAGCATAATAATGTATTTTATTCTAACAAAGGTATAGTATTTAGAAAGACTTCTAAAAATTTTCTTACTCTACAAGCGTTATTCTTTTATTGTTAAGGCTGCAAAACATTAAAAACACCTGCGTTACTTCTCTGAATCCTAAAATTGGGTTTAGTAGAATTATCTAAATCTAATATAACAGACTGATCAGGATAAAGCTTATCTGATAATTATCAACAAGTCTTTGTTGCTGTACTTCCAATAAAAATGTGTGTATACTTTATTATTATTACTAATCCTTTGCAAATCGAATGCAATTGGCAACAAAAAAAGGCAATAGATAATCTGATTATAATAATAACATTATTATAATAATAAATAAGTGGACAACGAGTTCTTATTAATCTGATACCTTCATATTTCAAGATCCATTTTATTGATACTCTTCTAATGTTACACTAATTTGTTAAATAACGTTTAAACATATATACAATGACAAGATTACCAGAATAAAGAAGAAGAGTGAAGTCATTGTTTTAACTGCAAATTATATGCTGCTTGAAGAATGGGATGAAATTGTCCATGTACTATCGTCATTAACTCTGATGCTGTCTCATTGTTATTCATCATCAAGTCCTTTATATCTACAAGATTTTTCTCTAGTTTAGCAGTTACTGTATTATCATTTGTACTATTGGACACTGATAATGGTTTCAGTTTATTTGCAAAAATCTGGTAGGCTCTTTCTGAAAGTTCTTTAGCACTCTGATAATCAGCTATATTCACTAGTGGAGAAGAATTATTTTTTTCTGTCATGTTAGAATGTTGCGATCCATGCATGTTCATAAAAGAGGAGTTCGTATCAGAGATCATTATCATATTTGACGTATTTGTCAGATCATAGTCAAGATCATAGGCTTTCCCATACTTTCTAAGGATTTCGTCTACAATATTTGCAAGAACCATTGCATAGACTGTGGAGTTACGGCTACTCGTATCTTCATTATATTTTCTAATAAAATCAGTATCATCTGTAATATCGTCATCAAAATTATAAACGCTATTCATAAGAGTAGCCGCATCTTCAGCATGATCGAGCGCTATAGTCACATTCGAAGGAAAATTATTTTTAGCAAGCATTAATTCTATCTTTGTCTGATCGACGAGTGTAATGAAAGTTGCTGTATCATCAGGAGTAAAACAATGAGCATATGCATTTTGATTAAATAATAAATTTACAAATTCTATAGAAAAAATTCCTGTAAATACAAATGCAACAATACTGATTTCTTTTATCATAAATATTGAATGCATTAATTACATAAAAAACATTATCAATCAATAATAGGTCCTTCTAATTTGAGTTATGCAGTATCATATACTTAACGATAACTAATAATAGTATATTCGTCGAATCCATAAATTATGTATATACTAATCAGCCCATAAGATATTAGCCTGCGTCTGAAAAATGACTTGTTCTTTAATGGATCAGTTATTTTTAGATAACAAATAACTATAAACAACAAAAATTCATCTTTCAATAATAATAACTGGCTTTTTAAGTTTAATAATGGCGTTTAGTTATTACCTTATAGTTGTATCTATAATATACCTACATTATCATAGGGTAAGACAGCCTTATTACTTTTAATGTATAATTATGGACAAATATTATAAGGAAAACAGTGATTATGACAAAATTACACACTGATGCAACCATACATCTTGAGTTATGTAGATTCCCAATTATCATAGTTTAATTTGCCTATTTTTCGTCTAATCTATTAACAACAAACAAATTTTGATATCATGGTGAAGATTATCAAATAGTACATTTCCAATAGCCGTATTTAGGATGACGGTGGTAACGAAGCAATTGCAGGAGGTGGTAACGAAGCAATTGCAGGAGGTGGTAACGAAGCAATTGCAGCCTTCTTTTCTTCCTGTGTTAGTGCTGTAGAGTTTGTCAAGTTAAGTTTGACAAGTAGT
>Ga0126311_10000859_pt1 | contig 14215 bp, 12 predicted proteins | sample Plot61_FD_92539 | JGI IMG/M metagenome (GOLD analysis project Ga0126311, IMG submission 92539) | Serpentine soil microbial communities from UC McLaughlin Reserve, CA, USA - Plot61 | ecosystem: Environmental > Terrestrial > Soil > Grasslands | place: USA: UC McLaughlin Reserve, Lake County...
GCGCTGCGCGAACACGGCCGTCGCGCCAGGCAGCGTGCCCTCCGGCTCGTACTCGGCGCCCAGCCTTACGATGACGCGCACCGCGCCCGCGGCGAGCGCCTTCTCGTGCAGCGAGTCGAAGGCGCGCGCGACCTCAAGGCTGCGGCCCGCGTCCGCCTGCTGCGCGAACTTCCGCCGCCGTAGCTTGGACGACTGCGAGAGCACGTCCGCGTCGGAGTGCGTCGTCTCGGACTGCGCCGCCTCGGGCGCGGGGCGTGCGGTCTTGCGCGAGCGCGCGTCGGCCTTCAGCTCTTCGACGCCGGGCTCAACCGACTGCGACTTGCGCGGCTTGGAGGACGCGGCGGCCTCCTTGCGGCGTAAGACCTCGTCCTGAAACGCGAATTGCGCCGAGGAGCGGCGAGACTGAAAGAAGAGCGCCGCGGCTACGACCGCGAGGCAAGCGGTAAGGGCAAGAACCTTTCTCATCGACCTGTCTCCTTGAGTGGTTGTGTAAGGGATTCGGCGGCGGCGGCCACGCGCGCGCGCGTGGCCTACAGGCCCGCGGCGGGCACCGCAGTGTCCTCCGTCACGTCCGCGACCGTGCGAGACGCGCGCAGTCGCCGGAGGGCTTGCGCGTCGGCGGTCAGCGCGACGAAGGGCGTGTACTCGTACCTCTTGACGTTGGAGACGCGCGCGCCGCGCAACTCCTTCAGGAGCGCGTCCTGCGCACGCGCGATGGCCGCGCGCTGCCGCCGCGCGTCTCTGTCGCTTAACTCGCCCTCGGGCCGGAAGGGGACGCAGAGCCTTACGACGAGCTGCACCGACCCGTTCTCTTTCGCGCGCGCCAGAAGGTCTTCGAACCTGTCAGTGTTCATAGTCGGGGGGGGCGCGGCCCGGCACGCTTTCGAGGGGCCGCGCGCCGCGCGCCGCGCCGTCTTGCGAGCCGCGGTGCGCGTCTGCATCTCGGCGAGGCCGTGCGCCGTAACCGCTCCCGCGCACGCGCCGAAGGCGAGCGCGCACAGGAGGCTGACTCGGAGTCTAAGCTTTGACATGGCGCGTGGTGGGGCGCTTATACGACGCCGCGGCGTACGCGTGCGTCGGCGGAAGACCTCAGCGCGGCGGACAGTGCGAGTGCGACCGTCGGCCGCCGCACGTAGAGTTAAACAGCAGTACGTTGAAGCGCGTCCGCGCGTGGCGGCACGCGTCTACGGCTCGGGCTTGAGAACGCGGAGCAGCCGGGTCCGAACGGGTCGGTGACGCAAGGGCCGTGAGACGTGCTGACTACTCTGGAGGACTCGGCTGAGTCGGAAAGTGGTCGGGCGGGGCCGCGCTAGAGAAAGGGCGTGGGCCAACCCGGCCGGAGACTTAAACGGCGCGCAGAATGTACACTCGCATGCCGCGGCTGTCAACAAGAAGATGCTCGCACGCCGCGCTTATAAACGCGAGCGCGTCGGCGGGTGGGGGGATTAACGCGTGGGCCTTCTCGAAATGATTCGGAAGCTCTTCGCGCCGCGTGAGGCGGGCGAAGAGCGTGGCGAAGCGTGGGACGGCGTTGACCCCTTCGACCCATTCCCCGAGCCCGTCCGCTTGGAGATAACCGACGTGTTCGACCTGCACACCATACAACCGCGCGAGGTGCGCGCCGTCGTCGAAGAGTACCTTTTGGAAGCGCGTCGTAAGGGCTTCCGGAGCGTCCGAATCATCCACGGCAAGGGCGTCGGCGTTCAGCGCGAGACTGTCCGCACGATTCTCGCCCGCACGCCCTTCGTCGAACACTTCTCCGACGCCCCGCCCGAGGCAGGCGGCTGGGGCGCGACCGTCGCGCGACTCCGCGCCGAAGGCACAGGTCAGTAGGCGCTGCTTGTACGCGCGCGCGGCCGTGGTATAAAAAGCGCGGGCGGGCGGAGCGCCCCTACAGATAAAACGTATGGACTGGACGAACCAACTCTACTACGGCGACAACCTGCGCGTGCTGCGCGAGGAGATAGCGGACGAGTCGGTTGACCTCATCTACCTCGACCCTCCGTTCAACTCGGCGGCGAACTACAACGTGCTGTTCCGCGAGGCGAGCGGCGAGCAGTCGGCGGCGCAGATAATGGCGTTCGAAGACACCTGGCACTGGACGCACGAGTCGGAGGCGGCGTATCAGGAACTTGTGACGGAAGCGCCGGAGCGGCTCGCGCGGCTCGTAGAGGCGATGCGCCAGATGCTCGGCACGTCCGACATGATGGCCTACCTCGTGATGATGGCCCCGCGCCTCGCCGAACTACATCGCGTGTTGAAGCCTACGGGGAGCGTCTATCTCCATTGCGACCCGACCGCGAGCCACTACCTGAAGCTTCTATTAGACGGCGTGTTCGCGCCGCAACACTTCAGGAGTGAAATTATCTGGAAGCGCACGAGCGCGCACAGCACGGCCAAACGTTATGGCCCTATCCACGACACGATTCTCTTTTACTCGAAGTCAGATGTCTTCACATGGAATCCGATTTATCAGGCGTATGACGAGTCATACGTAGAAACATTTTTCGACCAGACCGATGCGGATGGGAGGCATTGGAAGCGCAGTGACCTGACCGGTTCAGGGGTGCGTCACGGCGAGACCGGGCAGCCTTGGCGAGGCATCGACGTGACCGCAAAGGGCAGGCACTGGGGAGTCCCGCCTTCGGTGCTTGATGCCCTTGACGCGCGCGGGCGGATTCACTGGCCGCAAAAAGAAGGTGGAATGCCGCGTCTTAAACAATACCCGGAAGATTTACCCGGCGTCCCCTTGCAAGACGTTTGGAATGACATACGTCCTATGCACAATATGGCAAAGGAACGTCTCGGCTACCCGACGCAGAAGCCCGAAGCCCTGCTCGAACGCATCGTCAACGCCTCGTCGAACGAGGGCGACGTGGTGCTCGACCCATTCTGCGGCTGCGGCACCACCATCAACGTCGCCGAACGCCTCAGGCGCCGCTGGGTCGGCATCGACATCACGCACCTCGCCGTCGCACTCATCCAGAGTCGCCTCCGCGACACCTTCGGCACGGAGTTGTCCGACTACGCAGTCCACGGCACGCCGCAGGACGCCGCCTCCGCCGAAGCGCTCGCACTCCAAGACCGATACCAGTTCCAGTGGTGGGCGCTCTCGCTCGTCGGCGCGCGCCCCGCGCAGGACAAGAAGAAGGGCAAAGACACAGGCATCGACGGCCTCATACGCTTCCTCGAACGCGAAGGCGAGCCCGCACGCACCATCGTCGTTCAGGTCAAGAGCGGCAAAGTCTCCTCTCGCGACATACGCGACCTCGTCGGCGTCCTCGACCGCGAGAAGGCCGTCATAGGCATCTTCATCACTCTGCAACCGCCCACCCGCGACATGCTCAAAGAGGCCGTCAGCGCGGGCTTCTACAAGTCGCAATGGGGCAACTTCCCGCGCCTCCAAATCCTCACCGTCGAAGACCTCCTGACGGGAAAAGAGACCGCGCTCTACCCTCGCATGAACGCCGCCACCTTCAAACGCGCCGCACGCCAACGCCGCACGCAGGGCGAACAGGGCGGACTCTTTTAAAGCAGTTTTCACTTGGGTGCGACTGCCCTCCGGGAGCGCGGGCATCCCTGCCCGCCTAAGCGTGCAAGAGCACGCTTTAAGTCTTACTCTTCGTCTCGGCCTTGAGTTGAAGAGTCTCACATCCTTCGCGCTTTAGCGCTCAAGGCGGGCAGGGATGCCCGCGCTCCCAGCGGAGGCGTCCGCACTCAACTGCAAGCCGCTATAGAAACAGAACCGCGAGCGGTGGCGAGCGGGTGTGTTACGCGGAGAACTTTCTTTGCGTAACACACACCCGCTCGCTACCGCTCGCGGTTCCGTTCGTCCCTATTTACGCAGCCAGCCGAAGAGGCCGTGGATGACCGTCTCGCGGTTCTCCTCGTAGATGGCCTTGGTGAGCGGGAGCGACATGGGGCAGGCGCGGACGCAGTTCTGCGCGTTGCCGCAGTTGGTGATGCCGTCCTCGCCCGTGAGGGCCGAGAGCCGCTCGTCGCGCGTGATCTTCCCCGTCGGGTGCATGTTCATCAGGCGCACCTGCGCGATGGCCTGCGGGCCTATGTAGTTCCCGTCGCCGTACTGCGGGCAGGCTTCGAGGCAGCAGCCGCACGTCATGCAGCGCGAGTAGGCGTAGCGCTCCGACACGTCCTCCTGCGACATCTTCGGGCCGGGGCCGAGGTCGTACGAGCCGTCTATCTCTATCCATGCCTTGACGCGCTTCAGGTGGTCGAACATCTCCGAGCGGTCTACGACGAGGTCGCGCACGTTCGGGAATTTCGACATCGGCTCAAGCGTGATGGGCTTGTGCGGTTCGAGGTTGTCTACCAGCGCCGAGCAGGACTGGCGCGCGCGCCCGTTGATGACCATCGTGCAGATGCCGCAGACCTGTTCCAAACAGTTCATCTCCCACACGGGCGGCGTCGTCTGCTTCCCGTCGCGCGTGACGGGGTTCTTACGAATCTCCATCAGGCACGAGATGATGTTGAGGTTCGGGCGGTACGGGACGGAGAACTCCTCCCAGCGCGCCGCCGCGTCCTGCCGCTCGCGCCGCCGTATCCGCAGCACGACCTCCTTAATGCTGTGCGAACCCGAATGAGATGGTGTCAAACTTGAGCGCTGAGTAGAACTTGCTCTTCGTAATGCTTCTACTGCCCTTGGGTCATTAATTTTCTCCAAAGCGCCCACGGCCCGTTGTCTCAGCCTTTCTTCCGAAGAGAGCCATGAAATCAATGCGTCTACCCCTTCAGACTCTCCGAACTTGTGAAGCGCGAGGGCAGCGTCTGTTTTGACCGTGACATTGGAATGGGTCAGTGATTGACGAAGGACGGGAATAGCGCGACGGTCTTTCAAGTCGGCTAATCGGCGAATCGCCCCTATCGTAGTATCCTGACCGTGTTTTTGGCCTAACTTCTCCGAGATGAGTACTACCAAGCCCTCAACGTCATTGCTGTCTATATAAAAGGGGTCACGAAAGTCCATAGTTTTCATCCTCAATCGTTGTTGATACCTTCGGCATGTTCTACGCTCCTCCCCGCTGTTGCCGTTCGTTCCGCTCACTCATGAATTGAAATACACCTTGTCGTAGACGGCGCTGAGATTCAAAGTGCGACCGATTGACGGAAGAGTCAGCGAGTTTTCGAGACCGGATGTCGGTGTGTAAATCCATGTCCTCGTGCCTGTTCTTACGTAGTGCTCGACCAGCGGTTCGTCCTGCGAGACGAGTAAGTACTCGTTCAAAGATTCAAGCTCTTGGTAAGCATGAAACTTCTTCCCGCGGTCGTAAGCTTCACTGCTCTCGGACATGACTTCGATGACGATGATTGGGTTGAGAATGCAATCCTTCTGCCCGTCGTGAAACTGCACTTCGTCGTCGTCCATCACTAGCATGTCCGGGTACAAGAACTTCTGCGAGTCCTTAATCCTCACCTTCATCTGACTGAGCAGGACGCTGTAACGCCGCTCTTTCAGTTGGCGGTGAATCTCAGTTGCAAGGCCGCCGACTGTAAGGACGTGATTGACATTAACGCTGGGCATTTCGTACACAACGCCGTCAACATACTCATGTTTCCACTCGTGTTCGCGCTCGAAGGCTAAGTATTCTTCGGGCGTCATGCGTGTGACAGACGGCGTTGACATCGTCCTCTCCTACAGTAAGCATGCGGCGCGCTCACTGCTTCTCGGTCTTGCCCCCTGCTTCTTCAATCGAGTCGCCGCGCTCCGTGCGCGGGGCGACTTCGCCGGAGACGGCGTTGTCCACGGCCTCCTTCTTCTGCCCCCATGTGGCCGGGCCGGAGGTGTTGGGCGGCCTCTGCTCCCAGCCGGAGGCGGGCACCTGCGCCGCGCCTTCCTTGGTGGGCGACTGCTCGGCCTGCCCGCCCGACGCGGCCTGCGCCTTCTGCTTGCCCTTCGAGTAGTCGCGCTTGCGCGGCTCGATGAAGCCCACGTCCACGGCCTCCCAGGAGAAGACCGGGCCTTCGCCCGAGAACTCCGCGATGGTCGTCTTCTGGAAGTTCTCGTCGTCGCGGTCGGGGAAGTCGGGCTTGTAGTGAGCGCCGCGCGACTCGTTGCGGTTCAAAGCGCCGAGCGTGATGACGCGCGCGAGCTGTAGCATGTTGTAGAGCTGCCGCGCGTGCGGCACGGCGTGCGTCGCCCACATGTTCGAGTCGTTGAGCGAGATGTGACGGTAGCGGTCTATCAACTCAAGCAGCTTCTCGTCCGTCGCCTTCAGCTTCTCGTTGTAGCGCACGACCGTGACGTTGTCCGTCATCCACTTTCCCATCTCGTCGTGTATGACGTACTGGTTCTCCGAGCCCGTCTGCTTCAGCAGCCCGTCGTTGATTTCGCGCTGGCGCTTCAACTCGTCGTCGTAAATCTTCGAGCCGTCGGCGCCGTTGCGCTCGACGTTCTTGGCGAACTCTATCGCGGCGGGCGCGGCGACGAAGCCGCCGTAGACGCAACTGACGAGCGAGTTCGCGCCGAGGCGGTTCGCGCCGTGAATCGAATAGTCGCACTCGCCCGCGGCGAGCAGGCCCGGAATGTTCGTCCGCTGCTCGAAGTCAACCCACAGCCCGCCCATCGAGTAGTGCACGCCGGGGAAGATTCGCATGGGCACGTGGCGCGGGTCGTCGCCGACGAACATCTCGTAGATTTCTAGAATCGCGCCGAGCTTCTTGTCCAGAGTCTCGGCGGGGATGTGCGTCAGGTCTAAGTAGACCTGATTCTCGCCGTAGACGCCGAAGCCGTCGAGACAGACCTGAAAGATTTCGCGCGTCGCGATGTCGCGCGGGACGAGGTTGCCGTAGGCCGGATACTTTTCTTCGAGGAAGTACCAGCGCTCCGACTCGGGGATGGACGAAGGCTGGCGCTTATCATTCTTCGCCTTCGGGACCCACACGCGCCCGCCCTCGCCGCGCGCCGACTCGGACATCAGACGCAGCTTGTCCTCGCCGGGAATCGAGGTCGGGTGGACTTGTATGAACTCGCCGTTGGCGTAGCGCGCGCCCTGCTGGTAGCAGGCGGAGACGGCCGAGCCCGTGCAGACCATCGAGTTGGTGGACTTGCCGAAGATGAGGCCGGGGCCGCCCGTAGCCATGATGACCGCGTCGGCGGGGAAGACTTTCAACTCAAGCGTAGAGCGCTCCATCGCGACGAGCCCGCGGCAGACCCCGTGGCCGTCGAGCACGAGCGACAACATCTCCCAGTGCTCGTACTTCCTGACCTTGCCGCCCGACTCGTGGCGGCGCACCTGCTCGTCGAGCGCGTAGAGGAGTTGCTGACCCGTGGAAGCGCCCGCGAAGGCCGTGCGGTGGTGGAGCGTGCCGCCGAAGCGCCGGAAGTCGAGCAAGCCTTCGGTCGTGCGCGAGAAGGGGACGCCCATACGGTCGAAGAGGTAGATGATGGCGGGCGCCATCTCGCACATGGCCTTGACGGGCGGCTGGTTCGCGAGGAAGTCGCCGCCGTAGACCGTGTCGTCGAAGTGCTTCCAGGGCGAGTCGCCCTCGCCCTTCGTGTTGACCGCGCCGTTGATGCCGCCCTGCGCGCAGACCGAGTGCGAGCGCTTGACGGGCACCACCGAGAAGAGGTCAACCGCGTGACCCGCCTCCGCAATCTTCATCGCCGCCGCGAGCCCCGCGAGCCCGCCGCCCACAATCGCTATACGGATTCCGTTTTGTGCCGCCATGGTTTTTAGAGAATCCCTCCCAGCAGCCCGCCGTTGCGCCACACGAACGCCGCCGTCACGTTGAACCAGAGCACGAGGAGCAGCGCGCCGAAGCCTATGCATGCGTAGCCCGTGAGGCGCTGCGCGCGCTCGCCGATGAGGATGCCCCAGTCAACCAGGAACAGCCAGATGCCGTTGGCGAAGTGCCAGATGGTCGAGACGATGCCGACGAAGTAGATGAGGAGAATCCACCACGTCTGGAACTCCGCCGAGACGATGTCGTAGGCGAGGTCGGGCCTGTGCGCGACCGAGGTCTCGTTCAGCCCCGGTATGAGCCCGAAGCGGAAGTTCAGGAGGTGGAAGAGTATGAAGAAGAAGAGGATTATCCCCGTGACGCGCTGGACGGTGTAGAACCAGTTGCGCGGGTAGGGGTAGCTGAGGTTGTTGGGCCGCATCTCCCAGGTGATGAAGAGCCCGTAGAGCGCGTGGTAGAGCAGCGGGATGAAGATGAGGCCGACCTCGACGAACAGGATGTAGGGGATGGACTGTAGGTCTGTGACCGCGTCGTTGAAGTGCCGCTCACCGAGCCGCCAGTCCGGGTTTACCGCCTTCGAGTTGGTGTAGAGGTGCTCAAGCAGAAACGCGCCGAGCGGGATGATGCCGGTCAACTGGTGCAGCTTGCGTAAAAGGAACGTACGGCTTAGACGGACGGCCATGACAGGGGTTGCCTCTCCTTCGCGGTGTGCGCGCGCCGCCGCCCGAAGCCTTACGTCTCAGGCGCGTGCGCTGAAAACTTTTAATGCCGGTTGGACGGCCTCGATTATAACGACGCGTCGCGGAAAAGCAATCGCCCGCGCCCGCGCCGCGGCCCCCGCGCCCCGAAGCCTCCGGGCCGAAACCCTCCGCGCCGCTCACAAGACCCCGCGCGCGCGCAGGAGGAGGAGCAGCAGGAGCGGCGAGAAGGCCACGAGCAGGGAGCCGACGTAAGCGGCGACGCCCGCCAGCACCCAGAAGACGAAGGCGGCGCGGTCGCGCAACGTCGGCCGCGCGTGCGGCTCTTCTACGGGCAGAAGTCGCCTGCGGAACTCGCCCACGCTGTGCGCGAGCAGCTCGTCCGTGAACTCCCCCGAGTAGAGGTTCGCGCTCCTGCGCCCCCGCACGAAGGCGCGGTAGAGCCCGCGCGGATTAATTAACAACCCCTGCGCGATGTTCATAAGGTCGAGCAGCCAGCCGGCGTAGTAGCGCCGCAGGCCGCCGCCGCCGACCTCCCACGCCGAAATCTCCGCCTCGCCGCGCCACGTCGTCGGGTACTCGGTCACGATGTGGTGCAGGTCGTGCAGGCGCACGGCCCTGCGCCGCCCCTCCGTGTTCGGGAGCCAGACCGGCAGACGCCAGACCTTCACCTTTATCCAGCGCTCCGTGTAACCGCCGTCCTCGCCGAACCCGTTCAGCTCGAAGTAGAGCTTCCGGGCCTCGCCGAGCGACCACTCGGGTTTATAAATCATGGTCTCGATTGTCCACCGAACCCTGCGCGGATTTTAGCCCGCGGGGCTTATAAGGTAAAATGAAAAATAGTTAGCACATTTTTGAGGAGTTCTTATTTATGCCGTTGGCTTTTAGCCGTCGGCATTCAGCTTTTCGCCTTCCGACAAAGTATGGGCCAAAGGCGGAGAGGCTGATTGTCGAACGTCTTAAGCCGACAGCTAACAGCCGACGGCTAACAGCTTTCCCATGCAAATAGAAACGCTAAAAATCTTCTGCGATCTCGTCGAGACCAAGAGCTTCTCGCAGGCCGCGGAGCGAAACTTCGTCACGCAGTCGGCCGTCAGCCAGCAGGTTCGCGGCCTCGAATCGAAGTTCAAGCGCAGACTCTTAGAGCGCGTGCGCGGGCGGCGCGAGCTTCACCTGACGCACGCGGGCGAGGCGTTCTACAACGCGAGCCGCGAGGTCTTGCAGGCGTACGGCCAGCTCCAGGAGAGCATGCGCCAGCTCTCGGGCACCGTGGGCGGGACGGTGCGCGTGGCGACCGTGTACAGCGTCGGCCTGCACGAGCTTCCGGCGGTCGTGCGCGAGTTCATGGAGAAGTACCCGAAGGCCAAGATAGACCTCGAATACAGCCGCACGACGCGCGTCGTGCGCGACGTGCTCGGCGGCGCCGTAGACCTCGGCGTCGTCGCGTACCCGGAGAAGCGCCGCGGGCTCGAAATCGTAAACCTGAAGGGCGACCGCCTCGTCTTCATCTGCCGCCCGGAGCACGCGCTCGCGGGGCGGAAGAAGCTGCGCGCGTCGGACTTGCAGGGGCAGAGCTTCGTACACTTCGAGCGCGACATACCGACGCGGCGCGCGACCGACCGGATACTTCGCGCGCACGGCGTCACAGTCCAGCGCGCCGCCGAGTTCGACAACATCGAGACGATAAAGCGCGCGGTCGAAGTGGGGCTCGGCGTCGCGGTCGTGCCGCGCCCGTCCGTCCTGGACGAGCAGCGCACGGGCCGTCTCGCGGTCGTCCCGCTCGCCGAGCCCGAGTGGCAGCGCTCGGTCGGCGTCATATACCGCAGCGACCGCGTCCTCAGCACGGCCGCGAGCAAGTTCATCGAGCTGCTGAAGCAGTAGTTCCATGTTCCAGGTTCCGGGTTCAAAGTTAAGGCCCTGCCTTTCAACTTGAAACTTGGAGCTTATTAACTATGAGCGACGAGCTGACAAGACTTTCTGCGGCGCGCGCGGCGGAGTTGATTCGCGGCGGGGAGTTGTCGCCGGTCGAGCTGGTCGGGGCGTATCTGCGTCGCGTGGAGAGTTTGAACCCGCGGCTCAACGCGGTCGTGACGCTCGCGCCCGACGTGTTGAAGCTCGCGAGAAAGGCCGAGGCCGCGGTCGCGCGCGGCGAGAGCGTCGGGCCTCTGCACGGCGTGCCTGTGACGGTGAAGGATACGATTGAGGTGCGCGGCGTGCGCACGACGCGCGGCTCGCGCGTCGATGCGGAGCGTGTGCCGACCGAGGACGCGACGGCCGTCGCGCGCCTGCGCGCGGCGGGCGCGATAATCCTCGGCAAGACGAACTGCGCGGAGCTTGCGCTCGAATACACCGCCGAGAACCTCGTGTTCGGGCGCACTAACAACCCGCACGACCTCTCGCGCTCGCCGGGCGGTTCGAGCGGCGGTTGCGCGGCCGCGGTCGCCGCGTGCCTGACGGCCGCGAGCCTCGGCAGCGACCTCGCGGGCTCGATTCGCATACCCGCACACTTCTGCGGCGTCGCGGGCCTGAAGCCGACCGCGGGGCGCGTCCCCGGCTACGGCCACGCGCCGCCCGTCGCGGGGCCTTACGCGCTCGGCGCGAGCCTCGGCCCGCTCGCGCGCAGCGTCGAAGACCTTGAGCTTCTGTTCGGCGTGCTCGCCGACGACAACGCGCCGGGCGTGGAGGTCGAAAGTCTGCGCGGCGCGCGCGCGGCCTTCTGCTTCGACGACGGTGTGGTTCCCGCGAACGAAGAGATAAGGTCTGCCGTCGTGCGCGCGTCAGAGGCTTTGAGAGAGGCGGGGCTGCTGGTCGAAGAAGAGCGCCCGCCGTCAGTCGAGCGCGCGAACGCCGCGTGGCTCGGCGTCTTCTCGTACGCGACCGCGCGTTACCTGCGCGAGTTCTACGGCGGTCGCGAAGACGAGGCGGGGCCGGCCGCGCGAGCCCTGTTGAAGCGATACGTGCAGGAGCCCGACGCCGAGCAGTTTCTCGCGTCGTGGCACGAGAGGGATAGTCTGAGAAACGACCTTCTTCGCTGGATGGAGCGGACGCCGCTCGTCGTCGCGCCCGTCGGGCCCGTCGAGGCGTTCGGTCACGAAGAGTCGCGCAAGCTGAATGTCGGCGGCGAAGTCTTCCCCACGTTCCGGGCTTTTGCGCTCGCGCAGGCTTTCAACGTCTACGACCTGCCCGCGGTCTGCGTGCCCGCGGGGCGCACGCGCGGGGGGCTTCCGGTCGGCGTGCAGATTGTCGGGCGGCCTTTCGAAGAGCGGCGCGTGCTCGCGGCCGCGCGCGTAGTCGAGCGCGCGCTCGGAGGCTGGCAGCCGCCGCCCGAGTTTGTTTAGAAGTCTCTTCCAAATGAAGCCCGCGCGCGTTATAGTCTCGCCGAAACGTCCGCGCGGCCGACGCGCATCAGTCGTATGCTTCGGCGCGGGCTCTTAAAGATTCCGCGCGGCCGAACCCGAAAAATTTCACACTTGAACCCGCCCGACAGTTGACACTTAAGTTTCAAGCTTGAGCCGCGCGCGAAGGGCGCGCCGCCGGAGGTCTTATGGAAATCGTCGCCATACTCTTCTTAATGTTTCTCGCAATCTCGGCGCTCGTCGTCGCGGCCAAGACGATAAAGATCGTGCCGCAGGCGACCGTCATGCTCATCGAGCGGCTCGGGCGCTTCAGCCGCGTCGCGACGAGCGGGCTCAACGTCATCGTGCCTTTCCTGGACAAGCCGCGCGGCGTCTACTGGACGAACGTGCGCCCCGGCCTCGCCTCCATCGACCTGCGCGAGCAGTACATAGACCTCCCGCCGCAGCCGGTGATTACGCGCGACAACGTGACCATACACGTTGACTCGGTCGTCTACTGGCAGATAACCGACCCCGTCAAGGCCGTCTACGAAGTCGCAGACCTCATCGGCGCCATCGTTCAGTTGACCATCACGGGCATGCGCGCCGTCATAGGCGACATGGACTTAGACCACACGCTCTCGCAGCGCGACCAGATAAACGCGAAGCTGCGCATCGGGCTCGACGAGGCGACGGACAAGTGGGGCGTGAAGGTGACGCGCGTGGACGTGAAGAACATCACGCCGCCGGAGGACGTGCGCGTGACGATGGAGAAGCAGATGACGGCCGAGCGCACGCGCCGCGCGCTCGTCCTACAGGCAGAGGGCGACAAGCAGGCCGCCATCACGCGCGCCGAGGGCGAGAAGCAGGCCGCCGTGACGCGCGCCGAGGGCCAAAAGCAGTCGGCCATCCTCGCCGCCGAGGGCGCGGCACAGGCGCGTCTGCGCAACGCGGAAGCCGAGGCGGAGGCCATCTCGCAGGTCGCCCGCGTCATGCTCGACCACGGCAACCCCGCGCAGTACCTCATCACGCAGCGTTACATCGAGAGCCTGAAAGAGATGTCGCTCGGCCAGAACTCGAAGGTCATCTTCATGCCGGTCGAGACCTCCGCCATGCTGTCGAGCGTCGGCGTCATCAAGGAGATGTTTGCCGAGACGGGCGAGAAGCGCGGCGGCGACGGCGGCGGCGGCCAGCAGCTCCCGCCCGCCCGCCCGCGCCAACTGCCGAACTCCTGAAGTGAGTTCGTGAGACTTTAGTAGGAGGGAATAGGTCATGAGCGTTTGGACGTGTCTTCTACTAATAGGAGCCGCGGGGGCCTTCGGCGGAGTAATCAACGCCTTGCTGACCGACAACGGTTTTATCTTCCCCCGTTGGGAGTCGGGAGTCTGGTGCCCCGGATTCATCACGAACGTTCTGGTCGGCGCCGCCGCCGCCCTCATCTCGTGGGCGGCATACGGCTCCGGGGCGTCGATTGATTTAGCGAAAGAGACCGAGAGGGCACAGGTCAGTCTCAGCCTCACGGCCGTGGCCGGGGCCTGTCTGGTCGGGGTGGCGGGCGCGAGATGGATTACGAACGAGGTCGATAAGAAGCTTCTGAAGGAGAGCGTGAAGGAAGTCGCCGACCGGCACGTCTCGCCCGAAGAATGTGAGAGGGTGATTCACGCGCCGGCGAGACAGGTTTTAAGGGCGGTGAAGCAGACGTAGTGTCCGCGAAGCTCAGCCTGTTCGTCCTGTGCGTCCTCGTCGCGGCCGCGCCGCGGCCAGGCTCGACGCGGACGAACGCGCGGGCCCGCCGGGTGGTGATTGCCGCCGGGACTTTGCTCGACGGGAGGGGGCGCGTGATTCGTAACGCGCGCGTCGTCGTGGAGGGCTCGAAGATAGTCGCGGTTGACCCGAAGGCCGCGCCCGTCGATTACGACCTGCGCGGCCTGACCGTCATGCCGGGGTGGGTAGACGCGCACGTACACATCACCTGGCACTTCGGCAGGGGCGGGAAGCTGGCGGGCGCGGGCGAGCCGGCGCGGGACTCCGCGTACGCCGCCGCCTCGAACGCGTGGCTGACGCTTCGGGCGGGATTCACGACCGTGCAGAGCGTCGGCTCGCCCGACGACATCCCCTTACGCGACTCAATCGCGAAAGGTCTGCTTCCAGGCCCGCGCATACTCACCGCCGCGGAGCCGCTCACGGGCCGGGGCGAGAAGACCGGCACGCCCGACGAAATCCGCGCCTTCGTGCGCAGGCAGAAGGAGTCGGGCGCGGACTTGATAAAAATCTACGCGTCGGGCGGCATGACGCGCGGCCCCATGACGCTCTCGCAGGAGCAGTTGAGCGCGGCCTGCGACGAGGCGAAGCGGCAGGGACTCCGCACGCTCGTACACGCCTACAGGGAGGCCGTGCGCGCCGCCGCGCTCGCGGGCTGTACGCAGGTCGAGCACGGGCTCGGCGCTTCTGACGAAGACCTCAAATTCCTGGCCGAGCGCGGGA
>Ga0126311_10000860_pt1 | contig 14205 bp, 9 predicted proteins | sample Plot61_FD_92539 | JGI IMG/M metagenome (GOLD analysis project Ga0126311, IMG submission 92539) | Serpentine soil microbial communities from UC McLaughlin Reserve, CA, USA - Plot61 | ecosystem: Environmental > Terrestrial > Soil > Grasslands | place: USA: UC McLaughlin Reserve, Lake County...
AAACTCTCAGCCCAGTGCAGCGATAGTCGACAGCCAGTCGATCAAGACCACAGGCGTGGGCGGCAAGGAGCGCGGTTACGACGGGGCCAAGAAGATCAAAGGAAGAAAGCGCCATCTGTTGGTAGACACGCAGGGTCTGGTGCTCGAAGCTCGGGTTCATGGTGCGGAAATCCAGGACCTTAAGAGGGCATCAAGCTCTTGCCGGATCTCTCCGCGCGTGAGCGTCTGCCCGAGCGCCTCTCCCACCTGTGGCTGGACGCCTCTCTACACCGGCCAAGACAAGGGTGCTGGTTGGGTGGAAAGGATATTGGGATGGACGGCCTAGAAGATCGTGCGACACCCTAAGAAGCCGGCTCCGGAGGAGGTGATGAGGGCGTGGGTGAGGGAGTTCGACAAAGAGGGAATCCCAATCGATCTGGATGAGCTGTTGGCAGGGAAAGGCCCGAGACCCTTCCTACCGAAGAGGTGGATCGTGGAGCGGACCTTCTCTTGGCTCTCTCAGAACAGGAGGCTGAGCTTAGGGACTACGAGAGGCTGCCGGAGAGCTCAGAAGCCTTCATCTACGTGGCAATGAGCCGCCTTATGGTAAGGCGTTTGGCTCGCTCATGAGGCTTTTCGGACAGTTTCTCCATCCAAGCACTCAGATGAATAAGCGCAAAGGCTAGCCAGATTACTTCTTTACTCCGAGCACAAGATGCAGAACCGCCGCGAACACTAGAGTGCATCCGATCCCAAGCCGTACTGCTACCGGGCCAGTACGGGAGCGCACGCTATGGACGCCAGGGTATATGAGCACCTCAACAAATGCCGCAAGAGGCCAGACGAAACGGACGTAATAGTACAGATTAGGACGCCGCGCACGAAACGGGCAAGGTGCCCTTTTTGGGATCGGCGATCACGTCGATCTCGACGATCTTCCCGCCGCTTATCGTGAAGCCGAGTACCATAAGGAGCCGTCCACGCGGAGCCACCATCAAAGAAGGAGCGACCCACCATGGCTAACGACCACGGAGCCCCGGCACAAGGTGCGGGCAACTACGTTTCAGTGAACGGCCTCGAGTTGTATTACGAGATCCACGGTACGGGACAGCCGCTGGTCGTACTGCACGGTGCCTACATGACGATCGAGACCATGGGAGAGATCGTGCCGTCCCTAGCCGAGACCCGGCAGGTCATCGCCGCAGAGCTGCAGGGACACGGGCACACCGCGGATATAGATCGCCCGCTCTCCTACGAGCACATGGCCGACGATGTCTACGCTCTGCTGGCAGAGGTCGGTATCGATAAGGCCGACGTCTTCGGCTTCAGCTTGGGTGGCGGCGTTGCCCTTCAGCTCGCCATCCGGCACCCGGAGGTGGTGCGCAAGCTGGTGGTCGCCTCTGTCTCCTACACCAGCGACGGCCTCTACCCCGAAGTCCGGGACACAATCGAGACCATCACCCCCGAACTCTTCGCCGGCTCTCCGATCGAAGAAGCCTACCTCCGCAGCGCGCCAAACCCGGACGATTTCCCCACGCTGGTCGCCAGGCTGAAGCAACTCGACATGGAGCCCTTTGCTTGGTCGCCGGAGGACATCCAGGGGATCTCTGCGCCGACTCTGATCATCATCGGGGATTCCGATGGCACCCGCCTTGAGCACGCAGTTGAGATGTTCCGGCTGCTCGGCGGCGGTGTCTTCGGTGACATCCTCGGTCTTCCCAAGTCCCAGCTCGCCGTGCTCCCCGGCACCGCGCACTTCGTGCCTCCGGGGAGCGGGCTCTTGGACCGCACCGATTGGCTGGTTGCGATGATTGGCGAGTTTCTCGACGCATCCATGCCGGAGGCCGAGTGAGCCGCGGAGGATGCGCGCGGCTCGGCGGGTCGAGAGCGTCCCGGCTACCCCGCCGGGGATGAGGTCCCGCAGGAGACCATGCAAGCTGCCTTGAGCACCCGGGTTTGCTCGGTCACCAGGTCCTCGCGCCTCTCGGAAAGCAGGCGCACCACCTCAGATGCGGCCTCGGCATCGACCGCCGCCAGCCGCTCGTTGCCAGAGGCGGCAAGCGCGGTGGCGAGGGCATCGAGCCCGTCGTTCTTGCGGGCGTTGCCCGTCGAGAGTTTGGGCGGCAGTAAGTATTTCTCCGAAGTTTGCGACACTTAGTAACGTCCAAGTAACCGCAAAGATAGTACCTTGGGGAGGATGCGTGCTCCTTGCGCTCCGTCATAATGAATGTTTTGTCATGCTTCGCACAGGAGGGGCGCTGTGGTGAGAAGGATAACTATCACTATTAGGCCGTACTCGATTGCGCTGGTGCTGATGGCCATGGTCGCAATGATCGCGGTAGCAACAATGGGGGTCTTCGCCTCCCCAGCCAGCGCGCAGTCCGAATCGGATTGTCCCGCGGGCACGGTCCAGGTCGCAGAGAGCGACGCTGATTCTTGACACACACGGCGACCTTTGAAGCGAACGGAGAGACCGTCACGCGCAACTTGCGGCCCGGCCTCATGAAGACCAGGGACCTGGCCGCTTACAACTCCATCGAACGCGCCCCGACCGTCAGCTCCTACAGGGGCCTGCAGGTCTACGGGATGGGGCCGCCTTCTTCTGGCGGTTCGACCGTCGGCGAGGCGCTCAACATCCTCGAGGGATACCCGATGGCCGACCCTAACCTCCCCCGCGACGACGCCCTCCATTACTATCTGGAGGCCTCCCGCTTCTCTTTCGCCGACAGGGACGCCTACCTCGGGGATCCCGGCTACGTCTACGTTCCACTAAAAGGGCTGCTCTCCGACGGCTTCGCCCAAGAGCGCCGGTCGCTCATTACGGACCAGGCCGCGACTAGCCCGGTTGCCGCCGGAGATCCCTATCCTTACGACGGCGGGTCCGGGTCCGTCAACCTGGAGGCGTCCACGGCCGTCGAGGGACCATCGACGACGCATCTCACCGTCTCGGACAAGTGGGGCAACATAGTCTCCTACACCTTCACCATCGAGCAGACGGGAGGGAGCGGGATCACGGTCCCTGGCCACGGCTTCATCCTCAACAACGAGCTGACGGACTTCGAGCCGGTGCCGGGACTCGCCAACTCCCCGGCCGGCGGGAAGCGCCCGAGGAGCAGCATCAGCCTGACGATAGTCATGGACGACGGCGCCCCGATACTAGCCCTCGGCTCTCCTGGAGGGTCGACGATCATCACGACCGTGCTGCAGGTGCTCGTCAACGACCTGGACTTCGGCATGACCCTGCCTGAGGCCATAGCCGCGCCGAGGGCCTCGCAGCGCAACACGACGCAGACCTCGGCCGAGCCGGCTTTCCTGAGCTCGCCCGAGGCGGCGCTTCTCACGTCCGAGCACGGCCAGAGCTTCACCTCGACACCGGAGATCGGGGCCGCCACGGGAATCGCCTTCCTCCCCGGAGGGACTGTGCAGGCCGCGGCCGAGCCGGTCCGCCGCGGTGGGGGGAGTGCGCTCGTGGAGAACTCGATGCCCTGAGGCAGCAAGAAAACTACGGTCATTTGAAAGCGGTGTGCGTGTAGGGGCGGTTCGCGAACCGCCCTCACACCACGTCATCAGGCACCAGGATTTGTCCGCAAGCGGATGTGGGGACCAGAGGCGATGTGTAGTACCTTGATGGTCCATAGGTCCTAGACTTGCTGTGAGAGGAGAGGAAGAGTGTTCGCGGCCTGGGGACGCTTGGTGTATCGCTTCAGATGGCTGGTCCTCGTCGCGTCTATCCTCTCGATAGCGGCCCTGCTATTCTCGATGGGGTACGGGGGCCGGTTGGGCACGGGCGAGTTCACCGCCCCCGAGGGCACCGAGTCCGGGCGGGTCGAAGATCTGTTGGACGAAGAGGTCGCGAAGACCCCGCCCAGCTTCATGCTCATCTTCGGAAGCGAGGACGCGAAGGCCACAGCCCCGGCGTTCCGCGACCAGGTGGAGCGGGCGCTCGATCCGCTCGAAGACGACGAGAGGGTTAAGGGCGTTCGCACCGCCTACGAAGATGGCGCCATCGATGGGGCCATGATCTCCCGCGACGAGCATCACAGCCTCGCGGTTGTCGAGCTCGAAGAGGGCGGCTACGCCGAGCTGCAAGACGCCTACGTGGACCTCAGGCAAGAGGTGCGGCAGGGCGATCTGGATGTCGTCGCGGCGGGTGAGATGCCGCTCAACGAAGACTTCGAGAGGGTTACGGAGGCGGACTTGAAGCGGGCAGAGACGGTCTCGCTTCCGCTGGCGCTCTTGATGTTGCTCTTCGTCTTCGGCTCCGTCGTCGCTGCCGGATTGCCCATCGGGGTTGGCGTGCTCGCCGTCACCGGCGGCTTCGTCGGAACCCTGCTTCTGGCCAGGGCGATGGACGTCTCGATCTACGCGACCAACATAGTCACCATGATCGGCCTCGGCGTCGCCATAGATTATTCGCTCTTCGTCGTTAGCCGCTTTCGCGAGGAGGTGCGCCGCCATCCCGTGCCCGACGCCGTGGCCCGCGCGATGGCGACGTCCGGACGCGCGATCCTTTTCTCCGGGCTCACGGTCGCCATAGGCTTCATGGGCTTCCTGTTCTTCGACGTGGCCGACCTGAACTCCATAGGCTTTGCGGGCTCTATCGTGGTCGCCTTCTCGGTGCTCTACGGGTTGACCTTCCTCCCCGCGCTGCTCGCGATCCTTGGGCCCCGCGTGGACTTCTTGCGGGTGCCCTTCGTACACCCGGAGAGCACCGACACGGGCGTCGGCTTCTGGCACGGGTTGGCGACCACCGTCATGGGCCACCCGTGGCGCACGCTCTTGCCCGTGGTCGCGCTCCTCCTGGTGCTCGGCTCGCCTTTCCTGGGTATCCGGCTCGGACTCTCCGGGGCTGACACGCTCTCCAGGGACGCGGAGTCGCGCCGGGGGGAGGATCTGCTAGACCGCCAGTTCCCCGATAGCAGTGCCTACCCGATGGTGGTGTTGCTCGACTATCCGCAAGGATCACCGCTCACCAGGGAGCGGATAGGCGAGACGTACGATCTCTCCCGCTGGCTCGAGGACAGGCCTGGCGTCAAAGGGGTGGAGAGCATGGTAAACCTCGACCCTAAGCTCTCCCGAGATCAGTACCAGCAGCTCCTGTCTGAGCCGAAGAAGGATCTGCCGCCAGAGATCACGGACGCACTGAAGAGGACCACAGGAGATCATCTCGCGGTTCTGACCGCTTACACCTCGGTGGGCTACAACACCAAAGCGGCCTACGACCTGGTGCGCGAGGTCCGCGGGCAACATCCCGAGGTAGGGGGGAAGGTGCTCGTCGGCGGTTGGGCTGCCTTCGACAACGATCTTACTGATTCGATCTACGATGCCGCGCCACCGGCGATAGCTTTCGTAGTCCTGGCCACGTACGTTGTGCTCTTCTTGCTCCTGGGGTCGGTGCTCCTGCCCCTAAAGGCGGTCGTGGTGAACTTCCTGTCGATCAGCGCCTCCTACGGTGCCCTGGTCTTCGTCTTCCAGGAGGGCCACCTCTCCGGGCTGCTTAGCTTCACCCCAGGCCCGATAAACACCACAACCCCGATCATCATGTTCTGCATCCTGTTCGGCCTCTCCATGGACTACGAGGTGATGCTCCTCAGCCGCATCAAAGAGGAGTACGAGAAGACGGCTGACAACCGCTCGTCCGTGGCCCTCGGCATCGAGCGTACCGGGCGACTGATCACCGGCGCGGCCCTCATCATGGCCACGGTGTTCTTCTCCTTTGGCCTCGCCGAGGCGGTCGTCATCAAGGCTATAGGCCTTGGGATGGGGCTCGCCGTGCTGGTGGACGCGACGATCGTTCGCGCCCTGCTGGTCCCGGCGACGATGCGGCTCATGGGAGGCTGGAACTGGTGGGCCCCGAAGCCCCTGGCCAGGCTGCACCGGCGGCTCGGCCTCTTCGACGAGACTATCGAAGCGCCGGATCCCGCGTCGACTCCCTCCCTTGGGGCCACATCGCCGGCGCGGCGACGATGAGCGCAGAGTGAACCCTTCGAAGGGCCTCCGGTCGATGCGCCGGAACCCTCAGGGTGGCATCATGGGTATGGTGTCGACCCGTTGGAGGAACGTAGGTTGGCAAGGAGGAACCACTATGTCAGCAGAGAAGAACAAAGCCCTGGTCCGCCGCTTCCTGGAAGCGCATGCTAAGGGCGATCTAGACACCCTGGAGGAGATGCTTGCTCCAGACTTCGTCGATCACAACCTGATACCCGGCCAACGGCCTGGCCGCGAGGGCTACTTGCGGTCATTCACCGAGTATCATGCTGCCTACTCCCACACCCGCTATGTCATCGAGAAGCAGCTGGCCGAAGGTGAGGAGGTGGTGACTACCTTCGCCGTAAGCGCCATCCATGACCGAAGCGAGTGGATGGGCTTGGTGCCCACCGGCAAAGAGTTCAAAGCGCTGCTTGTACTTATCCACCGCGTAGTTGGAGGCAAGATCGCTGAGGAGTGGAGCCAGGGGAGCGGTCTCGCAGAGCTTACGCAGCAGCGTCTGGAGCAAGAGATGCGCGAGCGCGAGCGCATAGAGCAAGAGCTTCTAGTGGCCAGGCGCATTCAGCAAGCCTCGCTCCCCAAGGAGGTCCCCACGCTAGAGGGATGGCAGATCTCTCCCTTCTACAGACCAGCCAGAGAAGTAGGAGGAGACTTCTACGACTTCTTCGAGCTCGAGGACGGGCGGGTGGGCGTAGCCGTGGGGGACGCCACGGGTAAGGGCATGCCAGCTGCTCTAGCGGTGACCGCGAGCTGCTCGATGCTCAGGGCGGTAGCCCAAGACTCGGGCTACTCACCCGGTGAGGTACTGACGCGGGTCAACGAGACGCTGGTGGTCCGCATCCCGCCCAACATGTTCGTAACATGCTTTTACGCCATTCTTGAGCCAGATAGCGGACGTTTGATCTACGCCAACGCCGGACACAACCTACCGTGCTGTAGGCGCCCCGACGAGCAGGCCGCGACAACCGACCTTCGTGCCAGGGGAATGCCCTTGGGGCTGATGCCGCAGATGTCCTACGAAGAGCAAGAGACCTTTCTGGTGCCGGGAGAGGGCGTGTTGTTCTATAGTGACGGGCTAATAGAGGCGCACAACCCTAACGGCGAGATGCTCGGAACCCCCCGCCTGCGGAACCTCCTAAGCGAACGCCCCGAGGGCGGAACGGACCTCACCGCCACCTTGATGGAGGAGCTAGAGCGCTTCACTGGAGAGGGCTGGGAGCAGGAGGACGATATCACCCTCCTTACCCTGGAGCACTCCGCAGCCTGAAATCTTCTGAGAACGCTCCTTCTAAAACCGTCTACAAAGTCTCGATAGGCTCTAGCCTAAGTCCTTACGAGACCACGAAACGGAGGAACATAGGCTTGATGGCGACGAAAGGGGATGAGCCTGATGCCTATCGATAGCGTGCTGGTGGGCGCGCTGCACGTCGAGTATCTCAGGGAGCGGGACCTGGGAGGGGACGAGCGCCTCCACCACACCTTGTTCCAGACTTCGACCGTCGATGCTCTGTTGGAGGGAAAATACGATGGCGACGTCAGCTTCGCCGAACTCGGGGCCCGTGGAGATTTCGGCCTGGGCACGCTCGACGCCCTCGACGGCGAGATGATCTGCCTCGATGGCACCTTCTACCAGGTAAAGTCGGACGGGCGGGCCTACCCCGTCGACGGAAGGGCCAGGACCCCTTTCGCCGTGGTGACCGTCTTCGAGCCAGACGTGTCAGAGACACTTTCGACACCGATGGACTTCGAGGCTCTTCGTGACTACCTGGACGGGGTCATCGGTGGGGGTGCCGTGTGTTGCGCTATCCGGGTGGACGGAAGCTTCGAGCACGTAAAGACGCGTAGCGTGCCCCGCCAACAGAAGCCCTACCCACCTCTCGTGGAAGTCGTCGAGAACCAGCCCACCTTCGAGCTTCACGACGTCTCGGGTAGTCTCATCGGCTTCCGGTTCCCCGACTACACACAGGGCCTGAACGTCTCCGGCTACCACTTCCACTTCATCACTGATGACAGGAGGACCGGTGGACACGTGCTCGGATGTACACTGATTCGTGGCGAGCTTCGCATTGACCGCGAAGGCGACCTGCGCCTCGAGCTGCCACCGAACGTGGGCTTGCCCGCACCAGACCGGTCGGCGGCAATAGGGGAGACGCTAGACCACATCGAAAGAGAGTAACGCAAAGCCCGCTCGTACCGAAATCGTCTCCCTGCGGAAAGAACAAGCTGAAGTGCTGACAAGCTGAAATGCTGACTAGCTGACTCACTGAAGTGGTACTCTTTTCTGATGCGATCGACGAGTGCCAATGGTGTTTCGCAGACCCTCGAGGATTGGGAAGCCGTACCCATCGCGGCCCCGCTCGGAGGCGCCGGTGAAGCAGCAAAGATAAAGCGTGCCTGGACTCCCATACGCGTTCCCTGGCATTGGCAGCTCGATGATGCATTCGCGGCTTATGAGGGTTTCGTACTGTACCGGTGCCGGTTTGCGCACCGGAGCCCCCCTGAGGGTGCGATGGTGACCCTCCTGTTCGAGGGCGTTTACTACGCGGCGCGGGTCTGGCTCAACGGTGTCTACCTGGGCGACCACGAAGGATACTTTTCAGCGTTCGAGTTCGACGTCACCGACGTAGTGGCCACCGAAGGCGAGAACGAGCTGCTCGTGGAGGTATTCAGTCCCGAAGAATCGGAGGAGAACGACCGTAAGACCATCGGCGGTGTGTGGGCCATGTGGGACGGCATGGCCCACCACATAAACCCAGGTGGCATCTTCAAAGAGGTTAGGGTCGTGCTCGATGGAGAGATACGCATCCGGTCCCTCGAGACAGCGGCGGATCACACCGGGCGTGGCGTGGCGCATGTGGATCTCTACTCCAGGCGGAACACGCGCGCAAGACTGGTTGGACGGGTACGTCCGCTCGGCTCTGAGGTCTCGGATGTGGAGTTCGAGAGGGAGGTCCAGATCGAGGAGGGAGAGAACCGCTTCGACGTGGGCTTCCGGGTGCCCGACGTACGGGTCTGGTCGACGTGGGACAGGGGCGAGCAGTCGCTCTACGAGCTGGTCTTGCGGTGTGCCGGGGCAGAAGAACGGGCGCGTTTTGGGGCGCGTACCGTGGAGTTGCGGGACTGGAAGGTCTACCTCAACGGCGAGCGTATATTCTTGCGCGGGATCAACTACCTTCCCTCGGACGCCTATCCTGCAAGGGCGACGGAGGGATGCCTTCGCGCGGACGCCTCCCTGGTGCGTGAGGCGGGCATGAACGCCGTCAGGGTTCACGCTCACGTGGCGGACGGAGGATTCTACGAGGTCTGTGACGAGCTCGGGCTCCTCATACTCCAGGATTTTCCACTGCAGTGGACCCACAGGCGGAACGTCCTCGGGCCCGCCGTCGCCCAGGCTGCTGAGATGGCGCGAATCCTGCGCGGCTATCCTTCAGTGGGCATCTATCTGGCGCACGACGAACCTTTCTTTGTCGCGCCCCCCGAGAAATGGAACGCCATCGGGCTATTGCGCACCGCTGCCGAAGTGCTCTCACCGCGATGGATGCTCTGGCAGCGTCGGGTCCTCGACCCCGCGGTAATGCGTGCGATCTCACAGGAGGACGACGGCAGGCCAGTAATAGATGCAGCGGGCCATCCCCTGACGACGAACCATCTCTACTTCGGCTGGTACTACGGGAACTTCAGGGACCTCGAGCGGCTCGTGAAGGTCTTCCCCGGGCTCTCGCGGCTGCCGACGGAGTACGGGGCACAGGCGCTGCCGGATCCCGAGTCGCTCGAGGAGATCTGGCCTTCCGGGACGCGGCCCGACTGGAGCGCCCTCTCGCTGAACTACCGCCTCCAGATCCAGCGCATGACCCGCTACATCCCCTGGAGGGGCGACCGGTCGGCCTTCGCACGCGAGAGCCAGGTTTATCAGGCCGAGGTCTTGAAACACGCCACGGAGTTATTCCGGCGACGCAAATACCGGCCGACGGGCGGAACCTTCGCCTTCATGCTCAACGATCCCGCACCCGCGGTGTCCTGGTCCGTCGTCGACTGGCGACGCAGGCCGAAGAAGGCCTACGAAACGCTCCTTGTGGCGATGAGCCCGGTTCTGATCTGCGCCGAGTACCCGAAGGAGTCCTACACGGTCGGCGAAAAGATCTCCCTGCCACTCTTCGTTATCAACGACCTATTACGGGAAATAGGTCAGGTAGATTGGGAGTGGGAACTGCTCGTCGGAGGGTCCAGCGTGGCCAGTGGCGAAGGAGAGACGAGCATACCGAAGGACTGTGTAGTGGGGATCGGTGAAGCCGTGGCCACACCCCCCGCTCCTGGGCCAGCCATACTCAAGCTAAGACTTTTCGGAGATGAACCACTCTCCAACGAGTACAGATTCTCTGTCAGCGCCTCAGCAAACAAGAAGCTGACAAGCTGAAGTGCTGAAATGCTGACCAGCGCGGGATGAGGTAGGGCCCAGGCCCTACCTCATCCCGCACCATCGAGATCCATCATCTCGGGGAGGGTGAGAAAGCCGTACCCGTTCGCCTTGAGGATGTGGATGATGTCGGAGACGGCAGCTATGGTGTGGGAACGGTCGGCCTTGGGGAAGGCGTCTGTGTCCTGGCCGTCATGTAGCAAGGTGACACCGCCTGGGCCGACGCCGTGCAATATCCGGCTTTGGATGACATCCGAGGGAGGGCGGTCCCAATCCCAGGCCGTTACCGACCAGCCCACGCACCTCATCCCTAGATCTCCGGCCGCGGAGATCACCTGTGGACCATACCACCCGTGGGGCACGCGGAAAAGATGCGGCAGGGTGCCCGTGGCTTCGTGGATGGCCTCCTGGCCTCTGAGCAACTCCTCCCTGACCTTACCTGGCCGGCTCCACGTGAGGTGGGGATGGGTAAAAGTGTGGTTGCCGACCTCGTGCCGGGAGGCGACCTCGGCGGATAGGTTCGGCTCGCGTATGACGTTGTTGCCTACCTGGAAGAATGTGGCCCTGATGCCCTCGTGGTCCAAAATCTCGAGCAGCTGCCCTGTGTAGGGGTGGCAGGGACCGTCGTCGAAGGTCAGGGCTACCACCCGCTCGCTCGTACGGGCATGCCAGAAGACAGGGCCGTAGAGCCAGGAGCGGGGAGTGAGCCATTCGTAGGCCAAAAGTCCACCTGCCGCCATCCCGGTTCCGGCCGCGGCCAGGGTCGGCGCCGAGCGTACCGCGCGGCCCGTTGCGGTTCGAACACCCGCCAGGGCCGCGCCGCCGACGGCTGTGGCGACTGCGGCTTTCCAGACGTGGGTGCGGGGGTGTTTCACGGTAGGCCCGCCAGTATGAGGGAGGCGGCCGCACGCGCCGAGTGGGGCCTATGGGCGGCGTCCGCCGCCTCAACCATCTTGCGTCTCTGATTCTCGCTGGTCAGGATCTTGAGCGTCTGGCCCAGGATCTGCGGCGTCTCACGGACCGTGATCCCGGCACCGTAGCGGACGATCGCCGCCGCGTTGTCCTCTTCCTGACCGGGGATGGGATGATAGAGAACCTGGGGAAGCCTCGAAGCAAGGGCCTCTGTGCAGCTCATACCGCCCGGTTTGGTGACGAGCACCGCCCCCGCTGCCATGAGATCCCTGACCCGATCCGTGAACGCGAGGAAGGCGCCCTCGTGCCCACGTCTCTGTGCGAGACGCTCCAGCCGTATGCGGGAACGCTCGTTCGAGCCGCAGAGCACGGCGAGGTGCATGGCCTCGCTGGCCTCCAGCAACAACGACACGGCCTCCTCCAGTTCGCCCCCGCCAAGGCCCCCGCCCATCACGAGCACCACGGGGAGATCATCATCGTCCACCTTCAGGATCTCCCCGCGGGCCAGGTCCGCGTCGGCCGGCTCCTCGAAGGAAGGATCTATGGGGATGCCCGTCGGATGAATCCGCTCCTCGGGCACACCCAGCTTCGCCACGACCTCGGCCGCCGCATCGTCGGCGACGATGTAGAGATCCAGGTTCAAAGGCACCCCGATCGGATGCGGCACGTAGTCTGTCAGCACCACGGCGCTGAACATCCCTGGGTTCTGCTCTTTGTAGACCCCGAGGACCCCGGCGCCGTAGAAGTGCGGCGCGACGAGAGCCTCGGCACCGGTGCTCGAAACCAGGCGCTCGAGGGTCTTGATCCCGGCATTCTGAATGTAGTCCACGTAGGAGCCCGGGCGGGCTGTGCCGGAAGACTGATAGAGCTTCCCGTACGCCGTCGGCCACAGCTTGAGGGACTGCAGATACGTGTCGCGCAGCAGGCGCTCGATGCCTGGCGAGACTTCATGTGGGAAGTCCACGATCGAGCAGATCCTCTCGGGGTCGAGGAGATCCACACCGCGAACCACGGCCGCGCTGGCCCGCATGTGGCCGCTCCCTATGGCGCTCGAAAGGATGAGGACGTCCGCGCCGTTCACTTTCTGAGCCATGGTGGCATTATACTGGTAGCCGACCGCACGAAGACAGCGAGCGCCAGATCAAGGGAGGACGAGAGCATGGCCGAGCGGATGAAGGAAGACATGCTCTTTCGTCAAGCCAGAGCGGTGCTTGACTTCAACTGCACCGGCGAGTACACGATGCCGGGTCCAAGGCTCTACCCGCACCAGTGGTCTTGGGACTCGGCGTTCATCGCCATCGGCTACTGCCGCCACGATCAGGACCGCGCCACCAGGGAGCTAAGACATCTGTTCGAAGCCCAATGGAAGAACGGTCTTCTGCCCCAACTCGTTTTCAACCACCATTACACCAACTATTTTCCGGGACCGAACTTCTGGCATGCCAAAGAAAGCCCTGACGCCCCCGAGCACTACGAGACCTCGGGCGTGGTCCAGCCGCCCCTTCACGCCACGGCCGCTCTCTATGTCTACCGTCACGCCCAGGATGAGACGAAGGCTAGGGACTTCCTCGAGTACGCGTTCTCCAAACTGGGTGCCTGGCACGACTATCTCTACCGGAAGAGGGACCCTGAAGGCGAAGGGCTGGTGTATATCCGCCACCCCTGGGAGAGCGGCATGGACAACTCTCCTATGTGGGACCGGATCATGCAGCGGTTGCACCTCAGGTCGGATCAGATACCACGCTACCACCGTGCCGATATACACACCGTCTCCGCTTCGGACCGCCCGACCGGTGGTGCGTACGACCGCTTCGCCTACCTGGTCAAATTCTTCGCCGACCGCGACTACGACGAGGCGAAGATAAGACAGGACTGTCCTTTCCTGGTACAGGATGTACTCTTCAACTCGCTCCTGTGCAAGGCTGAGAGGGACCTTGCGGAGATAGCGCGGATCGTGGGTGAGGACCCTTCGCCCCACGAGGAACTGGCGGAGAAGTCCAGGAGCGCCATCGAAGAGAAGCTGTGGGATGAAGATCTAGGGACATACCTGGACTACGACCTCGTCGGTGGCAGGCCGGTACGCGTGTACTTCGGGCCGAACCTCGCCGGACCGCTGTACGCTCGTATCCCGGAGCAAGACCGGGCAAAGCGCGTAGTCGATACGCTCGAGAACGAGGGGTTCAGTCTGGCTGATGAGGCCGTTACACCCATTCCCAGCTACGATTTGCACGGCTACGGGTTCTCGGAAGAGAGATACTGGCGGGGTCCGGTCTGGATCAACATAGATTGGTTCTTGATGCATGGACTGGAAACCTATGGATACCAGGATCACGCGAACCGCCTGCGAAAGACCATAGTCGAGCTGTGCAGGACAGAAGGCTTCCACGAGTACTTCGACCCCTTTACGGGCGGTGGGCTTGGCTCGAACCTTTTCTCCTGGTCAGCAGCTCTGCTCCTGGACGTACTTATGGAATAGGCCGCAGGCCTTTCAGCTAGTCAGCACTTCAGCCGGTCAGCATTTCAGCTTGGTGTTTTCGTTCGGTGCCAAATGGTGGATACCCGTGTGATGCCGAGTCCGTCTTAAGGCGTCCAGACCCTCCCACACGTCATTCCCGCGAAAGCGGGAATCCACTACGTGCGGTAGTGGGATCGTAGGCGATGGTTGGTTTCGTCGCGCCGCTGGCATCCACCCAGACCTGGCATGACACCCTGTGGTGTTCTGGTAGAATCGGCAAGCCGCGCTAAGCGGGGAGCTGGCGATGCCCTGTACCTGCGATCGCCTAGCAGGGCCTAGATCTCCGCCCGAGGCGCGAACCGGGTTCGGTTGAAACCGGTGCGGCCGGCGTTGATGGCCTGGTCCCGGGCAATGGGGCCCCGTGAACCGTGTCAGGACCGGAAGGTAGCAGCACTAA
>Ga0126311_10000861_pt1 | contig 14196 bp, 11 predicted proteins | sample Plot61_FD_92539 | JGI IMG/M metagenome (GOLD analysis project Ga0126311, IMG submission 92539) | Serpentine soil microbial communities from UC McLaughlin Reserve, CA, USA - Plot61 | ecosystem: Environmental > Terrestrial > Soil > Grasslands | place: USA: UC McLaughlin Reserve, Lake County...
ATCTTATGGCCAAAACTCTGCCGGGACGGAAACAATGAAAACCAAACTCTCCATTCTGTTACTGCTCGTCTGTTGTACGTCGTTGGCGATCGATGCGTTCGCGCAAACTCCCGATCGACAGTTTATTCGCACCGATGCGCGTATCCTCGCGCTGGCCCACGTGCGCGTGATTGACGGCACCGGCGCGGCCGCAAAAGACGATCAGACAATCGTCATCAGCGACGGGAAGATTCAGTCGGTCGAGCCGAGTGCGACAGCGAAGATACCGGCGAATGCGCAGACACTCGATCTCAATGGTTACTCGGTGTTGCCGGGCCTGGTAGGAATGCACAACCACATGTTCTTTCCGATGGGCGGTTCGCCGCCGATGTATTCGAACATGGGGATCAGTTTTCCGCGCCTGTACCTCGCGCTCGGCGTCACCACGATTCGCACCACCGGCAGCGTCCAGCCTTATGCGGATCTCGAGATCAAGAAGCTGATCGACGCGGGTCGCATGATTGGACCAAAGCTGCACATCACGGCGCCGTATCTCGAAGGAAAAGGTTCGTTCACGCCCGTGATGCACACCCTCACTGGCGCCGACGACGCGCGGCGCATGGTCAACTACTGGGCCGATCTCGGCGCCACTTCGTTCAAAGCGTACATGAACATCACGCGCGACGAGTTGCGCGCGGCTGTCGAGGAGGCACACAAACGCGGACTGAAAGTTACCGGGCATCTTTGCTCGATTGGTTACAAAGAAGCGGCCGAGCTCGGTATGGACGATCTCGAACACGGATTGTTTGCAGACTCGGAGTTTGTTCCCAACAAGCAACCCGATCAGTGTCCGCAGGGCGTGCAAAGTAGTCTGCGGCAACTCGACATCAATGGTGCTGCTGCACAGGAGACCATACGCACACTCGTTGCGAAGAATGTGGCTGTCACGTCGACGTTGCCGGTGTTCGAAGCTGGTAGCGCACCGTTGGCCCAATCCGGCATCGGCGCGAGCAGTGCGTTGCTGAACCCGCGCATGATGAACGTGATGTCTACTGACGCTCGCGTTCGTTACCTGCAAGCGCGTGCGCGCGTGTCGTCCGAGTCGAACTTCGTGGCACTGTTGCGCAAAGCGATGGAGTTTGAGCGCGCGTTTGTGAAAGCAGGCGGCCTGCTGATCGCCGGTCTCGATCCGACCGGGAACGGCGGCATCGTCGCCGGGTTTGGTGATCTACGCGAAGTTGAATTGTTAGTGGAGGCAGGCTTCACACCGGTTGAAGCGATCAAGATTGCATCACTGAACGGCGCAAAATTTCTCGGTGAAGACGCTCGCATCGGTTCAATCGCGCCCGGCAAACAGGCAGACCTGATGGTCGTCAAAGGAAATCCCGCCACAACGATCAGCGACATCGAGAACGTCGAGATCGTTTTTAAAGATGGTGTTGGTTACGATTCGGAAAAGTTGATCCAATCAGTCCAGGGATTGGTTGGAATTCGATGAAACTAACGCGAGCGTTTTCGCCGGTAAAGCACTGCGCCACCACCCAGGGCCAGTAGGGCCACACTGCCGCCGCCCGCAAACACGAACCACATAGGAATCCCACTTGCGGCCATCAGTATCTGATTCGTATCTGTCGGCCTGGGTCGTGCGCTGTCGTGATATGCCTGCGATTCAGCATTCGCGATCGCACTCTCCAAGCGCAAACGACTTGTTTCGAGCGTCTGCAACTGGGCCAACACACCGTCTCTTTCGATCGACAACTGTCGGCGCCGGTGCTCGCGCAATTCCTCAGGCCGGGTTGAACCAACCCCCGCCAGCGAGCGCTCGATATTCTCAGGCTTGATAGCTTCGTCCAACTGCTGCACACGAGTGCGTAGACTATCTTCCTGACCCTGCACGTCGAGCAACTGTGCTTTTAGTTTATCGACCTGTTCCGCTGCACTCTCTGATTCCTGCGCGGATACATTCACGCCCAACACCAACACGAACAACAGAATTAAACTCGATTTCAGTTTCATGGCTTCACCCGTAAAGATAGTAACGCGCAAAGTGGGATATCAGAAGGCCGAAACTACAGATTACACAGATTCAGGACAAATTGTGGCTAAGGTCGTAAACGGATGCGTGCGAGGATGTCGGTGAATTGGCGCTTCGAACGCAGCTTCGCGAATACGGGATCGACTTTGAGATTCATTAACCAGATGTCGCGCCCCTCGACTGCATCTTCCAACCACTTGAACGCCTGCTCTTCGTCGCCGAGGCCTGCGTAGATCGCCGCGACGGTGTAAGGCGAAACGTAGCGTTGGCCCTGCAACTGCTGCAAATCGCTGAGCACTTGTTTAGCTTCCGCAGTCTTGCCCGAAGCGGCGTAAGCGTGACCGAGCAGCGCATGCATCAACGGACTACCTGAAAGCTTCACTCCCGTTTGAAACTCCGCGATCGCCTCCGGATACATTCCCTTCGCTTCATATGCCAAACCAAGATACCGACGCGCCGGGAACGAACTCGGATCGAGTTCGAGAATTTTTCGACACTGCTCGATCGCTTTGTCGTTTTGTCCCGACAGGTAATAGATCCAACCGAGATGCGAACTGGCAACGAATGAAAGCGGCTCGAGTTCTTCAGTTCGTTTGGCTTCCGCAATCGCTTCGTCAAAACGTTCCACCGCTACGAGGTAAGAGCTGTACCACTGGTGCGCGGGCGCGTACGCAGGCTTCAGTCTGATCGCTTGCAGAAACTCACGCTCGGTCGCAGTGCGATCCCAATCCCAGCGAAACTTGATAAAGGCCATCGACGAGTGAGCCTCGGCTGAGTTCTCCTCGATCTCGAGTGCTTTCGTCGCCGCTTCCTTGGCCTTCGGGAAACCGTCTTTCGGCTCGAGCCGGCCGTAAACAACGAGCATGTTGTAACAGTCGGCCAGTCCCGCGTAAGCCTCGCCATAGTTGGGATCGATCGCAATAGCCTTATTGAAATAATCGATCGCCTGCTGAAGCGCGTCGCCCGTTCGTTTGTTCCAGGCGTTGCGGCCTTTTAAATAGAGGCCATACGCCTCGAGCTGTTTTTTCTCTTCGACGTTCAACTTCAAACGCAGGTTCTCGAAAATGTCGCGCGAGATGTCATCCTGCACGAGCAGCACGTCAGAAAGTTTGTGATCGTAGTGCTGGCCCCAGAGTTGAGCCACATTTTCGAGATCGATCAGATCAGCCTGGATACTGACGATGTCGCCATGACGGCGCATGCGTCCCGTGACTACCGCTTGAACGTTCAACTCCTGGCCCACTTTGCGCGGATCAAGTTCCTTGCCTTTGTAACCAGCCACAACGCTGCGCGGCACAACGCGCAACTGCGGCAACTTCGAAAGACTATTGATCAAGCTCTCGGCAATCTTGTCATTAATATATTCAGCATCCGGATCCGAAGACTCATCGACAAACGGAAGGATCGCGATCGAGTGAATAGCCGCCGCGCCTCCAGGCTTGCCCGAACTCGTGAAATAGACCACCCCAATAATCGCGACGACTACGAGACCCGCGACGACCGCGAAGATCGGAGTTCGCTTGATTCCAGCAGATTGACTGGCCGTGTTGGGAATCGAGACAAGCGGCGCCGGCACCGCCAACTCGCTGTTCCCGTTACCGGAAGCGTGATTCGTTTCCGCGACAAACCGGTACCCGCGACGCGGCACAGTCTCAATAAACTGCACGCCGCCCGGAGTTTCACCGAGCGCTTTGCGCAAAAGCGAGATGTTTTGCGTGAGATTTCCCTCTTCGACAAACGTGTTCGGCCAGATTCGCTTCATCAGATCGTCCTTCGAGACGACCTGCCCACCGTGCTCAACCAGCGTGACGAGAATGTCGAAGACTTTCGGAGTGAGCGGAACCAGTTCACCTTCACGCAGCAGGACGCGCTCCGCGACCTTGAGGCGGAAACGACCGAATTCGTAACTGTGATTGTCCTGCTGATCCATTAAAACCGGGCCTTGAGAAATATCTTTGAGGAAATCTTGAGTGCCGCCTGAGGACTTGTCACGCCCACGAGCCTAAAATGCAGCCCTCAGGAAAGCTTAAAAACACTTTGATAAGACAAGGCGCAGTGATTGTAATGCAAGCATTCGCTCTGCGCCAACAAAGAGAACTTGAAGCGAGGGATCTCCCCATGATCAACGGAAAAAAGAACTCCGAGTTTGTCGAAACCTCTCTGATCTATCTCTTGAGTGCAGCCGTGGCCGTAGGCGCTTTCGCGCTCGTGTGGCTAATTTCGCTGCTGCTGGGATCTGGTCGGGCGTGATTTTCTGATGAACAGAAACGCACTGACGGCGCTCGCGAGCGCCAGCGCTGCGGACGTAAACATGATTACGCGAAACCCGTCTACAAAAGAGGCAGCCACCGCTGCTTTCAGTTGCTCCCGCGTCGCTGAATCAATTTCAGACGGTATCTCCACAGCCGCCAACTTCACTCGCTCTTCGTAAATCGAATGCTTCACACGATCGTCCAGTTGCAACTCGTTCATCCGGCTCACAAGAGTTTGACTGAACGTGTGCAACATCATCACCCCGAACACGGCAATCGCCAGCAATCCAGCCGTCCGTGACACTGCGTTATTAATACCTGACGCCGCACCAGCCTGTTCCTCACCAACAGCGCTCATTACGGTAGTCGTTAAAGGCGCCACAGTGATCGTCATCCCGAGTCCGAGCACCATCACGGCGGGAAAGAAGCTGGTCCAATAGTTTCCACTGATCGAGGGAACGGCGTAGAGTGCGAATCCAGCCGCGGAGACGATGGGACCAACAGTCAACGGCAAGTGCGCGCCGAAACGATCGATCAAGCCGCCGGACCAGCGCGATAGTGAAAACATCAATGCGACAAAGGGCAGCAACGCCGCGCCCGCGGCAGTCGCGGAGTAACCCTGGATCTGGATCAGGTTCAGGGTGAAGAAGAAAAATGTGCCACTGAGTGCAGCGTACAAGAATAGCGTCAGCAGATTGGCGCCGGAAAAATCGCGACTGCGAAACAGTCGCAAAGGCACCATCGGGTTCTTCGTGCGCGCCTCGTTGAAGATGAAAAGCGCCAGCAACACGAAGCCACCGATCAAAGTCACTAAGACCAGCGCGTTGGAGAAACCGAGTCGCGGCGATTCGATCAGACCGTAGACCACGCCGCCGAGTCCGACTGTCGCGAGTGCCGCTCCGACCCAGTCGAGTCGACCATGACCCTTCTCGCTACTCTCCGGCACTTTCCATGTGGAGATAACGAGCACTGCGACCGCAAACGGCAGGTTTAAAAAGAACGCTGCCCGCCACGTGAGATGTTCTACGAGCCAGCCACCGAGCACTGGTCCAATCGCCGTAGTGATCGCCGAGAATCCCGACCACGTTCCGATCGCTTTGCCGCGCTTGTCTTCGTCAAATGAAGAACTGATCAGCGCAAGGCTTCCCGGGACCAGCAGTGCGCCGCCGACTCCCTGCACTGCGCGAGCGATGATCAGTTGTTCAATGTTGGCAGCGAAACCGCACAACGCGGAGGCGATGGCGAAGATGACGACGCCGATGTTGAAGATGCGACGCCGTCCATAACGATCACCGAGCGAGCCCCCGACGAGCAGCAGTGCGGAAAGAAAGAGCGAGTAGGCTTCAACGACCCACTGTATTCCGATCGCAGTGGCGTTTAGGTTGGTTTGCAGGAAAGGAAGCGCGACGTTGACGACCGTGCCGTCGATAAATGCCATGCTCGAGGCAAGAATCGTCGCCGCCAGTACCCATCTTCCGCGTGAATCCGTGCTCATCCGCGGTTAAAAAGGCTCGTCAATTGACTCACTTTGTTTCGTGAAAAACTTTGGACCATCCGCAGTGATGTACAAACAGTCTTCAAGACGAATACCAAACTCGCCGTAGATCACGATTGTCGGTTCATCACTGAAACACATGCCCGGTTGAATCGGCGTCTTGTTGCCACGCACGAAGTTGGTCCACTCGTGACCATCCAGTCCGATGCCATGTCCGGTGCGGTGCGGCAAACCCGGCACTTTGTAATCGGGACCGAAACCAGCGTCAGTGATCACTTTGCGCGCAGCCGCATCCACCGCTTCACACGGCGCAGCGACTTTCGCCGCCGCAAACCCTGCATCCTGCGACTTCTTTTCGAGGTCCCAGATCTGTCGCTGTCGATCGGTCGCCTTACCAAAAACAAAGGTGCGCGTGATGTCTGACTGGTAACCCTCGATCCCGCAACCACCATCCATCAAAACCACGTCGCCTTCTTTCAAACGTTGCGGCGTGCTGCTGCCGTGTGGAAACGCGGTGTACTTGCCGAAACTGACGAAGACTCCGCCCGACGTTCCGAGTGCGCGAAATGCCGCCGCACAATTCCCGGCAAACTCACCCTGCGTCATCCCTTCAGTCATGCTGTCGTGCGTGGCTTTGTAAGCAACAATCGTGATGTCGTTCGCGATCTGCATCAACGCGAGTTCCGCGGGTGACTTGAACATGCGACAGCCGGCCGTGATGGGTGTCGCGCTCACAAACTTCACCGCCGGTGCGGCCTGTCGAATGCCGTCGTAAAGAAAGAAGCGCACTCGTTCTTCAATGCCGACCGTGCCGGTGCGCACGCCGCGATCCTTTAATATTTCAGCGACGCGTTTGTAAGGACTTTCATCTTCTTCCCAGGTGCGAATGTCAGTGCCCATGCTGATCAACTCGCGTGCGCGTTCCTCTTCAAACTTCGGACACACCCACGCAAGCTCGCCACGCGCGGGAATCACGGCCGCAAACATTCGTTCACTCGTTCCCCAGCGCATGCCCGTGTAATAAAACATGCTGCTGCCGGGTTCGATGTAGATCGCGTCGATGCGCTGCTCGCGCATTAGCCTCTGCGCTTTTTCAATGCGGCCTTTGCGTTCCTCGAGCGTGATCGGCACGACTTTGTCGGTCATGCGGCGCAAACTCCGAATGGCCTCGGGCAGGGGGCCTTGTTGTGCATGGACCAGCGAACTGCCGAGCAAGGTCGCGCCCGCCATACCTGCGGACAAACGGAGAAAATCTCTGCGATCGGTACACATTGATTAGGGCCTCTTTGTTTTGTGCTTAGTGCGTTGATCTTGGTACTTTGTACTTCGTTAGGGGGTTGATTGCAAATGCCACGTGAGAGTCACGATCTGCACGGCTCGGCGCCGGATAAATCGAACGCTGTTCTGCTTCTGATTGACGTCATCAACGACTTCGATTTTCCCGAAGGCGATGAACTACTGCGCCTCGCGCTGCCCGTTGGTAAAAATATCGCCGAGTTGAAGAAGCGAGCCAAAGCTGCCGGCATGCCGGTGATCTATGTCAACGACAACTTCGGCCGCTGGCAGTCAGACTTCAAGAAGATCATTGCACACTGCACAAAGGACGACGCAAAAGGAAAGGCGTTTGTCGAACCTCTGCTGCCCGGCGATGACGACTACTTCGTTTTGAAGCCAAAACACTCCGGCTTCTACTCAACAACGCTCGATCTTCTACTCACACACCTCGACGCAAAGAATCTCATCCTCACAGGCATCGCGGGAAACAATTGCGTACTCTTCACCGCCAACGATGCTTACATGCGCGACTTCAAAGTTTTCGTGCCATCGGATTGCGTCGTATCAAACACGGAAGAAGAGAACACCCATGCATTGAAACAGATGGAGACGGTTCTCAAGGCTGACACTACCATCTCAAAAGAATTGGATCTCAAGACCATCAGCGGCTAGAATCCCCAAACTTTGCCACGAAGCCCAGTAAAAAGACTTGTATGTGCCTTTTGCGCCTTTTTGTGGCTAATACATGGTCCAAGTGCGAGTGCGCAGAAGATTCTGCGTTGGGGCGCCGATCCGAGCGGCGGCGCGCCGTATGTCTTTAATGATCCCGCCAACCCCGATCAGTACATCGGCTATGAAAAAGAGATGGTTGACGCCCTGGCTGCAGCGATGGGCCGCCGCGCCGAGTTTGTGCCGAGCGACTGGGAAACGCTCGTTCCCGCACTGCAACGTAAATCATTCGACGTGATCGTCAACGGCCTGGAGCCCACCGCCGATCGCGCGCAACAGATTCTCTTCAGTAACCCTTACTACATTTTTCAGCTTCAACTCACTGTGCGTCGCGACGACGATCGCATCAACTCACTCGACGATTGTAAGAATCGCATCGTCGCAACGCTCGGCAATACCGCCGCGTCACGGCTGTTGGAACAACAAGGCATCGCATTTCGCACTTACGCCGATCCCGTCGGCGCCTATCGCGATCTCGAGTTAAAGCGAATTGATGCGGTGGTGATGGACGTGCCTGCCGAGGCTTTCTATGCGCGCTCGAACCCGAAACTCCGCCCGGCTGGTCCACCATTCACACGCGGTCTTTACGTCATCGGGCTGCGCAAAGGCGACCAGGAGTTGAAAGCCGAGATCGATGCGGGCATCAATAAGATCATTGTCGACGGCACGCTCGAAACGATTCTCAAGAAGTGGGGACTTTGGAACGACGCACAGGCCGAGTTTCAGCAGCCGATTCGCGCGGGAACACAGCAAACGAAAGTCGAGGAATACACAAACACCACGACCACGTTCAACTGGCGTGAAGCACTCTGGCGCTTAACGCGCGCCGCCGCCGTGACTGTGCTGATCGCGCTCGGCTCGATGGTCATCGCAGTCGTATTAGGACTGCCGCTCGCAGTGGGCCAGTGGAAAGGCCCAGGGTGGTTGCGCCTGTTCTGCACTCTTTATGTCGAGTTCTTTCGCGGCACGCCGGTGCTGGTCCAACTCATGTTTCTCTACTTCGGGTTGCCGGTGTTTGGCATCGCGATGCCGGGCTGGCTGACTGCGCTCGTCGGGCTCGGCCTGAATTACGCCGCTTACGAATCGCAGGTGTATCGCGCTTCGCTCGAAGCGATCCCGACCGGACAATGGGAAGCAGCTTACTCACTAGGCATGGGCCCACTCCTGGCTTTCCGGCGCATCATCATGCCGCAGGCGTTTCGCATCGCGTTGCCCGCCGATGACAAACGACTTCGTCTCGCTCTTCAAAGACACTTCGGTGGCGTTTGCGATCTCGGTTTGGGAGCTCGCAACTGCTTATCGTGAACTTGCGAATGCTTCGGGTCAGTTCCTGCTGCTCGGTATCGCGGTCTCAGCGTTTTATCTCGCGATGAGCCTCCCGATGGCCCATCTTGCGCGATTACTGGAAAGACGTTTGCGCGATCGAGCTACGGAACGCGTGGAGGAGGCGACGGCATGATTCGCGTCACTGACCTGCGCAAACGTTTCGGCAATAGCGAGATTCTCAAAGGGATCAGCTTCGAAGTACAGCCGCAGACCGTGCTCGGTGTCATCGGCGCTTCTGGCAGCGGCAAGTCGACGTTGCTGCGTTGTCTCAACGGGCTCGAAACGATCAATGGCGGCACGATCGAATGTGACAACGTGCGTCTTGAAGCCGGCCTGTCGCATGCTGATTACAAGCGATGCGTCAAGGATCTGCGACTGAAAGTCGGCACCGTTTTTCAGCACTTCTATCTGTTCCCGCACCTGTCGGTAGTCGGCAACATCATCGAAGCGCCGATGCACGTGCTGCACACGCCGAAGACAAAGGCTGAGACTGAAGCGTATGAGCTGCTCGAATCAGTCGGGTTGAGACAGGCGGCGGGAAGATATCCGGGATCGCTGTCCGGCGGTGAACAACAACGTGTCGCGATCGCGCGTGCCCTCGCGATGCATCCCGCGCTGCTGTTGCTTGATGAACCAACCAGCGCACTCGATCCGCGACGCATGAACAGCCTGCGCACCTTGCTGCGCACGTTTGTCGATCGTGGTCACACGATGATCATCATTTCACATTCGATGGGATTTCTTGGCGGAGTCTCTGACCACATCCTCTACATGGAGGGCGGAGTCGCGGTTGAGTATGGACCAGCAGAAGAAATACTCAACTCTCCCAAAGACGATCGAACAAAAGATTTTCTGAAGCAGGCAGAGTGATTAGTTATCGGCTGTTGATTTAGATCTTGTTCCTGAAAGGCTTTCGAGGTACTTCTCAAAGCGCGCGCGATCTTCGACGTTAGTTATCTTCGTACCCAGCAGATAACCGTTCCCCGCGTACGTGCTGGTGAGCCGTTCGCATCGCACGGGGCTCACTTCGAGACTGATAACACCACCCGGCGCGTACAGCGAGAGGTTCAAACGCTTCGTCCCGCTGCAAAATCGCTCGTCGATAATCGTAGACGGAAGCACCATTCCGAGTCCGGCAGCGCTGAGATCATGAGTGCGGCCGAGGAACACGAGTGATGAGTCAGAGCACTCGACGTCGTTGTCGAGCAGCGACAGGTTCGCAACCAGCTCGAGCTCGCATTTCACTTTGAGCCGGCGCAGTCTGCGGCGTTCGATGGAGGAGGCTAATTTATCCAAGCTGGTTAGTCTTTCAAATCGGGCGAAATTGAGACCGTCCGCAGTTAACTGCTTGATTATTGAGGCTCGCAACCGAAGACTACCTTCTGCGGTTGGCCAGTAGTAGCACGAAACGATAAATTTGTACATTCGGATTCTTCATCCACAGATTACGCAGATTCTGGGGATAGAGCAGCAAAGTAAGGACTACCTATTTTCGATTTCGTATGAATTAAAAAGCTCAATGCGGCTATAATCCCACTTTCCAAACCTATGGAAGCCACTAATCGGCTGACTTCGCGAGAACAGTTAATAACCACACTGCAATTGGCCTATTCCGGCGAGTTGGCCGCCGGATATGCATATCGCGGCCACTGGCATTCGGTCAGTGACGACGAGGAACGCCGGCAAATCAAGAAGATCGAGGACGAGGAGTGGCATCACCGGGAACTCGTCGGCGAGATACTCGAGAGCCTTGGTGCTGGTCCAAACAAGGTGCGCGAAATACGAGCGACGGTGATCGGACGCACGCTGGGATTCATGTGTCACCTGAGCGGTTGGTTCGCGCCGATGTACGGCGCCGGGCGGCTCGAGAGCCGGAATATTGTCGAATACGAAACGGCTGCGCGTCATGCACTCGCCTGCGGGCGCGAGGACCTCATCGATTGTCTGTTGACAATGGCGGAAGTTGAGTGGGAACACGAGCATTACTTTCGCGGTTGTGTGCTGCGCCATCGTTGGTCCAGGCGAATCTCGGTCTGGCCCGAGCCACCACCCAAGGAAACTATTCGCAGCTCTATAAATAAATGAGAAAACTTACAATCCTGCTCCTGCTGCTGCTCTTCCCCGTTTCGCTGCACGCGCAGAACAGAAAACTTGCCGCGGAAGTAAGAGCAGAATTCCTGCGCGCCTGGAATGGTTACAAGAAATACGCCTGGGGCCACGACGATCTCAAACCGCTCTCGAAGACATATCACGACTGGTACCCGGAGCCGCTCTTGATGACGCCCGTCGACGCACTCGACACGATGATCATCATGGACCTGAAGGACGAGGCGACGGCAACCAAACAGTACATCGTCGACAATCTCTCGTTCGATAAAGACATGGAGGTCCAGAACTTCGAGATAACGATCAGGCTCCTCGGTGGCTTGCTCACTAATTACCAGCTCACCGGCGACAAGCGTCTCCTGGATCTGGCCGAAGATCTCGGCAATCGTCTGTTGCCCGTCTTTAATTCGCCCACCGGCATGCCTTATCGCTACGTCAACTTAAAGACCGGCAAAGTGAGTAAACCGGTCAGCAATCCTGCTGAAACAGGAACACTGATCATCGAGTTTGGCACGCTCAGTAAACTCACCGGCAAACCCATCTTCTACGAAAAAGCAAAGCGCGCGCTCGTCGAAACCTACAACCGCCGCTCGAAGATCGGACTCGTCGGTGAATGGATCAACGTCGAAACAGGCACCTGGACCAACACCGACAGCCACATCAGTGGGGCGATCGACAGTTATTACGAATACCTCCTGAAATGCTCGTTGCTGTTTGGCGATCAGGACTGCGGGCGCATGTGGAACGACAGCATCAAAGCCATCAACAAGTATCTCGCGGACGAGTATCAAGAGGAGCTTTGGTACGCACACGCCGACATGAACACCGGCGCCCGCCGCGCTACGACGTACGGCGCGCTCGACGCGTTCTTCCCGGCGGTGCTGGCGTTGTCAGGAGACCTGCGGCGTGCGAGAGAGTTGCAGGATTCGTCGTTCCTGATGTGGTATCACGAAGGTATCGAGCCGGAGGAGTTTGATTATCGAGAGCGGAAGATCGTCTCGCCCGGCTATCCACTGCGGCCCGAGATCGTCGAATCGACTTACTATCTCTATCACTACACGAAAGAGACGAAGTATTTGCTGATGGGCGAGAAGCTCTGGCGCGACTTTGTGAAGCACTGTCGCACTGACGAAGGTTACGCGGCGTTGAAGAGCGTCGTGACGAAGGAGAAGACCGACTCGATGCAGAGCTTTCTTTTCGCAGAGACTTTCAAATACTTTTATCTACTCTTCTCGCCGCGCGAGAAGCTCGATTTCGATAAGGTGATCTTCAACACCGAAGCGCATCCTATTCGCCGCAGATGAACGCAGAAACACGCGGATCAATAATCAGACCCGCGTGTATCCGTGTAATCCGTGGTTATTTATAGTCGACGCCCAGGTTTTCAAACAGGAACGCGTAAATATCGCGCGTCTGCTCGATCGCCTTGGTCGTGTTGCTTGCGCCATGCGCCGAGTTCACATCCACGCGGATGAGAATCGGGTTTGGTCCACCCTGCGCCGCCTGCAACGCAGCCGCGTACTTGTAGTTGTGCGCAGGCACCACACGGTCATCGTGATCGGCGGTCGTGATCAGTGTGGCCGGATACTTCACGCCCGGTCTCACGTTGTGAATAGGCGAGTAAGCATACAGCGCCTTGAACTCAGCCTCGTTTGCTTCGGCCGAACCATAGTCTGCGATCCAGTTCCAACCAATCGTGAACTTCTGGAACCGCAGCATGTCCATCACGCCGGCCGACTCAATCACCGCGCGGAACAGTTCCGGCCGTTGATTGGCCACTGCGCCGACCAGCAGTCCGCCATTCGAACCGCCCTGAATGGCGAGCTTGCTCGGCGACGTGTACTTGTTCGCAATCAGCCACTCGGCCGCCGCGATGAAGTCGTCAAACACGTTTTGCTTCTTCAGCTTCGTGCCGGCTTCGTGCCACTTCTCGCCATACTCACCACCGCCACGCATGTTAGCGGAAGCATAGACCACGCCCTGTTCGAGCAACGCCATGCGCAGCGAGCTGAAGCCTGGAGTGGTCACGACGTTGAAGCCGCCGTAGCCGTAGAGCAGGGTCGGATTGTTGCCGTCGAGTTTCAGTCCTTTCTTATAGACAAGGAACATCGGCACCTTCGTGCCGTCTTTGCTGTTGTAGAAGACCTGTTTGGTTTCGTAGTTCTCCGCCTTGAATCCCGGAATGTCTACTGTGCGAAAGACAGTCGACTTCTTCGAGGCGATGTCGTACTTGAAGATCGTCGATGGGTAGTTGAACGATGTGAAACTATAGAACACATACTTGTCGTCACTTAGACCACCGAACCCTCCTGCTGTTCCGACGCCCGGCAATACGATTTCGTTTTCGAGCTTGCCATCAAGACTAAAGACATACGCGCGCGTCGCGACATCTTTGCGCCACGATGCGAAGAGTTTGCCGCCCGCGGTTCCAGTGCCTTGCAACGGCTCGGCTCTTTCGGGCAGAACGTCTTTCCACTTGCTCTCAGCCGGATTCCTCGGATCGACCAACACGACGCGACCGTTCGGAGCGTTCTTATTAGTGCGGACCAGGAGATTGTCGCCGACGTTGTCGATGACACTGAAACTGTCGTCACCGATCTCGCCTACGATCGGAGTAAACTTGTCTTCGTTCTTCGAGAGATCTTTGATGAAGATCGCGTTGCCTTTTTTGCCCTTGCCACGCTCCGAGACGCTCAGGATCGCGAAGCGCTCGTCTTCAGTGGTATCTACACCCTGGAAGCGCAGCGGATGTTCTTTGTCGTCGTACACGAGGACATCGGACGACTGCGGCGTACCGACTTTATGAAAGTAGACAGCCTGAAATTCGTTTTTGCTGCTGAGCTCTTTGCCCTTCGCCGGTTCGGGATAACGGCTGTAGTAGAAGCCATCGCCCTGCCATGACACACCTGAATTTTTCATCCACCTGACTTCGTCGTCGAGCTTCTTGCGCGTTGCAACTTCCATCACGTTGAGCAAGACCCAGTCAGAGCCGCCTTGTG
>Ga0126311_10000862_pt1 | contig 14185 bp, 14 predicted proteins | sample Plot61_FD_92539 | JGI IMG/M metagenome (GOLD analysis project Ga0126311, IMG submission 92539) | Serpentine soil microbial communities from UC McLaughlin Reserve, CA, USA - Plot61 | ecosystem: Environmental > Terrestrial > Soil > Grasslands | place: USA: UC McLaughlin Reserve, Lake County...
GACGCCGGCCGGGGAGCCGGGGGCAGGGGTCCGGTCGGCGCAGCTGGTCGGGCGCTGGTGCCGGCGCCCGCCCCGGTGCCGGCACACGCCCCGCCCCCGCCGTCGCCGGGCGCCCGTCCCGGCCCGCTCCGGCGCCACGGCCGACGCGCACCCGCCGGCTGGTGGTGCTGGGCGGCGTGCTCGTCGTCCTGGCCGTCCTGCTGGCGCCGGCCCTGCGGTCGTACGTCGGGCAGCGTCAGGACATCGCGGCGCTCGAGCAGCAGGTCGCCGAGCAGCGCGCGGCGGTCGCCAAGCTCGAGCGGCAGCGCGCCGCCTGGGACGACCCCGCGTACGTGACCGCGCAGGCGCGCAGCCGGCTCAAGTTCGTGCTGCCCGGCGAGAAGGCCTACACCGTGATCGACCCCGGCCCCGAGCCGTCGAGCGCCGCCGGCCAGGTGAAGGCCGCGGTGCGGACGGCGCGTCAGGACCGGTCCTGGTTCGGCAACCTGTGGGGCTCCCTCGAGGTCGTCGGCCGCGGCCAGCAGACCGTCGGCCGATGACGGCGCGGGGCGTGGCGCCCGGCGACCTCGATGCCGTCGAGCGCCAGCTCGGACGCGTTCCCCGTGGTGTCGTCGGCGTCGCCCACCGCTGCCCCTGCGGGCAGCCGGACGTCGTCGAGACGGCGCCGCGGCTGGACGACGGCACGCCGTTTCCCACGACGTACTACCTAACCTGTCCCCGGGCGACCGGCGCCATCAGCACCCTGGAGTCGCAGGGCATGATGCGCGAGATGACCGGCCGGCTGGCGGCGGACCCCGACCTCGCGGCCGCGTACGAGCGGGCGCACCAGGACTACCTGGGCCGGCGGGACGCCCTCGGCGTCGTGCCAGAGATCGCCGGCACGTCGGCCGGCGGCATGCCCACCCGGGTGAAGTGCCTGCACGTGCTCGTGGGGCACGCGCTGGCCGCCGGCCCCGGCGTCAACCCCCTGGGGGACGAGGCGCTCGCCGCCCTGCCGCAGTGGTGGGCCGCCGGACCCTGCGCCCAGGAGGACGTCGGATGACCCGGGTTGGAGCGATCGACTGCGGAACCAACTCGATCCGGTTGCTCGTGGCCGACGTCGACCCGGGCACCGGGCAGCTCGTCGACCTCGACCGGCAGATGCGGGTGGTCCGCCTCGGCCAGGACGTCGACCGCACCGGCCGGCTGGCGCCCGAGGCGCTCGAGCGCACGCTGCGGGCGACCCGCGACTACGCCGACCGCTGCGCCGAGCTCGGCGTGGAGCGGGTTCGGTTCGTCGCAACCTCGGCCTCGCGCGACGCCGAGAACCGCCAGGACTTCGTCGACGGCGTCCACCGGCTGCTGGGAGTGGAGCCGGAGGTCGTGTCGGGCGCAGAGGAGGCGCACCTGTCCTTTCTCGGCGCCACCCGCGAGCTGGTGGCCGAGGGCCTGCACGGGCCGTTCGTCGTGGCGGACATCGGCGGCGGCTCCACCGAGGCGGTCCGTGGCGGCTCCGACGTCGAGGCGGCCCTGTCGGTCGACGTCGGCTGCGTCCGGCTCACCGAGCGCCACCTGGCGGGCGACCCTCCGACCCCCGCCCAGGTGCGGGCCGCCCGGGCTGACGTCGACGCGGCGCTCAACCGCGTGGCGGCGGTCGTCCCGCTCCAGGGCGTCGCCACGCTCGTCGGCCTGGCCGGGTCGGTCACCACGGTCGCCGCCACGGTGCTGAAGCTGGATGCTTACGAGCCCGCGCGGATCCACCACGCCCGCCTGGCCGTCGACGACGTCCGCTCGGCGTGCGATCGGCTGCTCGCGATGTCGCACGCCGAGCGCGCGGCTCTGCCGTTCATGCACCCGGGCCGGGTCGACGTCATCGGCGCCGGCGCGCTGATCTGGCGCCGCGTGGTCGACCGGCTGGTGGCCGAGTCCGGACTGGAGGAGGTCGTGGTGAGCGAGCACGACATCCTCGACGGCATCGCCTTCAGCGTCGCCTGAGCGATCCGCGGCTGGACGACTTCGGATGGACGACGCGCTCGCCCCGCACCCTGGCACCGGCCAGCTGTTCCCGTCCCCGGTGCCGCCCGGCACCGGCTGGCCGGGCGACCCCGCAGCGCCGCGCACGCCCCGCGCCCGCACGGCCGCCGACGTCGCGCGGCTCGCGCGGTCGTCCCGCACCCTCGCCGTCGTCGATGCCCGCTCGTCGGTGTGCCGGGCCTGCCCCCGCCTCGTCGAGTGGCGCGAGCAGGTGGCGACGTCCGGCCGGCGGGCCTCGTTCGCCGACCAGCCGTACTGGGGCCGGCCCACGAACGGGTACGGCGACCCCGCGCCCCGGCTGCTCGTCGTCGGCCTGGCTCCTGCCGCCAACGGCGGCAACCGCACCGGCCGGATGTTCACCGGCGACCGCAGCGGCGACTGGATCTACGCCGCCCTGTACCGGGCGGGCTACGCCCGTGTGCCGTGGACCCGGTACGCCGGCGACGGCCAGCACCTCGACGGGGCCCGGATGGTGGCGACCGTCCGGTGCGCTCCGCCGGACAACCGGCCGCTGCCGGTGGAGCGCGACGCCTGCGCCCCGTGGCTCGACCGCGAGGTCGAGCTCGTCACGCCCGGCCTGCGCGCGGTGCTGGCGCTCGGCGGCTACGGGTTCGACGGCTTCCTGGCGAGCGCCCGACGGCTGGGCTGGTCGGTTCCCCGGCCCCGCCCGCGGTTCGGGCACGGCGTCGAGGTGCCGCTGGCCACCCCGTCCGGGGCGGTCGTCCCGCTGCTCGCGAGCTACCACGTGAGCCAGCAGAACACGTTCACCGGAAAGCTCACCGAGGCCATGCTGGACGCGGTGCTTGCGCGGGCGCGAGAGCTGTCCCACTCCGCGTAGGGGAGGATGCAGGCATGGGCCTGCTCGCCGTCACCGTGCTCGGCCACGACCGCCCCGGCATCGTCGCCGAGACCACCGCGGCGCTCGCCGGGATCGGGGGCAACCTCGAGGACTCCACCATGACGCTGCTGCGCGGCAGCTTCGCCATGCTCCTGCTGGTGCGGGCGGCCGTGGAGGAGCACGAGGTGCGGGCGGCCCTCGTGGGGCTGGAGGCGGACGGCCGGCTCACCGTCGAGGTACGCCGGGTTCCGGACGACGGGGTCGAGCCCCCGGGTCCGGTGCCGGCCGTGACGCCGTACGTGCTCAGCGTCCACGGGGCCGACCGGCCGGGCATCGTCAGCGCACTCACCGGCGTGGTGGCTGCCGCGGGGGGCAACATCACGGACCTGACCACGCGGCTGACCGGCGAGCTGTACGTGCTGCTCGCCGAGGTGTCCCTGCCCGAGCGCTCCGACGTCGAGAGCCTGCGGGAGCGGCTGGCCGCCACGGCCCAGGAGCTGGGCGTCGACGCGGCGCTGCGCCCGGTCGAGACCGACGAGCTGTGAGCGACGCGTCCCCGCGCCCGGTCGAAAGCAGCACCGAGGCCGCGCGCGGTGCGCCGGCGCTGGCGATGCCCGTTCTTCCGGTTGGCCGGGTCCTCGACGTGCTCCGTGCCCCCGCGCACGTGTTGTCCATGCCCGGCGCGGCGGTCGACCCGGCCGACCCCGAGGTGGTCCAGCTCGCGGCGGACCTGCTGGCCACCCAGCTGGTGGCACCCGGCTGCGTGGGCCTGGCCGCCCAGCAGGTCGGCCGGGCCCTGCAGGTGTTCAGCGTCGACGTGACCGGCCACCCGAAGGCCCGCACCTGCCACGGGGCCTTCGTCCTGTGCAACACCCAAGTCGTTGAGGCCAGTCGGCGCGAGCGCGGCCGGGAGGGTTGCATGTCGGTGCCGGACCTCACCGGCGATGTGAAGCGCGCGCGGCGGCTGGTGGTCCGGGGCCAGCTGCCGGTCACCGGCGAGCACGTCACCCTGGAGTCCGACGCCTTCGAGGCCGTGGCGCTGCAGCACGAGATCGACCACACCGACGGCCTGCTCTTCCTGGACCGGGTGGCGGGTGCGCACGCGCTGCACGCTCGACAGCGGTACCTATGACACCGGCATGACCGGGAGAAGGCCGGCACCTGCTCTCTAGGCTGGTGCGGCACGCCCCCGTAGCCCAACCGGCAGAGGCAGGCGCCTTAAAAGCGCAGCAGTGCGGGTTCGAGTCCCGCCGGGGGCACGAGAGACCGGCAGCCGCGGGAACTTCTGCGGCCGCTGGAGCATTGCACCAGGTGACGGGCCCGGCGGTCGGGCCTGCCGACGTGGACCCCCTCGCCGGGGTCCGAGGAGGGCGACGATGAGCAACCCGGTCTTCGAGCGGATGAGGGACAGCCGCGGCTACGCGACGTTCGGTCCCCCGCAGGGACGCTCGGCAACGCGGTCCCGCACCGACGTCCCCGGCTGGTCGACGCCGAACGCGTCCGACCTGGACCACCTCTACGCACAGCCGGCGGCCACGACGGCCGACACCGGCCGGATGACCTACGACGACGTCTTCGTCAAGACCGGGATCGTGTTCGTCGCGGTGCTGGTCGGCGGCGTGGTCGGCTGGCAGGTGCCCGGTCTCTTCTTCGTCGGAGTGATCGGCGGCCTGGTGCTGGGCCTGGTCAACAGCTTCAAGCGCAACCCGAGCCCGGCCCTCATCGTGGGCTACGGACTGCTGGAGGGCATGGCCCTGGGTGGCATCAGCGCGCTGTTCGAGGCGCAGTACTCGGGCATCGTCCTGCAGGCCGTCCTCGCGACGCTGAGCGTGTTCGGCGTCGTGCTGCTCGGCTTCCGCAGCGGCCGGCTGCGCACCTCGCCGCGGCTCACCAAGATCTTCTTCATCGCGATCATCGGCTACCTGGTCTTCCAGGTGATCAACCTGATGCTCATCACGCTCGGCGGCCAGACCTCGATGCGCACCGGCGCTCTGGGCCTGGTGATCGGCGCGGTGGCCGTTCTGCTCGCGTCGTACTCGCTGGTGATGGACTTCGAGTTCATCCGGGCCGGCGTCCAGCAGGGAGTGCCCGCGAAGTTCGCCTGGACCGCCGCCTTCGGCCTGACCGTGACGTTGGTCTGGCTGTACCTGGAGCTGCTGCGGATCCTCGCCATCTTGCGCAACGAGTAGCTGACCTACGGGTCCACCACGGGCCGCTCTCCCTTCGGGGAGGGCGGCCCGTCGTCGTTCGGGAGAACGCCCTGTGTCAGGGTCGCTTCGTGACGACCGGATCCGCTGAGACATCGCGGGACGGGTCCGACGACGACCCGCGGGCCCGCCTGGACCGCGAGCTGCGCCGGGTCGCCGACCGGTTACGCACGCTCGGGCCGGCCCGGCTGGAGCGGGCGGGGGAGGACGGCGGGTCTCCGGCGACGCGCGCTCACGCGGCAGCGCAGGCGCTAGCCGACCTGGCCGCGGACGCCCAGGGCCGCGGCCGACGCGCGGTGCCGGTGCTGCCGGCGCACGCCCTCGCCGACCAGGTGACCGTGACCGGCAACGACCTGCTGGTCGAGGGCGACGACGCCGCCCTGCGGGCCGGCGCCGACCGGCTGACCATGCTGCGCCAGGCGCTGTAGGACCGGACTCAGCCGTTCAGCTGAGCCGCTCGTAGATGATTGCCATGCCCTGGCCGCCGCCGACGCACATCGTCTCCAGCCCCAGGGTCTTGTCGCGGCTCTGCAGCCCGTTCAGCAGCGTGGTGGTGATCCGGGCGCCGGTGGCCCCGAAGGGATGGCCGAGCGCGATGGCGCCGCCGTGCACGTTGAGCTTGTCGAGGTCGATCCCGAGGTCGTCCGCGCTGGGCAGCACCTGGGCGGCGAACGCCTCGTTGATCTCGACCAGGTCGATGTCGTCGATGGTCAGGCCGGCCCGTGCGAGCGCCTGCCGGGAGGCCGCCACCGGCCCCAGCCCCATGATCTCCGGCGACAGCGCCGAGACGCCGGTCGAGAGCACCCGCGCGATCGGCGTCAGGCCGAGGTCGCGCGCTCGGTCCGAGCTCATCACCACCACGGCGGCGGCGCCGTCGTTCAGCGGGCAGCAGTTGCCCGCGGTGATCGTGCCGTCCTCTCGGAACACGGTCTTCAGCCCCTGGACGCCCTCCAGCGTCACGCCCGCCCGGGGACCGTCGTCCGTCGAGACCACCCTGCCGTCGGGCGTGGTGACGGGCGTGATCTCCCGGGCGAAGAAGCCGTTGGCGATGGCCTTCTCCGCGCGGTTCTGGCTCTCGACGCCCCACTCGTCCTGGCGCTGCCGGTTGACGCCGCGCAGGGTCGCGACGTTCTCCGCGGTCTGCCCCATGGCGAGGTAGACGTCGGGCAGCCTGCCCTCCGTGCGGGGGTCGGACCAGGTCGTGTTGCTGCGCGCCGTCTCGGCGCTGCGGGCGATGGCGTCCGCGAACAACGGGTTCTGCACGTCGCCCTTGCCCTGACCGGCGCCGGCCCAGTCGACGTACCGGCTCACGCACTCGACGCCGGCCGACACGAAGGCGTGGCCCTCGCCGGCCTTGATGGCGTGGAAGGCCATCCGAGTCGTCTGCACGCTGGACGCGCAGAACCGGTTGATGGTGGCCCCCGGCAGGCCGTCGTAACCGAGCAGCACCGCGACGACACGGGCCATGTTGAAGCCCTGCTCGCCGGCCGGCTCCGCGCAGCCGAGGTACAGGTCGTCCAAGGTGGCCGGGTCGAGGGCCGGCACCTTGTCGAGGGCGGCGCGGATGATGGTGGCGCTCAGGTCGTCCGGGCGGACGTCCTTCAGGGAGCCCTTGAACGCGCGGCCGATCGGGCTGCGGGCGGTCGACACGATGACGGCGTCGGGCATGACGGGCTCCTCTTCGACGTGGTGCGCTCGCTCGATCCTACTGGTCGGTAACCGCAGAATCCACGGTGCCGTCACCCCTGGAAAGGGTCCGACTCCCCGGTCCCGCTCCCTGTGGCGGCCGGCGCCGCGGGCTCCGGTTCGGGCAGCGGCTCACGCCGACGTCGGCGCAGCACGGCCCAACGGCCGCGCGGGCCGCGCGACTCGCCGCCCACCTCCGCGCCCTCCACCTCGGTGCCGGCGTCCGCCGCCGCCGCGACGGCCGCCTGGGTCACCGGGCCGACGCCCTCGCCGCGGCGGCGGTCCGGCGCCCGCTCGGCGCCGCCGTCCGGCCAGAGCCCGACCGCGGCGCAGACCGACGGCAGCACGGCCGCGGCCGCCGCCGCGTACCCGGCCGAGGAGGGGTGGAAGCGGTCGACGCTGAACATCTCGGCCGGCACCCGGCGGAACTCGGGGCCGAGCAGGTGGCCCAGCGAGACGGTGCGCGCACCGGCCTCCACCGCCGCCACGGTCTGAGCGGCAGCCAGGTCGCGGCTGAGCCGGCGGGCGATGAGGCGCAGCGGCTGCGCTACCGGCTCGATGGTGCCGAGGTCCGGGCAGGTGCCAACGACGACCTCCGACCCGGCCTCGCGCAGCCGCTCCACGGCCTGCGCCAGGTAGCGGACCGAGTCCGCCGGGCGCACCCGGTGGCTGACGTCGTTAGCGCCGATCATGACCACCGTGACCGCCGGGCTGGTGGTCGCCAGCAGCCGGTCCAGCTGGGCCGGCAGGTCGCCGGACTGCGCCCCCACGACGGCCACCGTGGTGAGCCGCACCGGGCGGCCGGCCACCGCGGACAGGCCGCGGGCGATGACCGCCCCCGGGGTCTGCTCCGGGGCATCGGCCCCCATCCCAGCGGCCGAGGAGTCGCCGAGGACGGCCAGCTCGATCGGCTCGCCGAGTCCCGCGCCGTACACGCCGTCCGCCTGCGGAGCCTGGCCGAAGGGGGTGCCGATCCACCGGCGGGCCAGCTTCACCTCGGCGGTGATCACACCGAGGCCGAGGGCTCCCAGCGCAGTGAGGCCGCCGCCGCCGTACGCCGCTGCGGCGGCGACCTTGCGGGCCCGGCTCACCCGGCTCATCGCCCACCCCCGCTTCTTCTGGTTTCTTGATCGGTCACGGTAACTCCCGGACATGACAGCGCGACGGCATCCCGTCGAACGTGGACCGATGGCGGTTGCTGTCCGGGATCTGGGACGATGCCCTGGTGAAGTTCGCGGAGCACATCGTCGACCTCGTCGGCGGCACCCCCCTGGTCAGGCTGTCCAGCGTCACGGACGGCGTCGCGGCGACGGTGCTCGCCAAGGTCGAGTACCTGAACCCCGGCGGGAGCGTCAAGGACCGCATCGCCCTGCGCATGGTAGAAGCCGCCGAGGCGTCCGGCGAGCTCAAGCCGGGTGGCACGATCGTGGAGCCGACGAGCGGCAACACCGGCGTCGGCCTGGCCCTGGTGGCGCAGCGCAAGGGGTACTCCTGCGTCTTCGTCTGCCCGGACAAGGTGGGTCAGGACAAGATCAACGTGCTGACGGCGTACGGCGCGCGGGTCGTCGTGACCCCCACCGCCGTGCCACCGGACCACCCGGACAGTTACTACTCGGTCAGCGACCGGTTGGTCCGCGAGATCGACGGCGCCTGGAAGCCGAACCAGTACGCCAACCCGGAGGGGCCGAACAGCCACTACGCCACCACCGGCCCGGAGATCTGGGCCGACACCGACGGACGGGTGACGCACTTCATCACCGGTGTGGGGACCGGCGGCACCATCACCGGCACCGGCCGCTACCTCAAGGACGTCTCGGCCGACCGTCCGAGTGGGCCGGTGCAGGTCATCGGCGCCGACCCGGAGGGCTCGGTGTACTCGGGCGGCACCGGTCGTCCCTACCTCGTCGAGGGCGTCGGCGAGGACTTCTGGCCGGCGGCGTACGACCCGGCGGTGCCTGACCGGATCGTGGCCGTGACCGACGGCGACTCCTTCGAGATGACCCGACGGCTGGCCCGCGAGGAGGGTCTGCTGGTCGGCGGGTCCTGCGGTATGGCAGTCGTGGCCGCGCTCGAGGTGGCCCGAGACCTAGGCCCGGACGACGTCGTGGTGGTGCTGCTTCCGGACGGCGGCCGCGGCTACCTGTCGAAGATCTTCAACGACGACTGGATGTCGTCCTTCGGCTTCCTGCGGGTGGCCGGCGAGCGCACCGTCGGGGACGTCCTGCGGGCCAAGAGCGGCGCCCTCCCAGACCTGGTGCACACGCACCCGAGCGAGACGGTGCGCGACGCCATCCAGATCCTGCGGGAGTACGGCGTGTCGCAGATGCCCGTCGTCAAGGCGGAGCCGCCGGTCATGGCGGGCGAGGTGGCCGGCAGCGTCAGCGAGCGGGACCTGCTGGACGCCCTGTTCACCGGCAAGGCGCACCTCGCCGACAGCGTCGAGCGGCACATGGGCGAGGCGCTGCCCCTCGTGGGTGCTGGGGAGCCGATCGCGACGGCGCGGCACGAGCTGGAGCGCGCCGACGCCATCATGGTCGTCGAGGACGGCAAGCCGGCCGGCGTCCTGACCCGCGCCGACCTGCTGTCGTTCCTGGCCGACTGAGCACACTCGCAGGCTTTACCAACTGGGCCCACGGGACCCGTTGAGGCGCTGCCTCAGTCGGCGGTGGCCAGGCCGATCGGGCAGGTCGCGCCCGTGCCGTCGATGCCGCAGTAGCCGTTCGGCACCTTGTACAGGTACTGCTGGTGGTAGTCCTCGGCGTAGTAGAAGTCGCCCGCCTCGGACGCCGGCCGCAGCTCGGTCGTGATCGCCCCGAAACCGGTGCGGGTCAGCGACTCCTGGAAGGCCGCGCGGGTGCGCTCAACCGCCTGGCGCTGCTCGTCCGTCGTCCAGTAGACGGCGGACCGGTACTGCGTGCCGCGGTCGTTGCCCTGCCGGAAGCCCTGGGTCGGGTCGTGGCTCTCCCAGAACGTCTTGAGCAGCTGCTCCGCGGACACCTGGGCTGGGTCGTAGGCCACAAGCACCGTCTCGGTGTGTCCGGTCCGGCCGGTGCAGGTCTCCTCGTACGTCGGGTTAGGCGTGACGCCGCCCTGGTACCCGACCGCGGTCGTCACCACGCCGGGGAGCTGCCAAAAGATCCGCTCCGCGCCCCAGAAGCAACCCATCGCGACGTAGAGCACCTGGGTCCCCTCGGGCCACGGACCCTTCAGTGGCGTCCCCAGGACGGCGTGCGTCGCCGGCACCCGGTACGGCGTCGCGGCGCGGCCCCGCAGGGCCTCATCGGGCGTGATCATGCGCGTCTTGAACGTCGAGCCGAACACCACGGGGTACCTCCAGAATTGGGTTCTCCACAGGCTCAACTCCGCGCGGCCGCCGCGTCATCCCGCGGGCGCTGGCCCCTCTCGGGTGCGGTCGTCGGCGTCGGCGGCCGGAACTACGCTCGCGGGATGACCTCGCGGAGCACTCCCGGTACCCCAGACGCACCGCTGCACGGGTTCTCGACCCGTGCCATCCACGCCGGCCAGGAGCCGGACGCCCTGACCGGCGCTGTGGTGCCGCCGATCTACCAGGTGTCGACCTACAAGCAGGACGGCGTCGGCGGGCTGCGCGGCGGCTACGAGTACTCACGGTCGGCCAACCCCACTCGCGCCGCGCTGGAGGAGTGCCTGGCCGCGCTCGAGGGCGGCAGCCGGGGGTTCGCCTTCGCCAGCGGCCTGGCCGCCGAGGACACGCTGCTGCGCGCGGTGACCGTGCCGGGCGCGCACGCCGTGGTGCCGGACGACGCCTACGGAGGCACGTACCGGCTGTTCGCCAAGGTGGCCGAGCCGTGGGGGCTCGCGAACACCCCCACCGACCTCGGCGACCTAGATGCGGTGCGGGCGGCCATCCGGCCCGGGGACACCTCGGTCGTGTGGGCCGAGACGCCGACGAACCCGCTGCTGACCATCGCCGACGTCGCCGCGCTGGCCGACATCGCGCACGAGGCGGGCGCGCTGCTCGTCGTCGACAACACGTTCGCGACGCCGTACCTGCAGAGCCCGCTGGCGCTGGGCGCGGACGTGGTCGTCCACTCGACCACGAAGTACGCGGGCGGCCACTCGGACGTCGTGGGCGGCGCCCTGGTGACGACGACGGCGCCACCCGCCGAATTCGAGGACCTCGACGAGCGCATCGCATTTCACCAGAACGCGATGGGGGCCGTCGCCGGCCCGTTCGACGCGTGGCTGGTGTTGCGCGGGCTGAAGACGTTGGCCGTGCGGATGGAGCGGCACTGCGACAACGCCGAGCGGGTGGTCGAGCTGCTGGCGAGCCATCCGCGGGTGTCGGCCGTGCTCTACCCGGGCCTGGAGTCGCACGCCGGGCACGAGGTCGCCGCCCGGCAGATGCGGCGCTTCGGCGGCATGGTCAGCTTCCGGCTGCGCGGCGGCGTCGAGGAGGCGCTCGCGGCCTGCAAGCGGGCGGAGCTGTTCACCCTCGGCGAGTCGCTCGGCGGCGTGGAGTCCCTGATCGAGCACCCCGGGCGGATGACGCACGCCAGCACCGCGGGGTCGGTGCTGGAGGTCCCGGACGACCTGGTGCGGCTGTCGGTCGGCATCGAGGACGCCGAGGACCTGGTCGCCGACCTGCAGCACGCGCTCTCCTGAGCGGCGTCAGACGACGAACTCCCGAACCGGGTCCTCCTGCACCGCAGGGACGTCCTCCGGGCGGACCCGCGCCCAGGCCTGCGCCAGCAGCGGGACCGCCCGCTCCAGCTCTTCGGCCGGACGCGTGAACGGCAGCCGCAGCCAGCCTTCCAGCGTGCCATCCGCGGCGAACCGCGACCCGGGTGTCACGCGGACGCCCAGCTCGGCGGCAGCGGTGGCCAGCGCGGACGACGACGGGTGCGGCAGCCGGCACCACAGGACCTGGCCGCCGGCCGGCTGGGACGCCCGCCAGCCTGGCAGGTGGTGGGCCAGCAGCCGCTGCAGTGTGGCGCGGCCATCGCGCAACCGGGCGACCTGGTGCGCGCGGACCTCGTCCAGCCGGTCCAGCAGGTGCACGCAGGCGAGCTGCTCGAGCACCGGCCCCGCCAGGTCCTGCCGTGAGCGCAGGGCAGCCAGGCTGCTCACCGTTGCCGCGTCCGCCCGTAGCCAGCCAGTGCGCAGGCCGCCCCAGCACACCTTGCTTGCCGAGCCGACCGTGACGACGGTGTGCGCGCGTGCGTGCACCGCGAAGGGCGCCGGCACCTCGACGTCACCGTCGAGTGCCAGCTCGGCCAGGGTCTCGTCCACGACGGCGAGCGTCCCGGCGTCGGCGAGCGCGCCGGCGATGGCCTGGCGGTCCGCAGTCGGCATCAGGGCGCCCGTGGGGTTCTGGAAGTCCGGGATCAGGTACGCCGCCCGGGCCGCGGTCTGGCGCGCGGCCAGCCGCACGGCCTCGGCGTCCCACCGGGCCGGCCGGTCGGCACCGACGTCCATCGGGACGGGCACCGTCCGGGCGCCCAGGTCGCGGACCACGTCGAGTCCGTTCGGGTAGGACGGCTGCTCGACCAGCACGCGGTCGCCCCGGCCGACCACGGAGGCCAGCGCCAGCCGGACGCCCTGCAGCCCGCCGCTGGTGATGAGCACCTGCTCGGCGGTCGTGGGGAGCCCGCGCGCGGTGAACCGCGCCGCGACCCGGGCCCGCAGACCGGGCAGGCCGCGGTAGTCGTAACCGGTGCCGGGCAGGTACCGGGGCAGCTCGTCCAGGGCGGCCGCGAAGGCGGCGTAGACCTGCGGGGGAGCGGACGGTGCCGCGTGCACCAGGTCGAGGACGCCCTCCGGCACCGGCTCCGGCGCCCAGGTCGGTATTCGCTCGTCGGCGGCCGGCAGGGCCGTCCAGGTGCCCGAGCCCTGCCGGCTCACCGCGTGCCCGGACCCCCGCAGCGCGTCGTAGGTGGCGCTGACCGTCGTCCGGCTCAGGCCCAGCGTCGCGGCCAGCTCGCGCTCCGCCGGCAGCAGCACCCCCACCGGGAGGCGGCCGTCGAGCACCAGCAGCCGCACTCGGCCGGCCAGCGCCAGGTACGCCGGACGGTCGGCCGCGGGCCACGGCCCGAGCAGGCGGACCAGCTCGCGGGCGCCGATTCGGCGGGACGCGCGCAGCTGCGGGGCGGCGGACACCAGGCCACTGTCGCAGATTGGCCCTGGAAAGCAAGGCCATTCGTCCGTCATGCTCGCCGCATGACCACCGCCGTCCGACCGGACGTCCGACCCAGCGGCCGCACCACCCTGCGCGGGCGGGCGCTGCCCCGCCGCCTCGTGCAGCTCTACCTCGGGCTGGTCCTGTACGGCGTGAGCATGGCACTGATGGTTCGCTCCGACCTCGGCGTCATGCCCTGGGACGTCCTGCACCAGGGCCTGGCGCGCCACCTCGGCGGCAGCATCGGGCTGTGGTCCATGGTCGTCGGCGCGCTGGTCCTGCTCGGTTGGGTGCCGCTGGGAGAGCGGCCGGGCCTCGGCACGGTGAGCAACGTGCTGGTGATCGGCGTCGCGGTCGACGCGGCACTGGCGGTGCTCCCCGAGCCGTCGGCGTGGGCTATGCGGATCGGCCTCGCCGTCTCGGGTGTCGTGCTCAATGCCGTCGCGACCGCGGCGTACGTCGGCGCCCGGCTCGGCCCGGGGCCCCGGGACGGCCTGATGACCGGGCTGGTGCGCCGGACCGGAGGGTCCGTGCGACTGGTCCGCACCGCCATCGAGGTCGTCGTCGTGCTGGCCGGCTGGGCGCTCGGGGGCACGCTCGGCGTGGCCACCGTGCTGTACACGCTGGCGATCGGCCCGCTGGTCCACCCGCTGCTGCCGCGGCTGACCGTTCCACGTCCCGAGGCCGGGACGTGGTAGTCAGGGCCGTGTGACCAGGGTCCTGTGCGTCGACTTCGGCTCCACCTTCACCAAGGCTGCCCTGGTCGACGCCGATGACGGGACGCTCGTGGCCACCGCCAGCACGCCTACGACACTCGGCTCCGACGTCCTGGACGGGTACCGGACGCTGCCCGCGGGGCTGGACGGCGAGCGGGTGGACGAGGTCCTGGCCTGCTCGAGCGCCGGCGGTGGGCTGCGACTGGCCGTCGTCGGCTACGAGCGCGCGGTCACGGCCGAGGCGGGGCACCGGGTCGGTCTGTCGGCAGGAGCCCGCGTGGTCCACGTCGCTGCGGGAGAGCTCACCGCTGCCGACGTCGCACAGCTGCGTGCCGCCCGGCCCGACGTCGTCCTGCTCGTGGGCGGCACCGATGGCGGGAACGGCGAGGTGCTGCGGCACAACGCCCGCCGGCTCGGGATCGCCCGCGTCCCGGTGCCGGTCGTGCTTGCGGGCAACGCGGCGGCGTCCGAGGCTGCGGCGCACGAGCTCCTCTCGCGCGGCCGGCGGGTGATGGTGACGGACAACGTGCTGCCGCGGATCGGCGTCCTAGAGCCCGCCCCGGCCCGC
>Ga0126311_10000863_pt1 | contig 14159 bp, 12 predicted proteins | sample Plot61_FD_92539 | JGI IMG/M metagenome (GOLD analysis project Ga0126311, IMG submission 92539) | Serpentine soil microbial communities from UC McLaughlin Reserve, CA, USA - Plot61 | ecosystem: Environmental > Terrestrial > Soil > Grasslands | place: USA: UC McLaughlin Reserve, Lake County...
ACCCACTTCGACGAGCGCTTCCACCGGCATCGGGTGCTCCTGCCTGCAGTCCTTGCAGATGCGACGAATCAGTCGTTGTGCCTGGATGAGGTTGACGCTGGTAGCAACCAGGAAGGGTTCGATACCCATGTTCATGAGGCGTGAGATGGTTGAGGGAGCATCGTTCGTGTGGAGGGTAGAGAGGACAAGGTGACCAGTCAGCGCGGCTTTGATGGCTATTTCAGCCGTTTCGAAGTCGCGGACTTCGCCGACCAGAACAATGTTGGGATCCTGGCGAAGGAATGATCGAAGAGCGGCGGCGAAGTTCAACCCAATCTGCTCTTTCATCTGCACCTGATTGATGCCAGCAAGGTTGAACTCAACCGGATCTTCCGCCGTCATGATGTTGGTCTCGACTGTGTTCAACGACTGGAGCGCGGAGTAGAGCGTGTTTGTCTTACCGCTTCCGGTTGGACCAGTGACCAGCACCATGCCGTAGGGCTTTGAAATATTTCTTTTAAACTTTGCAAGCGACTCAGCCTCGAAACCCAGCTTCGTCATGTCGAGCATGAGGTTTTGCTTGTCGAGCAAACGAAGCACGACTTTCTCGCCGAACAGAGTCGGGAGTGTAGAAACGCGAAAGTCGAGCTCACGCGAACGAGAGTCGACTTTCACTTTGATCTTGATGCGGCCGTCCTGAGGCAGGCGCTTCTCGGAGATGTCGAGCTTCGACATGATCTTGAGGCGTGAGATCAACGCGTCGCGCATCTTCAAGGGCGGGTGCATGACGTCGTAAAGCACGCCGTCGATGCGAAACCTGATGCGGAGCTCTTTCTCGTACGGCTCGATGTGAATGTCGGAAGCACCGCGGCGGAGGGCGTCGACGAGCAGCACGTTGGTCAGACGCACGACCGGTGCGTCTTCACTCATCCGTGAGAGGGTCGAGAGATCGATCTCCTCGTTGTCTTCAACTACTTCAACATCTTCGTTCTGGCCCGTTTCGAAGTCGATGCTGTCGAGCGAGACGAGATCATCGTGCGTAATAGCCCCATTGCCGTTGTTCTTGGAACCGTTGGTCGGAAGTTCTTCCGAGGGCAGAGTGGCAAGCTCGATCTCACGTGAGCTGCCGTAATACTTTGCGATCGCCAGTTGCACACTGCCTTCAGCGACAACTACGGGTTCGACGTTCAAGCCGGTCATAAACTTGACGTCGTCCATCGCGAAGACATTCGTCGGATCGACCATTGCGAGCGTGAGTGTTGCACCGACGCGTGAGAGTGGCAGAACTGAATGTTTTTGTGCGACATCCTGAGGGATGAGGCTGATGACGGAAGGATCGATATGGAAGAGATCTAAATTGACGGAAGGAATACCGTATTGCCGCGACAGCACGGCAGTGATCATGTCGTCGCTTATAAGGCCGAGCTTCACCAGATTGAAGCCGAGGCGGCCACCGTGTTCGCGCTGGTAGTCGAGGGCCTCTCTCAAGTGCTGAGGGCTAATCAGATTTTCACGTACAAGTATTTCGCCTAATTTGGCTGACATTTGTGCTCGAGTGGTGGATTGGCGCCGAATGAGGCGCGAGGCATGACCGGGTTTCTATTGCAACGATGCGATTAACATCGTTGTGCAGTCATAGTACAGTTTGGACGAGAGGGGTGTCAAGGCAGGAATTCCAGCGGATTTAGTAGGAAAACTAACAAGAGAAGCCACAGATTACACGAGAAGATCCGCCGGATCTGATCCGTGTAATCTGTGGCTAATAACCGTTATGGCTTTTTGCGCGGTGCGGGTTTGGTCTTCTCAGGAGTGACGTTTTCGCTGTTCTTCAACTCCGTGAGAATCGCCTTCGCGTCAGCCTTCAGCGGGTTTGTATCAGGCGCAACTTCCACAAACTTCTGTAGAAAGTTCGCTGCGTCCTGGTACTTGGCCTTGTCGCCTATGGCATAAACGGCCAGTCCAGCGCCCAGGTTGGCTTCCGGACTGTCAGGCGTGGTCGAGAGAATGTTCTTGAACTCTACCAGTGCTTTATCAGCCGAGCCAGAGTCAAGCAGCATCTGCGCCATGTCGAGCTGGGCTTTTGCCTTCTTCGCCGGGTCCGTTTCCACAGCGAGGTAATCCTTGTACGCTGTCAGACCGGCCTCAGCTTGAGTCGGATCGCCCTTGCTCACATACAGCCGCATGGATTCGGCATGCGTAAGCATCGCAGCATACTTGTTGCCGTTGTATCTCTGAACCTCTGCCGCTTCGGTCGGTGCGGGTTGGGCCTTGATCATCGTCACTGCCTTGCCTGCGGTTTCCGCTGCGGCCTTGAAGTCCTCTTTTGCGGCTTGTAGTCCAGCGGTGCGGCCGGCGTCGTCGAGTGTCTTCGATCTAACGGTTGAGTTGAAACGCTCAACACCGCGTCCCTTCAAAGCCACTGCCTTGTTAGTGAGAATCGCGGGTTGGTCCGGATCGGCTGCGAGACCTTCGTCATACTGGGCTAGTGCCGCTGTGTATTTTGCAACCGCCTCATCCGAATTGCCGGCCTTGCTCGCTCCACCTGCTAACTGCAACGCGTCGTTTCCAGCCTTGAAGGTGCGCGAGATGACTTCGTTCGATTCCGTGATCTTTTTGTTAGAATTCTCTATCTCAGCGTTCTTTTTCTTCAGCTCTTCGAGCTTTGCTTTATCTTCTGCGCTGCCGCCGGACGCTGATCCACCACCACTCGCAGCGGGAGGAGTCGCTGAACCACCGCCCGCGCTTTTGATCTCGTCAATGGTGAGTCGCTTGCCATCGCCCGGAGTCACCGTGATCTCGCACGGAATTTCGCGTCCGGCTTTCACGCCGGGCACAAAGTTTGGCGCTGCGGTCGGATGGCTCGCAGCCACTGTGTACGTCCCGGTGAATGGTAGTCCCGCAAATACGAACTCACCTTTTTTATTAGTCTTAGTGTTGTATTTCGCGGTCATGTCGATCCTGAAGACGTCGATCTGCGCCTCAGCAAGGGGAACCTTTTGGCCGTCCGCCTGCTGCATCCAAACGTGACCGCGCAGCTCGCCGACCTGGGCGACTGCAGTCAAAGAAGCGGATGCAACGAGAATAGCTACCGCTAGCGCTCCGAAAAAATGTTTGCCAATCATTGTAAAAGATTCCTCCGTCGGTGTGTTGGCTCAGGCTGCGAACAGCGTCGTAGGATGCGCCCACACAGTTTACTGGTTGTAACAATTAAACACCCCTGAGAGTGCCCTAAACTTAATAAGCAAAACGACTACTGTCAAGCAGGTAAGGGATGGGATCGGTGGCCCCCGCCTCACGAAAGGCCCGCAGTCTCAGAGCGCAAGAATCGCAGTTTCCACACGCCACTTCGGACTCTGTGTAGCACGACCACGTCAGTTTCAGCGGCGCACCCAGCTCAATTCCTTTCTGCACTATCTCCGACTTTCGCATCGCGATCACGGGCGTTTGAATAGTCATGCGCGTCTCGGGTCTGGTGCCAATATCAAGCACGTTTTGAAAGGCGTCGTAAAACTCCGGACGGCAGTCGGGATAACCGGAGGAGTCTTCAGCTACTGCGCCGATGTAAATCGCTGTCGCATTGATTACTTCACCCCAGCTCACTGCCGCCGCGAGGAGGTGCGCGTTTCGAAAGGGGACGTAGCTCGAAGGGATTCCCGGTGCCGAAAGATTGGCTTCAGTGACAGGAATTCGATCGTCAGTAAGCGATGAGCCGCCGATCTTTGCAAGGTGTTCGAGTGAGATCGCGAGGCGCTGTTTGACGTTGAAATGATCAGCAAGCGCTTCAAACGCTTCGCGCTCACGTTTCTCAGTGCGCTGGCGGTACGACACGTGCAAAAACGCAAGCTCATCGTTCTCTTCGTCAGCAATGGCGGCAGTGACACAGGAGTCCATGCCGCCGGAGACGAGACAAATGGCGAGCTGTGGTCCATCGTCGCCGAGGATCGTTTCAAGCACTTCAGTTTCGATCTCCTGTGAGCCGCCCATCACACTCCTTTGACGTCCGGTCCCCAGATGTATTTATGAAGTTGCAGTTGCATGCGCACGTTTAGTCCGCTGCTCGCAATCCACTCAGCGAGCTGTTGCAGATCGATTTGTCCCCAGACGGGCGAGATCAGGACCGCGTTTGTGCGAGCTTCGAGAGCTTTTTCCTGGATCAGGTTCTTTGCGTAGAGCCAGTCGCCTTCGTCAGCGATGACGAATTTTACTTCGTCTTTGTCGGCGCGCAGGCGTTCGAGATTTGACCAGTCGTTTCGAGGCTCTTCGCCTGAAGCCGGACACTTGATATCGAGAATGACTTTCGCGCGCGGGTCCACATTTGCAGTTGAAACGTAGCCACCGGTTTCGATCAGAACTTCGTAGCCGTCGTCGCAGAGTCGCTGGATTAACTGAAGTGCTTCCTTCTGTGCGAGTGGCTCGCCGCCGGTTACTTCGACCAGTTTGCATCCGAATGCCGCAACCTGGTCCACGATGCTGTCGATCGAGTAGTGCTCGCCGCCCGTGAACGTGTACTCGCTGTCGCACCAGACACAACGCATCGGGCAGCCCGTCAGGCGCAAGAAGGTGCATGGCCGACCGGCGTGGGTTGACTCGCCCTGGATGGAGCGAAAGATCTCTGTGACGCGCAACATTCCGAGTTCCCGAATTTTAGGGCGTGGACCCGGTGACCTACAACTGTAGGGGCGGCACTCCGTGGCCGCCCCAGCGTTGCCACATTGTGTTTCCGCAGTCGACTTCGAGCATCAAACGAGGGTGGACGGTGATAGGATTGGGTCGACCGTGAAGCCCGAAATAGACAAGTTACTGAATGACGGCGCAGCGCGACTGCTTGCGCGCGCGAGTGACAATCGTTCGCTCAGTCGCGAGCTGCTGCTGCCGCGCCTCACGGCCGGTGTCGAGAAATATCTATTAAAGGACGATCCCAATACCCCTCACACAGACATATCGAAATTCATCGACGAGCTACAGGCTGACGACCTCTGTCTGATCATCGCTTGTGAACGTGGCGACGAACACGCCTGGACCGATCTCGTCGAACGATTCACTCCGACCGTGCGCTCGGCGGCTCGTTCGGCAAGTAAAAACGAGGACGCCGCTGAAGATCTCGCGCAGTCGATCTGGGCTGAGCTTTACGGCCTGCGCGCGCGCAAAGACGGAATGCCCGCCAGCAAGCTCGCTTATTACTCCGGTCGCGGCTCGCTCGCCGGTTGGCTGCGTGCGGTTGTGGCCCAGCTTGCCGTGGACGTGTTTCGCAAGCAGTCGCGTTTAGTGCAAACGGAAGAAGACACAGATCTCGAGCGGCTCGCGCGCGTCGCCGAAGGACAGCCGATCGTTGCCCGCATACCGACGCCGGAAGAGTCGGTATCGAATCGGTTCGCGCAAACTGACATGCAACAGGCGCTACACCAGTCCGTTCAGGAGTTGCCCGCGGAGGACCGCCTGTTAGTGAAGCTTTATTACTTCGACAACCTGCGACTGCGCGAAGCCGGCGCAGTGCTGGGCGTTCACGAAGCCACCGCGAGCCGTCGTTTGACGAGAATTCAGACTGACTTGCGCAAGCGTGTCACGAAGATCCTCGTTGATGAACGTGGTTGGACACAGGCTGAAACTGAACGATCGTTTGCAGAAGTTGCGCAGCATTTGGAGACAGATTTGGAGTCGCTTTTGAGCAAAGAAGCTTTGTAGCCACAAAGGCTGCAAGGCATTGAAGGTGCATACGTTCTTTACAAGGCAGCGTTTTTGATTGAGATGAAACAGGAAACAAACAACGAGATGGATCTGTTGCTGCGGCGCCTCGGACGGCGTGACGAGACGACTGTGTCCAACGCTGCGGACGATCATCTCGATGCCGACGAGCTGAGCGCGTACACAGAGAATGTGCTGCCTGCTGCGGCACGTGCTCGTTACACGGCACATTTAACGGAGTGCTCGCGGTGTCGCGATCTCATCGTGCAACTAAGCAGCTCGATTGGTGTGATAGCCGCGTCAGACATGGCGAAAGTTGCAGAACCGTCAGTGTGGAGAAAATTTTTAGCGAGCCTGTTCACGCCGATGGTTTTGCGTTACGCGGCTCCGGCGCTTGGTCTGATCGTCGTTGCCGCGATCGGGTTCATGATTGTGCGTCGTGATCAGTCGGACCAACACGTCACGCAGGTAACTAACACTGAGACCCAGCCAAGCTCACCTGCGGTAGAAAAGCCCGGTGCAGCCTTAAATGATAGTCCAACGAAAACTGAGCCGAGCCCTGACACACGCGTCGAGAAACAATCGAGAGGTCTACAGGCAGATTCTTCTCCTCCTCAGAACGCGGCCCCGGCAGTAAAGAGTGTTGATGATGACGCTTCCAAAGACGCAGCGGCGCAGCCCAAGCCTGAGCAACAACCAGCATCAGCGAACGAGCCGCCACCGCCCAAGCCTTCAGCTGCACCTACTGCGGCGGAGAGCCCGCACACTGCCGACACAGAAGTGAGCAAGAGTGAGGTTAAGGAGTTACGTGTCGCTGGACGGTCGGCCGAAAGAGCGCTACAGGCAGAGCGACGGCAAGATAAAAGTGATTTTGCACGCAAAGCTAAACCTGCCGATCAGGTAAGTGCTCCAGCGACGGGGTCGGTAGCGAACCTACAGCGTGATGGCGTCGATTTAAGTGCGAACACCAGGACTGTTGCGGGACGTCATTTTCGTAAACGAGGCGGCGTCTGGATCGACACTGCTTACGACTCTTCGAAAGACAGCGTGACCCTCACACGTGGCTCAGAACAATATCGCGCGCTCGTTGCCGACGAGCCGGCGATTAAAAACATTGCCGACACGCTGGAGGGCGAGATCATCGTCGTCTGGAAGGACCACACCTACCGCATCCGTTAGCCAAAATAAAAGCCCGCTGCTTACTTTAATGTTATTGTTACCGCACTGGAGGTCCTATGTATTGTCCTACCTGCGGTAACGAGATAAGCGTCGAACTCAAATACTGCAATCGCTGTGGCGCCAACTTAACGCTGCCCACCACGAGCGCGCCAATGATGATGGCGCCGGTGAAGCTGACATTCCCCAGCATTATGCTTGGTATAACCATTCTCGGTGGCCTCGGCATCATTTTGGGAACCGCCACCGAATTCGCCCAGCGTGGTATACATCCAGCTTTCATCGTGTGGATGGTATTGTTTGGCTCAGCAACACTCTTCGGCTGCGTTGGTATGTTGATTCGTTTCTTAACGAAGATGATGACCCTGAACCGCGAGATCGCTCCGTCGCAGCAGTCGCAGCCCGCTTTGTCCCAGCGACCGACGATGCAGCACCTGCCGCCGCACATGGAACCTGTTCCCAGTGTTACTGAACACACGACGCGCACGTTCACTCCAATTTACAAAGAACCAATCGATCGCGGCACACGCTGATCCAAAAACAAAATACAGATCACCATGAAGCTTCGAAATCAACTTTGCCGAGTTTTTCAAAGCGTGATGATTTTTGTACTGGCGACAAACCTTGGTCTTGTTGTCGCTCAAACCAGACAGCCCCGAGGCAGAGCTGCGAGAAACGCGCCCGTTCGCAATCGGGCCATCGCGAACATCGTGCGTGAGATCGATGTGCGCAACATCGAAGCGACGATCAGACAGCTCGTTTCGTTTGGCACGCGCAACACGTTGTCAGAGCAAAACGATCCAAAGCGCGGCATCGGCGCCGCGCGCGACTGGCTGTACGCCGAGTTTCTCAAAGCGGCGGAGGCATCCAACGGTCGTATGACGGTCGAGAAGCAATCGTACGAGCAACCGAAAGCCCCGCGTGTCCCCGAGCAGACGATCATCACGAACGTTGTTGCGACCATCAAAGGCTCGCAACCCGAAGCGACTGATCGAATCTACGTCGTCAGTGGTCACTACGACTCGATGTGCAACTCGCCCACTGATGCGAAGTGCGACGCCCCCGGCGCTAACGACGACGCTTCGGGAACGGCTGCTGTGCTCGAGATGGCGCGCGTGATGGCGAAATATGAATTCGATGCGACGATCGTTTTCATGGCTGTTGCAGGTGAAGAGCAGAGCCTGCTTGGCTCAACACATTTCGCAGAACAGGCAAAACAGAAAAACTGGAACGTCGACGCGATGTTCACGAACGACATCATCGGCAACACGCTCGGTGGGAATGGCGTGCGCGATCGAAACCATGTGCGTGTGTTCTCCGAAGGTGTGCCGTCAAATGAAACTGCGGCCGAGGCGACGACGCGTCGCAGTGTTGGTGGCGAGAACGATTCTGCGTCGCGGCAACTGGCGCGGTTCATCAAAGAGATCGGCGATTCGTTCGTACCGCAATTCAGTGTGATGATGATCTATCGTCGCGATCGTTATGGTCGTGGCGGCGATCACATTCCGTTTCTCGAGCGTGGGTATCCGGCGGTGCGATTCACGGAAGTAAACGAAGAGTTCCGGCACCAGCATCAGAACGTGAGGGTCGAGAATGGTGTGCAGTTTGGCGACCTCCCGGAGTTTGTCGACTTTTCGTACGTGGCGAACGTGGCGCGTGTGAACGCGGCTTCGCTGGCGGCGCTTGCGTGGGCGCCTTCGCGACCCAAGGGTGTAACCATCGTCGCGCAGCGGTTGTCTAACGATACGGAGCTACGCTGGGACGCTAACAAAGAGCCGGACCTGGCTGGTTATGAGATCGCCTGGCGGGAGACGACGGAGGCCGTGTGGACCAACTCGAAACCGGTCGGGAACGTGACGAGTTTTACGATGAAAGGTATGTCGAAAGACAACTATTTTTTCGGGCTAAGGGCGGTAGATAAGGATGGAAATAAGAGCCCAGTGACCTATCCGCGCCCCCAGGAACGAAACTGATTTAACCACGGATGACGCGGGTTTTCAGACCGATCTCCTCACCTCTGCGTCTAACTGAACATGAAAAAGATTGTTGCATTTGTGCTGCTCGTCGTGCTGGCGCAGCCGCTTGTCTTCGCACAGAAGAAGCCGAAATCGTTAACGGACGAACAGCGGGTCATTCACGTCCTGAACCGGCTTGGGTTTGGCGCGCGGCCGGGCGATGTTGAGCGCGTCAAGGCATTGGGCCTCGAGAAGTACATTGAACAGCAGCTCAACCCTGAGAAGATCACTGACACAGTTGCTGAGAATAAGATCCGCGATTTGTCGATCCTCAACATGACGACCGCGGAGCTTTACGAAAAGTATCCACAACCCGGTCAACTGCTCCGACAGCTCCAGGCACGTGGCATGTTGCCTGCCGAATTGGCAGCCGAGATGCCTAAGAACAATCAAACCGCGCCGCCTGCCAATCCGCTCGAGAATGAAAAGTATCGCAAAGTAATTGAAGAGTACTACCGCGAGAACGGCTTGGAACGGCCTCAGCGAATCGTTGCCGAGCTGCAAGCATCACGAATTCTACGTGCGGTTTACAGCGAGCGACAGCTTCAGGAAGTGATGGTCGATTTCTGGACAAACCACTTCAACATCTTCGCAGGCAAAGGCGCCGATCGCTGGCTACTGCCCGCCTACGATCGCGACACGATTCGTCCAAACGCGATGGGCAAGTTTTCGACCTTGCTGCAAGCGACGGCGCAAAGTCCGGCGATGCTGTTTTATCTCGACAACTTTCAGAGCGTGAGTCCAAATGCGAATCAGCGACGCGGTCGACTGCAACAGCTCCGCCCGCAACAGCCTCAGCAACAACGACGCGGCATCAATGAAAATTACGCGCGCGAGTTAATGGAGTTGCACACACTCGGCGTCGACGGCGGCTACACGCAGAAAGACGTGCAGGAAATTGCGCGCTGCTTTACCGGCTGGACCATCTTCCAACCGCGCGGTGGCGCTGCGGCTGTAAATGCGATGACGGGTGAAGCGGGTCGTCGAAATGCCGGCACGTTCTTCTTCAACGCGCGCGTACACGACGATGGTGAGAAGACGGTCCTCGGTCAAAAGATCCCCGCCGGCGGCGGAATGAAAGACGGTTTGATGGTGCTCGACATCCTGGCGCATCATCCGTCGACCGCGAAGTTCATTGCGACGAAGCTCGTGCGGCATTTTGTTTCCGATACGCCACCGAAGGGTCTGGTCGATCGAGTTGCAGCGACTTTCACGAAGACCGACGGTGATATTCGCGAAACCCTTAAAGCGATCTTCTTCTCAAAGGAATTCAACTCCACTGAAGCTTATCGCGTGAAGATCAAGCGGCCTTTTGAACTAGTGGTTAGCGCGATCAGAACGCTCGGCGCCGATACGAATGGTGGACCAGGCACGCACCAGTGGATCGCGCGTATGGGCGAGCCGCTCTACGGCTTCCAAACGCCGAATGGTTATTCCGATGCGGCGGAGAGTTGGGTCAACACCGGCGGACTGCTCGAGCGGATGAACTTCGGCCTCGCGCTCGCAAACAATCGTGTTCAGGGAACGAGAGTCAGTCTTGCGAAGATAAATGGCGAGCAGGCGAAGGTGATGGATGACTATTTGAAAACTCTTCTGGCGGGCGACATTTCAGCAGCCACGCGTGAGGCGTTGCTAAAGCAGTTGGACCCGTCAGATCCGGTGACGAAGGTTGTCGGGTTGATTCTTGGGACACCCGAGTTTCAGAGGCAATAATTATGAACCGCAGACTCTTTCTCAAATCAGGCAGCATCGCACTCGCCAGTGTCGGCATCTCGCTTTCCGCGCCGTCGTTTCTCGAGCGCATCGTGCTTGGCAACACGCTCGCCGGTGGAAAACGAAAAACACTGATCGCGATCTTTCAGCGTGGCGCCGTCGACGGGCTGAACGTGGTCGTGCCCTTTGGCGAATCCAATTACTACGATTTGCGTCCATCGATCGCGATTCGAAAGCCAGAGTCAGGCAATGCCGAGTCGGCAATCAATCTCGACGGCTTTTTCGGGCTGCATCCGTCCATGAGCGCGTTCAAACCCTTGTGGGACTCGAAGCGTCTCGCGATCGTTCACGCTTCCGGTTCGCCCGATAACACGCGCTCGCACTTCGACGCGCAGGACTACATGGAGTCAGCAACCCCCGGCGTGAAGTCGACCGGTGACGGCTGGCTCAATCGTTATCTCAACAGCAAGCATGGTCCAGACGCGTCGCCGTTTCGTGCTGTGTCGATGACGAAGACGATGCCGCGCGTGTTGCAGGGAAGCGCGCCGGCGGTGGCGATGTCAAACCTCTCAGACTTCGCGATCCGCGCGGGTAAGTCGTCAGCAAACTTGCAGGGCGGCTTTGAAGCAATCTACGCGCGCGAGACAAAAGACTCGTTGGCGGGCATGGGCCGCGAGACGTTTGAAGCAGTCAACTATTTGAAGAAGGCGAACCCGGCGCAGTATCAACCGGAGAACGGCGCGCAGTATCCGCGCAACGCGTTTGGCAATTCCTTATTGCAGATCGCGCAGCTCATCAAAGCCGGTGTCGGGCTCGAGGTGGCGTTCACAGACATCGGTGGTTGGGATACGCACGTGAACCAGGGTAATTCGCGCGGGCAACTCGCGAACCTTTTACAGCAATTCAGCAATGGCATCGCGGCGCTGTACCAGGATCTGGGCCAACGTATGGACGACGTTGTGGTGTTGACGATGTCTGAGTTTGGCCGGACCGTGCGTGAGAATGGAAACCGCGGCACAGATCACGGGCATGCGAATGCGATGTTTGTGTTGGGGAATGGTGTAAAGGGCGGAAAGGTTTACGGCCAGTGGCCGGGACTCAAGAGCGATCAGCTTTATGATGGTCGGGATTTGGCGTTGACGACTGACTTCCGGGATGTGTTCGGCGAGATCGCGATGCGCCACCTCGGTAGCACCGACGTCAAATCAATTTTCCCCGGCTACTCATCGAGCGCCTCAAAATTCAAAAGCTTTCTTACTTAGATTTTCTATCTGTGGACAAATAACCTACCAACGTACGCGGCCGAAGCGGTTGATCACATACAACATGAACCCTGCGATTACCGAGACTGTCACCGCCAACGTGAACGCCTCGTTATCACGTCCCGCCTGCACCGCGTCGTAGATCGCCACCGACGCAGTCTGCGTCTTTCCCGGAATGTTTCCCGCGATCATGATCGTCACGCCAAAGTCACCCAGCGCGCGTGCGAATGCGAGCGCTGTCGCCGCCAGCACACCCTTCGCCGCCAGTGGCAACGTCACGCGAAAGAAGATTAGTCTGGTATTCAACCCCAACGTGCGCGCCGCAGCTTCGAGCTCCGTGTTCACTCCTTCAAACGCCGCGCGCAGACTCTTCGTCACTAGCGGCAGCGCGTGAATCGATGCCGCAATGATCGCCGCCGTCACTGTGAACGTCAGGCGAATTCCGAGTGTGCGATAGAGAAAGCCTCCGACTACCGAGCGCGTGCCGAGTAACACGAGCAGGTAATAACCCAACACAGTAGGCGGCAGGACGAGCGGGAGCGTGACCAGCGCATCGACGACGTTGCGCCCCGGGAATCGCTTGCGGGCCAACAACCACGCGAGCCCCGATCCGGCGATCAATGCGATCAGCGTAGCCGCCGTGGCTACGGCGAACGATAGCCTAATGGGAAACCAGTCGATCACGAGTGTCTCGCAGCATGATACAAGAAAACAGTGTCCCGACAATTATTCCGCAAAGGTCCCACTGTAGATCGGTGGCCGTATCGTAAGGTCCCCAGATGCGCCGCCCGCCGAAATAGATCTCATCCCACAATTCGATCATCTCGTAGATCGCGGACAAACTGAACACGATCGTGGCAGCGAAGAACGCTGTGAGTTTGAGTGGCAGTCGATAGCCGAGCTGTTGCAGCAGACGTCCGGTGAGCCAAACGATGATCGGACTGACGAGCACTTGCACCATCATGTGTGCGAACTCGTCGTACTGCATTGGTCCAAACTGCCGGCCGTACATGTGAAAGAAGTTTCCGAGTGCATCCACCTGTAGCGCGATAAAGACGAGCGCCAGGAGCATCAACGGGATGTGAATGTTGAGACGAATGCGCAGGTATGAATAAAACAATGCGAGAAAGACGATGACAAAGATCGTGTTGAATGCCAGCGACATATAACACATCTTCGTGAGGAAGGCCGCGCCTGCGAACAATGCAAGCATGACCACAGGTATCTCGAGATAGCGGGTGATTGATCGCGTACCCGGCGCGACTGCGCTCGGTTCTGTATAATCGCTCATGTGACGATCCTTAAACCAAAGGTTCTGCGATTCGAGTCGTTGCCTTCCACCAACACCGAGCTCGCGCGACTCGCGTTTGAAGGCGCGGCGGAAGGCGTGTCGATTGTTGCGGATGAGCAAACTGCGGGCCGGGGTCGTTTGCAGCGCGCGTGGTCGTCGCCAAAGGGTGCCGGGCTCTACTTCTCGATTCTGCTGCGTCCAACAATCCCTCAGAATTACTGGCCTTTGATTACGTTTATGGCTGCACTGGCCGTTGGTGACGCGTTGCGGGAGTCGTGTGGTGTGGAAACGGATATCAAGTGGCCCAATGATCTTCTTTCAGGTGAACGAAAAATCTGCGGGATACTGGCGGAGGCGATTGACACTCCATCCGGCCGCGCCGTGATACTCGGGATCGGGATCAACCTGACACAAAATGCCTTTCCGCCGGAGCTGGCGAACCTCGCCACTTCCGTGTCTGAGGCAACCGGCCGTGCGCCCGACCGTGAGCAGATACTGGCGGCATTGTTGGAGGCGCTCTCGTGCTGGTATCCGCTGCTTGACGAACCGAAACAAATCGTTGACGCATGGTCCAACCGTTCTTCCTACGCGATCGGAAAGCTGGTCCAGGTGAGTAATGGCGACGACGTTTGGCAGGGAACTACTTGCGGCGTCGAATCGGACGGCGCGCTGCGCCTCCGCACCGCGAGCGGCGATATCAAACTGGTCAGGGCCGGAGACGTTTACAGTATTAGATCTTCAAAGGGCTAATTGTAGGGGCGGCCCTCCGTGGCCGCCCCAGCGTGGAAGCACAATGTGGGCAACCTGGGGTGGCCACGGAGGGCCACCCCTACAGTTGTTATTGTCATGCGGATCATCTTAAACACGTTCGGTTCGTTCGGCGACATTCACCCTTACATGGCGATCGCGCTCGAGTTGCAGCGGCGCGGCCACGTGCCTGTCATCGCAACCATGCCTGGCTATCGTGAAAAGATCGAGGGCGCGGGTTTGCCGTTTGCGCCTGTTCGTCCCGACATCGCCCAGCCAAAGGAACAAGGCTCA